>SDBT01000624.1_pt1 | contig 56744 bp, 57 predicted proteins | sample 2277101 | NCBI WGS metagenome assembly SDBT01 (sample SAMN10404973, study PRJNA504765) | marine sediment metagenome | isolation source: marine sediment core GS10_PC15, 103 cmbsf | place: Arctic Ocean: Southern Knipovich Ridge | collected 2010 | reverse complement strand
ATCATCCAAAACAAATAATAATTGATATCGATATGCTCCAGATAAATCAACATTCTCTCTTTCAATTGGATCTTTATTAACATTTAATCTATCAAATTTAAAATTATATATTGAATCTCCTTTTTTTAAGAAAAGAGGTCCCGTACCTTGTGGAAGTACAGTATTTTCAGCATTTAGCACAACATTTGTTGTATCATAAAATACTTTTACAAATTTAGGTCTTTCATCTCCAGACAAATTTAAAATATTTTTAGCTTCTGGTTCTAATCTATTGAAAACATTATAAGGAATTACATTATCAACATTTAATCTTATAAACCGTCTTCCATATTTTGTTGGATCAGTAGATGCAAAACTAGCTCTTCTAATAATTTGAGATCCATCCATTCTATTCATTAATCTACAAATGTAATCAATTGTATATGAAGATGCTATATCAGAATTTTCAATTACAGGTCTAAAAAAATTAGGTTCAATAAAATTATCTTCTTGTGTGAATACAAATTTACTAGTTTGTAAAGAAGTTCCACCTGGAATATGTTCATAAACATAAAGTTCGTGCATAACTACCCACTTAGCTGAACCAACACCATATTGATCCGAGAAATTTTCAAAATTATCATTAGGATTATTAGAAGTATAAAGTCTAATTCTTCCACTTTCAATATCAGGCATAAATTCTCCAATTATTAAATCATTCCATATAGCATAAAATTCTATATAATCACCAGATGTAGATTCTGCAATAAAACAATTAAAATTATCGGCAACTGAAGTAACTGGTAATTGAGTACTTATAATTTCTGTTAAGATATATTGAGCATTATCAATAGTTTCAATAGTACTATAGGTTATATGCGCATCAGATAATGGGGCGATATTTAAAGCAAGTCCTACAGCCGAAGATTGATCACCACCTAATACTCCAATTGATGGTATTTTTAATTCTACATACTTATCATAAAATCTATTTCCTAAATATAAAGTATTGGAAGAGAATTTGTTAACATCAGAACCTTGTACTTGTTTTATCCAAGTAAAGTTTGACATATCTACTAAATTACTGGATGTATCTTGAGCTCTAATTTGTAATAAGAATCCAGAAATATCATCAAAGTTATATCCAGAAACAATATGAATTTTTACAGTATCGTGTTGATATGGATTAGGAGTAATAGCTGTAGATGTATCAAAGAAATTCCAATAATCTCCAGGATTATTTGGATCAGTATACCATTGAGTTCGTTGAACATTTGCAGGAATTGAATTTAATTCAAACCCATTATTAGTATTTCCAGTACTGCCAAGATCAAAATATTCTTTTGTTCCTAACTCTGTAGTCATTAAGTATGGAAGTGTCGGAGAAGTAGTCACTCCATCACGATTGAATTCATATTCCAATAACACAAAATCATTAATGGAAACATACTTAGATATATTTGAAGCCATTTTATTTAATTAATTTTTATATTTGCAATTATCACCATGATATAATTTGTACATATAATCAGCATATTCTTTTTGACAATATGTACAAAATATCTTAGGTCTTTTTTTACCTAAATTTGCTAAACGTAATTTTTTTTTATGTTCATCGCTTTTAGGTTTTCCTTTTGATGCTAAAGACATTTTTAATTTAGTTTCTTCCGAAATAATTTTTCCTTTATTACCTTTTCCTATTTTTTGTTTATGATCTTCAGAAAGATGTTTTCCTATATTCCATGATATTTTACCTTTATTACTATTAGAAATTTTTTGTTTATGATCTTCAGAAAGATGTTTTCCTTGCCAAAATGTTGATCTAGCATTATTTTCACTAATTTTTTTCTTTGTTTCTATTGAGTGTTTTTTTCCTAACATTGATTTTCTTTTCTTTATTATAACATTAGGATTATTTTGAACTATTTTTTGAGATATACTCATTTTCTTTTTTGTTTTTTCAGTATGCTTTAATCCTAAACCAACACCTATCAAAGATTGTCTTCTTTTTTCAATAACTTCAGGAGAATGTATCATTCCTTTTAAAGAAATTTTATTAGCATTTCCTATTTTCCTTTTTGTTTCTTCAGACATACTACCTTTAAATAAATGACCACCTTTAGGACTTATATTATATCCAAAAGGAACTAAAGTATTATATTCATTTATCCATTTTTCTTGAGCATTAAATGCTTTTTCTTTTGTTTTAAATTGTTCTAATATCTTTATTTCAAAATTTTCTTTACCATATTTTATTAAAGCATTTTTAAAATATGGCCTTCCACTTCCTAAATATCCATCATTTAAATTATTAGTTGAATGATCACCAATATATTGTTTACCATCAACTAAATTAGTAGTTACATATACAAAATTATATTCTTTAAGCATTTTATTTTATATATAAGTAAAAAGACAATTACTTTTATATATTTTGAAATATTTAAAAATTATCATTTATAGATGCAATATAAGCCGCATTACTAAATTCTTCATCATTAGCTAAGTGCCATTCGACTGAGTCATTGCTAAATCTATCTCCTTCTCCATCATCTTCTAAAATTTGTTCTACTAAATGAGCTTCATCATCGGTAGAACAAAAAATAACTAAAAAATTTGAATATGATGAATATTGAAATCTTATACCTGAACCTCTCAATTCTGGAATAACTGTTTTTTCTATATTTAAAGCATTACTCATATTGTAATATCCATAAGGACTTGACAATCTCTCAGCATTTTTTGGATTCTCATATTTTTTAATTTTATCTTCCACAACGCTCTTTCCAAAATATTTTTCGAATAATTCTTGTACTAATTTCGCCTTCATATTACCATTGATTTCTTTTTTAGCTTAAACCTTTTTCATTGATTCTGATTTTTTATATCACCAACTGAACACGGTATAATGAATAGAGGGACCGAAAATTAATCCAGGTTTTCCACTAAACATATCATAACCCAAAGTGCCACTAACTCCAACACCAAATCCAGTGAACCAATGTCTTTTTTTAATTAAACCTTTAATAAAAGGATTTTTATTTGGATCTATCAAAACTCCATCAAGTTGTTCCGGTAAAAATCCAGGATAATTACTCTTTGCAAATACCCTTAATTGTCCATCTTCTACTTTTTGTCCAAATGTTAAATTTATTCTTGAATCTCTTGATTTTAATTCAGTAAATATATGTCTAACTTTATAAGGATTTCCAATTCCAATTTCTATTTCAGTAACTCCTACATAATAATCATAATTTATTGAATCATAAACATACATAAGATTCCAAGGAATATGATAAGTAGAATCATTTATTTGTATAGGTTCTAAAGGAGGTTCTTTATCTTTTAATGCATCCCTTAAAGTTGTTGTATCTTGTTTTAATCTAAATATAATTCTACCAGCAGAAACTACCTTTCCTTTTTCAGCATCCACTTCATCAGCAAGATCACTATTTAAAGCTCTTAATTCTTTTTCAGATGCTATAAAAGAAGCTCTTGAAGCAATAAGACCTCCAACACTATTTCTTTCAATTCTTAATGAATCATAAAGAGCAGCCTCGTTTTGAAGATCTACTTGAGCACGAATCTTTAGATTTTGCTGATGTTGATACATAAATCCTAATATTGCAATTGTAATTGCAAGTAGGATATAAAGAAATATTTTACTTTTTATAATTGTTAATAGTGTCATAATTTTATGATATTGAAGGATCTACTACAGCTATTAATTGAGAAACTAAACTCTCTAATTGAGTAACCTTTGATTTTAAATAGTTATTTTCAGTACTTAATTCTTGTATAGCTTTATGAAATACTGGAATTAATTGAACATCCCGAATTCTCAAAAATTTATTAGGATCTTCTGGTACATCTACCATTACTGGCCAATGCGGTTGGATTTCCTGAGCTATAAATCCTGTTATTATATCATTATTTAATATTTCAGATGGTAATCCTGAAGCATCTAATTCTTTAAATTGAAAATCTTTTACTGGAATATTATTAATAATATTTAAACCATTTATAGAACTATCTTTAATATTACCCTTTAATCTTTCATCTGAAGCCGAAGCAAAAGCACCTGTAGTATTATTAAATTGTATTACAGCTCTGGCAGTACCACCATTATCCTCATAAATTATTGTATCATGAAATGATCCTGAAGCAGAAGTAGGACCAGCTTGTATCATAATAGCTTCTGCTCCTGAACCAGTGTTGGCATTTCTAATACCTAAAGCTGCTACATCACTTGCATTATTTAAGATTTCAAGAGCTGTATTTGTTCCTGTTGAATTTACTGTTCCTGTTGAATCTGAAACACTTCGTATTTTGGTACGAAATCCGGAACTTATGTCTATGATTCCTCGTAAACTTATTAAACCAATAGTTGAAGGATGTCCTAAGTTAATGATCCCTGATTTATTTTCGAAACGTGCAGCAGAAAAAACAATACTTGCATCAGCAACTATAGAAACATCCAATGCTGATAAAGTAATATTACCCTTTATGGAATCAGCCCCACTTGCTGTACATTCTATTAAAATGTTTGCATCATCTGGAGTATAATTTAATGCACTAACATCTTCGCCTGTTCTAAGATGAATAGCCCCCATAGTATTAATGATTCTTTTTTGAGTTCCTGCAGAAATATATCTTCCACCAACTCCACCAAATATTTTTACATCACCACCAATTCCAGAAAGATTTTGTTGACCATCACTAGAATCTCCACCCCATCCACCAAATAGATAAAGATTACCCCCTCCACCACCTTGAGCAGATGAACTATTTGCATTATCTGTCCAACCACCAACACCACCATTAATGCTAACATCTCCTCCATCTCCTCCTCCTTTATTACTAGCACCTCCAACATTTCCATAGTTAATTCCATGACCCCCTTTAATTCTAATTTTTCCTCCCTTTACAGAATCACTAGCTCCAGCTACTCCAGTAGGAATATCATTAGCTGCCCATGATTCAATAGATAAAGTTGGAGATGTTTCAAAAGAAGGATAGCCTATTGAATCATCTTGTATAAAAATTTTGAATTCTTGTTCAGCAGAAGTTTTTCTTTGAAACATAATATCTGAACCAACTCCAGCAATAACAAGAGACCCGTCTGGAATTTTTACAGTAGCGAAATCTAAATTTAAAGCAATATCTCTTTGATTGCCATTCTCATCTATGTTTCCTATATGCCAAGTATTTACACTTTGATCTCTCATAATACCCATTGCATCAGCATTAGAACCACCAATTGTATATACTGTAAATGGATAATAATTATAACCTGCTTGACCAGCAGAAAGAATATCTACATATTTCCATTGTCCAGCTTCATTAGGATTAGAAGTGTATATATTAGCTGGAATGGTATCATAAATAGGAGAACCTAGTGTTAAAACATTATCAATCAATGCTGCATTTGTTGCTGTTGGAAACCATCTAGTAAAACCTGTAGTACCTGCAGCCCCTAGCGCCTCAAAAAATTCAGTTCCAGTAAAACTAACACCAGTATCAACATAACGATTAGTTTCTGTTAAATCAATTTGATAAATTTTACTATTTTTATCAACAAATAAATCTCCAGTTATATAGATACGATCAGGATATCCAGGAAGTACAGTAGATGCACTAAACAAAGTATTATTTGAAATAATTTTATTTTTGATTTGCACTGACTCAGTGACACCATCAAATTCTGAGAAATAAAATGCCAGCCCTTGTAATCCTACAGAGCCATCAATACCTCTAGTTCCATAACCTACTAAACCAGGTGCGAATGTGAACTTTCTATCCATAATTAATATTTTTATTATTTATTCAACTTTTTTATTTTTCCACTAAAATAAATGAAATATAATAAGAAAGGTTAGGTAAAAGGTTTGTTTGAATATTATAAATATAATCTCCATTAACAAAATTAAGAATTCCTTCTACGTTTTTAGACTCACTTTTTGTAAATGTATCATCTAATGTAAAATATAATCTTTCACCATCAAAAGGTTTAGTATAAATATTAACCTCTATTTTTGGTCTTGTAATATTGTAATAATTTACAATTGTATTTTTAATATATCCATCAATAACATTATCAGTGGTTGATAATCCACTCCAATTTTCTAAGAAATCATCATTTTCTTTAAATGTATTAATAATATTTCTAGTTAAATTAAAAGATAATGTATGAAAATTTCTACTAATTGATGAAGTAGCTGTTGTAAAATCCCAATCTTCTAATCCTAATTCATTTGGTAACTTAATTAATTTACTTCCAAAGAAAGCAGGCAATTCTAATGTTGAATTAAATCCATCAACTAATGTATCAGTTATACCCCCACTTAATACAAAATATTCTCCATCCCATAATGATTTGAATGTATTAAATTCTGAAAATTTAATTGCATCAGCAGTTGAAACATCATTATTTGTTATTGTCGCAACTATTTTATTATACCAAAATTGAGGAATATTATCATAACTTCTAAAATATGTATTACCCAAAGTAAAATCTTTATCAACAATATTAATTAAATCATCATCTTCATTAGAGTTGAAATTTAATATATTATTAAATTTAGGTCTATACCATCCTAAATAAGTATAAATACCATTAGACGAACCAGTTGGTGTATATTCTCTCGGATTAATTAATGAAACAACTAAAGGAGGCGAACTAAAATCATTATTTGAAATAAGATCAGTTCCTCTTAAAATACTATAATCAATATTATTTACTCCTAAAATATAAGTTAAATCATCTAATTCTGTAGTTTTATCAGCATAATAATTAATGTTTGTTAAATATTGCCAAGATTTATTAATTACATTTGGGTTAATAGAAGAAGATGAACCTATATACGAATAACTAACATATTGATCAAACGTATTATATTGACTATCAAATAAAAATAAGTTACTTAAGTTTACAATATTATATTTGTAAGCATTAAATATTGAATTAATATTATCAGCTAAATTATTATTTAATTGAGCATAAGGTGTGTTAATTGTATCAGGATAGCCTGTAGTAGATATTCCATAAACATTTAAAGCTCTTGTCACTAATGAACTTGTATAAACATAATAAGGAGCTTTTATATATGAATGACTTGCATCATCTACAAAATTTTCCCATTTATTATCTGAATCATCGTTAGTTAAGAGATTATTTGCTCCTAATGCAGTACTATTTCTATATGTGTAGTTTAAAAGTTGATTTCCTTGATACCAAATAATTAATAATGTCTCTGTATTCTCATTAATGATAATTTCAATAGGACTATTAGACGTACTATTTCTTGAAGGAGTGGATATAAATGAGAATCTATAACGATCCCAATCTTTAGCATTTAAAACACTTCTTGCATCGGCAGAAACACCAATTGAGAAATTTAAACCATTAACAATTCCTTCAATTGTATCTTTATATTGATTGTAGTAAATTATTGATGATCTAACATATGTTCCTGAAACGTTTTTATTTGTGTAAAGTAATTTTGAAAATACATCAATAGTTGGATTATCAAACATGAATTCCTTAAGAGTTTTTGATAATGAGCTGTCAGTCACAACATCATTAATATCAAAATAAACATAGCTTTGCCATGCAGTTTGACCATTATCTAAATATTTGTATGAAGGGAATGTTATTTCATTCTCAAAAGCACCATCAAATGGTATAAAGTTAGTAGAAGAGTCAAAGATCTCTCCATTTAAAATTAATCTTAATGGATTTCCTCTACAATCTGAACCTAATCCAACCCATTTACTAACAGTTGGTACAGTTAAACTATATTTTAAAATTTCTTTTGTAGAAGCATCTTCATAATAATCATTAATATCTTCTTCAGAAGATCCTGGAATATATGAAGTGAAAACTGCTGAACCATCTAATGATGTATTATAAGTTACTGTAGTTTTTGATGATGTTGCTATAATTGACGCATCCCCAAAAAATGTATTGAAATTAAATCCATCACTATAAGTTGATACATCTCCATCAATATAAATTGAGCCATCTCCACTTTCAATTTCAAATGAACCTCTACTATTAATTAATAAACTTTCTCCTAATTCAATTATATGTTGATATGTTGAAGGATCATCCTCCCTAGCATACCAATATTCACTTTCTGCTCCTAAATTTGCATCATAAACTGTATAATCAATATCTTTAACAGGATTTATACCCATTAAAGAAATAGATAATGGATAAACACCATAAGCATTCCATTGATTTTCATTTAATAATTTTATAGGATGCGTGGTCATTACAACCATATTAAGATCTAATTCAACAGGATCATCTACATAAGAATAAGAATAAATATTTACTCCAGTTGATACATCATTATATAAAACTAATCTATACCATAAATCATCTTCAGATAAATATAAAACATTATCTTCGAATTCATAACCAAATGAAGCATCAAATGAATAAATATAATAATTAGATGGATCAATTAAATTAAGCATTATTGATTGTCTATCACCAAATAATTCAAATCCAATAGGACCATAAATACTATCGTAAGTAACTCTTTCTATATCAGATTCTATTGGAGTTAATCTTCCAAAAAATTCTATATCACCAGGTTGGGCAAATGCATTAAATGCTGATGAAGGATCATTTGTATCATTTACAATATTTGATGTTAATCTTTGAAATTTAAAATCTCCTTCTGTTAAATCATTTATAATTAAAGATAATGAATCTTCTCTTCTAATTCCAGTTGTAAATGGTGTTCCTTCATAATCTAAAAATACATCAAATGCTTTTTGAATTGCAAGAATTTGATCTGAAATATCTCCTTTTGTGGAGAATGTTACTCTATAAAGATCATGATAACCTATTGATGGCTCAGTATGACTAGCATAAGTTAGAGCTTCTCCAGCATTCAAAATATCTGTATTTGTTCCATAAGCTTCCCAAATATTTGCGGATGATGCATCAATTAATCTAAGATGTTCTCCTGGTTCTAATAATGTTTTAATTTTAAAGCTTATAAAATCATTAAATTCTCTTTGTTGAACTGTTGCAGTAAATAAATTTTGACCAGGTTTATTTAACCAATCAGATACTTTAGAATAATCTGTACCATCTGCCTCGCCATTATTAAATATTCTTTTAAATGATAATACATCATCTAAGCCAAAAATTCTATTTTCATAATTAGTTGAAACATTACCAGATGAATCAAAAATATTTGAATTAAAAAATGTACTACTATCTCTTCCATCTAAAGATATAATTGAAATATTTCCACTTGAAGTATCAGCATAATAAGCAATTCTATAAAGTTCGTTTTCAGTAAGATATAATCCATAATAACGATGCATAGAATATAAGGAAACATCTTCATCATTGAAAACATATTCCATATTTACAATATTAGGAAGTAATAAATTATTTCTTTCAAATCCTTCAGATATAAAAGCATTCATATCTGTAAAGTTTCTTGCCTTTTGATCAAAGAAATATGGAACTTCTGAACGCCCGGTAATAATTCCCTTATCCACTGCTATTCCATACCAAGTATTAGGATCAAAATCAGCAATATCTGGATCAGTTAAAGATAAAAATACAGGAGCTCTAAATTGAAGTAGTTCTTCAACATGATTCCTCATATAACTTCCTAAAGGAGATTTTTCTTTTAAACTCCATGTACTAACTAATTGACCTTCAGTTATATAATCATTTGCTATATTAGCTAAACTTTCACCAGTATAAGTTTCTGCGTTATAAACTCCATCAACTCTAAATACTGCGAAATAACTTGGAATATCTTTATTAATCCATATTGGTGCAAGCATTGCATAATCTTCAACATACAATTCATCTTTAAATAATCTTGCTCCATATGAATAATTCAATTCATATTGATCAAATAATTCAGTTTCTGGAAGTTTAATATCTAAAATATTTTCATCATCCAATCGATATAATTCTCCTTCTGGTAAATCAGAGAAAACTCTTCTTATATCACCTGATAAATAAGAATTTCCACTTATGATTTGTCTTCTATATTTTTTATTTGATAAAATATCAGATACTTTAAATGTATCTAAGTATAAATGATTACTTGAATCAGCTATTAGTTTTATATTTCCAGAAAATTTAGGATTTGTTCTTAATAATAGATAAGAAGTATCTCCCTCAGTTTGTATATTTGTAGTTTCGAAATTATTTAATTCAACTTCGGCAATAATATTATGTCTATTAAAAATTGAAATATCAACCGTGGAATCTATTGATGTTCCAGCAGAAATATCAGCAACTGTATAAATATCAAATTGTAAATTATAATCAAAATCAGTTAGCATATTTGATGAAATAACAAAGGATGCTATACTAGGATCTGCATCAGCATTAACTTCTAAGGCATAACCTATTGATGGCTCATATACTAAAGCACTAGGATCAAAACCTCCGTTAAGATCTAAACCATTTACAAAAATTGTATAGTCATCTAATGTAGTATCTTGTCTTGGAATAATCCAAGTACTATTATCTCCTGCTTCAAAACCAAAATTTACAAATCCCTCTGGATTTTTAGAGGTTAAAACTAATGCCTCATTAAAGTATTGTATCATTTATATTTTATTTTATAATGCGTCATAAATTGCTGGAGTTTGTTCCACAATTTCTTGTAAAATTTCTTGAAGAGTTACAGTTTTTGTTGCATTTCCAGAGCCTCCAGATGGTCTTGTTAAAGTTACAAAATATAAATTAGTTAAATCATCTAAATAAGATTGTAAAGCTGATGAATATTGTTGTAACAAAACACCGTTCACATTTTTAGAAGAAACAATTGTTTCTAAGAATTTTGATTGGTGTTTGAAATATGTTCCATCTCCAGATGCAGGGTTAGGCACACTATCATCAATGTGTGTAATTAATCCTGCAGAATTTAATGTTTCATCTAATTTAATTGTTGTTTCTTCATTTTGAGCATCAGCTAAAATATTAATAACCTGATCAGATCCTTTTAAGTTAGAAGGAAAATCAATATCTACAGAATCAGACCATACAGATTTTTTAGGATTATTAGGCCAACCTGCTTCAGAAATAGATCTTACTTTAAATTGTACTCTTTCACCTTTTGTAATTGCAATATCTACTTGGTTTATATTTACTTCTTGACCATCTTGGATATTTTCATTAACCCAAATATATTGATCAGTTAATACGTCATACTCTCTAGCTTTAATAGAGGATGGAGCAATAGTCCAATCAGTAAATGTTCCAGTAACTGGTTGACTTGTACTTGGATCAGTAAAAGTATAAGTATTTAATGGATTTCCAGTTCCATCTAATCTTAAATAACGATATGCCACATCAAATTGAATAATTTCTTGTGGTGATTCATTAATATCAGTAGTTAATCTTTTTGCTGGTGGAATATCAAAGAATCCTCTAACTCTATATTTTGGATTATTTATAACAGCATCATTTTCAAATGCTACAGTTGATAAATATCTAACTAATGATTGATATTCAACAGTTTGTTTTGATAATTGGCTAGTATTATTATCAATTTTAGCTTGTAAATCAGATCTAGCAGCTACATCAGTGAGTTCTACTAACTCTGCTTTTTGTTGAGCTATAGTATTCTTAAGAGAATTTATAATTGATTTAGTGTTCTCTATTTGAGTTTGAGTAGTTTTAACAGCTTCAGTATCTAAAGCTGCATTTATTTGAGTATTAACTTGATTAACACCAAATTGATCAGAAGTTAATGTTGGAGAATCTGGATTAACACCAAAGAATGCCGGCACAAACTTTTCTTTAGCTTGTCCTTCCATTGTTTTACCAAAATCAACAACATTAGCTAAATAAAATGATTCATATCCAGTTATAGAATTCTCAAAAGTTAAATCATTAGTATAAAATGAAATAGACTTAGACCATTCATCACCAAGTAAATTATAATCATCATTAATTCCTTTGATGAATAAAATATTACACTCATCATATCCAACACCAAAATCTGTCCATTTTTCTTCAAATGGTGTAGAGTAAATTGAGAATGAAGAATTTATGGTAGGATTAGCAGAACCAACTTGTGGTGTAATTCTAATTCTTTTTTCAGTTATTTCGATTTCATTAATTGTAAATAAAGATTGATCTTTATATCTTATTTGATCTCCAATTTTTAATTCAATATTTTTAACAATTGATGTATCAGATACTATTCCATAATTAACAATATTTAAATAATACCATTCATTATTATCAACAATTCCTCTATTTAGTATTAGAAAATCTCCTGTAAATTTGTTAGTTTTTATTGGAAGATAAATTGTTTCATCATCAATCCAATATCTTTTATTATTGTTATTTAAAACTGTAATAGCATCAGAAAAATTATATTGAACTCCAACAAAATTATCTTTAAACCATTGAGTCTCAACATCATTAAAGTTATCAAAAATAACTCTTTTCATTTCTACCCTATCAGATCTATCATCAATCTTTCCTTTAAGATCAAATCTTATATAAGTTTGAGGAAACATTAAACTTTCAAAGAACCAATTATTCTTTGAATAAAACTTAGTAGGTGCGGCAACTTCCACTATTCGTGGTGGTGATATAGCAAGTGGGATTGTTTTTACATCTCTAAATGTTCCATCATTTAAAAGAACAACACCTTCACCAGCAACAAATACATCAACTGAATTTGAAATACGTTGTAATTGATCCAAAATAAATGGATATGACGGGATTGTATAATTAAATGTTGAAGGATCACCAGTGACTGGATCTAATCCTTCAACTTGAATTACAACACTATCATTTTCTGTAGTTAAAGTATTATTCATTTGAATCATAGCTTCAAGAGCTATGTTAGTTTGTTTAACTAAATCGGTTGTAATTGCAGCAAAAGAGTTATTTACAAGACTCATATTTATATTTATTTATTTTGATTAATATCCATTTTCTAATAATATTCTGCCCCATATATTTGTTGAATTACATACATATAAATATGATGGATCATATTGTAAATTCCCGGCAGTTCCTATTTCATTTGAAGCAGGTGAACCTGAATATATAATATTTGATAATGTATTAGGATTTACAACAATTCCATTAACATATAATGAAGTATCTACATATAATACTCCAGAAACTGAAGCATCATTAGCAAAATTAATATTACCTGATGTATCTATGAATAATGCTGGAGTATTTTGTCCAACATACATTGATATTGCTCTTTCATTTGTACTTGCACCTAATTGTAAAGGAGATCCATATCCTAAAAGAACATTTCCTGAAGTATCTCTAATTGCATTTTCAATTGTAATATCATCTACCTTAGCACTTCCATTAACATGTAATAAATAATCTGGTTCTGTAATACCAATTCCAACTTTTCCAAAGCTCATATAAATTGATGATTCAATTAAAGGATCATCAGCATCTACTCCAGCAAACATTGGTATATTATTTACTGGACCAGCTATATTTCTTGAAATATTATTAACGCTAAATGTAAGTGCCTGAATTTGATTTTTGATTTGAGTTTGATTATTAGCTAAATTGACATATTGATCTGAAATAAAACTGATTGTTGCATTATTTTGAGATAATATATTTACAGCTTCTCCAAGTTGACTAAATGCTTCATTCCAATCTTCTGCATAAAGTTGATCTGAAGTAGCCATATCTACGATTAATGCTTGAGTATCATCAACCATATTGTCAGTTTTGATATTCATTCTAAATGAATATGCAGTACCAAAACCATTTATTGTACTTTGAATCTTTTCTAAAGATGGAATTAAAATTCCTGCTCCTAATCCAATATCAGAAGAATTACCTGAAGGAGCGTCAATAAATACAACTCCTAATAAGTTGGTAGCTAATAAGGTATCTTCTGTAGAATTATATACAGAATAATAAAGTAGTATTGAATTGAAATCAAAATTATCATTAATAGCATATTCAATAGCCATTTTATCATATGTTAATGCTGAATCATTAAATAAAGATTTTAAAGTATCTAAATCCCATAATAATTCCAAACAATCAACATTAGATCTTTGGAAATTAATTTCATTTCCACCATCTTTATATTGTAACGATGTAGTATAAACTTCTGATAAAATATAATCTGATGAATCAATTAAATATTGTCTATCATATGAAGGATTAACATTATAAGCTGAATACCACCATCCTGGAGTTAGTCCTCCTAATGATGCATCATAACTAGTGTCCCAGTCAACTCCAGATTCAGCTTGAAGTAAAATAGAAGAATCTATAAAGTCATAATACGAATTATAAGATAGTCCATCAGGGTGAGGTTGTAAGTAATCATCTCTACCTAAAATTCTTACTGAACCATTTTCAGTTCCCGGTATTTCCATTCCGTGAAAATAGTTAGCATCTTCTGTTTGTTTGAAATAAGGTCTAGTTTGACCATGTGAAGTTGGTACTAGAATATACGTTTCATTAAACGTTCCAAAAGTATCTTGTCTAATATTACCAGCAGTTATCAAGCCCGTATACTTGACCACTGAGTTGTACCCCGCGGATCCATCAGCATCTAATTCTTCAACCCAGTAGCCAGAAGGATCGTAGTCCCATCTTATGGCTCCAGTCTCTTTCATCCATTTCCAGAAGACTCTTTCTGAAACGGTGTTTTGTAGGGTAGGATCGTAATCAGCTAAATTTAATAAGTTAGTTTCTAAGTTTAATGCATAGTTCTGAAAACTTTCTGCTATAAGAACTCGTCCATCTTTAATTGATGCACTGCCCTGATCATATTTGAAAGCTCCAGGAATTGCTCCAACATTAAAAACGTTTTGAGTTGATGAATCTGGTTCATCAATCTTAGGCACGTTTATTAATGCAAAATGAGACATTTTAACGACATTATTTTTCTCATTGATATTAATTCCCACGTCTTCTACGGCGCTCGAAAAGGAAAATATAGTTCCTCCATTAGTTCTCATTCTTTTAACGAAAGGTGTTATTTTATTGGGCATAATATGTTTTTTATATTTCTATTTTATAATTCTGATCTTGAAAATTCGCCACCATATTGTTTAATGGTCCAAGTTGTTCCCCATGATGCATCATATTCGACTGCTAATAATTTAATCCAAGCAGCTGAAGAATCAACAGCAGTAAAAGTCATAATTTCAACAGAACCAGCATCCGTTGAAGGATCTAACATTACAGTAAATGGTGAATCGGGAATTGTAGTTGATACATCAAATAATATTTGGAATTCTTGACCTAATTGGGTAGTTGTGAATGCTAGAGATACATCATTGACAATTTTATAATATGGTTGATTAACATCAACGTATTTAAAGTCTGCATTATCCCATGTACTGGGATCTCTTGTTGAAACATCTTCTCCAATAAATGCATTGTAATAATCTGCATCTATTGTAGTTGTATTTTCAAAAAGATTTGTAAATTGATTTCTAACAACTAAGGTATCAAACACACCAGTCACAAAAGTACCTGTTGCTGCATTAACATTTCCTGTAGTTTGAATTGGAACTATAACAATTCCTCGGCTTGCATCGTATATAACATCAATATAACGTTGCATTGCATCTTGATTATCTCTTATAATTTTTGGTAATTCTGGAATAAACGTATCCAAAAACACTTGGGTCCAGTCAATCATATTTTCATTATTTAATTTATATATTTATCACACTAGAAAAAGTACGCATGGAAAAGATAATATATAATAAAAGATATTTTTTTTTACACTTGTAAACTAAACTAAAATGAGTAATGAAGAATTTAATTGGGATAATTATAAAGGCGGAAACAGATTAATCCCAAATAAAAGAATTAAAGGGCAAGATAAAAACACCAAATGTTTCTCTTATGAGCCCTACGCACAAGAACTTTTTGATCTTCTCACTGGTAAAGATTCCCGAATAATAAAAAAAGATTTAGATCCTGGAGAGTATATTCAGATTGTGGATGTATTTCCTTCAAATTCTGGATTTATTGTGGTTGAATTAGATGGAGGTTTAAATGTTGAAATTAATTTAAATCACGAAAAAAAGTTTATTCAATTATATGGATTCACTAAAACATTAGATTTTGCTGAATCTTTAAAAAACCCTGCATACAAAAAACAATTCCTTGAACAAACCCTATATGGTTATGTCCTTGAAGCTACTCCAGAAATTAGAGTATCATTATGGCAAGGCTATACTAAGATGATTAAAGATGAATTCATGGAAGAAATAAAAGCTCCAACAAAAGCATTTGAAGCTCACGTTAAAGAATGTAATAAAGGAGGGTATTTTGTTGAAGTTCAAGGTGTTAATGCATTTATGCCAGGTTCATTGGCTGCTCCAAATAAAATTGCAGATTTTAGAACATTATTAGGTCATAAAGTAATTGTAATGATAGAAGATTTTATACCTGAAATGAACTCATTCATTGTATCTCATAAAAAATATATTGAACATATTCTTCCTTCTAAAATACAAGAGTTAGATTTAAAAGCACAATTTGGTGGCACTATTACGGGTACATCAAAATATGGAATTTTTATAGAATTTGGAGATATCTTCACAGGATTACTTCATATTTCTAAAATGTCTGAAGAAACAACAGATAAATTCAAAAAACGTTTATATAAATCTGGCGATCCTATTGATTTCTATATTAATGAAGTTACAAAGGATAACAGAATTATATTAACTGAAGAAAGCCCCACAGCCAAAGAAGAAAAATTAAACAACTTCATAGCAGAAAATGGAAACAAAGTATTAGATGGTAAAGTCGCTGCTGTTATGAACTTTGGTGTTATTGTAAATGTTGGAGATATTTCTGGATTAGTTCTTAATCGTGAATTTAGAAGACGAAAAATTGAAACTAAAGAACTAGTAAATGGTGATCCAATTGTTGTTAAATTACATGAATTTAGAGATGAAAAAATAGTATTTTCATTAGCAAAACATAAAGCCCCACCAACGGAAGAAATGTCAACAGAATAATTTAAAGGGAGTATAATTACTCCCTTTTTTTATTTAGATAAATAAATAAAAACTAATAAATGCATAAGTTAGTATTTGAAAATAGCGTGTTTAAACCTAAATCTGAAAAAGAAATTGATGACATTTATTCTAAGTTATCAACTTATCACGATTCTCTACCCCAAAAGGAATTTATTACTAAAGTTGAATTTGCTGGCTCAGTTGATGATGCTTATGCTGTTTCATATAAAAGAGGATATAAACTCTATAAATTATTAGATCTTGTATTAAAAAATCCTGGAATAAGAAGAAAAGATATAGTTTACTTTATTTATGAAATGAGATATGGAAAGGGTTCAGGAGAAAGAGATAAACCAACTGGATATTGGAGTGTGGCCTTACAAAATTATAGAAGAGCTGGATATTTTCATTCTGATAAAGGAAAATATACAATAGAACCAAATGGGGAAGATAAATTAGAAAAATTAAGACAAAAATTTGGGCCAATTAATGAAACTTTAGGAGTTTTTCAACCTAAAAAAATTACAAAAAAAGATATTGATGAACTTTTAGAAGTTAACTGGAATCCTGATTATATAAAAGAAATAACAGAATTAGATAGAAATGGTTCATCACTATCAAATTTACATAAATATATAATTATTAAATTTGAAAATAGTAAATATATTCAGGATATTGAAGGATCTCCAGTAACTGAATCTACAATTTCATATACATTTTTAAAATCTGGATATGGGTTTGGACTTTATAATGATAAAATGTTTGGCCACAGACCTTTTAAAACTAGTATATATACAAATTCCATTGGACAAAAATATTTTAAGGCAGCTGATACAATATGGTACATAGATACTATTGAAGGAGAAGGTGAACTTTTAGAATCTGTTTTTCAACCAAAATCTAAAAATGAAATTGATGAAATTTTTTGGAATATTACATATGAAGATTATAAAAACTTAGTAATAGATTATCTGAATCAAATAGATTTTTACCGTAGTCACCTTTCAAAACATGATAAAGATATTTTAGAAAAATTTAATGAAAAAGAATCTCCATTTGAAGCAGCTAAATTTATATTGAATAAAAATTTTGAACCTGCGGGTGCTAGTTCAGATGGAAGACTATTAGTTAAACCATTAAATAGTGGAGAGGCTGTAGAGTATAAATATTATAACGATGAATATCCTAGAATTGCAGAATTATCTTGGGATCAAGAATTAGAAGATATAGAAGAAGGAGACGAAGAAATTAGAGCTCATTTTGAAACTGATAGTGGTGAACAATTTTATATGGATGAAATAATGAGAATAAACATATGATAGTTAAAGAATCATTAAGAGATGTTTTAAAACCTATAAATTTAGATACAATAAAAAGAGAAAAATGGGAACCATATTTATCTCAACTTAATCAAATTGAAGATAAGATAGATATAAAAAAGTATAATACTGAACAAGTAGTTTACTTCTTAATGAATTCACCACATAATAAATCTTATTCTGGACATTGGAATAAAAAGGAGAGAGATTCATTGGCATTAGAACAAATACGATATACTAATGTTTTGTTTAGTATAGATTATGTAAAAGCTAAGATAGTTTTTGGTCAACAAAATACAACATTCAAAGCAGTATTTTATTACAAAATTTGGGCATTTGAATACAAAGAACATATGTTTTTATTATTTAGCGATGGTCCAAGAGCAGGTAAAGGTTCATCAATAGAAATTGTAACAGATGGTATGACTGAAACATATAAAAGTTCTAAGCAATTATATGACATTGTAATGGAATTTAGAGAAATAATGTATAATATTTTTAAATAATTATGAAACAAAAAAATTACTCAATAAAGGAAGTATTCGATTCTACAAGAATCGCTCTTACATTTGAATTTTACAGTTCAAAGGTTGACCAATTTATGGTTAAAGAACTTAGTGAAATTTTAGGACAGCAAGTTTATTTAACTGGTGATGAAACATATCAACCAACATATACTTCTTCTATTCTTTTAAAAGAATATAATTCCAAACGACCAAGATATCAATTAAAGGTTGGTCCTAAGAAATATAATGATTTGAATCCAAGTCTTAGAACTTTACTGATGTGGATTAATGAACATGGATCTTTAGATTATTCTACTAATTTAAAATCTGTATTATCTTTTGAACATAAAGATTTACAAACTATTAATTCGATATCTAATATGGATATTGGAAAAATGATTTTAAAATTAGATGAGAATTTTCTTTACAATAAATTTCCTGAGGCTAAAAAATCTCCATTCTCTTTAAGTATTAAAAGATTAGTTCCTCTTGGTAACTTTATAAATGCTTCAGGCATTATTAGAGATTTGAATAAAGTCTTTAGAATGCCAATGAAAGAATATTATGGTGTTGATTTTACTAATTATACAAGAGGTTTATTAGGATTTAATTATATATGTGGTCAGAATTACTCAGATAACCCAGCATTAATCGAAGAAGTTCTACAATATTACACTATAACAACATATCAAGTGTTAAATGAGACTGATTTCCCACCATCTCAGGTGAAAGAATTACAACGTTTAACTAAAGATTACCAACAACTTAGAATTTTATATTATAATGCTGATAAATTCCAAGAAGTTTATGAGAATATAAAACTTTTTATTGATTTAGAAAATCATCCAGAAATTATAAAATCTAAATGGACACAAATTAGAGATCCTCTATTTAAAGTAATATTTGAAAGTGGATTTGATAAAGGTAGTTTCAACTGGGATTCAGAAAATGGAAATTATCAAATAAAAGATGCTAATTTAACTAACACAGTTTTAGAAAACTTTGAAGTTATAAATTGTGAATTAAATGCATGTGTTTTAGAAGATATTCATGGTTGGAAAAATACTATAAAAAATAGTAGAATTCATATGGGAACTCTTCTTCAATCAAATATTATTGAAGAATCTTATTTACAAAATGTAAGAGTTGATAGAAATAATAAGATTAATAAATGTTATATCATAAATAATAATAATGAAATTATAAACTGTAAAGTTAATGAATCAATTATTAAATATGCAGGCATAGGAAAAGATGCTAAATTATCTGAAGATTCAATTATAGTAGCTAAAAGAGAAGAACCTCCACAAATGCTTAAAGGTATTGAAGTTAAAGAATTAAGAGACTATAAATGGATAAAGAATTTAATGGGAGAGAAAAAAGATAAAGGTTTCGAAAACGAATATAAAACAGATTATTAATGAAAGCTAAATTAGTAAATAGAAGTAAATATGGATGGCTAAAATATATCTTTTCTAAGCCATTACTTGTTAGATAAATAAAATAAAAGGATGAATAAAAAATTACACTATACGTATATAACAACTAATTTATTAAATGGTAAACAATATGTTGGAGACCATTCAACTATAAATTTAAATGATAAATTATCTATTGAACATAAAGAAAAAATAAGTTATTCTCTTTTAAAAAATAAAAAATAATAATATGACACTTAATGAATTAATTAAAGAAGTTTCAGATTCTATAACGGCCAGTTGTTCACTCCCATACAAGCCTCCGGATAAGGAAATTAAGAGAATTATTTTATTGGAAATGCGCTGGTTATACAGAGAATATCGTGAATTACTTCAAGATAGAATTTATGTTTTGAACAAGAAATGGTATGATACTGCTGCATGGAGAGAAACAAGAACTTATCAATTAAATGATTGTACAGAAGGTCTTAAACAAGTTGTTGAAATGACGGGAGGTAATAGAATATTTGGTATAAATGATCCAGATATGAACTTTGATAGATTAATGGCAGCTGATATGTATTTGACACCATTATCATCAGATCAAATTACTTATAGAACTATTCAGTGGAGTTTCTGGGATTTAGCGAGAGCTTTCAATTTAAGAGATATAAATCATAGTTTTAGAGCTAATACACATCGACTTGTTATAACAGGTAGAGATCCAGAAGAATCTTTATTTATATTAGCAATGGATCATATTCCTTTAGAGGATGCATATGAAGATCCGGTTGTAATTAAATGGATGATAGCAAAATCTAAGATTTCATTAGCTAAAATTCTTGGTACATTTAATTATCAACTACTTGGCAATATTACAATTAATTATGATATGTGGCGTCAAGAAGGAAATGAGGAATTAGTAGAATTAAAAACATTAATAAATGACAACAACGTACCCGATTGGTTTTTAATGTTCCCAGTCTGGATTCCAGCTATTATTACTACAGGATTTTCATTATTACAAAATATTATACCATTTATTCAAAACTTTATATAATAAATTAATATAAATATAAAGATAAAAATTATGAAAGGAATAATATACAAAGCAATTTCACCTTCTGGGAAAAAATATTATGGAAGAACTATAAAAACATTAGAAAGACGAAAAATTGAACATAATCATAACACTGGTAAAGGATCTAATTTATATTTTCATAATGCCATCAGAAAATATGGCATAGAAAATTTCGGCTGGGATGTTGTAGAGGAGATAAATGAAGATAATAAAATAGAATTAATTGATATTTTAAATGAATTAGAAATATATTATATTGATAAGGATAAAACTTTATTCCCAAATGGATATAATTTAACAAAAGGAGGTGGAAATTATAATATTCATCCAATATCCAGGAAAGGGAAAACTTATGAAGAGCTATTTGGTAAGAAAAGAGCTAAAGAAATAAAGAAAAAACAAAAACAATCTATGATTGGAAAAAATGTTGGAAGAATACAATCTAAAGAAGAAATTCAAAAAAGAGTAGAAGCTAATACTGGAAAAAAGAGAACTGAAGAATCTAAAGAAAAAATTAGACAATCACTATTAGGCATTAAACATACAGAAGAAAGAAAAAAGAATAATAGTGAAGCACACAAAAAATGGTATAAAGATAACAAGATTAAAAATGAAAGCTAAAACAGTGAATGAAGTACGTGGTGGTCATAGAGTATTATCTCCTGAAAGAATTTTAAGAGATAATTCACAGAGTATAATAAATTTATTAGAAAAAATTGCGCATGCATATAACGTTAGTAAAGAAGATGCTGCCTTCGCTTTACAAGAAGTGTTAAAAAATTTTACAGGGTGAAAGCAAAATTAGTTGTTGAAAATTTAGGTAATTTTATTCCAATTTATAATATAGAAGTTGGACAAGAATATTATGCTGTAGATTCTCAATTTACTGATTCATATCCTCCAGAAAAAGTAAAAATTATATCAATTGAAAAAGATATATCTGATATGTTTGATGTGGATATTATGATGTCAGATGGCACAATTGATTCTTGGTATTTAGAACCAACAGACAAAGTTTTTACTGATATTAACGAAGCATTACGTGATGTATTAAAACCAGTATCTCAAGAATATATTAAAAATTTTGATATAGATGTAAAAAATCTTATGAAAGCTATAAAAAGATCAGTAGAGGGTGATTATGATTTACCCCTTCCAGATCATGAAGAACAGTTATTAAAGGACTTTGCTAAAGATTATGAAAATCGAAAAGAATATTGGGATAAACATATGAAAATTATAGGAGTAAGTTTTAGATGAAAGCAAAATTAGTAAATGAAGCATTAAGAGATATATTAAAACCTAAAGATAAATCTGAAATAATAAAAGCTGTTAAATCATTGGATGATTATAAAAATAGATTTGTTGATGCTTTAGATGATGGTGATGTTGAATTAGCAAGTTTAATTTGGGATTCTCATTATATACCCAGAGGAATTATTTCGCGTTGGGTCGAATTTGCTTTTAAAAGTTATGCTGATAATAAAACAACTATTGAAAATATAGAATTAGGAATTGATGCAGATTATACTGATGATTCTTGGGGTGAGAGACAATCTGCAGCTGACAACAATGAAATGTATTCAACTTTATATAATATAAATAAAAAAAGACATAAATCAATATTATTTTTGAAGAATTTGCCTTTGCCCGATAAGATAAAAGAAAAAATAAAAGATTTTGAAGACAATGTTAATTAAAGAATCGATTAAATCATATTTAAATGAGGTAGAAACTATCATTAAGATTGATAAACTTACTGATGTAATAAAACACCTTCAAGGAAAAGAGAATTTTGCCGTTCTTAGTGCATATCAAAAAGGTAAAACTAATGAAGATAATTCTAATAATACAAAAAAATTGCTTAAAGTTTTAAAAAAAATTAGTGGTAAGGTTATTCCTTTGACTGGCGAATGGGATGAAAACATTCCAGAAAAAAGCTTTTTTGTTCTTCAAGGAAAAAATATGGATCATAATGAATTCTTCAATAAAATTAAAAAAATATCTAATTTTTTTAATCAAGATAGTTTCTTATATTCAAAGGAAAGTGATATAATTCTTGTTAATAAAGATGATTCAATAGATGATATTGGAGATGAATTAAATATAACCAACTCATATGTTGGATTTACTTTTAAATAATGAAAGCTAAATTAGTAAATGAAGCTTTAAAGGATGTTCTTCAACCAAGATCAAAAGAAGAAGTTCAAAAAGAAATATTAAAAAGACTTAATCAATATAAAATACCTGTCAGAAATTTATTTATGCGTGCCCAACATGCCCCTGAAGATACTAAAATATTACTTAATTTTATAGAGAAAAATTATTTTAAACCAGATTATTTAATTCCATACAATTCAGATACTAAAGCATTATTACATCATTTATCTGGACATAATAAAACACAAAATCAAGAAGGTCCAGCAGAATGGAACTTATATCAATTTTTCAATGAAAAAGCCATTTCAGCCTTTTCTAATACAGGAAGAGGAGAAGTTTTAGTATTTAGTAAAGAATTTTTGGATGATGCTATCCAAGCAATCGAATATTTATCATCATATTAATTTTTATTTCCCAATTATTTTTGTTATTTTTGAACACTATAAATAATACTATGTCATTAAAGGAAGTTTTAAAACCAAAACCATCAGAACAAATTAAAAAAGAGATCGATGACTTAGTCAAATCTTTTGATTTGTGTGTGTTTAAAGAAATAATAGGTAAGACTATAAAAAATATAGAAAAATATGATGATGATAACCTATATTTTAATTTTACTACTGGAGAAAAATGGCATATGTATCACGAACAAAATTGTTGTGAGAGGGTTCATATAGAGGATATAATTGGAGATTTAGATGATTTAGTAGGTTCTCCTTTAATAATAGCCGAAGAACGTACTGGTAAAAATCCCCATGCATCAGAATCTGGAACATGGACATTCTATGCATTTGCAACTCTTAAAGGATATGTTGATATTAGATGGAATGGCGAATCTAATGGATATTATTCTGAAGCTGTTTCCTTTTATGATACTTCTAAATACTCTGAAGACGAATTTTATTAATTATGGCACTAAAAGATGTATTACAATCTCCCGAAATAGATATTATTGATTTATATCGTATAAAAACATATTATAAAAAGTCTGAAAATAAATATGTTGAAAAATTTTATGTTCAAAAAAAAATTAATTTTTTTAATATATTTTCTTTTTGGGTTTTTATAAATGCTGAATATATTTATTTTCTAAAATACTTGATATTATATAGTTACCACTCAGAAAATATTGCTAAATCAGTTATAATAGAATTTATAAAAGAAGATTTGGAAAAGAAAAAAATAAAACAAGAAAAAAAACCAAAATCTAAAATAATATTAATGAATAAAAAAGACTTTTTATCATAAAATTATGGCACTAAAAGATGTATTACAACCAAAGACAGAATTAGATGATTATTTTTCTAATTACAAAATAAAAGTTTATTATAAAAAAATTGATGGAGAGTATAAACAATGTCACACTGTAAAATATAAAAAGTGCTTTAATTTTTTAATTTTCAAATGGTACTGGTGGGTATATCTTGATAATAAGTTTAAAATTGCATATTTTAAATTTTTTGCTTACGATGAAAGTGATTGTAAAAAAATAATAAAAAAACATGTCGAGAAAATTATTATAGAGATTGAAAAATCAAAAATAGTAAAACCAGATAATGAAATAATTAAAGTTACTAGAGATTATATTTTAGGTAAAACTTCAAAAAATTTTGATATTGAAGATTTACTCGAAGAAGACCAGGGTCCATATGATTTTGAAGTACCCCTCAAAGGCCCCGACGACGCAGATTTTGGTGATATATTAACAGAATATATTAAAAGACATGATGATTATAAAAGAGATAATGATCCATTTTAAAATATGTCTACCAAAAATATTTTTCTACCTAAGTCAACGAAAGAAGTTTTAATTGTTATTAAAGATAGTGTAAAAGCCAAACTTATTTCTATATCTAAATTTAATAAATTGACTGAGGATTATTCTAGAGATGAAAGAAGAATTGTAAAAAAAATAAAAAAATTAAAATCTGGAAAGTTTAATTATGTTCTTCCAAATTTTTGGCTATATGGAGATGAAATTGCTCAAATAATAAATCCTCTACTTTATAGAAAAGTAGAATCTGGGTCAAAACCATATCATATAAAATTAAAAAAATTAGAATTATTAAATTTTGGTAATATTGCTTTAATTAGAAAAAGAGAATGTAATAATTGGCGATATTGGAAAAAAAGTTTATACATATCAAATCTTTTTTGGCTATTAAAAACAAAAGAATTATGGGAGGATGGAATACTTTAATAACTCAAGATACTAAATTAACTCCGAAAGTAGTTAAATCAGCTATTTTTGAATTTCTTACTTTTATGCACAGTTTTAATGATTGGTTAGAAAATAATGGTCATCATAAAATTAGAACGATTGAACCTATGGGTTCCACTTATTATTGTTTAGAGGATTTGGAACACAATCCTAGTAGAATATATGGTGATGTGGACTATCTTGTAGTATTTCCAGAACTAAAAAAAATAGAAGGTGAAACAAATCGTGATCATGAAAATAGATCTATAAAATTTTATAGAGATAAATTACAAGAGTTTTATAAAAATCAACCGATAGTACATAACAATGTGTATAATACTGTACGTGAAAAAATCTTAGATGTTAAAGAAAAATATGTTGTTGTTCAAACAACAGATGGGCCTGTACAAATTGATCTATTAGTATCTCTTCCAGAATACAGTGATTGGATGTCTAAAAGATATATACCACCAAAAAATCTTAAAGGAGTTGTTCTTGGTTCACTATTTTCTGCAATAAACCACACATATAGTATTATGATTGGTGATCGTGGAGTTGTTATTAGAATTAAAGATGGAAAGCTAGTTCAAAGAAAAAGAAAAAATGTTGATATCAGAACTGTGGCATTAGATTATTCTGAATTATGGATTGATATGTTTTTTTATTTTGCTGGATTTGTTTTAAAAGATGGTGTACAATTAGATAATTATTATCTTGAAAAATATAGAGGCATCAACACAAAAAATAATGATAATATTTTAGAAGATGCTTGCTTTGGATTAGTTGGTTTTTGTCAAGCATTAGAATCAGTTGGTGCACTAGGTAATGACATATTTCCAGAAGAAACAGCTCAACAAATGCTTAATGAAATAGCTGAAGAATATAAAAACATAACAAACAAACAATTTTCTCATCCAAAATTTGATAAAGCAAAAACTGATAAAGCAAAAAAATCTGCTAAAAAATTCAGAGAAGATATATTAGTTGGTCAAGATATAGTAGAAAGAATCTTATTATGATAACTGAAGTATTCAAACCAAAGTCTAAAATTGAATCAGAACACATTGCAGACTATCATTGGGTTCATAATATAAAACCATTTTTAGAAGATAAAGATAATTATTTTTATAATACAAGAAATAGGCATGATTCTGATTATAAAGAAATAAAAGAAATAATACAATCAAAATTTAATTCTTTTAATTATTTTATAGATTCTAGAAGATTGAATTCAGAAATATTAGGAATTTTAGAATATTTAACAGAAAATATTAAAACTAAGGATTTTGAAGTAATAAATTTTCCGGGTGGTGATGATTGTCGTAGGTCATTTAATTTTTTATATAATCCTAAGAGATTTTGTCATATTTGTATACGTGAAGAAAAAACACTTTATAATAGACCAAGATATATGGATAATATAATAATGTATAAATCTTGGGGATACTTATTTTAGATATATAAATAAAATATCTTTAATGAGAGCTAGATTTGTAAATGAAGCAATAAGTGATATATTAAAACCAAAATCTCAAAGTGAACTTGATTCATTAAAAGATGAATTTTTAAGAAATCTTTCCATTTGGTCTTTCGAAAAAATAAAAGATTGGTTAGAACATAATTTTGGCCAAGATATCAAAAAATATAATGATTTTTTTACAAAAGAAGAATTAGATAAGCTCAAACAAATACTTTTTGCTAAATTAAAACCTACCGATAAGAAAAAATTCTCAAGATTATACGATATTTTATTAACAAGTTCAGAAGCAAATAATATTGAATTGATTTATGATCCTTACAATGGTTTTGGATTTTCATTTAATTATGGCGATGATGTATTAATTGCATTTGATATCTACGAAGGATCAAAAGAAATCCCTTTATTTTTTTTAGATGATAGATTCGGTCTTTGGAGGTGGGATGGCCCACCAATAGAATTTATAGATGATTGGGAAGGTATTAGAGATGAAGATACTGAAGAAGAATCCCTCCATAAAATTTACCGACCATTCTCTAATCAACCTTGGGACGAATTTGCATAAATTTTTCTATTAATTTACTTTATTTTTGTATCATAGATATATAAAATAAAATTAATTAATGGTTAATCCTTACGTTTATATAATTACAAATACTATTAATGGAAAACAATGTAGGATCTCATAATGGTTCTAAAAAGAATTATTTTGGGAGTGGAACAGTTTTGCAAAAAGCAAAATTAAAACATAAAAAAGAAAATTTTGAAAAGGAAATATTACAAGAATGTGAATCTATAGATGATGCAAGACGTTTAGAAGAACCTTTTATTAAAAAATATAAAACTCTAGTTCCTAATGGATATAATATTCATCCAAAAGGAGGATCAAATTTTAAAGGATCTATTGGCTTAAAACACTCTAAAGAAACTAAAGAAAAAATTAGTAATTCTAAGAAAGGCCATGTATATCAAATAGGAGAAAAAAATTCTATGTTTGGAAAGCATCATTCAAAAGAATCTAAAAAATTAATAGGATTAAAAAGTTCACAAAAAATTATGTCTGAAGAAGCTAAGCAAAAAATAAGTTTAGGTAATTTAGGTGAAAAAAATGGAATATTTGGTACAAAAAGAAGTTCAATTACAAAAGAAAAAATTAGAAATAAATTATTAGGAAGAACTTTATCAGTTGAAAGAATTGAAAAAATGAAAACAAAATACAAATGTAAATATTGTGGAAGGGAAATGAATAAATCAAATCTTACACGATATCATAATGAAAATTGTAAAAAGAAATAAAAAATGATACAAGATTTATATACACGAAGTCCAGAAGACCCTAATTATGTTTATGGTGTGTATTTTCACAATGATCCAATAGAAGCCATAATAACAAAAATTAAAATGGTTTTTGGTACTACTCAAGGCCAAGTTCTTGGCGATATGAATTTTGGCGTTGGACTAGAAGATCTCATCTTTCAAACCCGAATTAATAAAAACGAATTAGAAGAAAAAATCAAAAAACAAATTGATCAATATGTCTCAGAATCTGCTCAATATAAAATTGACCCTCGAGTTAGTTTTGGTAGAACAGAATCATATGACTATTGTCTTATTGATGTGTTCATTGATGAGCAGAAGGTGATTGGGATTTTGATTTCGTGACAGATATACAGAAATAATATGAAACTAGTTAAAGAAGATTTAGGAAATATATTAAAGCAAAACAAATTGATGAAAGAAGAATTTAATAAATTTTTAGAAATATCAATAAAATCTTTCGTAAAAGATGGATATGCTGATATAGAAATATTTAATACTATACAAAATTTTTTGAAATCAAATGAAATTGGAAATATGATAAAATATAAAATAGCCCATAATAAAAAAAAATGGAATATAAATTTTTAAATAATGAAATTAGTTAAAGAAGGTTTAGGAGATATATTAAAGCCAAAAGAATTTGAAGAAGGTTTTACTCAATTAATAAAAGCTAATGAATTCAATAATGATTTAAAAAGATATATTGAACTAGGTGCTCGGTCATTATTTGACGCGGGTTATTCACCTAATAAAATAGAAGAAATTATGAAAAAATTCTTTACATCAAACGAAATAAATGAATTAATTAAACATCGAATTGCTTATGAAGTTCAATATACATCTGTTGGTAGAAAATATAGAAATCATGATAGTTAAAGAAGCATTACAAGATGTATTAAAAGGACCAAATTTAGATCCTGGTTTTGGAATATTAATTGCAACTGATGAATTTGAAGTAGATTTTAAAGAGTTTATAAATAGAGGTATGGAAAATTTATTAGAATCAAACTATTCAATAAAAGATTCAGTAGAAATAATGAAAAGATTTTTAAAATCAAAAGAAATAGAAAGCATAATTGAACAAAATGGAGAATCATGGAAACCTATTGGATATTATGATGAACAATAAAATAAAAAGTTTGTATGGAAATTATTAAAACCGCACGCATAAGATTCTCAGAGATGTATCAAGATTCTCTAAATTTTATTAGAGCTACACATGAAGATGTTGGACAATACTTCACATTGGCATCTCCAACCGGACAATTACTACAAGTGATTCTTAGTTTAGGAAGAATGATATTGTATTATGTAGAAGATTCAATCTCAGAATTGAATATTAATACAGCTTCCCGTCCAACAAGTGTAAGAGGATTAGCTTCTATTTCTGGACATAATCCTTCACGTGCTATGGCTGCTAGAGGTACGCTTAGACTAACGTATAACGGAGAAAAAATAGATACTTATGGAAATACAATCGTAATCCCTAACTACACGCAAATAAATTCAACTCGTAATGGTTTAACTTATACGATAACTCTTCCTGGCAATGAAGTTCGTTTAGATCTTACTTCAATTAATAATTTTGTTGATGTTAATATAATTCAAGGTAAATTAGAATACCAACAAGCAACTGGAACAGGAGATTCTTTACAATCATATAACTTCCAAAGTAAAAAAGGAGCTGGTATAGATAATTTTTTCGTTAATGTTTATGTTAATGGGAAACGCTGGGAATCAAGAGATTCCATTTTAGATATGGGATTTAGAGAAGAATCTGTTGTTGTAAGAACTGGACAAACTGGAGGACTTGATATTTTCTTTGGAAATGGTTATCAAGGAGAGATAGTTCCTTTAGGAGCAACAATATTAATAGAATACTTATTAACTGATGGAGAACCAGGTAATTTAAATCAATCATCTGATGATGCTGCTGAAAATTGGAAATTTACTTCAAGAGGTTATGCTTTAAATAGTGAAGAAATAGATCTTAATAAAGTTATTAAAGCATCCATTAAAAATGATGTTCTTTTCGGAACATTAGATGAACCTTTATTCTTAACAAGATTAATTGCTCCTCATGTTTCTAGATCTTTTGTACTCGCAAATACAGATAATTATATTTACTTCTTAAGAAAATTAAATATTTTTACTATCGTAGACGCAATTCCAGGATTTGCTACATTTGAGGACAGATTTGCATTGGATAAATTTAATCAAGCCAAAACTAATTTTGAAAATGTAAGTGAACAATATAGAAAATTAGTTTCAACGATAGGAGTAGATTCTCCAAATTCAATAGCTAAGAAAACTGAATTTGATAATGCTCAACAAGAATTATACAAATGGACAAGAATATTAGAAGAAGAAAAGCAAGATGATAACACAGTTTATTTGTATTTAGTTCCTGATGTTAACAAAAGAATTTCTGCTGCCGAAAATTATTATACTGCTCCATTAGATGCATTTATATTATCTGATAATGAGAAAACAGCAATCCTTGATTTAATAGAGGAAAGTGGTCAAAGAGTTATAACAGTGGATAATGCTATTCTAAAACTTATATACCCAAGATTTGCACTTAATATGGCTCTTATTATTTTTGAAGGATTTGAATATAATGATATAAGAGAATCTATCATTTCTAAAACATCAGATTATTTCTTAAAAACAACAAGAAGAGATAGATGGCCTGTTTCAGATATAATTAGAATTGTTGAAGGAGTAGATGGTGTTGATTCAGTTTCAGTTTGGTATGATGCAGATAAAAATAATGAAACAATATTTGGAAAAGGTAAATTTGGTATCGATGATTTCGGAGATGTTATCTTAGAGAGATTTGTAGATGATGCCTTTGGTAATAAAGTTCCTGTTAAAGATGTTTATCCTTTGGTAAGAGGAGGATTTGAAAGTTACAGAGGAATTACTTATGATGATTCAACTGATAAAAATAAATTATCAACAGTTAATATTCAAGTAAGAGGCATTACTCCAATTGATTTTAATAGTAAAAAAAATGAGGTTGTTATAACAAATGTATAAGTTAGTAAGAGAAGGAATAAAAGATAGATCAAAAGAAGACATTGAAAATTCACCAATGTATAAATCTTTCTTAGAAGCTGATAAATTGATACGTCGAGAATTTAAAAATCTCGTTATAAGTGGCAAATTTAATGAAATAGAACGAACACCTTTTTGGATTTTAGATATTAAAGGAGAATTTGCTGGACAAGATTTCGGAGAAATGTATATTGCTGCACCTGACATACTAATGAATATCTATGAAGTAGTAATAGAGGGAGGACAAATAATTTATAATACTAACTCATTAGAAGATGCTATAAATAAAATAAAAGAAATTGTAAATTTAAATGAATCTATATTCAAACCAAAATCTTCTGAACAAATAAAGAAAATTCCACAATATGAAATGATTATGAATCTTGATAAAAAGATCCGTAATGCATTTCCAGGTAAAGTATCAAATTTTACTTTTAATAATAATGATCCTTCGTGGGATTTGGATTTATGGGGATCGATATGGGGATCGATAAGGGGATGGACTAAAGGAAAAATATCGATACAATTTTATTTAGAACCTGGAACATTCCATGGTTATTTCGATGTATTTTTAGATGATGCTGATTTTGATATCAGTGAGGATATTGATGTTGATACCAGTGAGGATATTGATGATGTTATAATATTTATTAAAAAAATTCTAATATAAAAACCTGTGGGAAATATGAAAAAATTAGTAAAAGAAAGTATAGAAGATGTATTTAATTCATTGGATGGAGATGAATTACAAAGACTTGTTGGAGAGTTTTTTATGCCACTACTTAATGAAAATGATATAATTAGAGTTGATAAAGTTAATAAACTTGAAAATTTAACAACATTAATTGAATATACTTTACTTAAAACAGGTTTAAATAATGTTACAACATTAACAGCATTTTATAATAAATATGAACACATAAATAATATGGCTTATATCAAAACCAAATACCAAGATAGTCAAAAAAGACTTGAAAGAGAATTAAATGAGGTGAAAAAAATTAACATGGTGATTAATGTATAAACTAGTAAAAGAAAGTGTATTTTCTCCTTTATCTGGAGCTGACGCCCAGAGATTAGTAGGACAATTTTTTGAAAAAAGAAACCTGACTAAAAAACCACAAATAGAAGAATTAATAGTAGAAGTTACTAATATTGAAATTGTGCATAATACAACTTTTATTGATTACATTGATATAACTAATCCAGATGAAAATCATTCTAACACATTAAAAATGTTTAATAAATTGTATGAGTATATAGATGATTTAGATTATATAAAAACTAAATATGCAATTAGACAACAAAATATGGAAAGAGAATTAATTAATATCAGAAACATTAATGAAGCATTTGAAAAAATTAGTAAGAGAAAGTATATTTAAGGGCCCTGAAATATCAATAGGATATTTAGAAAAGCAAATAAAAGAATATTTTGATGAGTATCATGATATATTAATTTCTGATAATTTCTCTTTAGAAGATTTTTCTAATTATCATGAACTTCCTATTGGAAATAGTGCTGTATTAATTCAAAATTTAGAAGATGATGATATAATGAGTGATATTGCTAATGGAGATTATAGTACTTTTGATGTTTATGAAGAAAACCAATTTAATGATGGTTATTGGGAAATATTAGATACATTAGATATGAATAATCCATTTTTAGATGAGTCACTACAAGATGTATTAAAACCTAAAAATGTAGAAGATATGTTTTCTTTATGGAGATAGACAAAATTAAATAGAAAAATGGCAAGTGATCCACAAAAAGCAGATGCGATAGATTCAAGAGAAACGAGACCTCTAAGAAGAGATGCATATTTATCTCAAGCAAAACATATGAGTGATGATTATAAAAATTTAGGTTATGATTATAGAGGAAGATTATTAAGAAAAACAACTTCTCCTGAATTATGGTCAAATCCTTTACAAGCTCCAATATATGCAAGATTTGAATCAATGATAGGCTACATACTTGAGCAAGTAAAATACATAAAGAAAACATTTAGTTTTGCACACAATAAAGATGATATAAATCTACAATGAATTTTATATACTTAACAACAAATTTAATAAATAATAAACAATATGTTGGTTCTCATAAAGGAACTGTATGTGATTTATATTTAGGAAGTGGAAAAATTTTAAAGAGTGCAATTTTAAAATATGGTAAAGAAAATTTTAAAAGAAAAATATTAAAAGAATGTGATATTTATTCAAATCTTTTATTTGAAGAAAAGTATATAAAAAAATATAATACTTTAATTCCTAATGGATATAATATAAGTCCTACTGGTGGATATATTATTTTTGATGAAAAATTAAGAAATAAATTAAGTATAGCAAAAAATGGAAAAAAACAATCAAATGTAACAAAAGAAAAAAGAAGAAAAAGTATGCTTGGGAAAAATACAGGTCCTAAATCAGAAGAAACTAAAAGAAAAATAAGTGAAGCAAATAAAGGACATACGTTTAATAAAGGAAGAATTCATTCTGAAGAATCTAGAAATAATATGAGTAAAGCACAAAAAGGTAAAAAATTATCTAAAGAGACAAAAATTAAAATGAGTGAAGCTAAAAGTAAACAAATTCATACTAAAGAGACAAAAATAAAAATGAGCGAATCTAAAATGGGTTCTAAAAATCCGATGTTTGGGAAAATTCCCTGGAATAAAGGATTAAAAAAGAAATTAGATTAATGGGAACATTTAAACCACCTAAAATAGAAAACATAGAATCAACCATTGATAATCAAATATTATATGATCCAAAATCATTTGTCATTGTATCTGTTAAAAAAGTATTTAAAAAGAATAATGGCAAACCAATGGCTTGGGCTTTAATTTTATTTGATACTGAAGGACAATTTGTAGATGATCCCAGTGATATAGGAATTATAATGAAAGCAATACCCGTATCAGCATTAAGTAAATTTAAAGTTGTAAATGATAAATTTAAAAAACGCTTAGAAAAATTGAAGGAAAAACAATCTTATTTTGTTGAAAATAATTCATACATACTTGCCAAAAATCCTGAAGCAAAAAGCCGTTATTATAAAAATATTTCAGACATAACTAATATATTAGCATTAATAAAAAACAAAGAAATAAATGAATCTGTTAAAAGTGTATTTCAACCAAAAACTAAATACGATATAAAAAATATATTAAAAGGAAAACTTATAAGAGATTCAGAAGATGATTATCTTTCTTTAATGACTTTACAAACTGTCACTAAAATTTATGAAATTCTACCTGAAGGAGCACTAGGAACTGTTATTTATTCAATATATGGTAAAAAGGGTGATAAAGTTTTGTGGGAACCTCAACAATATAATTCATTAAGTGAAAGAATAGTTGATGAAAAATTTATCTCATCAATGAAACACGATATTGTAATTTATAAAAAAAGACTAAATAAAAAGCCTCAAAGTATAAATGCTAATAAATATTACATGCTTATTGACGAATACAATAACATCATAAAAGAATACGAAAAAGGAATAGTAAATGAAAGTTTTCCTGTAGATCTTTATAAAAAAAATTTAAATGAATCAACTAAGTCTATATTTAAACCAAAGACAGTTGATCAAAAAAAAGAATCACTAGTTAATTATTTATGGGATCTTAGAAAAAAATATGCTCCCGGTCCTCCAAAAGGAAAAAGAGACGAGTATATAAAAATAATTGATATTTTATATGATTATGATTATGATTTAATTAGAATAAATGATGATAAATTGTGGTTTATACAACTTGGAAAGCCCTATGATAATAAAAGTATTATGATTAATCCATGGACTGAATCAAATGATATTTATTTACGTTTAGTAAATGAATCAGTTGAAACTGTATTTAAACCTATAGATAACAAAGAGAAAGCTAAGAGAATATTAGATTATGCTTATCAAATCTATATAACAATGCAACATAATGATAAAATGAGTATAGAATATTTTAAAGAAATATTTAAAACTCTATATGAAAATGGATTTGAATTTAATCGTAATGATAATTTAGGAGTACTTTGGTTTGCTAAAGATATATCTTATGATAATTCTTGGATAGCAATAAATGGATTTACTACTTTAGAATATGTAAAAGAACAAATGGAAAAAATAAATGGAATTTCAAAATTGGAAAGTATTTGATAAAAAAGGAAGTAATGTCAATTGGTACATTGATGCATTTCTTACTATTGAATTTGTAACAGATATTCAAAATGCAAGAGGAGCAAAGGCGTATGCCTTAACAGATCCTAGTGCAGTTATAAGTGAGGTTGTTGTTACAGATTCTGGATTTAATTATGTTGATGGAAATACTGCAGCGGTATTGAATTATACATTTGGAGATAGTATTGCATTAACATCTGCTGAAGCCTCTATAAATTATATAGATGTATCTATATTTTCTCCAGAGCCTAATACTGTTCAAGGTATTGGATCTGTTGTTATTGATTTAAGTACTGCATTTACATACCCATCTATTTCATACGCAGGATCACTCTTCTTAACCCCTGTTGCACAAGGATTAGTTGAAACAGAACATTTAACTATACTACAAGATTCTTCTACAGGTTATGTAAGACCTTATCAGGCTAATTCTGAAATAATTGTTAGAATGGTAGATGCTCCTGATAAAGAAATTAGTTTATTTGAAGTTGATGAAATAAATCAAGTTATTGAATGGACAGATGAAATTATATTTGATACAAGTGTTGTTTCTCCTCTACCTTTAGTTATTAATGTTGGATTTAAATCTGAATTTGAAGGTGTATTTGAAAGAAGATTAAGAATATATGAAAGACTAAATGGAATTGATGAATCATTATTATCAGAAATTTTAGTTAATGCTCAATCAATTGGACAAGATGAAAGATTTGATACAATTTTACAAGATGTAGCACCTGCTTTCAATCCAAAAGATTTTCCTCATTTGTTTAAACAAGCTAACATAAATGAGGCTCTTCCAGATTGGAATTTAGTAAATGAAAAGAGTCGTAATATGATTCTTGATTATTCTCAAATCACCCCATATATTGGAACTTATAAAGCATTAATTAACTCTATTAAATGGCTTGGATATGAAGATATAAAAATTAAAGAATGGTTTAGAGATGTAAAAGCTCAGAAAAAACTTTCATTATATGTTCCATATGATGCAAAAGAAAGAACAAAAACTATTTTATATTTTACTCCTGAGGAAAGAAGAAATCTTAAAAAATTAAATGAACTTAGTTTAATCTATTGCATTAATAGAGAAACTGGAGAGATAGATGAATGGGGAAATCCAGAAACTGAAAATTGCTATGAATATAATTTAGATGAAATACTTACTAAACTATATTCGTTAAAGGATTGGCTAGAAAGAAAAGTTATAGGTGTAAATGCTCGTATAACAGATTTAACTGGAGAAGGTGTTTACTTTGAAAGATTTAAAAATCTTCTTTACGGAACTCAAGACTTTGGACATCGTGGTGAAATAAAACAATTAGTAACCCCTTGGCCCTTATCAGATAATTCTGAATTAATAACTGGAGATGCGAGTATTGATTTATCTTTAAAGGAATTAAATCAATTAAAGATAGAAGATTTTCCTTATCGTTTCATTGATATTATTCAATATGGTTATTCTAGAGATCCTTCATTATATGATGGAAGTACAGCAACATATGATACAATTCCTGCTGATTCTTCTTTACTTGAAGATTTTGATGCATCACTTGTAAGAGTTGGACCTACATTTAGATTTCCATCCACATTATTTGATATTGAATGGAAAATTAGTACATCAAAACCAACATCCGGAGTTCTTACTGAACAGTTTGTAACTAATCCTCTTTGGGTATATTCAGATACGCTAAGATTTTATGATATTTTGGATGAAACAAGTAATTTCTATGATAATTCTACAAATTTAAGAATTATAATTACATCAGGATATTTAAGAGATCCATCAATTGATATTTGGGAAGATTCAATAGCATATTCAATTTATCCCGATACTTCTAATAATTCAGTTTGGATGGAATCATCAACAGGAGTTCTTACTAAATTTAATGGTAATGTAACATTACAACCAACAGATTTAACATCATATTTAAAATATGAATTGGATGCTAATTATATGGCTCCTTTATTATCATTTGTTAATTATAAATATATTGATATTTCTGCTAATACATCATCTTTTACTAAACCATATTACTTAGATATAGTAAATGGTTATATTGGAATGGATGTATCTATTGTAACTCCAGATAATCAAATTCAATATTCAACTCAAGTTATAAATTTTACTTATGATTCAAGTATTGATGAGCAAGCAATAAATTTAGAAGTTGAATATCAAAGTGGAAGAATTCCATTATATGTATATGATCCATCAAAATATTATGAAGATATATTTCTTAATAATGTAGATCCTGTAAATTCTTTAGTAGTTGATAATAGTATTTATAAAATGTGGACCAATCATATTGGAGATTACAACATTGAAATATTTGCTTGGGATGGATATAATACTTTATTTAATAATATTTATTATGAAAAAGATGCGATAGGAACATATAATGTATGGAACAAATATCCAACAATTTTATCTTATATTGATGTTTCAACTTCATTAAATAATATTAATTATGATACAAGTTTTGGAATTTTATCTGTAGGAGATGCCCTTATACTTTATAATAATAATTTAAATCCAATATTTGATAGAATAGTTCTACTACAAGGATTAAAATTACAATTTGATCTTAATAATAGAGCTTATATAGAAGTTCCTTCTATAACATTTTTTCAAGATTTACCAGCTTCTGGAACTACTTCAAGATTTTTAAATTTAACAGAAAGAGTTGTTACTATTACTGATCCAGTCACTTTAGAAATTGATCCAGATTTTCAATCATTCATAATTGATGATAGTATTAATATAGTATTATTTAATAAAGAAAAATATGATGTTATAGATCAATCAACAAATACTATAACAAATGTAGTTGTAAATACATTAACATTAAATAATGCACTTGGATCTAATTTTATTAATGATAATTCAACACAAATTTATATTCAAAATGATTCTTTAAGAAATGTTTCATTAATTTCTAATAATGTTATTAATCAAACAATTACATTAGATGTTTCTAATTATACATTTTCTGAAAATCAATTGGTTGCTTTAATTATAGATGATATATCTATAGGCTATACATGGGGATCTTCATTTAGAGTTATAAGTTCAATTGGCTCATCACATATTATGGAAGGAAATATTCCTCAATTTGTAATTGATGCGTCTAATCAATACAATATATTTGCTAAACATGCATTTTCTGAATATGCATCACCTCAAATAAAGGTTGATACTGCAGTTGAAATTAATAATACATTTGAAATTTACCATAACGATACATATTATCAACAATATTATTTAGATAATACTTTTGTTATTATGAATATATTATTTGATCAAGATAAAATAATTAATCAATGGTATAATACATCAGATAATTTAATTTTCGGGGATTTTTTCCCATATGATCAAACAATTGATATTGATGTAAGTACTTTAGTTATATTTAATGCAATTTATGATTCTCCAAATTATATAATGAATCAAAAAAATATTTGGACAATAACAAAATTCGAAAATAATGAATTATTAATGAGAGTATTTAATAATTCTATATTTTATATATTTGATGAAATAGGGACTTATAATATTACAGCAGAATCATACGATTATTATGGTAACTTAAAAACAAAAACATTCGAAGGATTAATTAGAGTGGAAGAACCAATTGTATCACTTGCAAAAAATTTCCCATTAGGAGGCACTGCATTTCCTATAGAATTCCCAGGAGATTTTGATGAATAAATAAATGAATAAATAAATAAATAAGAATAAAAATGGGAGCATCAAAATTATCAAGCAATAGAAAAACTGACAGACCTCAAATAGATGGATATGATATTACAAAATGGAATAATACTGATGCTAATGAAGATGGCATTGCAATTGATAACCATGCTGATCATATTGACCCACTAGATGTATCTATTATTGTTTTATCAAATTACAATCCTATTCAGGATACATCAATTAATATATTGGATGTATCTGTTAGTGTTTTATCAAATTACAATCCTATTCAGGATACATCAATTTTAACTAATACAAATTCTGTTGGTACATTACATGTGTATGATGCAATTCAAGACATTTCTATATCTACTTTAGGGGGTGGTGCTTCTCTGACCTATGTTGATGGAAGTTTAGCAACAAGAGATGTTTCAATATCAATTAATATTAATGAGATAGCTCAATTAGATGCTTCTATTTTAAATAACCTTATTGAAATAAATCAGTTAGACTCTTCAATAGTTATATTGTATAATTATAATACTATTCAGGATGGTTCTATAGTAGCAAATGATGTAAGTATTTTAAGTAATTTAAATGAGATATATCAATTTGATGCTTCAATTGTAAGATTAGATGCTTATGATGCAATTCAAGATAGTTCTATGATAGCAAATGATATATTTCATTCTTTTCATGATGGAACTTTTGAAGAAGCACTTTTCTTTGATGTAAGTTCAAATAATACAATTATCTGGGGAACTATAACTCCACAAGCCAGTACTCTTACTATGATATTTAGTGATGGATTAACAGTTTTGGCCGATGCATCACTAAATCTTACTGCAGGAACAGAAATTAATCCTCAAGAGAATTTTATTTACATCACCCAAACCAATAAAATATTAGAGGTTTCAACCTCAGATTGGCCATCATCAGAAGAACATATTAAAGTAGCTTCAGTTGTAATTCAAGATGTTTCAACGGTGTTTAAAGATAGTGCTCTTAAAAATCATAACTGGAATGACCCTCTTAAAATGTTAAATGACCAAGGTCATTTGAGTAATATTACAGAGAGAATGCGCCAAAATAATGCTAAATGGCAAAGTGGGACTGCCGGTTCGGTTTTTATAAATGATACACCTACTCCTGATAATGTTTTCTTTAGTAGTACTTCTGGTATTGTTTATCAAATGCACCGACATTCATTTCCAGCATTTGATATGTCAACAGGCAGTCATATTCATATTGTTAATCATGATGTTTCTGCATATTTTGAAATCGATAATATAAATACACAAATAAATGATGCTTTAGGAAATAGTCTTAATAATTCATCATTCTCATTTGTTGTTTGGGGTTCAATAAGTTCAAGAGGTGAAGATCAATTAATGCTTAATCTACCAACAGGAAACTATGCATTTAATGCTCCTCAAATGGCTGTAAATGATGCTAATAATTATTCAGTTTATGATATTCCAAAAATATTTCAAGGTGTTGGATTTTTAATTGCAAGATTAACATTTACATATAAAACTGATGATTGGGTTTTATTTGAAAATGAAGATTTAAGAGGTAAAATACCAAACAATACTGCTGGGGGAGGAGCTGGGGGAGTTGGTGTTATAGACTTTACAGGATTAACTGATACACCAAATTCTTATTCAGGAAATTCTCTTAATTTAATTAGAGTTAATGTTGGAGAAACTGCATTAGAATTTATATCAAATAGTATGGATGCTTCAATAGTTAGATTAGATGCTTATAATGCTATTCAAGATACATCGATATTGGGCGGGGGTGGAGTTTCTCAAGCTTATGTAGATTCATCTTTAGGAGAAAGAGATACTTCATTAAACATTCTATTTGCTTATGATACTATTCAAGATGCAAGTATTTTGGCTGGGGGTACTGGAGGAATTCATTTAACATATGCAGATACTTCCACAATGGTTACTGCTCAAGGAAGCCAAATTACTGATAGTTTATATTATGATTCAAGTACAACTTCTACATTTAGGTATCTGGGTACAACAACAACAGTTTTAAAAACTGATTATGATATTATTGGAGGTAGACCATTACAGATAGTTTATCCTTCTGATGCATCAATGTTTAATGACCAAGCTAACCAATGGAAAGGATATTTCTATTATGATTCAAGTATTGTTTTATATCTTGAATATTTAGGAACTACTTCAGGTGATATTACAGATTATAGAGGTAAAGGAGTAATTGAAGAAACTATATCATTTAACTTATCAGATTATACAACAGATATTTCTGCAGGAACAGGAAATGCTTTTTGGACTGCTCCATGGGATTGTTCAATACAATCTGCAATTGGTACATTATTGGTAACTGATCCATCTGGTGCAAATGCTGTATTTGATTTAAACTTAAGTGGAACTACTACAATGTCAACAAATAAAATTATAATTGAGGATGGTTCAACGAATTCAATTAATTCTGCAACACAACCAACATTCACAATTCAACAAGTGGAAAAAGGTAATATTTTATCAGCCGATATTGACCAAGCAGGTTCTGCAGTAGGAGGTGTTGGAGCTCATATTAATTTAATAGTAACAAGAGAATGATAGCAGTATTATGGGATATGCCAGATGCTAATGAAAAACAAGAACATATTTGGGTAGATTCATCAAATGCTATTTTTGCCTTTGAGGATATAATTGATTCAGTGTGGCATGTTAATGCACCCAGCGATCTTATTTCCACTACTGATTTAGGTCTTGAGTTTGTTTATGACCCCAATAAAGATGTTTCGGCTTATGATTCTTGGTTACACTTTAGGGCAGAAATAAGAGAAGAACCCCAAAGTTCCCCTACACTTAACGAAACTACTGTATACTGTTTAAGATTCAAGGCTAATACAATGCCTAACCCAATAGGAGCTGCGGCAGCTCCTATTTTTCAACGCTTTAATACAACTTTAGATGCACCAGATTTAGATATAGAATTAACAGCAGCAGGTCAATTTGGTGGTATAGATGCTAATACAATTGCGATTTATGCAAATAATGATGTATGGACAACCCCAAATACAGGATTAGAGACTGAAAATGATTTAGTTATAGCTATTGAAAATAAAGTAGATGGAGCTTATAAAGTTTCGCTAAATGGAGATACCTTAAAAGAAGGTACTGGTGACTTTGTGCCTAATGTTACATATACTGGACCACAGTTTGGAGTTTACAACCACGGGGAAAATGCGGATGACATGAAAATAACCCATTCTCAATATGCAAAATATGACTATATAATAAAACCGGATTTCAACTTAATTAATTCCATATCATTGATAAACCCAATATTTCAAATGAGAATGAGAAAGCCAAGAAATAGGATTGGTGGATTACCGTTTTAATATATAAATTAAAATAGATTATAAAAATGATAGCAATTAATAATCCTTATATTACACACCCAGTTTCAGCATCACCTTGGATAACAATAGCTTTAGGTAATACAACTGGAAATGCTGTTATAGTATCTTCAACAGAGATCAATCATACTACACAGGGGGGTGATGTGTATCCGGAAATTGAAGATATACTGTTTACATATAAACAAATAACAGGAGATTTCGATATATCATGTCAAGTTCCAAATGTTGCAGCAGCATGGAATATTCAAGATGCTGGTGGTGGAATCCTATGTAGACAAGACTTAACTACTGGTGATCCTATTTTATATGCGGTAAGAACATGGTGGGCTGATTCAGTAAATCGCTGGGCGGGACATGCGTATGGATATAGAACAACTAAAGGAGGGGCTTCCGCCTATGCAGAGACAGCAGGAAGAACAGATGAACACTACATGAGATTAACGAGAGTTGGCAATGTATTTACATCATACTGGGACAGTAATGCAGACGCAGGTTCATCATGGACTCAATTAGGCCAACAAACACTAAGCAGTATGCCTGACCCAGCCTATGTAGGATTCTTCTCATCTCCACTAGACCCAGACTTTAGCGAAATAGATTTTGTCCCAATTTTTCAAAACATAACAGGTATATAATGGCATTAGGAACAACATACACAGCATCAGAATTAGCCATTTGGCAAGATAGAGCAGTATTTAATCCAGCATAAAAATGAGTTTATTCTATACACAAGCCGAATTAGTTGTTTGGCAAGATCGTGCAATCAACGGGCCCTTTAAAGTTAGGGGAGACTATTCAACAAATAGTACATGGGGTTGGTCTGAAATAGAATCAGCCGCTAATTCGCATAAAGCGAATCCGTCAGCAGATCACTTTACAGGGAGTGGAGATGTAAACACACCAGTCGCACAATTGGATGAAGAGCCAAGAGACCAGCATAGAGACTTGGTTTGTTGTGCTTTTTATTATCTTGTTAAAGACGATACAAGTTACAGGGATGCTGTTTTATCTGCGCTATTGAATCAAGCAGCAGAACCGATGACAGATTTCACCAATTCAACAAGGTGGGTTAATGGTGTATTAGTAGATGTTGCTCCCGGATTCCCTATCGCAGGTTGGGTGAATAGATTATTACATGGATATAGTTATATAAAACATGGTATTAGTGCGAATGATCAGACTACGATAGAAACATGGTTGTATAATGCAGCAGCATGGTTTTATACCGAGATTAGTGACATGATGAATGTGTATTATTTAAATGATTCTGATAGGGCAAATGGTATCCTTGATCCAGCATCTAATCCGTTAGAGGCCAGAAGTGATTGGACGCATTACAATGGGTATGATCATGTAAAAGGCAATAAATTACATAACAACAGAAAATCCACAGAATCAAAATTTGTAGGTGAAGCGGGGATATTTTTCAATGTAACAGCATGGAAAAATGAAGCAAGATGGTTTTATCAAAACTTAATACGATTTGCAATTTTCCCTGATGGAACTTTCTCGGAACAATTTAGGGGTACTGCCTCTTCCCCTGAAAGTGGTTGGTTATATAGTGGAGCGATAGCAGGTCAAATGGTATCTGTTGCAGATTCTTTTGCAAGAAATGGTGATACATCTTTATATGACTTTACTACATCAGACGGTGTTGGAGAATCCGTAGGCGGCCCTAAAAATATAAAATTGGCTTTACAAGGATATGTAAAATATGCTGCAAACGATTGGCCTGACAGTCCTAGATATGTATATGACAGACCAAGCGAACATGTTAATTACGAGATAAATGGGATAAGACCAGATACCAGTTGGTATGGGACGCATGATACTTGGATGTGTCAGGCCAATATGTACTATAAAGATGATTATATTAAAGATGGATACTTGAGGACAACAAATGGGTTCCCTTTGAATCCTATGTCCACAGAACATAGCTATAAGGGCACTGGATTTCTATATCCAGATAAACTTTTTATGTTTGCTCTTATGGAGGATAACCCTGCTAATCCATACTACTCAGGAGGGACATTATTTCGTTATGGATTAAACAGAAGAGGAAGTTTTTTATTAAATTAATATGGCTAAAGATATAAAAAAAGGAGTTATAAGAATAGATGGCCTGGATTTAGAGAAGACCCATGTATGGATTGATCCTCCAGGAAAACCTCAGGCATTTGGAATGCCAATTTTAGATTTTGCTAAGATAATGGAAAGAGTTATTTCTGATGGCAATGTATACTTGACCGTCATCAGTAGAAACTTCAACAAATCCTCCTACGGCGATTTTAAATACCCATATGATAATAAAAATAAGATAATTTTCCATTTTATTTTTTTAATTTATTATACCATTTAATAAATTTAATTACTTCCTCATAAACCTTTTCAATATCTGCATATGATACTAAAGATTCTATTGAATAATATGCATACCATCCAGTACTTTCTTCATATTCATTAATATTAAAAGAAGTATCATTCATAATCTCTTTAATAATAGGTATTAAAGCATTATAAGAATTATGATAATTTAAGTTTTTATAATCTTCAAATAACAATACTGCCATTGCAGCCAAAGATCCTTTACACATTTCTAAAATAGGTGTTGATTCTTCTTTTTCCCAATTATCGTTGTTATTTTTTGGATGAATAAAGTCAGGATAAAAGTACTCAGAGATTAATTTGTTGTTTTCATTTATGTTTTCCATGATACAAATATATAAATAAATCTCGTAAAGTAAAAATGAAAGCAAAAAAAGTTTTTGAAGTGTTAAAAGATATTTTAAAACCACCAACAAGGGAAACTCAATTACAAGGTATACAAAATCTATTCGGAAAGGATGTTAAATTAGATACTATTGCCGAATGTTGGATTGATGTACTTTTAGAAGATGATGATTTTAATGAAATACCCGCCAGACAATGGTGGGAGGAAGAAAGTGCCGCTGGTAGAATACCAAAATCACTAGTATTAATGGATGTATATGAAGAACCTTATAAAACAACAGAAATTGCAGTAAGAGGAAAGTTAATAAATTTATTTACATTTATAGACCAAATAACTGGAGATGTTGGAGCATATGAAGATAATATAAAAATAGTTAAAAATTAATGAAAATTGTTAAAGAAGCATTAGAAGATGTATTCAAGCCTGTAAATATGGCTAAAGAATTCAAAGCTAAATTTGGTTATCCACTCGATAAAGATCTTAAATATTTTATAGATGATTTAACAGCACCAGAAATTAGAAATTTAGGAGATTATGATTTAACCCTAGGAAACGAAGATGGAAAGGAATTTCTAAGAGGAAGTGCTAGTGGTATATATGCTTTTTTATCAACAATTTATATTTCAGATGCTGTAGAAAAAGGATTTAAAATAAATATTGCAAAACCAACAGTTTAATTAACTAATAGAAAACGGAGGTTGTCCAGGAATCCCGTAAGTTTGTGCTCCACTAACTGCCCACTTAGTATATAAAAACTTAGACCAAGATAAATTCACCGGAGATAAATTCTCATACTTTGGAAATGGATCCTTCTTAATCATAGTTGGCATTGCTAATTTCAATGCTGTCTTTAATTTACCATAAGTTGGCTGTGTATTCTTAAAATTACCGCTCATATAATCATCTGCTATTGGTTCAAACTTTTCAATAACTTTATCTATAGCTCCCTGATTTACATTATCATCTAAGTCTTTAGACCATTGATTAATTATCTTAGGACTCTTTGGTGTAAAAGCAAAGTTAGCTGTTTGTGGACTCATTGTAATTGGTAATGGAATTAAAAATTTATCTAACTTATCAACCAATACATTCAACTTATCTAATTGGGCTGTGATTTGTTCTTGTTGTTTTTGAAATGATACTAATTTTTCATCTCCTTCAATTTTTGAATCTCCAGAAAATGCTTTATAAATTATATCATATTTCTTCTCAACAACAAATCGTTGAGCCTTTGTTGATGTTAGTTGTTCAGTATAAATTACTTGATTTTCAGTCCATGTTTCTAATTTTTTTGTATATGAAAGTCTTCCTCTAATTTTTTCAGCAGCGGGAGTATCACTTGGATATCTAGGATTTTTGGGCTTAGTTAACTTGTGTTCTCTTTTATCCTCAGTAATTTGATCTACCTTAGCATTTAAAGTATCTACTTCTTTTTTAGTTCTAGTTAAATATCCTTTTAATACACTTTGTTTAAATTCAACTGTTTGATCTGATAAAGATTTCTTTAGAGATTCAATACCCTTTTTAAGAAGTGCTGTTGGATTTCCGAAAGGAGTATTATAATTAGTAGAATAATTAGTAAATAAAACCCAAGGAAATGGATAAATTCCAGTGATAGTTAATCCAACAACTATAAATCCCCATTTGGTTTCAAATGATTTAAATGGTAAGTAAACTACAGGAAATAGAATTGGTCCAATTGGAGGAGGAAAACCCGTTGCCCACCCAGCTGATGGATTTATTACACTTGCCAATGTTGCAAAGGCACAATATTTTAACCAATAGCGAATATCACCCATACCGATTTCAGTATATGGAGATAAATAAGGATTATCTTCTTCTGGAATTGGACATGTTCTTTCAGGTCCTTTAACACCATACCATTGATATTCTCTACCTTCATCATTAACTCTAATAGCAGGAGGAACAAATGATAAAGCTAAATCTTCTATTTTCTTTAATAGTTCATCTATTTCGATTGGAAGATCATTTAATCTATTCCATAAATTTCCAAAATAAATATTTATAAAATTAGCCTCATGAACAGTTTGTTCAAAAACATTTCTTTTAGGTGTAGTATCTTCTAATTTATTAATATCTAATATTTCTCTTATTATAACAAATAATCCTTTGATTTGAGCTATTAAATCGTCTTGAACAGTTGTTTCTAATTTAGAATTTTTTTTTATTGATTCAATATAATCTTTAGCTGCTTTTTCAGGATTACCAGATAAATTATTATTATAAACTGTGTTAATATTATCAAAGAAATTAGGAGAATTAAAGAAATAAGATTCATTTAATTTATTTGCTAATTCATTAATTCTAATTTGAAGATTTTCCAAGTTGAACTTGTCAATATAGAATCTATCAATTATAAATTCATTTATATTTTTAATATAAGAGGTTACTATATTATTTTGATTATCAAATGCATTTAATTTTCCTATTAATTGAATGTAGTATTCTATTAAAACAAATTCTTGTTTTTTAGCATATGAAATTCCGGCAATGTTAATAGCTTTAGAAGAAAACAAATCAAGATTATCATACATCGTCTTTTCCTCATTATCATATTCTTCTTTTAGTTTATCAAGTTCTTCATTTTCTGCTTTTTGTTTAACATTATCTTGACCTGCTATTATTTGAATATTCTTATTAAAAATATCAATGGTTCTTGTTCCATTTTCTACTTCCTTTTCATATGTTTGTGTAACACCTGATATAAATGAAACATTACTATTAGAGCTTGTTAAATTATCTGATGAATCAACTGCAGGAGAAGCATCCAAAAGTACAGGAAGTTGAGAATTTATAAAGAACCCTTTAATAAATTCTTTTGTATTAGAAAGCTCTTCATAAACTGCATTTAATTCTTCTGTTGTTTGTTCAATGAGGTTAGTTCCAGAGTCTGATATATCACTTAAGAACACTTTATTTTCCTCGATGTTAGATACAGTTCCAAGAACAGGAGAATAGATCAGAGTGTCCCCTATACTCCCTACAAGGGTTTCTGGAAGTACGGATGAACCAACAGTAACATCAATTTTAAATGTCTCTGTTGGAGACATATTTTCAATCATTGCAAGTGTTGCAATATCCTCTTTTGTTTCTCCGATTATAGATGCAGCCTCTTCTAAAACTAGTAATTCACAATTTAAATTTTCAAGTTTTTCATCAATTGGTTCATGAGGAACTATGATTGTATCAATATCAATTGGGCATGTAAATCCATCAGTTGTAAAAGGAGTTGAAACTATTGAGGGATCTTCAAATGAATCTGGAGGAGTACATGTATTTAGTATTGTTAATGCTTCTAATTGTTTTTCAGAATTTTCTTGTTCATGACCTCTATTTTCTAAATAAACTAAAGTAGCTCCACCAACTGCAATTAGAATATTATCTAATGTGGCTAAAGTTTTAATCATTTTTTCTAATTGTACTTTGTATCTATCAAATTCATTTATAGCAGTTTTCTTTACTTCATCACCAGATTGTTTTATTGCTGTTCCTTCTTTAAGAAGATTTTCCTTTACTCTTCTTTCTTTGTCCTTTATATCTTCAGATACCTGACTTACCTTAGACTTAATAGATTCTTTAGAATTTTCTAATTGAGCTTTTAATTGTGAACCAACACTTCTTATAATTGATTGTAAATATTTTCTTCTATTAGGAGATGGATATCTATTTGTTGTTATCCATTCAACTACATTGCTTATTAACCAATATGCTAGAAATAACCAAGGGTAAACTTGTCCGGTTCCATATAAAACATTTGGATCTTTGGTTGGTAATTCAGTTTCTTCAGATAATATTCCTACAAATGTATTTCCATCGGCATTTGATAATTTGTTTAATGAATCTACTACTCTTGAATTAAGAATTTCCTCATCACTACATGCTAGAGATATATTATCTGCTGTATTCAAATACATATCATTTTCAGCCCATTGAATAATAGATTTCAGATTGGGATTTGTTCTAACATAAGATCTCATATCATTATCAGAGATATTACTAAAACTTCCTAGTGCTCCTAAAGCATTATCAATTAATACATCTGTGGAAGATATATTTCTAAGAGTAGAAGTTAGTTGACCTTTTATATCTTTAACGAAGGGATTTAAAACAGATATAGCAGCAAGTTTAATAGCTTTAAACTTGAGAGGAATTCCAAAGCGTAATTCTTCAGCTTTTATTTTTATATTAAGAATTCCTGTAAGTTTCTGTATTTGAAGATCAGCAAGTTTTCCCATTTATTTTTTATTAAAATCTATAATTTTCTCAATTTCTTCTTCATCTGAAAAAACTTGATCAGGAGCTAATTTTCCAAAATACCATACATCTTTTGGATCACCAAGACTACCCCTATGATGTGTAACTACATTAGCCTTATATTTTGGACCTTCAAATTTTCGTTGACGAAACGATATTGTATAATGTTTAGATACATTATAATTGTTACTAAGAATTGAAAAAGAAAATTCGGAGTTATTTAAAAATTTAATTTTAAATATATCATCTCTTTCTAATATACTTTTAACAATACTCCTAATTTCAATTGGATAAATTTTATTAATTACATCCTGTTTAGAAAGTGGTGCAAAAATAGATTCATCTAAATTTAGTTTTGGATATGGAACTTTAGTTGGTTTTACTGATAATATATCACCTTTATTTCTATTTATTGTTGTATCAATAATACGTTCACTCATATAATTAGTAAATTCTTTTAATTCTTTAAATGTTGTAAAAATTAATGGATTTTCTAAATATGATCCACCTGCCCAAGCCTCACCACGCATAGAAGGTTCTTGATTTGTATAAATATCCATACTTATCACATTTTCTTTATAATAGTATTCAATTGTATATTCATCAGCGCTCAACATATTTTCTTTTGATATAGGAGAATAACTTTCAATATCTTTTGGAACTGTGAATTGAATAGTAAATGATGGAGACCATCGCATATAATATAATGGATCAAAACCTTTTTGAGTTGGTCTTTCACTATATTCTGGTTTTTCTTGAAAACCATAAAAATTAACTTTCCAATCTGGTTGATTCATAATATTATCAAAAATATTTCTAAATGGACCTAATAATTGAAGTATTTGCTCTATTTCATCTTTTGTTTTAGGTTGGAACACAGATTCATTAACCATATCATTAAAATAAATTATGTCTGGAGAATTTTTAGTTATAAATTTACCATAATTTATTGAAGGCAGCACAAAATAATCTTTTCCATTTTTACTTAATGATGGTTCAATCTTAGTTGGTACTGAATTAAAATATCCAGTCAAAGGAGTATATTCTACATATTCTAAATTATTATCTATAAATTTTAAAAGATAATAATCACTAGTTGAAATTTTAATCATTCCATCTGGTTTCCACTCTCTATTATCTTTACCCATAAAGAAATCTCCTATATCTCTAATTATATTATCATATATGTTATTTAAATCTGTTCTCGGTTTAAATACTGATTCATCTAAAAAATCTTTAGCATCTTTCATACTCCAACCTGTTTTTAAGAACTTTACTTTTAATATTTGGATCATCTATAGACATTTTTATTTTTTCATGTTGAACATCAACCACAAATTTATTATTTTTTAACATTGTACGTATTGGTATTCCGTAGAAATCTCCTTTATAATATTCTAAATATTCAACTTCTTCATTTTCATAATTAAATTTCAAAAGAAATTGAGTATACATATCTTGAATAATAGCTTCAGGTCTCCAAGCTCTATTAGAATCAGCTATAAAATATCTATCTATATCATCAACTACTTCATCATACATATCTTTTGATAATGATGTTATTTGTTTAAATACGTTTTCTTTAACTATCATTTATATTTATTTATTTACTAATAAGAACATTTTTTGATAAAATTGCAGCTTTTGATTGGCTAACTAAACCGGCATTGACTCCAGGAGTTAATGGTAATTTACTATCGAGTGCAGTTGCCATTGTACTTAATAAAGCTATTAAGGTCTCACCTAAAACTCCGTGATTATATGTTCCTGTCCCGATTTTTGTTGTTTGATTTCCTTCAGCTACAACTTCATCAGCATTTAATGTTACTTTACTTGCCGCTGAAATATTTACCTCGTTCTTTGTAACTATATTACATTTATCTCCTTCTAATTGTATCATTGAATCCTGATTAGCATGTTGAATTGTAATCATGCTATCAGGAGATATTTGTAAAAAAGAGTCTCTATAAAATAACATTAATCCTCTTTCTCTTTGATAGATTACATTTATACTTTCATCTGGATCATATAATAAAACATGAGTTCCTTCATAATCATCAGATATTTCCTTAACCATTTGACTATCTTTATTCTGGATAGAAGAATATTCTGGAGAATTTATATCTCCATTATTAAATTGAACTCTAACAATTATTCCAATCTTTGGAACTGACATAGAACCAGCTCCATTTCCACCCATTCTAGTTGAGTTGATAGGAACAGCCCAAGGCAACATATCGGATTCTATTTCATCAAATAGTCTAAACACACGAATTTGAGCTCTACCAGCAAATAGAGGATCTTTAATATTTTCTATAACTCCAATCCAATCATTGTCATGAAGATCTTTTTTCATAAAGGGTGGTGTCTTTATCATTAATTTTTATATTTAATTTTGCTTCCTTTTATTAAATTGTCTATTAATATTTTCTTATCTATTGCATCTCTATAATATGGTGCTGATGTTATAGTATTATTTTGTCTAATATAATCAACAATATTTCCTAATTCTTTTTTGTTAAATTCATCAAATTCTTTTAATTCCTGAAGTTGTTCATCAACATCTATCCAAACAAAAACTAAGTCTTTTAATCTTTTAGGACTTGCCATTATTCTTTCTTCAAAAATAGGATCACTATAATATTTAGTATATTTACCAGTAAAATTCTTTAAATAAACCACGAACCAATGTTCTTTTCCTTTTCTTTGTTTTAATATAATATCTAAAATCTCTGCTGGAAAAGTATATTGTATTTGTCTATTACCTCCCCATTCATTTTCATTAGTTAAAGATAAATTATCATAACTATCTAATAAATCAGCCCATCCTAAAAATTTTAAAAATCGTTCATATTCTGGCCTAGATTTATATGCAGTAATTACATCCTCTTTACTCATTGGAGGAAATACATCACCTATTGACTCATTTACTTTTTTTGCTTTCATAATCTTCTTCTATACTTATATTGTTGGTATAATTTTCCTTCAAAATATTTTAAGATTTCATCTTTGCCTTTAATTCCATAGTTAGATTTATATATGTTATCAGTATCTAAATATTCTAATGCAATATCGGCTCCAAATCTATAATTTTGATAATTATCAAAAGTAATATAAAATATTTCGGAGATAATATTAAAATCCACACTGGCTCCCATTTCCTCTAGCTTTTCTATCAATTCTCTAACCTCAATTGCTTTTTCATTTTCTGGTCTTTTAAAAATATCTTCGATTGATTCTTTAACTAATTTTTTTGCTAAACTGCCCTTGTTAATCATATTCCATGCCGGAATAAATTGATTAGGAAAATCAACTTTCAATTTTTTTATTACATCTTTCTTAGTTCCTTGCATAACTACATCATCATCTTGATTAAACAATAACCATGCTTTGCTAATAGGATCAAATACTATAGATCTATTTAAATCATATAATTTTATTTCATAATGATTATAATCATCTATACCAATTCCAACATCTATTCCATATAATTCTAATTCTTGCATAAATTTAATATACTCTGCACCTATTCCACCATCTTTTAATATTTGTTTTGTAGATTTAGATTGAAATACATTTTTTATTGATTCAAATACTTTTTTGGCTTTCATTTATCTATACTTATTTAAGAAATCAGCTAACTCAGCTCTATCTAATTTTACATATTCTTTAATTCTTTCTATAAAAGATTCATTTTTTGTTGGTTCGTCTGATATGATAGTGTATTTATTATTTTTGTTTAAGCGTATATTTTGTCCCCATGTGCGGGTAAATTTACCAAAATCAACATCTCCTTCAAAATCTACTAAAGAAACATACAATCCATCAATTTTAAATTCTAATTCATCTCCATCTATTATAACATCCATAAATACTTCTCCATCAATCCACTCAGTAGTATCTAATATTTCATAATTAACTTTGGCAGCAAGAAGATCCTTATACATATCATAATCAGCATTTTGAATATCTTTAGCTTTTTCTAAATATTCATCAACAAGTTTTCTTTGTTTTTGAGCAATTTCAATTTTATTTTCTAATTCATTTAAGCTCTTTCCCCATTCATTGGCTTCATCATCAGTTTCTGGAGCGTCTGCTTCCATATCAATATACATTTGATTAAGCTCTCTTTTCATATCTTCAATAAGTTCTTCATCAGGTATATTATCAGATAAATCTTCTATTTCCTCATATGATTTTGTTTTGAATACTTCTTCAAAATCTTTTACTTCTCGTGGTTTTAGAACATCTCTTAATGCTTCATTTACAAATTTTGCTTTCATCCTTGTAATTTATTATTAGTTGCTGCACTTGTAGGTACTCCTTCAAGTAAAATAGCTCCTTGAACTGGTAAAGGATCTCCATCTAAATCAGTTGCTAATGATCTATCATTATTTGTTTGTAATGCATTATTACTTGCATATGCATTTCCACCTTCTATTGTAACTGGAATATTTTGTTCTCCTCTTCCTGTTAAGTTAGTTGCTAAAGAAAAATCTTTAATTCTCTCAAATGTACCACCATCAGATAAAGCTAAATCAGCAAATTGTATAATTTCGACAGATGTACTATTAGTAGCTTCTGATTGAGATACTCCTTCTAAGAAAGATCTAAATGTACCATCAACTATTTCATCTCCTAATTCTGAAGAAGGAGCCGCCGTTAATAAAAATGTTTTATTAATAGCTTGTCTAATTAATCCAAATGCTGTTACAAAGTTTTTAGATTCAACTGCCGCGATCGCTTCATTTACTGATATGCCAAGACCAGGGATTTTTGTTACTGTAGCTTTTTCTATTTTATCTTCTACAAAATTGGTGGCAAATGCTTTTCCAAATGTTAGAGCATTTCCGAACCAAGTATTTGGTTGTGTTGGATTAATACTAGCAGCATCTATAGCAGCATTAGGACTTGAATTATCTAAATTTAAGAATCCAGTTTGTTGATTATAAGGTGTTCCTGGAATATGATTAACAGGAGCTAATAATTGCCCTTGAGCTTGAATAGATGTATTAACTTTAATAGCATTTCTAGAATTATTCTCTAAAGTAAGAGGATCAAATGGAGGAGCATCCTCAACAGGTGTATTTCCTGGAGCAGTTCCATTAGGTAATAAATCTTTTGATGCTAAATCTTTAATTCTTGTTCTTTCTAAACCGTTAAGAACTCTATCACTATGATAATAATCCAGTGCAGGATTTATAAGTTCCTCTTCTAATCTTCCAACTTTAATATCAAAAGAATATTCCATTTGTTCCGCATCAGTTACATTTAAAGATGTTATATTTCTATTTATAGAAGTGATATCGAATTCACAATAATCGCAATGTAATACCCATGTTGGCATGATGTTTTGCATCATTTCAAGTATGGTTGTTTGAACAGTTGAATTACCACTTGTAGGGTTTAATAGATTAGGTCTGTGAAACGTTCTAAATTCTGTAATGTAGATATCCAATGCAAAATATCTCATCATATCTGGAAGCATCCATCTTTGATAAACATCATCAAATGCTATTTTTCTATACATATTCATAAGTTGAGATACTCTCATATCTAGACCTTCTAAAGTTGTAATAGTTATTCTAGAATCTTGATTAACTCTTATACCAGATTCTGGCTTTACAGTTAATAAGTTTTCTAATCCATCAATTCTTTGGAAATACCATTGGAAATTATTTTGTAAATCAAAGAAGTTATTAATAAATCTTTCTAATGATTTAGCACGTATAGGTTCTTTAATATCTTCTAAATAAGCTAATGTGGAGTAATCATTTCTCAATGCAAAATCTTGAGCATCATTATTAAATAATGGCATAGGAAATTTATCGTAATTAGAATTAATATTTGCCTCTACATTTTTTGAACTAAATGCTAATGCAAATGTTAAATATGTAGGTTCATCATAAACTTTAGAAAGTTGTTGATTAGTTAAAGAAATAGGCAATAATGTACTATTTGCAGGCGATCTAAAGTCTGTATATAATTTACGATGAGAATTTAAATTTGGAATTGGAAAAGCCATTATATGTTTTCATTATTTTTTGGTTTAACATCATTAATTGGTTCTACTGGAACTGGTGTTGGCCATTCTCTTCTAGTTAAAATAAAATTATGTCTAAAACTTGATAAAAGTTCTCCTACACCTTTACTAAATGTTATATTAAAACCTTTAACATAATACCATCCGCTATAAAAGAAATCTAATGCTTCATTATGATCAGATTCTGGATATGCCATTTTAACTTCAGTTGGTTCCATTTTTATTAATGCAATAGGTAATTTATCTCCTTTGATAATGTTCATGTTAGTTCCTTGTACCATTATATGAACTTGAAGTTTTTCTATTTCTGCTTTATTTATTGTATTGTGTGCTTGTGCTCTCAAATAATTTGAATGATGATTTCCAGTCCATTCAGTATGAGGAGCATCGGGATTATCTACAGTATATTGAATTCCTAGCCAAGGAGCTTGCTTATATAAATCTTTATAACTATAATTAGCTTGTGCTAATTCATTAACATTTGTTGAGGCATCCCAATGAGCTCTTCCTCTTAATAAAATATGAGAATTTACTTTTTGAGGATCATAATCAGGATCTATTTTAATCTTCCAATATTGTTTACTTTCAGGCTCACTGTATAGAGAATCTAAATGCTCAAAAAAAGAAGCCTCCATAGAAGTTCCAAAATTAAATGTTATTGCAGTAGATCTATTATCTGGTTTCCATCCAAGAATATAAAAACTAGTATTTCTAAATCCTGGATAATTAGAAAATACTTTAGGAGTTTTTACTGATTTATTTTCTTCAGTATTTGAACCCCATGTCCATCCCGTATCTACATTACTTAAAAGTACTCCAATATCAACTTCATCTTCATTTGATAATAATTGTTTCTGAACATTTACAAAATTTAAGTTGTAGTAAATATCAATCCAA
>SDBT01000623.1_pt1 | contig 56804 bp, 20 predicted proteins | sample 2277101 | NCBI WGS metagenome assembly SDBT01 (sample SAMN10404973, study PRJNA504765) | marine sediment metagenome | isolation source: marine sediment core GS10_PC15, 103 cmbsf | place: Arctic Ocean: Southern Knipovich Ridge | collected 2010 | reverse complement strand
TTGGTGGTGTCGATCTGGATCAGCGCCTGCTCCGGGTGCTTGCGTCCCCCCTTGGGCGGCACCTGCGCCTCGGTCCCCTCGAGGATCTTCAGCAGTGCCTGCTGGACCCCCTCGCCCGAGACGTCACGGGTGATGCTCGGGTTCTCGCTCTTGCGTGCGATTTTGTCGATCTCATCGATATAGACGATGCCGAGTTCCGCGCGCCTGACGTCGTAATCAGCGGCCTGCAGGAGGCGGACGAGGATGTTCTCCACGTCCTCACCCACATACCCCGCCTCGGTGAGGGTGGTGGCATCGGCGATCGTGAAGGGGACCTTGAGGATGCGCGCGAGCGTCTGTGCCAGCAGGGTCTTACCCACCCCGGTCGGCCCCATCAGCAGGATGTTCGACTTCTCCAGCTCGATATCGTCGTCGCGCAGTTCATCGAGATCCGCGCGGTACTTGATGCGCTTGTAGTGATTGTAGACAGCGACCGCCAGCGTCTTCTTCGCCTTATCCTGACCGATGACATATTGATCGAGAATCGCCACGATCTCCTTCGGCGTGGGGAGGATCTCGAGGTCGAACTCCGGTTCCTTCTCATCCTCCTCCCGGAGGATGTCGGTGCAGAGAGCGACACACTCGTTGCAGACATGAACCCCCGGTCCGGTGATCAGCTTCTGGACCTGCTCCGGTCCGCGACCGCAGAAGGAACAGCGCAGGGTGGTCTGCCCCGGACCACCTGTTCCACCCGGGCCGTCTGGTTCGTCAGGTCCGCCGGGCCCACCCGGCCCGCCGAACGTCCTGTCCTCACTCATGTGTCTTTTTTTGCCTTTTCCGGGGTGAAGACACTGTCGACGATCCCGTATTCCATCGCCTCGTTGGCATCCATGAAGAAGTTGCGATCGGTGTCGGCCAGGAGTTTGTCGTGCTCCTGCCCCGTGTGATGCACCAGCATGTCGACCAGCCGGTCTTTCAGCTTGAGCATCTCTCTGGCGTGGATCTCAATGTCGGAGACCTGTCCTTCGACCCCACCCCACGGCTGGTGGATCATGACGCGGGCGTTCGGCAGGCAGCTGCGCTTACCGGCGGTACCGGAGGCGAGCAGGATCGCGCCCATGCTGGCCGCCTGCCCCATGCAGACCGTGGCAACGTCGCAACGGATGTACTGCATCGTATCGTAGATGCCGAGTCCCGCCGTCACCGAACCCCCGGGGGTATTGATGTATATCTGCACGTCCTTGTCGGGATCCTCGGCGTCCAGAAAGAGCAGCTGGGCGATCACGAGGTTCGCGATGGTGTCGTCGATTGCGGTTCCGATGAAGACGATCCGGTCCTTAAGGAGCCTTGAGTAGATATCGTAGGCGCGCTCGCCGCGACTCGTCTGTTCGACCACCATGGGAACTAAAGCCATATTATTCCTTTCATCTTCCCGGGATTATCAACCCTCCACCACCACCCGGTTCCTCCTTGGGGTCAGATGAGTCTCCCGCCTCTTCCGGGGTGCTCCCCTGTCCCACTAACATAGACTCCTCCCGTGACGGAGCGTGCTCCACGGCAGCCTCAGCGGCTTTCTGCAGGGCCTTCTCCACCTTCTGGGGGGAGACCTTTTTTTCCTTTACCTTCGCCGAATCGATGATCATCTCGATGACTTTTTCCTCCCGGATGTCAGCCCGGATACCCTCGAGACGACCCTGCTGGGCAAGCGCCTTCCAGGCCTCCTCGGAATCCATCTGGTAGCCTTCCGAGAATTTGGCGACCCGTTCCCGCACTTCCTCCTCGGCGACTTCGATTTCTTCCTGCTCGGCGATCCTGGCCTGGATCATCTGCCACTGCATCTGCATCCGGGCGATTCCGCGGTACTGCTGCCTGATCGCTTCCTCATCCACCGGCTGATCATCCCCTGCCTGGCGGCGATGGTCGGCGATCACACCCTCGAGGTAACGCTGTATCAGAGAATCCGGAACCTCCAGTGAATTTTTCTTGATGAGGGCGTCAATGGCCTGCCCCACCATCATTCGCCTGGCTTCCGAGTTGTAATGCTCGCCAAGATCCTCTTCGACCTTGGCGCGAAGATCAGCAAAAGTCTCGAAGTCACCGACCGAGCGCGCGTATTCATCATCGAGTTCAGCCACGCGCTTCTCTTTGACTTCTTTGACCTGGACGAGGAAGACCTTCCGTTCAAGCGCCGAGGCCGTCGGCAGAGCAGGGGCACCGCTCCCTTCCATCTGCCGCTCAACCGTCAGGCGCCGATCCTCACCTTTTGAGGCACCGATGAGCTGACGGCCCACCTCGGAGCCCTCCCCCTCATCAGCAATGAAGAGTGTGCGGCCCTCGGACTTCTGTCCGATGATCACTGTTCCGGCGTCATCACATTCGTTGATATCGGCGAGCAGGAAATCCCCAACAGCAGCCGGGCGGTCCACCGGTACCAGTTCGGCCGTGCGTTCGCGCAGTTCCTCAATCGCCCCCTCGATATCGACTTCCAGAACCGGTCGCACCGTCTTTTCAAGCTTCAGACCCCGGTAGCCCTTCACCTCGAACTCGGGCATCACCTCAACCGTGGCGGTGACCGTCATCGGTCCCTCGTCGTCGTATTCGAGGTTCTCCACCCGTGGCGGCGCCAGCGGCTGTATCTTGTTGTCTTCCAAGGCACTGGTGAATATTTCGGGCAGGATGGTGTCGATCGCCTCGGCGCGGATCTCCTGGCCATGGCGCTGCTGGATGATGTTCTCCGGGACCTTTCCCTTACGGAACCCGTCCACCTTCGTCTTTTTCCGAAGCGTCTCCAGGATACGCTTCTCTTCGGCCTCTATCCGCTGGCGAGGGATCTCGACCTCGATCGACCTCAGCCAGGTAGAGGTGTTCCTGATATGCACCTTTACGTCTTCGATGGTACTGCTCCTCCTGATAATAACAGGTTCTCACTATCGGGACCCCGCTAACGGACGGATTGTTCCCCGTTCCGGTCTGTGACGCGGGTTCCTGCGGCATTACATGGTGCGAGAGGGGGGATTCGAACCCCCACGGGAAAGCCCACAGGATCCTAAATCCTGCGCGTCTGCCAGTTCCGCCACTCTCGCGGAAAAGCTGGAATCCTGAGCATAACCGAACCGCACCCGGGCAATGTACTATATGGTGAACTGACACACTACCGCCTTGAAGAGCACATTTCAGTCTGATAAGGTTGCCGATTACCGTAGGGATTTACCATCAACCGGTCTCAGGGGCCTGTCGGAAAAACTTTCATGTTTCTCCGACAGGCCCCTCATGACCATTGCTCTGTGGAAGACATGACAAAACAGAATCCGCTGTCAAACGTCTCCGGGGCTTCAGGAATGCGTGCCTGGCGCAGACCTGATACGTCTGGCAACCCCCGCTTGTTCCTGCATCTGACCGCCACCCTCCTGCTCGCAGCCCCCCTTCTCCTGATGAGTATCACCGTACATGCCGATACTCCTGAGCCTCCCGGTGCAGAGGCGTTTTTCTTTCAGGGGGGGGACCAGGAACCACTGACGATCGGTGTACTCGATCTGGACGCCAATGGTGTATCGGATGCCGAAGCGCGCGCCATCAGCGAGCGTCTTCGTATCTGGCTGGGCCGTACAGGCGTCTTCGAGGTGATCGAGCGCAACCAGATGGAATCGATCATGAACGAGATCGGATTCCAGGTCAGCGGCGCCTGCGACACCGATGAATGCGTTGTCCAGATCGGGCAAGTATTGGGCGCCAGCAAGATGGTCGCGGGAAGCGTATCGAAGGTCGGCAACCTCTACACCCTGCAGGTCCGGCTTATCGATATCGCGTCCTCGCGGATCGATCACCAGGAGTTCAAGGACGTTCCCGGGGGAATCGAGGAGGTGCTGACGACTGCTTCGCAGGAAGTGGCTAATGCCCTTGCCGCAAGAGTTTCCGGTCAGGCACTTACGCCGCCGACCGATCCCGGCCAGCCGGCGGTCCTCACAACTGCCCAGATCAGGATCGAGTCCACTCCTCCAGGGGCGACATTCACCGTGGACGGCGTGGAACTTGGTACTGGTACTACTCCCGCTACCGTGGAGATTACTGAGGGAACCCATGAAGTGGTGGTCCGGTTGAGCGGTTTCGGGATGGCTTCGCAAACCATCCAGGTCGTGGCCGGGGGTGATCGAACCGTCATGATTCCCCTGACCGAAATGCGAAAGGGGTACCTCACAGTCACCTCGGATCCCGACCGGTGTCAGGTCTTTGTGGACGGCAACGAGGCCGGCACGACCCCGCTCACCCGGTTCGAGGTCTACGAAGGGGCGCACCAGGTCGAGCTGAGGCGAGACGGGTACGACTCAAAGACCCAACAGGTGGCGATCACCGCGCGACAGACAAACCGCGTCGACATGATCCTCCTGCGAGCAGGTGCGGCACAGCTCACTTTCCAGAACACGCTCGCCGGAGCCCGGCTGGCCATCACCGGCGATGAGGAACGCAAGGCGCAGCTCAACAGCGCCCAGCAGAGTGTACCCCTGCCGCCGGGTAACTACACGCTCATGGTCAAGGCCAAGGGATACACTCCGTGGCGCCAGACCGTCCGGCTGGCTGACGGTGACAACACACCCTTCACGGTCGTGCTGAAGCCGAAGTCCCGCGTGGTAGCCGGGCTGCTCTCAGTCATCCCCGGGATGGGACAATTCTACTCGGGACGGGGATTCATGGGGGTCCTCATGCTGGCGGGTGTAGCCGGCAGTGCCGCGGCGACCATGTCCGAGCAGAGCATCTACGACTCCATTCTGGAGGAATACGAACTACTCCAGTCCCAGTACAGCGCCGCGACAACGTCCCAGCAGGTCCAGGATCTGCACTCCCAGCTCGAGGCGAAGCATATCGAGCTCACCGGCAGCCGTGACTCGATGAACTCCACGGCCATGATCATGAGCATCATCTGGGGAGTGAACATGCTCGATGCGTTCGCCCTGATGCCGCGACTGAAACCGATCGCAGGGGCAGGCATACAGAGCAATCTCGACCTGGGTACAAAGAACGGCAGACTCACCCTTACTCTCTCGGTGGCATTCAAATGATGGCATCCAGACTGATTGAACGACGACTCCGTCCCGTATGGGCTCCCGCCCTGCTCTGCCTCGTGCTGGCAGGTGGCGTGCTCACGATCGCAGGGGGATGCGGAACGCTCCTTTTGCCCGAGGAACCGGAGGATCCGTTGTTCGACAATCCGATCGACCCCGATTCACCGGACCATGTGGCACCGCAGACCAGCATCACCGGCGGACCGGCTGATGGATCCACGGTGACTTCCTCGTCCGTGACGTTCAGTTGGTCGGGCAATTCCAGGGCTACACTGTTTCAGATCAGGATCACCGGAGGCGTATACGGTATCGGCTGGACGCCATGGTCGGGGATGTTTGTAGATCAGTGGAGTCCCTGGACCAGTGACACTTCGGTGACGCTCGATTTCCTGGATGAACTCACCTACACCCTTGAGGTGCGAGCCGGGTATCCGTCGAACGCATCCGGTGGCGATCCGGATGAGTGGGATGACACTCCCGAATCGAGAAGCTTTACCGTAAACGCGGTTACCGGACCCGCCCTGCGGCTGAGCCCACGGATCACCTCCGTTTCGCAGAATGCCACGTTCGATGTGGACATCATCGCAGAAGGTGTCACCGATCTGGCGATGCTGAACATGCGGATCGTCTGGAACACAGCGAATATCCAGTACTCCTCCGGATGGGAAATCGGCACGTTCCTCGGCTCAAATGGCGGAGATGTCCTCAACCTCGGAACGACCGGTGAGGAGGGCGCGGGGGCCTGGGAGCTTGCCATCGGGGTTGCCGGAGGGAACCCGGCCGGCGTATCCGGCACCGGTGTGATAGCCACACTTCATTTCCGAGCCGTTTCATCAGGTGTTCATACCATAGCCTTCGTGACTTCAAGCACAAAACTGAGAGACCACCTGAACGACGAGATCACCCCGACAGGTCTCATCCCAGCCAGGGTGATCGTACCATGAGGGCCGGACCAGACATGCACGAATCTTACGACGACAACACCATCACGCTCATCGACACCTACGGATCCGGCACCATCATCCACAGCTCCTCACCGGCTGATGGAACTGCATCGCATCGACGCCGGCCGTGGACGGTACTGCTCAGTGTCCTCACCGGCGCCCTGCTGCTGATCCCGAATCTGGCGCTGGCACAGGGCGGGGATCCCGTAGTCAATCGGCTCGATCCAATCCTGCGCCTGGCGCTCGAGCGCAGCACCCAGCTGCAGGAGGCCCTCTCCCGCGGGGAAGAGATCCCCTCGCTGGACCGGAGCCTGGGGATCATGGCCGCTCCGGTGGGGCTTGAGGTGTGGGTGGAGGTGCTTGTCAAAGGCTCAGGGGCGGATGCGGCCGTACGGGCTACCGGAGGTACTGTTGGAAGCCGTCATGGCCTGATCGTCACCGCGCGTGTGCCTCTGAGCGCTGTCTCGACCCTTGCGGGATCACCGGGGGTGGAGTACGTCGAGGCCTCGACCGAGAACACCATTGCCATGGACGCCGGTCTCGATTCGATCGGCGCTGATGTTCTGCATAGCGGCGCTTACAACTACCGCGGCAGCGGCGTGCTGGTTGCGGTCTACGATACCGGTCTCGACTATACTCACGACGTTTTCCGCAATGGCGACGGCACTACGCGGGTGCTCTCCATGTGGGACCAGACCAACGACAGTGGTACCGCCCCGAGTGGTTTCACCAAGGGCTCTGAATGGTCTGAAGCCCAACTCAACGATGAACTCGACGGCTCCCCGGCCGGGGTAGTGACCCAGTTCGACACCCACGGCCACGGCACCCACGTGATGGGTATCGCCGCCGGGAACGGGCAGCCCGACAGCGTCTACGTCGGGGTGGCGCCGGCAGCCGACCTGCTGGTGATCAAGGGCGGTGATGGTAGTTTCAATAGCGCTGACATCATCGATGGTATCGCCTGGACCTTCACCAAAGCCGATATCCTCAGCCAGCCCTGCGTGCTGAACATGAGCCTGGGGGGGCACAGTGGGCCCCACGACGGCACGATGCTCTACGAAGAAGCCGTTGACAATGCGGTGGGGACCGGCAAGGTGATCGTCATCTCAGCCGGCAATGAGGGCAGTGACGCCCTGCACGACCGCACCCCGCTCTCGGCGGGTGCCCCGGCCGATTCCTTCAGCTTTACCATCCCGAGCTACTCCCCCAACTCCGGGACCAGCAACGACTACATCCTCTGCAACATCTGGTACGAGGGTTCGACCACCGTTTCGGTTTCGCTGAAGGACCCCTACGGCGTGGTCTATGGTCCCGTCGCCACCGGCGGCACGTACGGTGTCAACACCTCCCTAGGATACATCTTGATCGATAACGCCAGCGGTGGTGCTGACGCCCGTAACAGTGATTACCAGTGCCTCCTGTGGATCTATGATGCCATCGAGGGAATGGAGCCCGATGCCGGCTCCTGGACCATCATCTATAACCAGGACAGCGGCACATCCACTCCCGTAGATATGTGGTTCAGCAGTAATACCTTTGGAGCCGCAGTAGACGTTCCGACTTCCTATCGTAGTGTCGGCTCCCCCGGCACAGCCAACGATGCCATCACGGTCGGGGCATGGGTGTCGAAGTGGAGCTGGGACGCTCTCGACGGAGGGAGCTACACCTACACCGGCACCGAACGCACCGGCGACTACGCCCTCTTCTCGAGCTGGGGTCCCTCCCGCGACGGGCGGCAGAAACCGGAGATCTCCGCCCCCGGCAAGGGGATCATGGCGGCAATGTCCTCCAACATGACACCACCGATCGACCCGTGGCGCGATCCCGACGGGGTTCACCGCATGTCGCAGGGCACCAGCCAGGCCGCTCCTGTCGTGACCGGCACCATCGCCCTTCTGCTCGAAATCGATGATACCCTGACCGCCTCAACGGTGAAGTCTCTCCTGCAGGACAACGCCCAGACCGACGGCTACACCGGCAGTATTCCGAACGTGACCTGGGGGTACGGGAAGCTGGATGCCCTGGCAGCGGCCGATGCTCTACTCATTTCGGCCAATCCACCCTCGATCGCAATCTATCAGCCCACCGGTGTGCAGAGCGGGAACGTCACGATCGAGTACGTGATCTCGGATGCTGATAACAGCCCGGTCGGTCTGCTGGTCGAGGGCTCTGACGATGAAGGCACCACCTGGCAGCCGGTCACTGTCATCGGGGACACCTCCGATATCGCCCCGGCTAACTACGAAGGCAGTCTCATCTGGGATTCGGCCTCGGACCTGGCCAATGAGGAAGCCTGGAACCTCTGGCTCCGCATCACCCCCCATGATGCCGGGGGTACCGGAATCGCCGACACCACCTACGGCGACATCGACAACCTGGCTCCGCAGTGGGTGGAGGCCGAGGGGGTCGAAGGGGACTCGGTTGTTACCTTCTGGTTCAGTGAACTGGTCAACGATTCCACGGCCACGAACATCCTCAACGTCTCCCTCTCGGGAGGACTCACCATCGACAGCATCTTGGTCTACGGCAGCTGGTCGACCGACACGGCTTCGATGGCGACCGCCCGGGGCTGGGCAGGTGCCGCAACCATCGGCGAGAATCTGTACGTGGTTGGAGGATACACCGGTTCATATCTGACCACACTGGAGGTATACGACAGCACCACAGGTGCCTGGACCACTCTCGCTTCGATGCCCACCGCCCGGAGGGCTCCGGTTGTCGGAGCCATCGACAACCTGCTCTACGTAGCGGGTGGTTACAACGGTTCCTACCTGACTACGCTCGAGATCTACGATCCGGCCACTGACACCTGGTCGACCGGAACGCCGATGCAGTACGCCCGTGAATCGGCCGGCGGCGGGATCATCAACGGCCGGCTCTATGTCATCGGCGGCTACAACGGCATCAATATGGGGCTGACCGAGTGCTACGACCCGGCCACCGACAGCTGGTCGGACAAGACCTCGATCCCGACTCTGATCTCCGAGATGGCATCAGGCATCATCAACGGAAAGCTCTACATCGCCGGCGGCTGGACCGGGAGCTTCAGTGCGGGCCTCTACGCCTACGATCCGGATACCGACAGCTGGTCGACGCTCACTCTGATGCCGAACGCGCGGCGCGATCCCCGCGGCGGGGCAATTGGCGGCCGCTTCTACGTGGCCGGTGGGTACGGTGCGACCGGTTACTCCAATAAACTCGAAGTCTACGATCCGGCGACCGGCGACTGGACCGGGATGACTCCTCTCCCGGTCGGCGTACGCGCTCCGGCCGTGAGCGTCGTGGACGACGTGCTCTACGTGGCCGGCGGGCACGATGGCACCAGCCCGCGCAATCAGGTCATGGCCTACACACCGCAGGATTATTTCGACACCTTCCTTGCCAGCGGCCAGTCACTGCCGGCCGAAGGGACTGAGCTGACCATCACGGCAACCGCCATCCCCGACGAACACGGAAATACCGCCTCATCACTCAACACCAACTTCAACACCTCAGCCGCCGCACCATCTCTGTTCCAGCCCGACATCGCAGTCTATGGACCGCACGGGGTCCAGTCGGACGATGTTACACTCACCTACTCGATCACCGACAGCGACAGTAGTCTGGTCGGTCTGCTGGTGGAGTACTCGACCGATTCGGGGAGCACCTGGTCGGCTGCGGCGGTCACGGGGGATACCAGCAATATCGCCAAAGCGGACTATGACAGCAGTCTGGTCTGGAACTCGACCTCAAATCTGGCTGGCCAGACCATCGATAACGTTCGTGTCCGCATTACCCCATATGACTCCGGCGGATATGGAACGACCGCTACCGTTTTCGTCAACATCGACAATGCCGCCATGACCTCGGTCTCCGCTTCAGGCAACAGCGGCTACTCGACCTTCCGGTTCTGGTTCAACGAGGCACCGACCGAGAGCACCGCGACCAACCCGGCCAATTTCACCCTCTCCGGGGGAATCACCCCCGACACCATCGCGGTGGTGGAGGAGTGGGCAGCTGAGCAGATAATCGTTCCATCGTTCAAGAGGGATGCCGGAGTAGGCACCCTGAACGGGAAACTCTATGTCGTCGGAGGGTACACAACCAACACCAGCGTCTACACGAACTCGATGGAGATCTATGATCCGGCCACCGGCACCTGGGCACCTGGCACCAACATGCCCACTGCGCGCCGGAATCCGCTTGTTGCGGGCATCAACGGCAAGCTGTATGTGACCGGCGGGTACAATGGCTCGGACGTTGCCATTACAGAGATCTACGATCCCGTTACAAATACCTGGTCTACCAGTGCCGCCCCGACAACCCCTATCAATAATGACGATTATTATTTTCGCGGAGATGTAATCAACGGTAAGTGGTACGTCAACAGCCATGATGGTTTCATCCATGTCTACGACCCCCAGCAGGACGCCTGGACGACGATTTCCGGTGGGATTCCCTTCCGCGGAGTGGCCGTAGCTACCATCAATGGCAAGCTCTATATGGCCGGCGGCACCACTTCCCCGTATGAACGGTGCGCTGTCTTCGATCCAGCTACGGGCTTCACTGACATCACCCTGGCCATCCTGCAGACGGGAAGATACAACTCGGTCGGCGGAACCATTGATGGGAAGTTCTACGTCATATCCGGTACTCGCGGATCCGCCACCATTGAGATATACGATCCGGTCACAGATACCTGGCGGTTTGGCGCGGACGCCCCTGCCTACGACGACGAGCATCTCGGCGCCACGATCAACGGCAAGATCTACTTCGGTCGGGAGATCAACCCCGGCTCTTACATTCAGATCACGTTCGACATCTACTCCTGGGACAAGCTGGATATGACCCTCCAGGCAGGCGATCGTCTGCCCTCGGAGCCCAACACGGTCACATTCACCGCCAACAACCAGCGTGACCGGGCCGGCAACATCATCCCGAGCGTCGAAACAACCTTTACTCCGTCATCGGGTAACGCGCCGGCAATCGGTCTCTACCACACCGGGGGCCCAGTGACCGGTGACATCACCGTTCACCACGTTGTCAAGGATGACGAGAACAACCCCGTATGGCTGCTGGCAGAATATTCCACGGATGGGGGTGCAACATGGAACCCCGCCACGATCACCGGTGATACAGCCGATGTACAATCGGCCAGTTTCGAAGCAGATCTCATCTGGCTCTCAGGAACCGATCTCCCGAATGAGTCCCACGAAAATGTCCGGTTCCGTGTAAAGGTCAGAGATCACCTGAGTACCTGGGGCGGCGAAGACACTGCTTCTATAGACGTGGACAATAAGGCTCCTGCTTCGGTCAACGTGAACGGCCTCAGTGGATCTGCCACGTTCACCTACTGGTTCGATGAGATCGTTACCGAAGCGAGCGCCACGAATATGTCCAACATCTCGCTGACCGGCGGAACACAGACGATTGCCGGTGTTGCGACCAACGAACAGTGGACATCAGATGCCCTCACGGTTCCTACCGGGAAAACCGACGCTGGTGTGGGGGAGCTGGACGGGAAGCTGTACGTGGTAGGTGGATACCTCAGTGGGAATCTGAACACGGTACAGGTCTACGATCCGGTCACGAAAACCTGGTCGAACACAGCACCCATGCTCAGCACTCGTCGACGGCCGGTAGTGCATGGAGTCGATGGGAAGCTGTATGTAATCGGGGGAACCGGGGCTTCCGGTGAAGCATATGATCCCGAGACCGATTCCTGGTCTGTAATCGCGGACGCTCCCTACAGCATTGACTACTACAACGAGTTCGGTGACGTCATCGACGGTAAGATATACCTCAATACCGGGGATGGTGGCGGTCACATACTGGTATACGATCCGAATTTCGACACCTGGCAGAATCTCACGGGCGGAATCTCTCGTGGGGGAGGTACGGCCGCAGCCATCGGCGGGAAGCTCTACATCACGGGTGGATACAGCGGCGGGTACAAGAATGACACTTTGGTATACGATCCTGCGACCGGTAACCTGACCCCACTACTCGCTATGCCGACAGGCAGGAACGATATTGTCGGAGGTGTTATCGACGGCATGTTCTGTGTCGTCGGGGGTTACAATTCGACTGACGGCAATCTTGACGTCGTCGAGATATACGATCCAGGCACCAATACCTGGACTACCGGTGACCCGGCACCTCATGAAAGCGATTTCCAGTTCGGAGCAGTCGTGCGCAACCGGTTCTACTTCGGTCGCGAGGTCGTCACTTCCTCTCTCTTTGATGTTTTCTCCAGGGATACCTATACCGCCACGCTGACGGCGGGACAGGGTCTCCCGGCACCACCAAAAATACTCACCTTTGCAGCATCCGGGATCATCGATCCGCTCGGGCACACTTCCGGAGCGTTCAGCACGGGGCTCACTTCATCGGTCGGTAATGTGGCCTCGATCGACCTCTACGGGCCCTCCGGCAGGCGCCGGGGGAATGTCCCGGTCAAACACCTCATTCAGGATGATGAGAACAACTCTGTCTGGCTGAAGGCTGAATACTCCGATGACGGCGGCGCCGGCTGGTACACCGCGACGGTTACCGGTGTGCTCGACAGCCTCAGGGGGAGCGGGTATGAAAGCACGCTCATCTGGCACTCCGCAACCGACCTGCCCGGTACCGATGACATCGTTCACTTCAGGGTGACCCTGCAGGAAGACCGTTCCTCCTGGAACGGATCCGATACCGTCCCGGTCAGACTCGACAACAGCCCGCCCGAGACTCTCCATGCTGAAGGGAGCAGTGGAGATTCTTCCCTGGCATTCTGGTTCGACGAGGAAGTGTCTGATTCAACCGCCACCGTTCCTGCCAACTTCAGCCTCACCGGAGGATTGACCGTTGGCGGCATCCAGCTCATTGACAGTTGGACCATAGAGGCGATAGTCGAGCCCACCCTTCGATACAACGTGGGAATCGGACAGCTTGGTGGGAAGTTCTTCACCGTCGGTGGCGTGGACGCTGATGTTGGTCACGAAGTCACCACGGTCGAGGTATACAATCCGGAAACAGAGACCTGGTCATCCATTGCCGACATGACGAATCAGCGTTACCATCCGCTCGTCGTGGGCATGAACGGGCTTCTGTATGTATTGGGCGGGTATGACAGCGGCAATCTGAACGATATCGAAGTGTACGATCCTGGTTCAGGTACCTGGTCTGCCAGGAACAACATGCCCTTCGACGGAGAATCTCCTGGAAGGTTCCACGGCTCGGTCATCAATGGGAAGCTCTACGTCAACCATTACCAGAACGGGATCTACATCTACGATCCCAACACTGATACCTGGCAGAACATCGGCGGCGGAAATGCAGTCAACAATGCCACCACTGTTGCCTTCGGTGGAAAACTCTACATTGCAGGAGGCGTATCAGGCAGCCGCCTGACCGACTTCTACGTCTTCGATCCAACAACCCAGAACACTGCAGCACTACCGTTCTTCACCGTGCCCCGGGAAACCCCGACCGTTGGTGTCATCGATGGCAAGATCTACGTCGTTGGCGGCTACAACGGCAGTGCCGATCTGACCGATGTGGAGATCTACGATCCGGTAGCGCAGAGCTGGTCTACCGGCACACCGGTTTCTCGTCCCCAGCCCTGGCAGCATGGCCTCGCTCTGAACGGAATCATTTATCTGGGAAGCCGTCAGCGCAATGACGTACTCGCAAAATATTACACCTCCTTCGATACCTACACCCGGGACGGGTACGAACTGACACTCGGCAGTGGAGAGGTACTGCCGCCGCCGCCGGCGACGGTGACACTTACCGCCACCAGCATCACCGACTGGGTGGGCAATACCCAGTCCTCGGTCGACACCACCTTCACTCCGTCATCGGGCGCTGCTCCTGCGATCCGTATTTACGAGGCCGGCGGTCTGCAGGGCGGTGATGTGACGATCAATTATGAGATATCGGATAACGAGAACAACCCGGTCTGGCTGCTGGCGGAGTTCTCGACCGACGATGGTGCCACCTGGCAGGCAGCTGCGGTCAGCGGCGACACGATTCAGGTTTCTTCGACCCTGTTCAACGGGAGCCTGACCTGGAACAGCGCAACCGACCTGGCGGACCAGGAGGGCTGGGATGTCGGGTTCCGCATCACGGTACGGGACAACAACACCAGCTGGGGTGGATCGGACACGGCCTGGATCGATGTCGACAACCTGGCTCCCCAGTCGATTGAAGTTGACGGTGACGCCGGCGCCAACTCCCTCTACTTCTGGTTCGACGACGACGTCAGTGAAGAGACTGCCCTCGAAACCAACAACTTCACGGTCTCAGGGCTGACGACCTACAGCATCAACGTCATCGAGGAGTGGACCCAGGACGCCGTAGCCATGCCCACCAACCGGTACAACGTCGGGTACGGTGTGATGGACGACCTGGTGTATGCCGTCGGCGGCTACAGTGATGAAGCAGGAGATGAGGTAGCGACGGTCGCATATTACGATCCTGAGACCGACTCATGGACAACCACCGTAACGCCGATGGATTATGCACGCAGTGACCCGTTTGTAGCGGAAGTCGCGGGCCTGATCTACGTAATCGGCGGGTACAACAACGGCAGCCTGAACGTTGTGGAAGTATATGATCCGGATTCCGATTCGTGGTCGACCCTGACCACGGCGCCGTTCAGTAACACTTCTCCATACTACTTTAACGGTGCTTCCATCAACGGGAAAATCTATCTGAACCACTATGACGGAAACATCTACATCTACGACCCGCCGACAGACACATGGGAAAGCGTTGCTGAAGGATTGAACCACCTGAAGACCGCCGTCGCCGCGATCGACGGCAAGCTCTACATCGCGGGTGGATACCTGAGCGGTGTCCGGGACGAGTTGATTGTCTTCGATCCGGTGACCCGCACCTCCACCGCCCTGGCCGCGATGCCCACTCCGCGGGAACACCCCTTCGGTAGTGTCATCGATGGCAGGTTCTTCGTCATCGGTGGATACAACTGGGATTTCGGCGGCGCGCTTACAACCGTTGAGTTCTACGACCCGGCGACCAACACCTGGGATACCACCACTTCAGCACCCAGGCATAACAACGGCACCGATCGAGGGTTCTCACTCTGGGGTGGGAGCTACAGCGCGGTGGTACGCTGGAACAGCATCGTCGGCTACAACTTGACCGCTTTCGATACCTACGACAGGGGTTCGTACGAGCTGCACCTCGACCCCGGTGAGGGCCTGCCGACCTCACCGAATACGGTGACCGTGACGGCGACCGGCATCGCTGACTGGCGGGGCAATACCGCCAGTTCGATCCAGACGACATTTACACCGTCTTCAGGCAATCCGCCGGGAGTGTCGATCTACGCGCTCTCGGGATACCAGAGCGGTGATGTTCCGATCCGTCACCTCATCTCGGATGACGAGGAAAATCCGGTCTGGATCCTGGCTGAGTACCAGCTGTTTGGCGAAACCGTATGGTATCCGGCTACCGTAACCGGTGACACGGCCGGGGTAACATCAGCCAATTACGAGGGTGTGCTGACCTGGAATTCGGGGAGTGACATCCCCGACACGAGAAGATGGAGGGTGACATTCCGCCTGAGTGTCCACGATGGTGATCCGGCCTCGGGCGCAACCGCAGAAATAACCCTATCCATCGACAACCGGGTCCCCGGTTCCATGAGTGCCAGAGGTGTATCGGGTGATCCGTATTTTGAGTTGTGGTTTGCCGAACCGGTCCAGGAGGATGTCGCCACTGTTAACACCAACTACTCCATCTCGGATGGCTTGACGATCGACAATGTAGCGGTACAGGAGGTCTGGGACAGAATACCACAGGATTCACCCTCCTACCGGTATGGTGTTGGAACAATCAATCTGGGCAACAGGATGTACGTTATCGGCGGATACGATAATACGACCTTTACCCAGACGGATCGTGTTGAGATGTACAACCCGACCACCGAGGCGTGGACTGAATTAACGCCCATGCCGACGCCGAGGGATTACCCGGTCTGCTGGACCCTGGATGGCAAGATCTGGGTACTGGGGGGATACAACGGTAACGTCGGCGATGTGTACAGCCTGGAGATCTACGATCCGGTGTCCGACTCATGGGAGACCCGGAGTACTCCGGTCTCGTATGGTCGCAGCTCGTACTGGAACGGCGGCGCCATCAAGGGCATGGTGTATCTCAACACCTACAGCAATGAAGTTCTGATCTATGATCCCGTCCTGGATGATTGGACCAACAACATTGCCGGCGGCGGACAGTCATTCTACGGAGCATCCACTGCCGTCATCGATGACAAGCTTTACATTGTGGGTGGCTGGGACGGGTCGGCGTACAGCTCGCAGATGAGCGTCTTCGATCCCGCTGACAATTCAACCACCGTCCTTTCTTCGATGCCGACGGACAGGCAGGAGCCCGTTACCGGTGTCATCGACGGCAGGCTGTATGTGGTGGGAGGTATGAACTATAGCGGCCAACTCTCGATGGTTGAGATCTACGACCCGGTCGCTCTTACCTGGTCACTCGGTGTCAGCGCAAACTCATTGATTCATGGCAATTCACAATCCAGTGCCATACTGAACGGCAAACTCTACTTTGGCACAGGTTTCTGGGATGGCACCAACAGCCTTACCACATACGAGATCTACGACCGGACAAGGTACCAGGCGACCCTGTCTGCGGGACAAACACTGAGCTTTCAGGAGTACTCGCTCGAGGCCTACGGCATAACCGACTGGCTCGGGAACACGGCCGGCACGGTGACCGGGACGTTCGTGCCAGACGACGGCAACAACAACCCGGTGATTTCCCTGGTGGACGACGGTAGCGAGGTATCAGGTGACGTCACCATCAATTACACAATCACCGATACCGAGAGTGACGCGGTCCGGCTGATCCCGGAGTACTCGACCGACAGCGGTACCACCTGGATGCGAGCCACAACCAGTGGTGATACTCTGAACATCCAGCCGGCCGGTTACACCGGCAGCCTCACCTGGTACACCGGGACCGATCTGCCCGGGCTGGATCTGGATGAGGTCTTCTTCCGGATCACCCCTTCCGACAACGCGCTGGAGATCGGAACGGCCGACATCACCGGCCGGCACGTGGACAACAACCAGGTACCGTCGGCTGTAATCACGAACAGCGCGTATACCTCAACCGACACGACCTGGACGTTCGACTACACGCTGACCGATGCCGAATCCGACACGCTGAGTCTGGCGGTCGAATTCAGCACCGACGGCGGCGGAATCTGGACGACAGCCACCACTCCGAGCAGCATCACCGGCCTCCTTCCGGCCACCTACACAGGCTCACTGGTCTGGCAGGTGGAGCGCGACCTGCCGGGGGCCGTCACGAGGGCCGACTTCCGCATCACGCCCAGTGACATCGATGAGGGGACTCCCGCAACAGAGGGTGTCAACCTGAACGCATACGGTGTACCGACGGTGACGATCGACACCACCTTCGTCGATGAGCAGAACGGTGACATCCTCCTCCCGTTCACGATCACCGATCCGGAGGGAGAAGCCGTCAGTCTCCTTGTCGAATACCAGGATACGGGCGGTACCTGGTATGCAGCGACGGTGACCGGTGATACCTCGGCGCTCACTTCAGCCGAGTACACCGGCACTCTGACGTGGCATTCGGGAACCGACAGGGACGGCGTCGATGACGCGGGCTGTACGGTCAGGATCGCGCCGTACGACGCGAATTCCGGGTTCGCCGCCCAGGTCGATATGCACCTCGACAACAACGACCTGCCGTTGGTGTCGAGTGTGGCGCTGGCGGCCGGCATCCAGCACCGTGATGTCACGGTCTCGTACACCCTGAACGACACCGAAGGTGACGCTCTCGGTATCCAGGCCCTCTACTCACTCGACAGCGGCTCGACCTGGCTGCCGATGACGCTTACCGGTGACACCACCGGCATAACGTTCGACAACTATGCCAATTCGCTCACCTGGCACGCTTTCGATGACCTGGGGTACGGTGAATACACGGGCGTCATGGCAAAACTGGAACTTCACGACCTCGATCCGGGCACCGGGAGGATTTCCTCAACCGGGACGGTTCACAACTACGTCGGCGACTACTCGGCCGACGGGTCGGTCTCGAGCGCCGACTTCGCGACGCTGGTGTCGGCCTACAACACCCAGGACGCCTACTACGACATCGGCCCGGCTACCGGGACTGTACCGCTGCTGATACCGACGTTTGATGGTGTCATCGACTTCGAGGACCTGGCCGTGTTCATCCAGATGTGGAACTGGTCGCTGGGGATCACGACCCAGGCAGAGGCAGCCGGTCTCCTGACCAGGCCGACCGAGAAGGTCTCGGGATCGAGCGCCGCCGAGCACCCGGTCCAGCTCGAGGAGCGCATGCCCGATGACCTCTGGGTGCCCGATTCCGGCGTGCTCGAGATTGACCTGAGAGCCAACCGGCTCCCGGCCTCCATGGTGGTGAGTATCGAGATCGACTACGATGCCGAACACCTCGAGTTCCTGAACCTTGAGCCCGGCCCCTTCATGGGCAAGGCCGGTGGTGAGGGACAGACGCTTCTCTCTCTGAAGAATGTGGATAGCGAACGCGGACGGCTGAGCCTCCTGTTGGGTCGGATCGACAGGGAAGACCCCGAGGTGAGCGGCAACGGACTGCTGGCGGGGCTGCAGTTCAAGAAACTCAGCAAGGAGAACTCAGACATCACCGTGGCCTACGAGCTGTGGAACCGGAACGCCGAGATGACCACACAGGCGGTGTATGAGACCGAGGTACAGGCGCTGCGGATACCGAACAACTTCGAGCTCCTGCAGAACTACCCGAACCCGTTCAACGGCGAGACGATGATCCGCTTCAAGCTGCCCACCGAGCAGCGGGTCCAGCTGTATGTCTACAATATCCGGGGGCAGCGGGTAGCGACGATTATCGACGAGCGGATGGACGCGGGCTATCACCGGGTCACCTGGACCGGACGCAACGACGATGGTCGTCAGGTCGGTTCGGGTATCTACATCTACCTGATCCAGGCCGGCCCGCACCGCCAGTCGAAGAAGCTGACCTACATCAAGTAGGGAGCATAGGCAGAAAAACACAGGATACGTCCCACCCGATCCTGAGTGGATCGAGTGGGCACATAATATGAAACCTGACACCACATCCAGCCCGGCGTGTATCCGCCGACTTGGTCAGGCTCTGACGGCTGTCCTCCTGATCTGCGCTCTTCCCCTGTCCGCCAGCGCCCAACCGCAGTGGATCAATGCCCGGGCTGCCAGCGGCGACAGCACGATGCTCTTCTGGTTCGACCAGGACGTCGCTGATTCCACCGCCACCAACACATCGTACATAACCCTCTCCGGCGGCCTGACAATCGATTCGATCCGGGTTCAGGGCCACTGGACTACAGTCGACTCAATGCCCACACCACGAGACGAGGCTGCCTCGGTCGTCATTGACGGAAAGATCTATGTACAGGGTGGTAATGGCGACTCCTACGCACTCGAGGTGTACGATCCGAATACGGGAAACTGGCAATCAAGATCCACTCCAACCCACAATCGCAATGGTGCAGTGGCCGTTCAGATGGAGGGGAAGATGTATCTGGTCGGCGGTGGTGGGCCGATCGAGTGTTACGATCCCCGGACCGATTCCTGGACCGATCTTGGATATGGGGATCAGTTCTCCTGGGGGGCGGGTGGTTTGATTAATGGGAAACTCTACTACGCTGCTCAATACACTCTGCGTGAGTACGATCTGGCCACAGGTACAGAGAGAATCGTATCCGGCATGCCGAGCGGTCGCTGGTATGCCGCCTACGGTGTCATCGAGGGAAAACTGTATGTAGCCGGAGGTGAATCGGAAGGGAACGGTTGGGCTTCCAATCAGCTGGAGATCTATGATCCGGCGACAGATAGCTGGAGTAATGGGGCCGCCATGCCAGTTAACCTGACTCATGCTGCCGGTGCTGTGCTGGATGGTCGCCTCTATGTGGTGGGAGGATATTTTCCACCTTTTGTCAATTCTGATCAGGTGTATGCCTATGACCCGGGCTCCAATACCTGGTCAACCGAAGGCACCCTGCCCTTTGCACGACATGGATCTTCAGCTGTCACTCTGCGTGGAAAGCTCCATGTCATGGGAGGTAACAACGGTAGTTACCTGGGACGAAACGACATCTGGAACCCACAGACCGGCTACCAGGCTTCCCTTTCAAGCGGCCAGAAGTTCCTTTCCGACACCGATATCACCATCACCGCCAGCAACATCAAGGATCTGGGAGGAACGCCCAATCCTACCCCCCTCCAGCAGACCTTTACACCCCAGTCGTGGGACCCGCCGACTCTCATCGTGGATGCCAGGGCCGGGACCCACAGCAGGAATATCGTCTTCCCCTTCCGTATTACCGATACAGACGGTAATCCGGTTACACTTACCTGTGAATATTCCACCGATGGCGGCAGCAGCTGGAATGTTGCCACCACATCGGGCACGATCACCGATCTCCTTCCTGCTGAATATCAGGAGAGTTTCATCTGGCAGTCGGGATCGGACTTCCCCGGGCAGTCTGTCGGGGAGGTCTTCTTCAGAATCACACCGAGCGATCAACCAATTGAGAATGGCGCTCCGCATACCTCCATTATCGCCATAGATAACCAGCCGCCCTCCACAATCAGCGCCTCTGGTCTGAGCGGCTACGATACTGTCACGTTCCGGTTCGATGAACCGGTGGTCGATACAACGGCTACTAATCCCGGGAACATCTCTCTCTCCGGCCTGACCGTTGACAACATCACTGTCCAGAACTGGCAGAACGGCCAGCAGTTGCCGGCCCTGAAGTCTGGCTCCGCCTCAGCACAGATCAATGGGAACCTGTATGTCGTGGGTGGGGACGCCGGCGGCAATGAACTGCATGTCTTCGATCCCACTACCAACACCTGGTCTCTGCTCACCGCTAACAACGGCTGGCGGGATGGAGGAGCGGCAGCCGTCCTGAACAGCAAACTGTATCTCATCGGTAACTGGAGCGTGATGGAGTATTACGATCCCGGGACCGACTCCTGGACCTGGGTGGCCGGTGATTATGGTGCCGACCAGTCGTGGGCTGCCTTTGAGGAAATCGGTGGCTTCCTCTACATCGCGGCTGGGGATCGTGAAGACAACACTGCCCGCAGATACAGTCCAGCAACGAATAACTGGACTGACTTCGCGGCATTTCCAACCCCCAGACGGGGAGTTGTGTCAGCTGTCATCGACGGCAAGATGTACGTCGCCGGAGGAGAGACCGGGGGGCAGACCACGTTCTATTCGACCCTGGAAGTGTACGATCCAGCAACAGACAGCTGGTCGACGAAAGCTTCGATGCCGAAAGCGCTGGCCTACGCAGCCGGTGATGTTCTCTGGGGCAAGTTCGTGATCGCTGGTGGGTTCGACGGCACCAACTTCAACAGCGATGTCTACGTCTACGATCCCGCAACAGACAGCTGGTCCACCGAATCAACCATTCCCAACCTGCGCTGGAAGACGACCGCGAGTACCATCGCCAACAAGCTCTATATAGCCAGCGGTTACCACGAAGGCTATATCCAGGCACTGGATATCTATGATATGCGGGGCGAGTATACCGCCACACTATCCAGTGGAGAGGTGCTCCCCGCAGCTGAAACCTCAGTGATGATCACAGCCTCGAACATCACCGATCGCTATGGCAACATCCAGGGCACGCCTATTCAGACCAGCTTCAATCCAGAAACCGGCCAGACACCTTCAGTTGATGTCGAGTGGCCTGTGGGTACCCGGAGTGGCGATCTGACTCTCAGTTATCAGATCACCGATGATGAGGGGAACCCCGTCGCCCTGGATATCGAATACTCGACCGACAACGGCGGCAACTGGCAGCCAGCCACGACGACCGGCACCATAACCGGGCTGTATCCGGCTGATTACAGTGGAAGTTTCACCTGGCAGTCGGCCACAGACCTATCCGATCAGGAGGTGAACAACCTCAGGCTACGGATCACGCCGAGTGATAACGCCACCACACCCGGGCAGGTCGATGTCCTGATTATCGATATCGATAACCGCGCTCCTCTGTGGATCGAAGCCCAGGGGGTGAGCGGTGACATCTCCTTTACCTTCTGGTTCAACGAGCCGGTTCCGGAATCCACCGCTACTGCAGTATCCAATTACTCACTCTCAGGCAGTTTCGGTATTTCCGCGATCTCGGTAAATGAAACCTGGGATCGGTCCCATACCCTTGGCATTACTCCAGTCGGCAACGCCGCGGTCACGGAACTCGATGGCAAGCTCTACGTGGTTGGAGGGCACGACGGCACGAATTACTACGACAGACTTGAGGTGTTCGATCCGGTGACCGGAGATTGGACGGCTCTCGCATCATTACCCTCGCCCCGCGCCTATTCGGTCGTCGCCGGACTGAGCGGGAAGCTCTACGCCCTCTCGGGTGATAACGCGGGAGGTCGCCTCAACGTATTCGATGTGTATGATCCGGCCACAAATTCCTGGAGTTCACTGTCATCCCCACCCATCACTCCGGCCTATTGGGATGCCACAGCCCGCGGAATAGGCGGTAAACTCTACGTTAATCAGCGTGGAGAACCGCCCGAAATGTACATCTACGATCCTGACACCGACAGCTGGACGAACATGACCGGTGGCCTTAACGTCGATAGTCCTGCCACGGCCGTTATTGACGGAAAATATTACATAGCTGGTGGCCAGTATGATAACGGCAACCGCACAAATGAACTGGTTGTGTTCGATCCGGCGACCGGTGTGACTACCGCCCTTGCGTCCATGTTCACCCCCAGACACCGGGCGGTTGGGGGTGCGATCGACGGAAAATTTCATGTCGTTGGTGGGGTCAACAACTCTGGTGATCTTGCCACCCTGGAAATGTACGACCCGGTCACCGACACCTGGACCACCGGCCCGGACATGCCGGTTCAGCGAAGCGATTACATGGGCGACGCGGTCGGGTCACAACTCTTCCATGGCAGGGCCATCAATTACCAGGGCACAGATCACCTCGTCTTCGATATGCTCGATCGGGGAGTGTACGATCTTACCCTCTCCAGCGGTCAGAAACTACCCCCGCCTCCGAACTCCATCACCATGACGGCCTCGAATATCAATGACCTGGTCAACAACACCATCACCGGCTCTATCGAGACCACCTTTACGCCATCCTCCGGTCAGGCACCGGTTGTTGCCATATATGGGCCTGCCGGAATCCGGGGTGGAGATATCCCGATACAGCATGTCATTACTGATGCTGAAAGTAATCCGGTATGGCTCATGATGGAGTACCAGCTGGCCGGTGAATCGACCTGGAATCCCACTTCAGTACAGGGAGACACTGCCGATATTCCCCCGGCTGAATATACTGGCACCCTGACCTGGCAGTCCGCAACTGATCTGCCTGATCAGATCGCGAACCGGGTCCGGTTGAGAATTGTTCCCCGCGACAATGAGACAACCTGGGGGACGGCCGACACCATTCTGGTCAACGTTGACAACCAGGCTCCCCAATTGATCTCGGCTGAAGGCACGAGTGGAGACAACAGCATCACCTTCTGGTTCGACGAACCAGTTCAGGAGGACACAGCCACAAACACCAACAACTTCTCTCTGTCGGGCAGCCTGACTGTTGACAGCATCAGCCCGGTGGAATTGTGGGAGAGCCTCGCCATCACCGCTCCGACAAGACGCTGGAACGTTGGTGTGGGCGTCATGGATAACAAGCTATACGTGGTCGGGGGACAGGATGAGGCGGCCTTTTTTACCACCGTTGAGGTCTACGATCCTGAGACCGACACATGGTCATCCCTACCGGATATGCCCACACCGCGTCGGGACGCGCACGTCCACGAGATAAACGGAAAACTGTATGTGATCGGTGGGCACGACCAGGTCAGTTGGGTTGATATTCTCGAGGTCTACGATCCCGAGACAAACAGCTGGGAATCCCGCGCCACTGAGGGCCAGGGTGCATGGTGGGACAGGCAGGGAGCAGTCATTAATGGCAAGCTGTATCTGAACACCGGCAACGATCCAGCCGAGATCCATGTGTATGACCCCCATACTGACAGCTGGGAGTACATACCGGGAGGGTTGTCGCACGGAAACGTGGCGGCCGCCGCCATCGACGGGAAACTCTACCTCGCTGGAGGTTGGCACCATTCCGGCCAGTACAATGCGTCTGACCTCGTCGTATTTGATCCAGCCGACAACAGCACTACCTGGCTGGCATGGATGCCGACCGCGAGATCCACCGGAGTTGGCGCGGTAATCGATGGCAGGTTCTATGTCATCAATGGGAACGATGATAGTGGCAGCCTCAACCGAACCGAGATCTATGATCCGGCAACGAATCTCTGGTCAACCGGCCTTTCGAACACTCATAGTGGTACCTGGACAACCGCAGGTGCTGTCATCGGGGGGAAACTCTACCAGGCGATCTGGGGGGAGGGCGACGGCTGGACGGACAACTACACCGCCTTCGATATCTACTCCCGCGACCAGTACCGGCTACAGCTCTCATCAGGCCAGACGATTCCATCACCACCCGATTCGGTTACGATAACAGCCTCGAACATCACCGACTGGCAAGGCAACACCACTGCCGTCGGACTCGACACAACCTTTACTCCCCTCACAGGTGGTGTGCCCACGGTCGCGGTTTTTGCCCCTGCAGGAATCCAGGGCGGAGGCATCCCGATACAGCACATCATCACCGATGCTGAAGGTAACCCGGTATGGCTCATGATGGAATACCAGCTGGCCGGTGAATCGACCTGGAATCCTGCCGCAGTACAGGGTGACACCACCGACATCCCCCCTGCCGGCTACACCGGTACCCTGACCTGGCAGTCGAAGTCTGATCTACCCGATCAGATTGTTGACCGGGTCAGGTTGAGGGTCACGCCCCGGGATAATGAAACAACCTGGGGTACCGCCGACACCCTTGTGATCAACCTCGACAATCAGGCCCCTTCTCAAATCATCGTCGATGGACCGAGTGGAAGCAGTACTCTGGCCTTCTGGTTTGACGAACCGGTTCAGGAGGACACAGCCACAAACACCGACAACTTCTCCCTGTCGGGCAACCTGACTGTCGACGGCATTAATCCGGTGGAATTGTGGGAGAGTCTCGCCATCACAGCCCCGACCAAACGCACCTATACCGGTGTGGGAGTCATGGACGGCAAACTTTACGTGGTCGGGGGCATGGATGAAGCGGGCTTTTCCACCACCGTTGAGGTCTACGATCCGGAATCCGATACCTGGTCCTCGCTCCCCGATATGCCCACCCCACGCCACTCCCCACACGTACATGCGATCAACGGCAAACTCTATGTGATCAGCGGTCACGACCAGAATGGATGGGTCGATGCCAATGAGGTCTATGATCCGGAAACGAACAGCTGGATGTCGCTTTCGGCAATTAATCTAGGTTCCACGTGGGACAGCAACGGAGCGGTGATCAACGGCAAGCTATACCTGAATACCGGTGGTAACCCGCCTTGGATCACGGTATACGATCCACACACAGACAGCTGGGAACTCATCTCGGGAGGTCTGCCCCACGGAGGTGTGGCCGCTGGTGCAATCAATGGAAAGCTCTACCTTGCTGGAGGATGGCACCATAACGATCAGTACAATGCATCAGATCTGGTTGTATTCGATCCAGCCGATAACAGTACGACAGGGCTGGCCTGGATGCCTACCTCAAGACAGAATGCGATCGGGGCGATTATCGATGGGAGATTCTATGTCGTAAACGGTAACGACGACAGTGGCAACCTGAGCCTTACCCAAATCTATAATCCTGAGACTAACCTGTGGACCATGGGATCAGCCAATATCCGCAGTGGCACCTGGGCAATGGGTGGTGTCATCGACGGAGAGCTCTATTTCCCCTTCTGGGATGGCGACTGGACAGACAACCACACCGCCTTCGATATCTACTCCCGCGGCAGCTACGAAGTATCCCTGGCTTCAGGACAGACCATCCCCGCCCCACCCGACTCGGTCACGATCACGGCCTCGAACATCACCGACTGGCAGGGCAACACCATCCTGTCCAGTCTGAAAAAGACGTTCACTCCCTCCACCGGCCAGCCTCCAGCAATCGCCCTCTACCCATCCCACGAGATTCCGGGCGGGGATGTCACCATCGGCTACATCATCTCTGATGGAGAGAGCAACCCGGTATCCCTCCTGGCTGAGTATCAGCTCCAGGGGGAAGCTACCTGGCAGGCGGCAACCATGCAGGGGAACACTTCTGAAATCCCCTCAGACCAGTACAACGGCTCCCTCGTCTGGAACTCGGCCACCGACTTCCCGGACCAGACGGTGTATCGGGTCTTCTTCCGGATCACTCCCCGGGACAACCCTTCAACTACCGGCACCGCTGACGAGACCGTGTTCACTCTGGACAACCTCGCGCCGGCGTCGTTCACCGCCCAGGGTGCCAGCGGTGACAACAAGATCACGCTGCGATTCAACGAAGCGGTGAAAGCGGAAACCGCCACCGGCTCCGGCAACTACACCCTATCGGGTGGATTGACAGTCGGGAGCGTTCGAACCATTGACAACTGGGAGAGTCTCGTCACTACCGCTCCAACCAAGCGCTGGGAAGCCAGTGTGGGAGTCATGGATAACAAACTCTACCTGGTTGGTGGGATGGACGAAGCGTCCCACTACGCAACGGTTGAGGTATACGACCCCGAGACTGACATCTGGACCACCCTTCCGGACATGCCTACCCCCCGCCAGTCGCCACACGTATTCGCAATAGGTGGCAAACTCTATGTCATCGGTGGACACGACCAGACCGGCTGGATCGGCAGTATGGACATCTTCGATCCGAACACGGAAAGCTGGACGAACCGTCCGACCGACGGGCATGGGTCGTGGTGGAACCGGAACGGAGTAGTCATCAACGGCAAGATCTACATGAACATCGGCGATGATCAGGAACAGATCGCCATCTACGACCCCCATGCCGACACCTGGACCTATGGTGTGTGGGGAGGTGTGGCCAATAGTCATGTCTCGGTCGGCACAATCGATGGAAAGTTCTATATCGCAGGAGGCTGGAACGATGCCGGCCAGTACTACGATAATGGTCTGAGGGTGTTCGATCCAGCAACCGGGAATTCAGAGTGGAAGGCCGGGATGTCCTATTCCCGCATGGCTGCCACCGGGGCCGTGATTGACGGCAAGTTCATTGTTGTCGGCGGACAAGATCAGAATGGTGATGTAAATGTAACCGAAATCTACGATCCCCAGACCAACACGTGGACTACTGGCCAGCCTCCCCCCCACGGAGGGAGTTGGACCTCGGTGGGCGGTGTCATCAACGGCAAGCTCTACCGGCCCCTCTGGGATGGCAATTGGACCGATTACTACACCGCCTTCGATGTCTACTCCCGCGACACCTTCGAGATGGAACTGGGGTCGGGCGAGACCATTCCAGCTCCTCCCGATACGGTCATTGTCGCGGCCTTCAACCAGGTTGACCTCGCCGGCAACAGCCTGGCAACCACAGGGACGACACTCGTTACCACGCTCCATCCCATCACGGGTGGAGCTCCGTCGGTGGCCGTCTATCCACAGGCCGGTATCCGGAGCGGCGATGTGTCCATCGGCTACCGGATCCATGACACCGAGAACAACCTGGTTTCCCTGCAAGCGGAATACTCACTACCGGGTGAGTCTACCTGGAACACCGCGAGTATTTCCGGAACCATCATCGACATTCCATCAGACCAGTACGAAGGCAGCCTCCTCTGGCAGTCACGATCAGATCTTGCTGATCAGGTATTGAACCGCGTCCGGTTCCGGCTGACTCCATATGACAATGAGAGTACGGACGGCACCCCGGGAACCGTGATAGTCAATATCGACAACCAGGCACCCGCGACGATCTCGGCTGACGGCGCGAGCGGTGACTCCACGATTACGTTCTGGTTTGATGAACCGGTGACTGAATCCTCCGCGACGAACACCGGTAACATCGCGCTTTCGGGAGGACTTTCAGTCAACAGCATTCAGGTCAACGAGGTGTGGGCAACCGCACAGATATCTCTTTCTGAGAATCAGGTCGATCCAGGTATAGGCGTTCTGGACGGGAAGTTGTACGCCGTGGGAGGCTGGGACGGTAACAACAACATATCCGATGTAATGGTATATGACCCTGTACTCGACACCTGGTCGCAGGTCTCGAATATGTCGATACCGAGACAGCGCTCGATCGTCACGGCATACAATGGACTCCTGTATGTGATGGGCGGGGAGGACGAGTTCAACTGGTTGGGCAATGTTGAGGCGTACGATCCGGAAACAAACAGCTGGTCATCGCGGAACGACGCCAACTGGGGAGGCCCCAACTGGAAGTACAAGGCGGCTGCGATCGATGGCAGGATATATGTGTACGGTGATGGCAGTATACACATCTATGATCCCGATACCGATTCATGGGAGTGGATCAGTGGCGGTATCGAATCGCCAAACGATGGAGCAGCCATCGGAGTCATCGACGGGAAGCTCTATATCGCGGGTGGATATAACTACAACGAAGACTGGTACCGGTCTGAACTGCAGGTATTCGATCCGGAAACACGGATATCTACCTCTCTGACGGGAATGCCGAATGCACGCCACAATGCATCCGGTGCCGTCATTGATGGGAAGTTCTATGTGATCGGAGGACAGGAGTTCGGTAACCGGTACTATGAAACGCTCGTTTATGATCCCGGTACGGATATCTGGACGTACAATAGTCCACCCCCATCTGAAACGGGAATTACAGGGATAGTCCTTGAAGGAAGGATCTATATCGACCGCTGGGAGCAGAACCACTGGGCTTTTGACGTATACTCCCGAGACACTTTCACGATTCAGCTGGACAGCGGCCAGACACTTCCTCCGCCTCCGAACTCCGTTACCATCACCGCTTCGAATATCACCGATCACTATGGTAATACCGCCAGTGATCTCACTGTTGACCACACGCCATCTACGGGTCAATTACCATCGATCGTTGCCTACCAGCCGACAGGCACACAGAACGGAGACATCACGATTCCCTACGTGATCTCCGATCAGGAGAGCAACCCCGTCTGGCTGCTGGCTGAGTATCAGGTGCCGGGCACCTCATCCTGGCTCCCCGCAACGGTTACCGGTGACACGACCGAGATCAATTCGAGTGGCTACAATGGGGCGCTGGTGTGGAATTCCGGCACTGATCTGCCCGAGACCAGGCACCGGCAGGTCAGGTTCCGGCTCACGCCGCAGGACAACACCACAAGCTGGGGGACTCCCTATATCACCCTGATCGACCTGGATAACCGCGCCCCCGTGTGGGTGTCCGCGCGTGCGTCAGTTGGAGAATCAACAATCAGGGTCCGCTTCAACGAGCCGGTGTCTGAGGCCACAGCTACTGACGCAGGAAACTACTCCCTCTCGGGTGGCCTGACCGCACCAAATGTCAACGCGATCGAAACGTGGGACTTTCTCGCCACGACCGCTCCGACCAGACGCGAGTATGCGGGTGTCAGCACACTGGATGGTAAAGTGTACGTTGTCGGCGGATGGTTCGAATCAAGTTTCTACTCAACGGCGGAGGAATATGATCCGGCAACTGATTCCTGGACACAACTTCCCGATATGCCGACGCCGCGGCGCTCACCCTTCGTGTTTGTCATCGATGGCCTGCTCTACGCGATCGGCGGCACAGATTTCACAGGAGATCTGGATGTCATCGAGGTGTACGACCCCGAATTGAACAGCTGGACCTCACGTACGGCTGCGGCCCAGGGTACTCCCTGGACCAGGAACGGGGTAGTCATCAACGGCAAGATCTATCTGAACACCGGCCGTGATCCGGCCGAGATCGCTGTATACGATCCTCACACCAACAGTTGTGAATATATTCCGGGTGGCCTTCCTCACGAGGGCGTGGCGGCCGGTGCCATTAATGGCAAACTCTACCTCACCGGAGGATGGCATGGCAGCGGTCAGTACTACGCCTCGGATCTGGTCGTCTTCGATCCGACCGACAACAGCACGACCTGGAAAACGAATATGCCGACGGCGCGCGGGTACGCGACTGGTGCCGTGCTCGATGGAAAGTTCTATGTCATCAACGGAGATGATGCCAGCGGTACCGCTGCAGTTACCGAGATCTATGATCCCGAGACAGATATGTGGTCGACCAGCGGCCTGACTTACATCCATGGTGGTAGTACCGGAGTGAGCGTGGTCATCAATGGAGAGCTGTATCAGGCTGTATGGGATGACAACTATACTGACTACTATACCGCTTTCGACGTATATGAGCGCAATACCTATGAGTTGACTCTCGGTGCCGGCGAGACTTTGCCCTTCGAGCAAATCACCCTGCAGGTTACCGGCATTAAGGACTGGTACGGGAACGCGGCCGGCACGCTCTTGGTCGACTTCGTGCCCGAGGACGCTAACGCCAATCCCACTATCGAGCTGGCCGCCATCACGGATGAAGTCTCAGGAGATATCGCGCTCAACTACCTGATCAGTGACGCAGAGGGCGACGCGATCCGTCTGATCCCCGAATTCTCCATCGACCAGGAAGCGAGCTGGCAGCGCGCCACAACCGGCCCCGACACTATAAACATCGCCTCGTCAGTGTATGATGGCACCCTCACCTGGTTCTCCGCCACCGACCTGCCCGGACAGGATATCCAGGATGTCAGGTTCCGCCTCACACCGGCGGATAACGACGTTGAGATCGGTGAAGCGGATGTGATCAGCCTCCACGTCGATAACAACGAGGAGCCATCGGTAACGATCACAGCAACCACGTATTCCAGTACCGATACCACCTGGACTATCGAATACCAGTTGAGCGATGCCGAGTCCGACACTCTGAGTATAAACCCCCGCTACAGTACTGATGGTGGAATGACATGGCCTGGAGCCAACACAACCGGCACCATCAGCGGCATCGGACCGGATTCCTACACCGGTTCGATCATATGGAATATCGAGCGTGACCTGCCGGGTGCCGTTCAGGATGTGCTCTTCACCATCGATCCGGTGGATAACGATGGCGGGCAGTCGGACGAGGTCGCACTCAGACTGAACGTCTATGGAGTGCCCGCGGTCGATATCTCAACCGAGATCTCCACTGAACAGGATGGCGACATTCTCTTTGCGTACACGATCACCGATGAGGAGGGTGATCCAGTATCGCTCCTGGCCGAATACTTCATACCGGGTGATGCCTGGTATCCTGCGACGGTGACCGATGACCGGGCATCCGATTCTGTCTATGACGGGAATATCACCTGGCACACGAGAACCGACCTGGATGGCGCCGATATTGAGGATATTTCCTTCCGGCTCACACCCACTGACGCCAATGCCGGCTTCACGGATGAGGTCAGTTTCCACCTGGACAACAATTACGCGCCGGAGGTGACAGACCTGTCATCACTAACCGACCGGATTCTTCGCAATCACTCGTTCACCTACACTCTCAGTGATGTTGAGGGAGACGTGCTGGACCTCCGGTGTCTCTACTCAAACGATGGTGGCAATTCCTGGTTTGACATGACCACCACTGGCACTACCAGCAACATCGATTCTGGCAGTTATAACAATTCGTTCACCTGGGAAGCCTTCGACGATCTGGGCTATGGTGAATTCACCGGCGTGATGCTGAAGATCATCCCCGGCGACCTCGATTGGGGTGCTGCAAGCGATACCGTAACAACCACAGTCGTAAATTATGTAGGCGACTATTCGGCCGATGGTTCGGTCTCGAGTGCCGACTTCGCGACGCTGGTGTCGGCCTACAACACCCAGAACACCTACCACGACATCGGTCCCGCTACCGGGAGCGTGCCGTGGCTGATGCCCGTCTTCGATGGTGTCATCGACTTCGAGGACCTGGCCGTGTTCATCCAGATGTGGAACTGGTCACTGGGGATCACGACCCAGGCAGAAGCAGCCGGTCTCCTCACCAGGCCGACGGAAAAGGTGTCGGGATCGAGTGCCGCCGAGCACCCGGTCCAGCTCGAGGAACGCCTGCCCGATGACCTCTGGGCGCCCGATTCCGGCGTGCTCGAGATTGACCTGAGAGCCAATCGTCTCCCGGCCTCCATGGTGGTGAGTATCGAGATCGACTACGATGCCGAACACCTCGAGTTCCTGAACCTTGAACCCGGCCCCTTCATGGGCAAGGCCGGTGGTGAGGGACAGACGCTTCTCTCCCTGAAGAACGTGGATACCGAGCGCGGGCGGCTGAGCCTCCTGCTGGGTCGTATCGACAGGGAAGACCCGGAGGTAAGCGGCAACGGACTGCTGGCGGGGCTACAGTTCAAGAAACTCAGCAAGGAGAACTCAGACATCCGGGTAGCATATGAGCTGTGGAACCGCAGTGCCGAGATGACCACCCAGGCGGTGTATGAGACCGAGGTGCAGGCGCTGCGGATACCGAACAACTTCGAGCTCCTGCAGAACTACCCCAACCCTTTCAACGGCGAGACGATAATCCGGTTCCAGCTGCCCACCGAGCAGCGGGTACAGCTCTATGTCTACAACATCCGGGGTCAGCGGGTAGCGACGATTATCGACGAGCGGATGGATGCGGGCTATCACCGGGTCACCTGGACCGGACGCAACGACGACGGCCGTCAGGTCGGTTCGGGTGTCTACATCTACCTGATCCAGGCCGGCCCACATCGCCAGTCGAAGAAGCTGACCTACATCAAGTAGGATTGGAAGTAGAACCGCAGGAAACAGAGCCGAAAAGTCGACCAGAAAGAAAGGCCGGTGACCTCATGGGGTTGCCGGCCTTTTCGTTGCAGCGGTTGGCCTATCTGATTACCGATGAATTATCCGTCTACTTGATAATCGTCAGTTTCAGTGACTGCCTGTTCCGTCCCGCCTGGATGAGATATATATAGATCCCGGAAGCCACCGTCTGCCCGTTCTCAGTCCTGCCGTCCCAGGTCACCTTGTGATACCCGGGCTCCATTTCCTCATCGAGCAGGGTTCTCACCAGCTGACCTCGCACGTTGAAGAGGTAGAGACTCACCTTCTGCCGGCTCGGCAGCTGGAATCTGATGGTGGTCTGCCCGTTGAAGGGATTGGGATAGTTCTGAAGCAGGGCGAACTCACCCGGCAGGCGGGTACTGGCGACCCGGGCATCATATCTGCCTGACGCGAGGACATCCGTCGACCGGTCGCGCAGGTCGTAGGCGATGGTGAAGGAATGCTCGGCAGTCACGATTTCCCGGAACCGCGCGACTGCCAGGATGCCACTGCCGTCCACGTCCGGATCTTCGGTGTCGATCCTGCCGAGCATCAGTTCGAGGATGCCGGCCTGCGGGTCGATCCGCTTGAGATGGATGAGTGACTGTTCGCGACCGTTCATGCTCCCCAGGAATGAACCTGGTTCAAGATCGAGGAAGTGGAGTTGAGCCGGATCGTACTGCAGGACGAGGTGGGCTGCCGAGAGATCAGCTATCTCCCGGGCCTCTATGCTCCAGGTGACCACCCCATCATCCTGCTGCCATACATCATCCGGCTCACCCGGCTGGACCACGATCGGATGTTCATCGGCATCTCTGGATGGTGTTCTGCTCCCAGGTCGGACATACCCGACGGTTCGTTCATCCGTCAGAAGACTCGGCTGTCCATCCGCGAGTGCATTCCACATGATCGAGAAGACCGCCAGATCCTCAAAATCGATCTTGTCGTCAGGTGTGGGCACCAGATCCGGCACCGTACCGGTTGCCGGTCCGATGTCGTGGTAGGTGTTCTGATCGTTCCAGGCCGTGGTCAGGGTGGCAAAATCACTGAAATCGATCGAATTGTCACCGGTATAGTCCCCGACGTAGTTCACGAGGTCTTCAATGTAATCTGTAGCCGCTGGTCCAACCGTATCGCGGTCGGCGGCATACAGATTCACGTATGCCGTGTCATACCGGGCATATCCAATGTCATCGAAGGAACGCCAGGTGGCGGTCGAAGGATACTGCCCGGGCAGGATCTCGCTGAGATCTTCAACCAGCGTCATCAGATGCCAGGTTGCCCGGCTGTCGATCGAGTAATAGCCCCAGAATCGCAAGGTATCGTTCTCGGTATCAGTCAGGGTGAAGTTGAGCGTGATGTCACGCGCTGTACCGGAGGTGCCATGGCCAATCAAACCTGGCAGCGCGTTGTTGTCGATGTGGATCTTGAGTGTATCGGAGTGTCCGACCTCCGTGTCGTGTGGCGTTACCCGCACCATGACTGAGTCGATGTCCTCGCCCGCCAGATCTGCCACGGAATCCCACGTGAATGAACCAGAGTAATCAGCAACCCCAAGTGACGATGTATCACCGGTGACAGTGACTGTGGCTGGCTCCCAGACCTCATCGGTCGAGAAATACTCCGCCAGCAGACCGACGATCGAGTCGTCAAGATCACTGATCTGGAATTCGATCGTCACATTACCGCTCTGCTCCCCTGCCACCGGTGTGGAGAGAATCACATGCGGAGCATGATCGTTCCACGGGGCGAGCGAGATATCATCCGCAGTACCGGGATCGTTGTCCCGGGGTGTAAGCCGCAGGAGCATGGAATCGGTACCCGGACTCGGTATATTGCGTCCGACATGCCAGACGAGACTGCCGGAGTAGCCGGCAGATGCAATACCAGACGTGTCTCCGGTCACTGCGGCCGGGGCCCAGGTGGCACCTGCATCAAGGCTGTACTCCGCGTCGATCGACAGAGTGTCGGACTCGGTATCGGAGAGTGTGTGCTGAACTGTCCAGGTTGTATCCGACGCGCCATAAGCTGAACCCGTGATCGATAACGCCGGCAGGTCGTTATTATCCACATGGAACGTGATAACGTCCGAGTTGCCCACTTCAACGGCATTATCGATCGCATGTACCCGGACCCTCACGTTCTCGTTATCGAGGCCCGGTTCATCCACCCCAGACTGCCAGAGGATGGTTCCGGTGTAGTTATCCGACGTGATCCCGCTCGTATCGGAATCGGTCGTCATCACCGACCAGGTGCTCCCGCCATCGAGCGAATAGCGCGGACTCAGGTCGATCGGATCCCCCTCGGTATCGGTAAGCGTGTAACCGATGCTGACATCACTGCTTACCTCGGTGTCTATCAAAGCCAAAGCAATCAGCGGATCATCGTTTGTGTCTGACGGCGTGAAATCAACCGAGAGGATTCCGGCCGAGTTCCCGTACAGGTCGTCGATGTTCGAAGCGCCGACATTGACCGACGAGAATGGCATGGTCTGGCCGGTGGTCAGGAAGGCCCGGTAGCGGTTGACCGGATCGTAGGAATCGACCTGTACCGTTTCCGAACTCATGAAGATCCCACCGAACGTGTAGGCCCGTTCCTCGAAGACAGCGATGGCGTGCTCAACCCTGTTCTGCGGTGTTCTGCCTGCATCCGACCAGGTATCGATGGATGCGTCATAGACCAAGAGAGTGTCCTCTGTGGCCACGTACAGTTTACTGTCAAGGGTCCACCCGGCCACTGATCCTTCCGGGCTGGGGAGAGAACTGATCGACTCCCAGGTATCGGTCGACGGTGTGTATACTTCCGCACTCATCATCTGTCCGCTGTCATTATTCCCCCCGGCGACATAGAGTCTGCCGTCGATCACACCATGCCCGGCCCGGTGACGGGGCTCCAGCATCGAACTCCCGAATGACCACGTCTCAGAGGTCGGGTTGAAGATGCGCAGGTGATCCATCACATCCGATCCTCCAGCTCCGCCGGCGACATAGATCAAACCGTCGATGACTACCGCTGCAGCAAAGCCAATCCCTGCCTGAGCGGTAAGCTCGATCCAGGTATCGCTCTCTATATCGTATTTATAGAATCGATCTTCATAACAGCCAGCGTAGATCGTGTTCCCGACCGCGACCGCCCAGACGCCATGACCGAGATTGACAGGATAACCGCTGCGGAGTTCCCACTGACCGGTATCGAGATCGAATATCTCCATACTGTTGTGAGTATCGGTACCATCAGCGCCCACGCCCCCGATCAGGTAGATCTTGCGCCCCACTGTCACGGCTGCGTGTGCATGACGCCAGAGGAGGTTCGGTGCCTCAATGACCCAGTTGGGGACCTTGTCGATCGTGTCGACCGTCAGACCAGTGATCGAGATGTTGCCGGTGTTCATCGCCCTGGCATCGACAACCGGTTCATCGAACCAGAACTCGAAGGAGTCACTGCCGGCAACAGCCCTGGCACCGATCGACTGTGGCGCCAGGTTGTCGATGGCAACTGCTGTTGTATCTGGCGTACCCCAGCCGCCGGGGTCGTGGGGAGTGATCCTCAGCCAGGCGTCGTCGACCACCTGACCCGGCAGGTCGGTACCACTCTGCCAGGTCACGCTGCCGGAATAGTTGGCAGAGACGATACTAGTGGTATCTCCAGTCACCGAAGCAGACAGCCATGTGATGCCTTCATTGGTAGAGTATTCAACTAGCAACCCGACAGTGCTTTCCCCCGTATCTGAGATGAGGTAACTGACCGTCACGTCGCCGGATACGACCTCCGTTGGATCGGTAATTTCGATACTCGGGCGATACGGATCGGTCAGAGTAAAGGTGGTGTCGATCGGCGCGCTGATCATGTTGCCGTAGTAGTCGATGATATCCGAAGCCGTGAGCGTTACCTGCGCACCTGACAGGTGCTGTCCGTCAGTCAGTTCCAGGGTGAAACCGCTGCGGCGGTACGACTCGAGTCGGGAGAGGTAGCTGACCCAGTAGTAACCACCGGTGAAATAGATAGTGTCGTTGACAATGGCAGTCGACATCGCCCGCCGCGGTGAAGGTATCGATTTGCCGTACGACCAGGAGTTATTGACCGGATCGAACACTTCCACCGAGGTGGGGTACCCCCCGTTAAATCCTCCTGCGACGATCAGGCGATCACCCAGAGCCCCCCCGGCGGCCTCGCTGCGGGCGGTCAGCATGTTCGGCTTCGCGGTCCATGTCTCAGTGGTCGGATCGTAGACTTCGACGATCGAGAGGTGACTGCCGTTGTACCCGCCCACAATGTAGAGTTTGCTGGCCAGGACTCCGGCGGTCGCGTTCTCCCGGGCGGTCGGCATCGGCTCAAGGGTGTCCCAGGTATCGGTGACCGGATCGTACACGTACAGGTCGTTCCGGTAGATCCCGCCATCGTTCCCGCCGACCACGTAGAGCTTCCCGTCGATTACAGCCGCAGATGCCCCGTAGCGACCATCCGGCATCGAGGCCTTCGTGGTCCACATATTCGTACCCGGATCGTATACCTCGAGCGCATCTGAGGAGAAAATGCTCCGCCCTCCCGCGGCATAGAGCTTGCCGGCGATCACACCGCCGACCAGTTCCTGTCGCGCCGAGGACATGGAGGATTTCGTGGTCCAGGCGTCCGTGGCGATGTCGTAGACCTCGAGGGTTGACAGCTCATTCCCCAGGCTGCTCGTCCCCCCGACGACATAGAGTTTGCCTTCGATGACGCCGGACGCGGTACGTTCCCGGTTGGTCGGCATATCCGTCAGCGTGGTCCACTGCTCGCCGATGGTGACCGTCGCCAAGGCCAGACCACTATCCAGAGTGTAGTTGGCCGGGTTTGTAGCAGTAGACTCCATCACCGCCTCATGGAAGCCGAACACTACGATGGAATCTCCGACCGTACCCTGTACTTCACCCCAACGTGGCGCCTCATTGTCGATACTGATCACGATGGTCGAGGCAGTACCCCAACCTGATCCGTCATGGGGGGTGAATCTGAACTGTACCTCGTCATTATCCTGACCCGGGAGGTCAGTGCCCGATTGCCAGACCAGGCTGCTGTCGTAGTCGGCAGATGCGATGTCCGAAGTGTCCCCAGTCACTGACGCCGCCTGCCAGCTACTGCCCTGGTTCGTGGAGTACTCGGCAAGCAGGCCTACCAGGGAGTTTTCCGCATCAGTGATCACATAGGGAATGGTGACGTTTCCACGTTGCGTCCCGGTCGGCTGATAGATCGCGATCGAAGGTGGAGTCTGGGCCCGAGCTTCCACCGGGAAGTAGAGTGCAAGAGCGATAACCGGCAGGAAGGCCCTCAGGCCGATACGCCCCCCCCTCCTCTGCCTCATCCGCCCGCTCATCATTTCACCCTGATCTGCGCGCCGACCAGGTTGACGATTGAGATCGACTGGTTGGAGGGATTGCGCATCTCGGTTTCAGCGTCGACCCAGGTGAGTGAGGAAAGCCCGACAGCGGTTCCACTGAAGGTGAGGGTGAGGAGGGTACCGGTACCGGTCACCCCGGCCGGATCACCTTCCACTACCGAAAGGTTGATCTCGAAGCGGCCGGCGACATTATCCACCTCATAGAAGGAGAGGACCGAGCCCCCATTACCGGACAGGAATTCCGAATCGCTCCAGTCATTGAGTCCGGGGTTGAGGGTGATAACACTCGGATCGAAAGTGAAAACTGCCTTCACCATCATGAGGTTGGATACGTCCTCAGCGACCAGGTTTAGATCGATATCACCGGTCAGTCCACCTTCGAGATATGGAGGGCTGAATCGAAGTGACGCACCCTGTACCGCGTCGACCGTGAAGCTGACGCTGGCCGGTGAGTCTTCGATGAGAGCGGTTATCGAAGTGTCGTAGGCAGCCCGGATGAAGACGGTGAAGTTACCTTCATCGAGTGGTCCGAACGTCTTTGAGGTCACATTCGACCAGGCTGACCAGCTTCCGCCGGCCAGGCTGTCCTGGAAGGCGATGACCCCCTGATTGCCCTGCCAGCTGACGTTGACGCTGGCCGACGAGAAGGTGGAACCACCGGAGGGCGAGAGGATGGTCGTATTCGGTACTACGAAACTCGGATTCTCCGGATCGGGGTCGATTGGGTTGTCGACCGGGGGATCGATCGGTGGTTCGGTGATGGTGGAAACAAGTGAATCGCAGGCCGGGAGGAGCAGGATTGCAGAGACCAGCACCAAGCCTGCCAGGTACAGAGGGAATCCGGCTCCCTTCAGGAGGAGTTGAAACCGCTTCTTCCCCGGCATTCGCGCCATCTCAGAAATGCACCCGCAGTGAAAGGGTGAGACGGCCGTTCCGGGTACCCAGATTGATATCGGGCGCTGGTGAACCGACGGAGACTCTTTTCAGTCTGGGCATCAGCAGGGACGCGTCGATGACATTCAGGAGCCAGACGCCGCCTACGATCGCTACAACTGTCCCCAGTTTGTCGTGGCTGTCCTGCACCTCCACATGCTTGGCGTCCATCTCTGCCTTGATGGAAGTCAATTCCTGGTACGTCGTCGCCGCACGGTACGCGACCACCAGCTGATCGTACTCATCTCGCTCGGTGGCGTAACTGCTGAATTGACTTGCCCCATACACGATTGAACCAACCGTGGCCGCGAGCATGAAGACTCCCCGCCCCGGCCGGTTGGCGTAGAAATGACCGACGCCGGGCAGGATCAGAGCCAGGGCGCCCGCGGTGAATTTCGATTTCTGTGTCAGGGTCACCGGAATGACACTGCTGTCACCATCTACGAGATCTACCTCCCGGCTCCAGTGCGCGTACCCGGGGGCGCGTACTTTCAGCAGGTATTGTCCGGGGGGCAGTGTTACTGCTTCCTGAGGCCGGTTCAGGGCAACTCCCGTTTCCTGATCGCCGGATACTCTCAGATTCGCGCCGAGCAGAGAGCTCTGGATGGTAAGCTGCGCCGACCCAACATATATCTCTGCAAGGGGGACGCTGATGGTTCTGTCCTGTCCGCCGACGACCTGGAACGACTGGGAGTTCTCCGTATGGTCTGTCAATCGCAGGGTCAGGTCGTGCGCGCCTGCTGAAAGAGGCAGAGTCGCCGGGGTGACCTGGCCGGAGTTCTGGTCATCGATGATGATCGCGGCTCCGGGAGGAGTTGACTCGATCCTGATCTGTGCAGTTGCAGGTGTCGCGGGTTGTCCCGGATCGGTGACCGGCTGTGCCGGTGTTCCGCGAACAAATTCGGCGAGTTGGTTGGCCACGAACTGAGTGGCATCGGTAAGCACCGCGGTCATCCCGCCTTCTTCATCCCGAAATGACGTGTGCTCGATCCTGGATGACGCTATATCGACGATGCGAACCTGGAGGGAATAGAGCGTCGCGACTTTCGAGATGCTGCCGGCGATCATCTTGGTGGCACCCAGCATCTGGCCGACCTGCACGACGCATTCGTCGGTATTGCAGGCTCCGCTGTACTGGAAGCCGAGCTCTTCCATGATGGTATCCATCTGGTTGCGCTCGATTACCTGGAACACACCGGTCCGCCCCAACCAGATCCGGAGCCGCTCTGAAATGGCCCGGGCTTCCCCCTCGTCAACGTTGTTCACGTCCAGATCGATGACACCGATCGTTATCAGTTCCTGCTGCTGCTGTAGCTGCTGTTGCAGGTCAACCTCAGCTGATATCGAACAGGGAGCAACTGCACCACAGAAGAGCACAAGGAGACCCAGGATGGGTATTCTGGACTTGAGCGAAGCGTGTTGGCGAGTGGTGGAAATCATTGAATGCGCGCGCCTATTACCCTTTCCCGCCAGATTCGGACAGGCAGTAGTACAGCGGCGTATGTGAGGACCTTATACGAATAGCGGCGATTAATGTATATCACGCTGGAAAGAGCTGTGTCAATTCACCCCGTAAAAATGCCTGCAGATCGGCTTGAAGGTACGGCTGGTAAAGCAGATATGGCGTCTACGGCAGTCTTTGCACCCCAACCATGGTGACATCGTCATCGGGCGGGGTATCACCGGCGTGGCCACGCACCTCCATGGTTACTTCATGGAGGATGCTAGCCAGGGGCATGCCGGCCGACTGTTTGAGGCAGGCCTCGACAGCCTCTTCACCCAGCAGTTCCTCGTTCTCATCCATCGCTTCGGTGACGCCGTCGGTAAATAGGAAGAGCGTATCACCCTTCTCGAGGGTCACACTGCCCGATCCATATGGCATCGAGGGCATCATGCCGAGCGGGACACCGCCCTCGGTCATGGTGGGCACCTCATCATCCGGTCCGATGGTCGCGGGGACGTGATAGGGGGGATTGTGTCCCGCATTGACGAATGTGTATTCACCGGTGGAGGGCTCAAGAACTCCACAGAAGAAGGTGATGTACTGCATCGTATCGGTGGAACGGTGGATGAAATTGTTCAGCCGTACCACCATGTCGGTAAGCTCGAACTCGTATTGCGAATGACTGCGCAGAGACGCGTAGAGATTGGCCATCAGCAGAGCAGCGGGGATACCGTGCCCGACCACATCGGCGATCGAGATGAGCAGACGTCCGTCATCCAGCGGGATGAAGTCGTAACTGTCACCACCCACCGATTCACATGCCGTACAGACGCCTGAGAACTCATATCCTTCCACATCGGGGGGTTCTGATGGCAGGAGGCGCTGCTGGATGCTCTCGGCCACCTCCAGTTCCTTCTCCATCTCCCGCTTCGCGAGGGATTCCTTAAGGAGAAAGGCGTTTTCGATCGCGATGGCCGCGTGCGCGGAGAGGGCGTCAAGAAAACTGACGTCTTCGGTGGTGAAAACACCATCTTCTTTATTCAGCAGTTGAAAGACGCCGATGATCTCGCCCCGTTTGTTCCGCATCGGTGAGGTAAGGAGCGATTTCGTATGATATCCGCTCTCCTGGTCCACTTCCTGGTTGAACCGTGGGTCCTCATAGGCATCATCGAGGATGATGATCTCGCCGGTCTGTGCCACGAATCCCGCCAACCCCTGGCCCATGGGAAGGCGGATCTCCAGTTTCGTCTCACCCTGCAGGACCTTCGACCAGAGCTCGTTATTGGGCGCGTCCACCAGATAGATCGTCCCCCGGTCGGCCCTGACGTTCTCGGTCGCCGTGAGGAGAATGCGTTCCAGAACCTCATCCAGCTCAAGCGTGGAGTTGATGGTCTGTGAAGCGTCGATGAGCGAAGAGAGTTTGGCGATCTCGAGTTGTGCCGCTTCGAGTTCTGCTTGCGGATCATTCTCCGGGGATGGAACCATGGTGATATCGAACTACCTCCGATTCAGCTGCCGGGCGGGCCTTGCGTGATGGTAATGATCCTGCCCTCACCCTCTTCATCGTAGTCGAGCGCGACCGTGATGGAGTGAGCGGGCAGGAGTTCCGCCACACGGTCGGCCCACTCTATCAGGGTGACGCCATCGGTGTCCAGCCATTCATCGAGACCGAATGAGATGAACTCCGGAATATCCTTCACACGGTAGAGATCGAGATGATACACGGTGAATCGGCCTTCATACACATTGAGCCGTATAAAACTGGGTGAGGTCACATCCTCTTCAACGTCAAGGGCCCGGGCGACACCCTTCACGAATGTGGTCTTGCCGGCTCCGAGGGGTCCGACAAGAGCGACAACACTGCCCTGTTTCAATGAAGCTGCCAGTTCGATCGCGGCGGCATCTGTGGCTGCCGCATCGGGCAATGAGGAAGTTGTATGCGGAAGATCGGACATGATCGATTGGGGGATGTTCGGGGAGGATGGGCGAAAGGCCCGTCAACTCCCCGGATTGAGCAGTTCGTTCACCTTGCCGGTCACCACTTCCCGGTAATGGGCCTCGTTTTCCTCCGAGAAGCCTCTCTCGATCAGCTGCACGAATCCCTGCTGGTCGATGATGATCGTCCGGGGGAGTGTGTCGACTCCGAATTTCTTGGCGTTCGCCCCGAAGGGGTCCATGAGACAGGTTGCTTCCACGCCGCGGGTCTGCAGCCATTCGGCCGCCTCTCTATCTGAATCACCCCAGTTCACGAAGAAGAGCTGAACATCCTGCCCCTCAAAACCCCTGGCGATGTCGGCAAGCACCGGAGCTTCCTTCTGGCACGGCTTGCACCAGCTGGCGAAAAAGGAGAGGACGACAACTTTCTGGGTGTCGCCGCGGAACACCGCTGTCTGGCGGAGTTCACCCGCATAGTCACGCAGGAACACATAATCGGTCGTGCTGTTCTTCTTCATCACGAAGGTGGGAGCCTTGTCCCCCACGGCCAGGGGGTCGACTTCAAAAACCTGCAGCTCCTGCTCCTGCGCCTGCACCGACACCCCGGCGCACAGAACCATGATGAGTGCAAGCGCGGTTGCGCTGGAATATCGCTTCAGACCGGCAGACATGTGATCTGACTGATAAATCATCCCCACTCCTCAGTGATGTTACCGGGGAGGTATCGGTCTGTCAGGAGGTGTTCCGATAGTCCCCGGACCTGTTATTGCATCTGGCGGTGTATCTTCACCACTGAGAAGATACGCGGCACCCCCGCCAGCGGCACCTAAAAGGAATATCCACCAGGGGAATTTCTTTCGCGGCCGCTGGGTGCCGGGCTGGGTTCCCTCTTCACCCGGCTGCTCTTCGGTTACCGGAGGAGTAACAGGGTCTTCCTGCTGGCGGGCAGGATCGCGCGCGGGGTCAACCTGCTGCAGTTGTTGTGCCTGCTCTTCAGGGGAAATCGGTTGGAAAGGAACACCCAGCTGCTGGCGGACGAGTTCCGCCAGATCGTTGGCGATATCCCTGGTAGCGGTGAGGAGCACTTCTTCGATTCCGTTGACATCCTTGAAGAGGGGATTCTCGATCTTCGAAGTGGTGATATCCACCATCCGGATCTGCAGGGAGTAGAGATTGCCGACTTTGGAGACGCTGCCTGCCACCATCTTGCTTGCGCCCAGGACCTGGCCGACCTGGACCACGCACTCGTCGGTGTTGCAGGCCCCGCTCGCCTGAAACCCCATCTCGGTCATGATCGATTCCATCTGATTCCGTTCAATCACCTCGAAGATACCGGTGCGTCCCAGATAGATGCGGAGTCGTTCGGTGATCGCTCTCGCTTCACCTTCATCCACACCGTTGGCATCCAGATCGATGACACCGATGGTGAGCTGTTCCTGCTGCTCCTGTTGCTGCCGGGGCAGTGCCGCGGGTTGATCAGCCCGGACAGAGGCAGCAAGCGCCAGCGAGGGCCCTACCGACAGTGTCAGCATGAGCGTGGCGGTGGTGATACCGACACACCGTTTCCAGAGCGGCAACTGTTTTGAATACATCATCCCTGCTTCCGTTTTCTAACCCTTCTTTTGTACACCATTCCGCAATTACGCCGGCATTCAAACGCTGATGCATTCCAGCCAGCGGTGCACTTAATCCTTCTTCCGGTTCTTTCCTTTTTCCAACCTGTCCTTAAGCTTCTTCCCGGCCTTATCAGGCGGCGGCACGTCGGTGCGGTCCAGCGCTTCGTCCCGCTCCCTGTTCCACTGTACCCAGTCGAGTTGAGCGTCTTCTTCGGGATCGAATTCGGTAATCACCGGTTTCTCGCCACGGGTGAAACTCAGCTGCTGGTTCGCCGAGACGATCTCCAGCCACTGCTGGGCGCTGACTTCCCGGGGCGGCGCTATCTCGCGGGGCGCCTCTACCTCTCGCACGCCTCCCTCACCGGGTGGGGGCGCGAGGTTCGGCTGCACCTCCACCTCACCCTCGTACACTCTGAGGATGGTGCTGTTGATGTCGGGCACGTCGATCCTGAAGATCGTGCCCCGCACCGCGGCCAGTACCGTCGGGGTCTCTATGGTGAGGTTGTTCCGGTTGGCGGCCATCCGGCGGACGTTCGTCCAGACCCGCCCTCCCCTGGCCTTTACTCTCGTGCCTGGATTCTCAAGACTCTGGGGAGTGAGTTCGAGCTCGGTATTCTCATCGATCCGCATGACGAATCCCTCGTCACCGGTCTTCAGTTCGAGTCTCGATTCAACCCCGGTCTTCACCGCGTCGCCGGAAAAGAGGGACTGCTGCAGCACCAGACCGGTCCACTCCTCACTCTGGGCTTTCCTGTAACCGACTTCACCCAGATAGAAGCTCACCTTTGCCAGCACCCACGCCTGACCGAGGACGATTATCGTGGTTCCGAGCACGAACGCGGCAGAGAACGGAATGGAGCGCAGAACGCGCCGGCTGATCTTCCTCCCGCTCACCCGGATCAGGTGGTTCACCGGAACCCCTTCGGCGTTACCCGGATCTTGACCTGGTTCGCGGTGACCCCTGTAACCTCGATGGTGAACTCCTCCCACTGCTTCAGAGAGAGTTCGGTCGCCAGGTTCATGGCGTCATTTTCGGAACGCACTTCCAGGATCGCCAGACCCTCGAGGAAGCTCTTCTGGGTCACCTCTTCGACTCCCCGGACATAGTAGGGAAGGAGCTGGCGGAACTGCTGCAGCTGCATGAACCCGATCTGGTTCACGATGTGCAGCTCTATCACGCGACTGCCTGACAATTCCTGGCTCCAGCGTTCGAGGATCATCTCCTCGAGTCGCGGCCCCAGCTTGTCCATCGCCCGCTTGATGGCCCCGGCCGCGGCGTCGATCGGGCTTCCGCCGATAAACGAACCGGTTTCCTGTGAGGTGGCCATGATCTCACCGGTGTCGGATCTCAGAATCCGCACGGTGATCGAGACCTGCATGCTGACCATATCACCGAGATACCGCTGGCCCGCGGTGCCGCGTTTGGCGATCGTCGTGCCGAGCACGACGACCTCAGCCTGGTGCGCCCGTCCGATCATGACCGCCTGGGCGACGTTACCCTCCAGAGCGGAGGTGAGAACGTTCGCCTCGGTATTCATGGCCACCGCCATGGGATCGACGAATCGGAAACCCTTCGACTGGAGCATCTCCATGAACGCCGTGGTGGTGGTCGCGTTGTCCACGGTGGTCGGGACCCGCTCCTCACCCCCCTCGTCGATGAATATCTGCTCATCGATGAGGACCAGCAGGCGGGGATAGTTCATCCGGGACATCAGGACCCCGATCGCCTCCAGGTCGGAGACGAGCTCGGACTCCTTCACCGTGGCCCGCATCGTGACCGTGATCATGTCGGGATCCTCGGTCTCGTTCGTCACTTCGTAATTCGAGATGTACCCGCTGGTCCTGGTGTAAATGTTATCCTGGATCAGCATGAAGTTTTCGGTGATCGTGGAGCTCTGCACGTACGTGCCCATGACCCGCTCCACGGCGTTCCGCTGCGCATCATTGATCGCGTCGTCCAGCGCCTTCACCTTGTCACCCGCGATGATGGCGCCGCGGCCCTGAACGGTAACCACCCTGCCCTCCTGGGGGACATCCTGGGCAAGGAGCGATGCCGGCTGAATGAAGCCGAGTGCCAGAACCAGCATCGCGGCCGGTCTCAAATATCGGTTTCTGGACACTATTCCAGCACCCCCTTCAGGTTGCGGATGATGAGGATTGCCTCATGCCCCGGCAGGGTACCTTCAAGGAAGAAGGTGCCATCCGGCCTGCCGCTCATGATGCCGCGCGTCGTGGCGAGCATGACCGCGTTGAACGCGAAGTGGGTTCCGGGAACGTCCGGGAAGGGACTCACGCTGCCGAAGAACCGTGATTTGAGGCTCGCGTCGTCCCATGCCTCCACCAGAACCCGCTGGATGAGCATGGCCACATCAACCCTGGTGACGACCTGGTTCGGCCTGAAACTGCCGTCGGGCATCAGATCGATTGCCCCGAGCAGAACGCACTTCTCTATATGTTGCCGGGCCCAGTGGTCGCCCGCAACATCGGTGGGCGCCGCGATCCTGCCCGCTTCGATGTTCTGCTGACCCGGTGGGACGAAGGTGCGCGCCTGGGGTGTCTGCCGGCCCACGAAGATCTCCTGCAGATCGAGCTCTGAGTTCAGAAGAACCGCCAGCTCGGCCCGACTCACCGCCTCGCTGAGGGCGATCTCCTTGTACTCATCGGGCACCCCCAGGGTGGCCCGCTGCATCTCGCTCACCCGCTGCCAGCCATCATTCAGGCCGGCGTTGGTGGGAATCTCGTTGATCCCGCGCCGGTAGGCGTCCACCGCGGCGTCAAAATCCCTGAGCTCCACGTGCGCCTGGCCGAGGTAGTCATAGGCGGGAACGTATTTCGGGTCGATCTCGATGGCGTCCTCGAAGGAACGGATACCGCGGTTGTGCTGTCCCTGCATGACATACGCCCGCCCGAGCCCGACGTGGGCCGGCACATAATCCCGATCCCTGTCGATCGAACGCTTGAACTCCCGCTCGGCGCCTGCGCCGTCACCCTCCTCGAGCGCGCAGAGTCCGAGTCCCTCGTAACCGGGAGCGAAGTTCCGGTCGAGACCGATCGCGTATTCGAATTCGTGGCGCGCTTCAGCTACCTGCCCTCGCTCGAGGAATTCGATGCCCGCCTGGTAGTGCGCCCCCGGTGTGTCGAGCACCGACTGCTGGGAGTACTTGCCGGCACAGGAGGCAAGCACAACCGTCAGAACGATGGCCGCCGAGACCGGTAGAATCGTCTTTATCGGCTTCATCTTGCCACTCCTTTACACGTCTGGACGTTCCGGTTCATTATTAGTGCCCTGACACTACTCGGATCCGAGCACGATCATGACACGGCATTCATCCAGAAAAGCGAGGTTCTCCGCCGCCGAGCGGATCCGGCCGGCATCTTCTGATGAGATGATAAGGTCACACCCGTTCGGACCGGTCGTGCGAAGCGCCCGAACAACAAGCGGGTTGCCGGCAACCCGCTCATCCCCGCTGGCTCCGGCGACACTGTTGTGGTATCCCACAATCCCCTGCTGCATGGCGAACTGCCGCAGCACCTTGGTGGTGCCGTAGACCTCGTTGCCCGCCTCATCGAGGATCTTGGGAGCCATGGCGGGCGTGACATCCAGGCCGGTCGCGTCCACGATCAGCCCGCTTGTCGCACCGGCCGTCCGGGAGGGAGGCGGTATCCCGGGAGCGGGAGCCTCCGCGATCCGGCCACCCGCCTCACCCGGCAGAACAGCGTCGAAGAGCGCACCGGTGAGCTTCATCTCCACGATGATCCCGACATCCATGCTCTCGAAGTATTTCGTGTCGAGCACAATGAAGTCGCGTATGACTCCATCCACACTCGATCTGATGATGTCACTTATGACCATGGCGTTCTCGACAGTTGTCGTCGAGGAGACCGTGACTCCCTTGACCGCTTCCAGGAGATCCCGGTACGCCGCCTGCCTGGCCGCCCTCAACGCGGAAGACCTCCAGGCCGGCTGGGGGAAACTGGTGTTCGGCGCACCGAGACTGTGGGTGATAACAACCTGGCGTTCCCAATCGATAATGAACGTACCCGGCTCAGGATAATTTTCTTCCTGCGCCTGCGCCCCACAGATCGGGACCAGGAGAAGTCCGGTGAACAGCACTGAGATAAACGGGCGTAACGGCTTCATGCCGTCCTCCTTGGTGTCTGCCTGCATTACTTCGTGGTCATGATCCAGACGCCGTCCCAGTCATCACCGGGCGGCTCCATTTTCAGTTGGCTGCATCGCTCGACAAAAACCTGGGACGCTGGATCATCCCTGAGCGTAGTGAATAATTCAAGCGCTTCGTCCCACTTCTGCATTCTGTACAATCGTAAAGCCTCTGAGAACTGTTCGGCAAGCCGCTGATTCTCTTCGGTATCCAGATCGGATCCCTTCCGGGCAAGAACCTCGAAGATGACCACCGGCTTGTTCTTTCCCTTCACCTTCACAGCGTCAAGCTCACGGACCAGGAAGTCACCTCCGACCGCCTCCCTGGTCGACTCCGAAATCAACAGGCTCACCCCGTATTGCCGGGTGAGTGCTTCCAGCCGGGCGGCAAGGTTCACATTGTCGCCGAGAACCGTATAGTCGAAGCGGACATCACTGCCCATGTTCCCCACAACCACCGGTCCGGTGTTCAGCCCCAGTTTCAGATCGAATTTCTCCGGGAGGAAGTCACCCCATTCAGCGCGCACGTTATCAAGTTCGGCGTGCATGCCGAGCGCTGCGTCAAGAGCCTTGGTCGGGTGATCGTCGAAGGGAAGCGGAGCGCCGAAGATGGCCATGATGGCATCGCCGATGTACTTGTCGACCGTTCCCTGGAACTCGAAGATCCGATTCGTCATGACCGTGAGGAACCGGTTCAGGAAGTTCGTGAGTTCCTCCGGTTCCAGTTTCTCGCTGAAACTCGTGAATCCCTGGATATCGGCAAAGAGGATGGTGAGGTCGCGGCGCTCCCCGCCCAGCTGCAGCTTGTCGGGATCATCGAGCATTTCGTCCACGACCGCAGGGGATACGTATTGCTGGAACGCGCCCTTGATCACCCGCTTCTGCTTCTCCTCTGTCATGTAACGGTAGACCATCGCGCTCGTGTACCCCACGATGAGTCCGAAGGCAGGTCGGAAGAGCTCCATCCAGTAGGACCACCTGACCATCGCCCAGATCGAAGCTGTCACCCAGATGATGAAGAGCATGGCGGTCAGGAGCGCCCCGATCGAGACCCGGAACCGGAAGGCGAAGAACGCCACCACCGCCCCGAGGAAGACGGTGAGCAGGATTCCCAGGGTTTCTCCCATCGGAGTGACGGAATGCGCCAGAGCCATATTCGACAGGAGGGTCATGTGGATCTTCACTCCGGCCAGCGCCGGATCGGCCGGTGTCGGTTTGATGTCCCCGAGGGCTGCCGCGGTTGGGCCGACGACCACGACCTTGCCGGTGAAGAATTCTCCCGGGACCCGGTTCTCCAACACGTCGTAGTAAGAGATCTCCATGTAGGGCGACGCGTTGGTCGGATACCAGTGCATCAGATACCGACCCTGTGAATCGATCGGGAAAAAGGTGTTTCCGACCCGGAGTGCCTCACCTGGTACCACTTCGATTTCATCAAAGTTGACGCCGGCCAGATCGAGAAAAAGTCGCAGGGAAGCCGTCGGCATCAGGTAATCCCCGTTGCGGATGAGCAGGGCCTGACGGCGAACCACACCGTCCTCGTCGGGGAAGGCATTCACCAGTCCCAGTCCCATGCTGGCACGGGTGATCCGGGGGATCGGTCCCTCCAGCAACTTTCTCTGCCCGGCGCTCAGATCGGGTAGAAGTTCGGCACCCCGGACACTCTCCACCGGGATCACCGACCGGGGGTTGTTGTTGATCACCTCCATCTCATCGACCGTGGACATGAAGACATAACTGGCGCTGTCTACGAGACTCATGGCGCTGTAGACGATGCCGGCGTCGGAGAATCCCTCAGATATCCGCCGGTCGACCTCGGGATCCACATCCTCCTGGAAGAAGACGATATCGAAGAAGATGGCCGTCGCGCCCCAGTCGGCCAGCTGAACGGCCAGTCGCGAGTGGTACTCGCGCGGCCACTGGCTGAAGCGGCCGTACTCCTTGAGTGACCGGTCGTCGATCCTGATCAGGATGAGATTGCTCTCGTACCCGTCGTACGGCTCCGAGATCTGGGTGGCGAGACGAACACGCATATCGTAGAGCCGGGACTCAAGCCCCTGGAAAAAACCGGGCGCGATGAGGTAGGTGAAGAGCGCGATGATGAGCGCCGCGCCGCCACCAACGAGAAGCGTCCGGACAATCGTCCAGCCGCTCCCCGCTCCTTCTGCCTTCTTCTCAGTCACGGTCGTCCATCACCTGATCAGTGTCATCTTTCGTGTCCTCACTTCACCTCCGGCCTGGAAGTAGGTGAGGTAGATACCGGAGGCGACCTGGCGTCCTGATTCGTCAGTGCCATCCCAGCTGAGGGTGTGCTGCCCCGCGTTGAATCGGTCGTTGGCGAGTACCTTCACCAGCTGTCCCCGCACGTTCCGGATCTCAAGCTTCACGCGGGTTGCCTCCCTGAGGCTGAACCTGATCGTGGTCGAGGGATTGAACGGGTTCGGATAGTTGGGATGGAGTTCCACGCTCACCGGGAGTCGTTCGATCCCGACCGTCTGACCATCAAGCCAGACAGGAGTGCCCACCAGCAGCTGCAGGGACCGCCTCACCAGCGTTCCCGAGACGGCATTGTTCTCATCGGTGGGGAAGAAGCGATAGGGTGAGCGCTCATCGAGGTCGATGCGCAGGTTCCGCTTTACGTCAACGATGACGGCCTCATACCCCTCGGGCAGGGAGCTGAGCCCACGGACATTCAGGGTTGTCTTCCGGCTTCCTTCGATCGATTCGACCACGAGCGGCCAGGCGTACCCCTCACCGATCTCGTTGATGTAATCGGTCGCGTAGTGCCCGGCGTCGCTGTTCCGGTTGGAGTGATCTATCGCGAGGCGCGCGGTGCCTTCGAGGCTGAGAGGAGGATCGGGGTAATCGGCCGGATCCCAGTCAACCAGGGCATCGCTTCTGACTCCGACGTAGTTCTGATTATCGGTCCCCACAGATCCTTCCTGGGAAAGGAGGAGCTGGAGCTGCCAGCCGTCGATCACAACCGGCGTGGTCCTCCCTCCGGCCGTCACTGACGCGGTCGATCCCGAGCTCACCGGAGGAATTGTTATCTGCAGATTACTCCCGGTCCGGTTGTAGACCGAGACCCCGCCCCATGCCGGCAGCACATCACTCGCGCCGGGAAGAGCCCAGTTATTGCTCTGGTACCTGTAGGCGCCCACCACATCGCTATCGGTGAGGCCGCTCGCGGTCAGTACTGAATCCCACGGGACGCTGAAGAGCCATGGCGAGGCGATATCATTCCAACCCGACTGGAGCGTGAGTGCGAACGGCTCCCCGGAGGGAACCGTGTTCCCCTGCCCGATCTCGAAATGAACATCAGTTCCACCACGGTGGTGGAGCCAGTACGCGGACCCGATCTGGAGGCTCGCCTGGCTCTCCTCCCGGTAGGCGCCGTTCGACCACCTGAAGAACCGCCATTCCGTGTCACCATACGAAGCAACGTTCTGAAGAGTATTGCCGATGCTGGCGTCATTCGGGTTGTGGGGGATGCTCACCATCTGCCACCGGTTTGACGGATAGTTCACGCTGACAGGAAGACCGCTGAACTGCACTACCACGCTCCCGAATTCACCCTCGTCGGGGACTCCATCGGCGGTGGTGAAGGTGAAGTTCATGGCGCCGTCACGCCCCATCACCAGGTACTGGAAGGCGTCATAGCTGACAAACGAGCCGGGGATCGTCCCGGTGTAACTGTCACCACCGGTATTGTTCATCGCCGTTGACTGCCAGGCCGCGTCACCGGTGGAGCGGAAATAGAGATGCATCAGGTCGAGCTGGAAGTTATCGGAGGCGTTGGCGTTGATCGCCACATCGGTATTGAGCGGCATGGAAGAGGGGAGCGGGGAAACGTTCACGTCGGGTGGTGTGTCATCCAGAACGAAGTAACCGTTTTCCGACCAGGCCGACCAGGTGGCCCCGTCGGTACCCCGCACCCGCCAGTAGTAACCCCCGTCACTGTCACCGGCCCCGATGTTCAGATACGCGGGCGGGGTATCATCGGTATCCGCGAGATAGATGTCTCCGGGATTGAATCCCGGATCGATGGCAATCTCTACCTGATAATCATTCGCTCCCGAGATCGTGTTCCAGTCGAACTCAATATCCTGCCTGTAGTTGATCCACTCCCCCCCGGTCGGTGAGATAAGGGTGGGAGTATTGAGCGTAGTGAGGGGGGCGAGCACAGCGTAGTCGGAGAAACCCTGCAGATCGGCCGACACCTTGTCATTGATCTCGTCGACGACGGTACCGGCCACCTGCTCCCACTGGAACGACCCGCCGTTGTAACGCCACAGCTGAAGGGCGCTCTCGGGAATCCCCCCCGGCAGGTTGTTCGTATCGTACCAGGCACTGAAGTAGACTGAATTATTGAAGTCACCACCCGAAAGCGACATCGCCGAATAGAACAGCCAGCCTGTCAGGTCGTACGCCGAGAGGGCCTCATACCCTGAGGGCGGTGCCGGAATACCAGATACTACATTCAGCATGGCGATCTCAATCTCGACCGGCTCGTCGAAGGTGAATGCCGGGATGGAGAGGACCGTAGTGAGGTTGGCGATGTCCCAGACCTCGGAATCCACCGTCTCATCGATGAGGGTGTTGCCACCCTGAACGGTGATTTCACCGGAAATACCCCACTTGCCGCTGTCGTCGTAGCCATAGACCTGTGTCACGCCGCCCGCCACAGCGGTCAGCAGACCGCCGGCGTCGATCGTGGCGATGTCACGGTAATCCACCGGGTGGGCGTCGACCCACCAGTACGAGGAACCGGTTGCGCCGCTGATGGAGTACTGGATCTGCGTCCCGACCGGGATGTACTGCTCAGTGGAAGGCTGCACATCCAGGAAGAGATCCTGGGGTGTTTCGAAAATTGCCAGCTCGTAGAAATTACTCATGACGAAGAAGTCGGTGCCCGGGAAATTGTGTGTGTTATATCCGGCGCTTTTCACCCAGGTCTCCAGGTATACCGCCGCCGGATCATCCCAGTTCAGGATCTGCATCCCGTCCCAACCTCCGGCAAGCATGGCATTCGTCTCGAATGGGACGATATCCCGATGTGTGGTCCATCCCGAACTGTACGATCCCAGCCAGACCGGTGAGCCGGATGAGATGTCATAGCCGTCGATCTGTCCTCCATCATCACCCACCCAGAGGTTGCCCGAGTCATCGGGGCTCACCCGGTTGGATCTGTTGAGCGCCGGTGTCAGAGTGAAGGCCCAAGTTGGAGTCGTCGGCGTTGCCAGGTCATATACAGAGACGCCATCTTCGAACTGGGCGATTGCCAGCTGATCCCCGTCTTCCAGATAGCTGATCCTGTTGGAACCATTGGAGGCTGTTCCTGAGAATGGAATGGTTCCCGCCTGGAAGATGGAGGACGTATTGTCGACGTCGATGATCATGACCCCCGCAGTCCTGGCCGCGGCATAGAGATATTGCCAGGCTCCCGGCCCATCGGTCTTCATTGCGAGCCTTGCGACCGATTCACCAGCGGGAGCGGGAACACTGCTCTGAAAGGTAAAGTTGTTGGAATTGACATCGTATGAAACGACACTGACGCCCTCTGATGCTTCCGCCAAATAGATCAAGGGCAAGTCGACGTAGATGTCCTGCAGAAAACCGGTGGTCTGATAGCGATTCAGCTCAAGTGGGTTGTACGGATAACTGACATCATACACACCGAGACCCATATGATCGTTGACCACGAAGAGCAGGTTCTCATGTCGGTGAGTCTTAAATACCCTGCCAACTTCCTCGACCCGGGATAATTCAGACAGGGGATTTGATTCAGAGATGAGGTTCACCTGTACCAACCCACCAAACGACTCTGATATCAGTATCGACCGGTCCGCGGGGCTGACGGCCACACCTCTGGCAGTGAATTTGCCGGCCGGCGTTCCTCCCCAGGTCGGCGCCGTACCTGTGGTAATGCCGGCGATGCCGATCGCAACGGTTCCCGCACTGCCGAAGGCGAAGTATGCCTGATCCTCAAAGAGGGCCTCGCTCCAGATGGAAAAGGAGCTAGCGTTCACCTGGACCCAGCCGATCCAGGTGAATTCTGAGCCGGTATTCCCGGGATTCCAGGAATAGAAATCGATGGCAATGTCATAACCGGCCGCGGCACGGTCGTTCGGAAACCCCACCACAGCGACGACATCGGTGGCATGGAAGGATCCCGCATGCAGATGCTCAATGTTTCTGACCGTCTGATCGGCGGATTGGAGTATCGTGTCACTGAAGAACAGAACTGGCGCCGAAGGAGTTGAAACATCCAGGACCTGAATCTCGCCGGTGGAGTGGAGTGGCAGAAACACAAATCCGTCCGCTGCGTCCACGTCCCAGATTTTGCCGCCGTTGAGATCAGTTCCCCCGTACGTGGTGAGGTATGCAGGTGAAGCCGGATTGGAACAGTCCACGATCTCCAGACCATCGGCATCCCGGGCCATGTAAAGGATATCGTCCTCGACCGCGATGTTGATGATCCGGCCTGAAGTGGATGGGATATATGTCCCGACCAGATTTAGAGAAGCGGGATTGGAGATGTCGAAGATGTGGACCTGGGTTTCCCAGTAATCAACAACGTAAAGTCTGGTTCCTTCCACCGCCAGCACCCAGGCACCTGTCTCGGAGGGCCAGTTGAAATCATTGGACGGAGTCCCTGAACTCAGGTTGAAAAATTTCAGCCCTGCAACCATTGCCACGACCGCGTACTGCGAACCGGAGACGCTGAACGTCTCAACATCGTACATGTCACTCCAGAGCGTGGAGGAGATCATGGTCGGGAAATCGGAGGCCGCGCTCTGCTGCAGCCCGCCCGGACCGGAAGAGGGGCGCACCGGCACCGGCAGGCTGGGATCCAGCTTCCAGTCGGGCATCTCTTCCCCGGCGAACTCCAGACCTGGTAAGCTTATTGCTCCGCCCGTCAGCTGATAGACCTGCTTCGGCGGGGGTTTAATTGTTCGGGTTGGTACTATCTGTGCAGAGGTATCCCCCGGCCAGAGGAAGAGAAGTCCAACAAGCACCCCGATTGCCTGAATCCCACCACGTTTCATCTGAACCGCTCTCCCCATGCGCTTCGACCCCTTTTTCATGAACATACGTCGAGCCGCTTTGTGCGGACCACGAACGTCAGATGCTACGCTCCCTGAAGGAGAAGTGTCAAGAGAGGGCTCATTCAGCCATTTCAGCGTGAGGTCAGTCTGACCAGGGGAATGATCACCTCGGAGATAGAGATCCCTCCGTGCTGAAAGGAACCGTTGAACCGCTTCCGCTGCGGAGCGGCATCTGAAGAGAAGAGGAGGTAGGCGTCCTCCCGGGCCAGCAGACAGGTTGTAGTAAGGCCTCCCGGGGGGAGGCGCCATAAGGCCAGATCGTCGATCCGGTGTGTCCAGCGCGGATCAGCGTTAAGGTTCCGTCCCACTTTGTACCGGACGCCGTGGGAGGCGGTGTGATCGGCCTTCACCTCAATGCTGCGGCCGACCTGCGTGCTTCCGTGATCGGTCGCGATCACGACGGGCACTCCATCGCCGACGGCTCGTTCGATCAACTCCGGCAGAGGTGAGTGCCTGAACCATTCCCGCGCGACCGACCTGAATGCCGCCGGATCAGGCGCAAGTTCTTTCAGGACGCGAGATTCCGTCTGATCGTGCACCAGCAGGTCGAGGAAGTTGAAAATGGCGACCGAGAGCCCATCCGGCACACCACCGGCCAGTTTCCTCGCCACCGCTTCTCCCGCTGCCGGGGAGCGGACCCGCTCGAAGAGCGCAAGCCGGGCATTGCCGGTCCGCTCGGCAGCCTCCTCCAGCACTCTGGTGATCATCTCCGGCTCGAACCGGTTGAGTCCCTCCTCCCCGTCCTTCTCCGCTCCCGTCCACAGATCGGGGTATCTGCCGGCGATCTCGTCGGGAAAGAGTCCTGAGAGAAGAGCGTTTCGCGAATAGGGACTTGCCGATGGCAGAAGTGAGAAGATCGGTACCCGTTCTATAAGGATCGACCCGGCTATGAGCGGTTCGATCGCCAGCCATTGATCCAGCCTGAGACAGTCGAGGACGATGAAAAGTACCCGTCCGGTCTCGGCCAGCAGGGGTATGAGCGCTCCCTCCGGAACATCGGTGGTGAAAACGGGGCGCGCTTCCTCGTGGACCGGGAGCAGTGGCAACCCCCGGCGGTCACGCTCCCGCTCACCTGACCCGGCCGCTCGGGCACGGTCACCGGCCACCCATTCCGGGTATTGTTCCATCACCTGCCGGGCGAAGACGCTGTCGGCCTCTCGCAGCAGGGTCAGCAGGGATTCTGCCAGCCCCTCCTGACCTGTTTCATCGAGCTGTACGCTCCACCAGGCAAGGGCTTCCGCGAGATCGCCCCATTCAGCGGGAGAGAGAGTGCTCGAGGTGAGCAGGTCGGAAAGACGCGCAAACTCCCGGGTGTAATCGCGCGTGATGATCTCGCCCCGCAGTCGGCCGCTCTCGAGCACCCGTTTGCAGACCGAGAGGACCTGGCTCGGGTTGACCGGTTTGGTCAGGAAATCGGCTATCGATCTGCCGATCGCCTCCTCCATCAGGCCTTCATCCTCCTGC
>SDBT01000622.1_pt1 | contig 56812 bp, 47 predicted proteins | sample 2277101 | NCBI WGS metagenome assembly SDBT01 (sample SAMN10404973, study PRJNA504765) | marine sediment metagenome | isolation source: marine sediment core GS10_PC15, 103 cmbsf | place: Arctic Ocean: Southern Knipovich Ridge | collected 2010 | reverse complement strand
TGATGGTATCCAGCGATTCCCCTTTACGGACGACATGCCATTCCACACATACCGCTGCCTGACCTTTTGTTGGTGTGAATGCCAACAAGCTTGTTACCAACAAAGCTGCCGCCAGCACAAAGATTATTTTGAAAGGTGTGTTCATTTTTTCCTCCATTTGTTGCAACTTGCCAATAAATCCCTCCACCTGGAATAATTATTGCAACTTCAAGAGGAAGGATGAGGACCATAGCCGCCAGTATTGAGACCTTGCGAAAACCCCAATTGGTGCTGCGCCCCTTTTCTTTTAAATTTGTTATCCCTCGCTTCGTCATTTTTATGAGAAGCAGCGGATAACTGGCTTAACAAAAATATATCTCTATTAATGCTTATTTGATGCTTTTTGACCTCGTTTGAATGATTTAACTAATCTTTGGCGTAATCCATCGTTAAATTCCATTGTTTCCTGCAAAATTGTGCGGAACAAGCCAGGAAACATATCCAAAAATTATTACATTTGGACTAATAATTAGATTAGCCCAATTTAATATTTACCATAACCATTCTAAAAATACAATAACCCTTTTTTAATCTTAAATTTATGCGGTATACACGGGTAAATTTCCTCCCAGAAATTATAAAATTACCTCAAAACTCGTGGGGCGGCTTTCCTAAACCTCCACCACAAATCACCATCATAATTTCGTTCTGGATACCTAATCGGAGAAAATCAGATAAGCGCTATTTCCCTGCGGATGCGATCCTCTAGGCATCCCATCAACCTGTGGGTAATCAAGCCCGGTTTTCCAAATCCAATCACTTGATCATCAATTCGAATTACAGGCAGGATCGCCCGCCTGGAACTGGTGATGAACGCCTCTTCAATTACTGGCAGCTCATTGATCGTAACGCTTGTGTAGTTGATGTTTTTTGGCCCTCGAGTATCCCTCATTTTAAACCCCCTTGTTGTCCAATTAATTCTGAAACGCTACACTGTACGTCCTCAGAATTTTTCAGACAAAATTTGCATTTAACTAAGAGAGTATTTCCAGCCTTTACCTGATGATTATCCATGGACAGGCTGTTAATTTTGACTGCACCTTTGCTGCATTGTCTTCCGCTTGATTTCCCCCCTATTTTGTCTCACAAGGTCTGAATCGGTACATCGTATGTCTTCAAAGCCTTTGGAACAAAACTTGCATTAAGCCAAGAGAGTCTTTCCAGCCTTTACATAATATGATTATTCATGGGTGGGCAGTAAATATTCGCAACACCAATTATACAGAAACGTATTCACTCTGCCCTAGATTACCTGACGCCATTTGAGTTTGAAGAGCATTGGCTTGGTCTGCGACTGATGCTCTTGTATTTAGCTAATTATTCAGTTTTTAATGTCCGATTTTATGGGTTCACTACAATATCTTTCTAACCAATTTGGCAATTCTAATTTACATGACCTCAAAAATTTCTGACAATTTGGAGAACTTATTGGCTCAAGAGGAAATTTCAACCCCCCAGCATTTAATGGATAGCCGTCGACTTGAGAAGCTTAATACAGCGTTGATGGCAATATTATCCTCTACAAATCAACAGGAAATCCAAGAAATTGCCTCAAGTGAACTCAAGAATATAATATCCGCCAAAGCATGCTCCTTGAGCATTTGGGATAAAGAGCGAGATATTATTTCATTTCTCACAGAGCAGGGATTTGGAAGTCGGGGGGAAAGAAACCTTGATGAAGCGAATTACTGTCTTGAAGAACAGCCCTTGATAGAATTTGTATTGAAAAACAATGAAGTGAAGAATTTAACAGCAGCTCAGCCAGGAATTGATCCAGCTGAAAAAAAACTATTGGATGACTTTGGGGTTAAATCCTTGCTTCTTTTACCATTGCTTACTCAAAATCAAGTCTTTGGTTTGATAGGGATTTACGACGAAAATGAACGCTCCTATAATAATGATGAGATCTTGATTGCCAAATTGTTCTCTCATCATGTAGCGGTTGCTATAGATAATGCAAGATTATATTCAGAAGCAGAAAATGGATTTTCGGAACAAAAAATGCTGAATGAATCTGCATTGATTATCACTTCCTCTCTAAACCTAAACACCATTCTGACAAAACTCTCTGAGCAAATATGTAACTTTATTGATGCTTCAAGTGTGAATATTTCAAGTTTTAATCCCGAATCAAGAACCTCAAAAGTGTTGGCTGAATACTATAGTTCATGGGCAACAGATCAAGAACGTGTTTCAGATCTAGGAAAGGTATACAGCAATTCACATGATTTTCATGAAATGTTAGAGTTTTTCCAAACAGGTGGATTTCGGTATTATCATATTGATGACCCAGATTTGGATGAAAAAGACCTCGCTATATTGGAAGAGTATGGCGGAAAATCAGTATTGGAAATCCCATTAAAAGTTGGCGGAGAGTTTAACGCGACCATTGCAATATGGGATAGTCGTGATAAGCGTGAATTCACTAAAAACGAAATTTCCATCTGCCAAGCGATCGCCTTGCAGGCTGCTATTGCAATTGAAAATGCCAATCTATATATCAAAGCTCAAGAAGAAATTAAGTCCCGAAAAATAATCGAAGAAAAACTTAAACATGATGCTTTACATGATTCATTAACAGACTTGCCAAATCGAAACTTATTGTTGGATCGCCTTGAACAAGCAATATTTCGAAAGAAGCGGTTTAATGACATGAATTTTTCAGTTGTTTATGTTGATCTAGATCGATTTAAAAACATCAATGACGTTTACGGACATAGCCAAGGTGATAAAGTATTAATTCAAATAGGTCGAATATTAAAAGAAAGTGTTCGGGAGGTTGATACTGTCTCCCGATTTGGTGGAGACGAATTTATCCTTATTCTTGAAGGCCCACTGGATTTATTAGATGCAAAAGGATTTGCTGAACGCATTCAAGAGAATTTAAATAAGCCAATCAAACTTGGTGATCATGAATTAATAATCACAGCTAGCATAGGCGTTGTCCTAAGCTCAAGAGAATCTAACACCGCAGAGGATCTTATCCGCAATGCAGATATTGCGATGTATTATGCGAAGGCAAATGGTAAGGGAAGATGTGAAATATATTCTTCAACCTAGGGCTAAACGCTAAAACCAGAATGGAATTAGAATCGGAATTACAACAAGCATTAATTAATAATGAATACTTGATTTATTATCAGCCAATCATCGATTTAAAAACGGCGAGGTTGGATGGTTTTGAGGCCCTATTACGATGGCAGAAAAAAGATGGAACTTTAGTTTATCCTAATGATATATTGCCAGTTTTAGAGAACACTGGTCTCATTAAAAACGTGGGTTATTGGACTCTGAATGAAGTATGCAAACAAATCATGCTTTGGCAGAATATGTATCTCCACCTACCACAATTATCAATCAGCATGAATGTATCACTTAGTAGTCAAATATCCCACCCGAAATTTATTCCTATGATTAGACAATCTATCGAGAAATTTGGAATAGATGCGAATAGGTTGATATTTGAAATTACTGAAAATATCGTTGTTCATGAAATATCCTCCGTTGCTCAAACCCTAAAGGAACTTCAAAAATTAGGGGTTCGAATACATTTAGATGACTTTGGCACTGAGTACTCCGCTCTTGGTCATTTAACCCAATTACCAATAGATTCTATAAAGATCGACCGCAAATTTATTAATAGAATTGTTTCAAATGACGAACAAAAAGGGCTATTGAAAACAATGTTAACAATAGCAAAAGAACGAAATATTGATGTTGTTGCTGAAGGAATTGAGAAAAAAGAACAATTGACAAATTTTAAAAAACTAGGGTGTGATTATGGACAAGGTAATTTTTTCAAAGAAGGTCAAAATATAGCTGATACAGAAAAATACCTAATGAATTATGTTACAGATCTGAAAAAAATTTAGGTTCTTAATTGTACGTCATCAACGCATTTGGGGCAAAACCTTCATTTAGCCAAGAAAGTCTTTCCAAGCTTTACATAATATGATTATACATGGACAGGTTGCAAATTTTGACTGCTCCTTTGCCATTAAGTCTCTATTATCTTCCCACCCTAATTTGTCTCACAAGCTCTGCTAACAAATTCGGCGACCCTGTCCAGACTTCCTGGCGGTCAATCACTACAAACTTATTGTGCATGCGCCCCTCACGCCGGTCGCTTAATACCGGGATGCCGGCTGCTCGCAATTCCTGGATTTCGGGGACATCCATGTAATCGCTTTCCGTCACCAAGCGCACCGTGACTCCCCGGCGATGGGCGTCGATCAAAGCATCCCGTATGCTCCACAGGTCAAGGAAATGGATCGCCATATCCACGCTGACATACGCATCCCGGATGGCATCAACTAAGGCTTAGTCTGGACCTCCACGGTACGATAAGCTGATTGGTTTTTCAGGATCCGAAAAGTAAGCCGAAAAATTGTCACTTAAATCTGCGTTGACCGCCTCAGAAGAGGGCGGAAGATGGTCGGTCTCTAAATTGATTAACCCAGAGCAAGCCTGAAGGGTCAGTGTAAATACAAATAACAACCCCAGCTCCCATATCGTGTTGGATGTTTGGCAGTGGGCACTTCTACGATTGGGGGACAGCATACATAGTAAAGATAAATCTTTGCTGTGCCAATATGCGGACTTACTGCACTTCAAATTCTAACGTTTGGTCAAGCTCTCCATTCAAATACAATTCAACCTTGTATTTGCCTACAGGCCACAACATATCGTTGCTTAACTCAAAATGAAGGTCAGCATCGCCGCTGGTCAATTCCGTCTCGTCGAGCGGATAATTGGGCTCTACCCCATCGGCTTCAACCACACTCCAGGCAGCTTTAACGGTTGTGTCGTCTGGCGCATTGGCAAGATCTACAACGCAGTAGAAGACCTCATCCTGGGCAAACACCGTCGTCGGCTGCTGACCATCGTAATCACGCGCCATCCAGGCATTATCAATATTTGCTGTGCTGGCGCTGAAACTGCAAGCGAAGACACCCAATACCAGCGCTGCAACTGCCAACAGAATCCAGTACTTGTTTTTATCCATTGCATAATCTCCTGTTTTTATAAATGCTGAGGGGTGGATTGTAAGAACTAATTTTACTCTATCCTATTATGCTTTTCCCCCGGTCTCTAACATGCTCCTTGCCGCCCTTCTTCCGATTTCGACCGCAAAATTAGTGCCGCGGTCCCATGGATAAACCTGGCTCATACTTGCAAAATAAAGCTCTGGGATGGGCGTCTTTATGGCAGGAATGTTGCGAGAATGATTGACTAACGGCACGGGCTGTGCGTATTTCGTACGGTACAACCAGGTTTTACGTACCCAATCGGGTGAGAACTGAGCGTTAAAGCGGGATAAGATGGGGATGAATCGGTCCAGCAGCTCTTCCTGACTGAGGCTGAAATGTTCATGGCTTGCATCCAGATAATCCCCAACGTAGACGATATGTTCTCCGTCGTAGTATTCAGGCGAAAGGTAGTTTGTATGTTCTACCAGAGCCAGGAAAGGGAATCCTGCCTCCTTGGGGAGGTTATACCAGTAATATCCCTCTTCAGAAAGACGGTGCTTCAAAGCCAGCACCATTACAACCGCTCCCATGCTTTTGAGAGCCAACAACTCCCTTAAATAATCGCTGGGCATTTCGGGCGCCATTTGAGCGAGTACAGCGGGAGAGGAAGTCACCAGACACTGATCAAAACGCTGCGATCCCGCAGACGTTTTCAGGATCAAGCTGCTATCTGAACCTGGCTCAATGAGGTGCACCGGTTCGGATAGCCGGATTTCGACACCCATCCCCTTTAGAAGGGAAGCAAATTGGTCCGTAAAAGCCTGAAAACCGCCCTTATACGTGCCCAGGCGGGTCGTACGCGCTTTCAGGCGGGCCCACATCCAGGCCATGTTAACCTGTTTGGAGTACTTCTTTCCGAATTTGCCTACCATCAGTGGCTCCCACATCATTTCGTACACCTGGTCCCCAGCCCATTTTCTCATCCAACGTTCGACGGTAACACTTTCCAGCGAGCGCCAATTGTTCGTGAGGCGCAGATATAAGCCCACCAGACCGAAGCGCGCTTTGTTTAAGCCCCAACCCAGTCCCGGAAAAGTTATCGCAGCCGGGATCGAATCGAAAGGATAGAATTTACCTTCATGGTACATCACGGTATAGGGGCGCGGGAAGATCACATTTTCTCCCCATCCCAATTCGTCGATCAGGCTCAAGATGTGATCGTCGCTTGCAAACCAGTGATGATAGTACTTCTCTACCGACCAATCCCAATGCGGTTCCTTGAAACCGGACGCTAATCCGCCAACATGATCGCTGGCTTCATACACTGTCACTTCATGTCCGGCGCGCACGAGATCATATGCAGCAGCCAAGCCGCCGATACCAGCCCCGATAATCCCCACTCTCATATGACCCAATTTATCGTTTTGATCTAATTCTTTGCCCATGGCTTTGGTTAAAATTCACACTTCTAACTGCATTTTCTTTACGTCATCCCACCAATCCAACCCCCCTTGCAAGAAGTAGTAAGCACCCAGAGCGGTGATTGGAACCCACAAAGCGATGTGCAGCACCAGAGTGTACGCAGCCGCGGTGGCTTTATCAACGCCATATGCGACCAGGACGGCGATCCCCGGCGCATCAAACGTGCCCACGTATCCGGGAGCCGAGGGGATAGTGGTTGCCAGATTGACGATACCGTTCATCAACATCAGCGCAAAAAAGCTGACTTCGAACGGGAAAGCGAGCATCACGAACCAATACTTACCGGTTTCGAACAACCATATCACAACCGTTGTCAGGAATATCATAAGGACATCGCGCGGTGAGCGCAGGCACTCCAATCCTTCTAAGAAGCGTTCAGCTACTGCAAGTACTTTCTCCTGAAAGCGCTTCGGTATTACAAGCTGTACGATCACCCTGGTCAGGTAGCTGGTTTTCTCCGGGAACATAGCCGCCACCAGGAAAATCCCCAACACGCCCATGAACGCCGCAGCCCCCCACAGTGCGACTGTTTGAATATTCCCCACAAAGCCGGAGTCGGACGTCAGACGGGCAAGCTCGGGCAAGTTAAAAAACACAAATGCCAGCATCACCACACCATCAAAGATGCGCTCCACGATGATCGTCGCCAGCGAAGCAGATACCGGCACATCCTGGTAGCGCTTGAGGATCACAGCTCGCAGAAACTCGCCAGCGCGCGCTGGATAAATATTGTTCCCCATGTAACCTATCGCTACGATGGGAAAAAGCTTGACCGTGCGGATCGATTTAATCGGTCGCAGCAGGTAATGCCAGCGCCAGGCACGCACCCAAACGCCCATGAAATATACGATCACACCCGGAATCAACCACCAGTACCGGGCTTGCTTCAATGCCGCGCCGAGGTCTTCAAAATCCAGCCCACGCAGAGCAAAATAGAGAAATACCAGGCTGATCGCAATGCCAAGCCATAACTGCCAGCGCTTCATGACGCTCATTCTACCACCCATATCAGGGTGAATAAAGACACAAGTCCTTGATACTCACTATGTATTCATCCTTCTAAAACGAGGCATCTTGTATGGTCGCCTTCCTTCAAATCGGGCGAGTTTTTCATCTTCCTCTAAAAAAATGTATGGGTAATTCTGAAATGCGACCAGTTATAATTGCGTTTATCATGAAACTCTCGTGGTTGGTGCTCATGTCCACCGTCATCGTGATCGCTGTATTAGGGATAATTTACTGGTGGAACATGCCGCGCCTTTCAGCGGTTTTCCCACCTGACGGGCAAACCGAAGTTCCAGCCGGAACGGCTATCCGGCTTACATTCTCGCGTCCTATGGACTGGGATTCAATATCCGAACGCCTGTCAATCAACCCTAACGTGGATGGTTCTATCTCCTGGCAGGAAAACAAATTAACCTTCACCCCTGAGGAACCATGGTCTGCCGGTGAGACCATCCAAGTACAGCTTGACGCTGGGGGGAAAGCGACCAGTTTGCTATCGCTTCCGCTCCGCAGCCATAAATCCTGGTCTTTCTCAATCAGGCAACCCAGCCTGGTTTATCTTTATCCAAGCGAGGGTAGTGCGAATCTACTTTTAATTAATCCGCGCACAGAAGAAATTCAACAATTGACTGATAGTCCAGGCGGTGTTCTCGGCTACCACATTAATACCAGCGGGTCTACAATTTACTACAGCGTTGACAATCAAGATGGCAGCAGTGACATATACAGAATTGACATCAGCAGTGAAACTGAAGACCAGACCAACAATGATGCCACATCAACGCCCATAAACCGAACATCCAAGCTGGTTCTAAGCTGTCCGGTTGCCCTTTGCCGTTCACCTCATTTATCCCCCAAGGGTGATTACCTGGCATACGAACGCACATCTTCTACCTCAAGCACGGGTACGGATTACCCCCAGGTGTGGTTGCTTCCCATGAATGCAGAAGACTCTAGTTCACCAGAATCGCCCCAGGAACCCGCGCCTGCCCCTGTTTTAGCCGGTGAACCGGATCATCAAACCCTGCTGCCAGACTGGTCTCCAGACGGATTGCTCACCTTTTACGACAGCGATATTGAAGCTTTTGTCTTCCTTGACCCTCACAGCGGGGAAAGCACACTCTTCTCAAACCAGACTGGGATGCCTGGCTCCTGGCATCCGAACGGGCATGATTACGTCGCCCCGGAAATTATATTCATGGATGAAGAGACTTCCGATTCGACCGCGGACCTGGAATCATACGCCAGCAGTCATTTGATACTCTTCAACCACCGGGATAGATCATCCCTGGATTTAACTGCCGGAAAAGGCTTCCTGGAAGACACAACTCCCGTCTTCTCACCAGACGGGTTTTATCTCGCATTCGCCCGCAAATTCCTCGATAGTGCAAGGTGGACGCCTGGCAGACAGATTTGGCTGTTGGAGGTTGGCAAAACAGGTGCAGTTCAATATACGGACAACCCAAATTTCAACCACTTTGATTTCGCCTGGAGTCCGGATGGCAGCCAGCTAGCATACATGCGTTTCAACCAGACAACTCTAAACGAAGCGACCGAAATCTGGCTTTTGGACACAAACAATGGTTTGACGACCAGCCTCGTAGAAGGAGGTTTTGCCCCACAATGGATACATTGATAATGAATAATGAAACTTCTCCATACGGCTATACGGTTGTGCGATTCGCCAACTATCCAAAAATGGGGTAAAATCACGACAAGTTGTTCTACTAACCCAATCCCCTTTTTCTAGTAGAAAGGCTTAAAAATAAAAATGAGCGAAAAAGAAACTGCGCAGGATGTAATAGACTCCTATCGGAAACGCCAACAGACGGCGAAGCGGGCGCCTCTCATTATCGGCGTCGCGGTACTGCTGCTAATAATTGGAGCCGCCATAATCATCTACTGGTTCCTGGGTGATAACCGACCTGCAATTCCATTTTTGGCAACCGATACCCCCACACCTACTGAGACAGCAACACCAACCGCAACCGGAACCCCTACATCGACCCCCACAATTACTCCCACAGTAACAGATACCCCCACAATTACCGTAACGCCAACCGCTTCCGGTCCTTTTATCTACCAGGTTGAAGAAGGTGACAGCCTTTGGACGATCGCAGAAAAATTTCAGGTGGACATATTGTTGATCATCACACTCAATAACCTGGACCCCGCCAATCCGCTTATTCAAGTGGGTGATAAACTAACTATCCCTGGTCCTGATACAGAGCTACCCACGGGGACGCCGCTGCCAACCAACCTGGCACGCGGCACCAGGATCGAATATACGATCCAACAGGGCGATTCGCTGCTGTTCGTCGCAATAAAATTTAACAGCACAGTGGATGCGATCAAAGAGGAAAATGAGCTCGAGAACGAAAATGAAATATTCATCGGTCAGGTATTGATTATCCCGGTGAACCTGGTGACGCCGGTGCCGACCGAAACCCCAACTCCTCCCGGGGGCACACCCGCAGCAACTCCCACAACGCAATAGAAAAATTGATTGGATTATGCTCAGACGGGCGCTGGAGAATGCCTCCGGCGTCCTTCTTGTTAACTTGACATGTGAAAGGTTCGGAATATAATGAAAATGGTTTTCGTTTTCAATATTATCCGGTCCAAGGAACTGGTTTATTAGAGAGCCACTTTTTCAATCACCTACTATCAATTAATCACCAAAATTTATGGAATTCCTGAAAGATATCCGCAAATCCACCTTCCCACGCCAGCATATAGAACACCTGGAAGATACATCCATCTTAGATATATCTAACTTATTTGTGCGCTTCGATTCCCGCCTGGCATTGGACGATGTATCCTTCCAACTTCATCAAGGAGAAAGAGTTGCGGTGGTCGGACCTAACGGCGCCGGCAAGAGTACACTGTTCAAGGCGATCGCGGGGGTGCTGAAACCATTCAGTGGGGAAATCAAGGTTTACGGACACGGTCCTGGAGGCCATATATGCATCGCCTACTTATCTCAGCGCTCTCAGGTGGACTGGTCTTTTCCTGTAACCGTTTCTGACGTGGTTATGATGGGTCGCATTGGCAAGCTGGGTCTGCTGCGTTGGCCCAAACACCGCGATTGGGAAATTGTACGCCAAGCTCTGGTGGACGTAGGACTGGAGGAGCTAGCAAACCGCCAAATCGGAGAACTCTCTGGTGGACAACAGCAGCGTATGTTCATCGCCCGTGCTCTGGCTCAGGAAGCAGAACTGATGCTGATGGACGAACCGCTTACGGGCTTGGACATCGGTTCCCAAGAATCCATATTCACCTTCCTAGACGACCTGCAAGATCGCGGGGTAACTGTAATGGTTGCCACCCATGATTTAGACCTGGCTGCTCGTCGCTTCGATCGCGTGATGCTTCTCAACCAACGCATGCTCGGATTCGGGGTTCCCGAGCAGGTCTTCACCCCCGAACAACTTATGTCAGCCTATGGCGGTCATATCCATCTGGTCGAAACGGATGACCAATTACTGGTAGTGGCAGATACATGCTGCGATGAAGGAGAGAATACATGACCGCTCTATTCGATCTCCTGCTCACACCGCTCAACTACGCCTTTATGGTGCGCGGCTTACTTGCCGCCCTGATGGTGGGTGCAGTGTGCGCTACTGTCGGCACCTACGTGGTCTTACGGGGTATGGCGTTTTTTGGTGACGCTCTAGCACACGCTATCCTGCCCGGTGTGGCGATTGGATATCTGGTCGGCGGCGGTGCACGCGGTCCGCTTTTCTGGTGGGGTTTGCTGGCTGCAGTCATCAGCGCAGTTGGAATCGGGACGATCAGCAAAAAAGCTAAGATTAATGAGGATACCGCCATAGGGATCGTATTTGCCAGCATGTTCGCGCTCGGCATCGCCCTGATTTCATCCGTTCGCAATTATACGGTGGACCTGGCTCATTTCCTGTTTGGGGACGTGCTGGGAGTTTCAAACCAGGACTTACTGCTGATCGCCGTTTTCAGCGGGTTGATCGTGCTGACCGTCTTGATCTTTTATAAGGAGTTCCTGGTGCTATCTTTCGACCCGCTGCTAGCTGAGACCCTGCGGCTTCCCGCCCGTACGCTTGAATATCTGCTTCTGGTGCTGATCGCAGTGACGATCATCGTCTCCCTGCAAACCGTGGGAGTGGCGCTGATGGTTGCGATGCTGGTCACACCCTCTGCGTCGGCATTCTTGCTTACCAGACGACTGCCATATATGATGCTCCTGGGCGCTGTTTTCGCTTCACTCTCGGGCGTAATTGGTTTATATATATCTTTTTACGCCAGTGTAGCGTCAGGCGCAGCCATTGTTCTCACCTGCACTGCTTTTTTCATCCTGGCATGGCTATTTCGATCTTTGCGAACTTCTTTGCGCGCCAGGAAATTACAAACGCCGCACAAATAATAGGCTCAAAAGTTTACCGGAGAAAGGTTTAAAGGCTGCCACATGTCTGAACCAATAACGCAGAATCGCGCCGCTGAATGGCTGAATTGCCTGCAAGCCAACGGTTACCGCCTGACAGCTACCCGGCGAGTGGTAGTGGAAACGCTCGCATCCAGCCAGCGCATTTTAAGTCCGCTGGATGTCTATGATTCAGCTCGGGAACGATACCCTGGGCTGGGATTGGTTACTGTATACCGTACAATTGAAAAATTAGAGGAATTAGGCTTGCTGCAGCGCGTCCACCAGCCGTCAGGATGTCACGGTTTCATCAGCGCCTTCAGCGGGCACCAACATTTGTTGATCTGTCAAGAATGCGGTTTGGCGGAATTCTTCAGCGGCGAGGATGAAAACATGGGCACGTTCATGGCTGCGATTGAGCAGCAGAGCGGCTTTCGTCTCGAGGAGCACTGGCTGCAGCTCTTCGGGATATGCGTTAACTGCCAGCATGATGATGCTCGTAAATAACTGTTTGAGGACACACATCAACTCTAAAGGTACCCAGCATATAGCGTGTAAAAACAAGCACCGGGCACCTTAATCACGATTCTTCGACAGGTGGTGCTGCAGGACCGTAATCGAGGATTTCGCGCGCCCCGGTGCCGGTGCTCGGCGGTCCAACGATGCCTTGCTCTTCCATCGTCTCGACCAGGCGCGCCGCACGAGTGTAGCCGATTCGCAAGCGGCGCTGCAGCATGGAAATGGACGCCCTACCCTGGCGACGGCACAGGTCAACCGCCTCGTCAAACAACGGGTCCTTGTCTTCATCCTCAATATCATCCCACATCGGCACCTGTTTCAACGGGATACCAGACGGCATGACTCCGGCAGGACCCGCAGCGGTGGCGGGATATGTGTCAGCGGTGTCGGAAAAGCCCCGCCAGTATGTCACCAAGCGCTGGATTTCGCTATCTGAGACAAACACCCCCTGCAGGCGCACCGGGGCTGGTGCATCAGGAGCCTGGAAAAGCATATCGCCTCGTCCCAATAAACGCTCCGCCCCAGGCTGGTCCAGGATGACGCGGCTGTCAACGCCCGAAGCGACGGCAAACGCGATGCGGGCTGGAAAATTGGCCTTGATCAATCCAGTTACTACGTCCACCGAAGGTCGCTGGGTCGAGATTACCAAATGGATGCCTGTTGCACGAGCCAACTGGGCTAAACGGGTAATGGTGCGTTCCGTTTCATCCGGGGCTATCATCATCAGATCTGCCAATTCATCGACAATAACCACCAGGTAAGGCAGTTTATACCCCTGATTCTCATCCTGGATTCGATTGTAATCCCCCACACTGCGACAGCCGGCTTCAGCCAGCTTGCGATAGCGCATATCCATTTCGCGCGTCACCCACTGCAGGACACGAACAACCCGATCCAATTCCACGACCACCGGTGCTAACAGATGTGGAATGCCGTTGTACCCGGTCAGCTCGACCCGTTTGGGATCGACCATGATCAGACGCAGATTTTCGGGGGTGTTATTCATCAACAGGCAGCAAATCAAGGCGTTGACACACACCGACTTTCCTGCACCGGTTGCCCCAGCGATCAACAGGTGCGGCATTGCAGCCAGATCGGCGGCAACAGCGTTGCCCGAAACGTTCTGTCCCAGCGCAAAAGCAAGGGGCGATTTCATGCGCTTAAAGGCCTGGTTCTCCAGGATGTCGCGCAAGGTAACCAGCGAAATTTCTCCATTAGGGACTTCAATCCCGACGTAGCCCTTTCCTGGCACAGGCGCCTGGATGCGGATTCGACGGGCAGCCAGCGCCAACGCCAAATCATCAGCCAGGGCGCTGATTTTACTGACCCGTACTCGCTTTCGCCCACTGCGTGTCTCAATGAAATCCGGCTCGACCCCGAATTGGGTTATCGTCGGTCCGCGGTTAATCTCCACTACCCGGGCGGGTGCTCCAAACGAGGTCAGGGACTCTTCAATGACTTGCGCTCGCTGCAGGTCCATATTTTCGTCATACTGCACCTCTCCACCACTTTCCAATATTTCTTCGGTGGGCGGAAGCACCCAGGCACGCGGTTCGCTCTTAATCCCATCCGGTAAACCGTTACCGGTCGCCGCCCATTCTGCCTGTAAAGAAACTGAATTAGCGTGACTCTCATTTACAACACCATCGGTCGTGATGGGTGTCAGACTCCCGTCGCCAGCACCTCCTCGGGCAGAGCGTCTCCTGCGAGCACGAAAATTGTTCCAAGAATCCAGCATCCAATCTTGAAAGCGTTCAAATGAAGGCGAAATCCAACGCACCATTTCAACGATCGTCACGTCAAATGATAACGCCAAGGCGATCAAGAAGAGCGCTAACAAGGCTATTGCAGCTCCCCCTATGCCTAATCCGTCACGCAGTGCATCCGATACAGCAGCGCCGATATACCCGCCTCCAGCACCACGTTCAGCAAGGACGTATGCACTCTCATCAGCTCCAAGCAGTTTGAAGAATTGCATCAGCGCCAATAGAACGACGAATAGGAGAATGAAACCCAATACACGCTCAAATGCTAAACGTGGTATGCGTTCGAACTTGCGCAAAACAAGCCAAGCCCCGCACACGATCAGACCAATTGGAAGAATGACCTTTCCCCACCCAAAGGTAGTTTCAATGAAGGAAATCCATCCGCTGGTTATCCCGCTGCTGATTGGAGAAAGTAAACTCAACAAGGTAAGCAAACCCACCAGGGTCATGATAATCCCTGTAATATCTAACCAGCGATCAGCACCAATCCCTCCGATGGGCAGAACCCACAGCGAGTTAAAGCGGGCCGATTTCTTCTGCCGGGTGCGGCTCTTTGAAGATGCGGTTTTGGAGGTGCGCGTACGGCTTGAAGACCTGCGGGCGGTTCTCTTACGCGTTGTTGACGCCTTGCGAGAGGATATTTTCGTCTTACTGTTGGTTTTTTTCGAGGTGCGGTTTTTTTTACTAGCCATCGTGTTCAATGAATTCAGTTGCACAATCAGTGCCTGTTTAGAATCGGATTATAGCACAAACGGTCTGATTACTAACCCTGCAAGTGGTTGCGGCTCATCCCATTAAAGTTGAGGTACAATACTTCTGCAACGCCAAAGGCGACTAAAATCTTCATACAGAAAATCCAAAATAATCCACTCACAGCATAACGCGAAAGGCTCCTTCATTGTTTGAAATTATATTCCTGGGCACTTCCGCCTCGGCGCCCTCTATCCATCGTGGTCTCACGTCCCATATCGTCATGCACGATGAACAGCGCTTCTTAATCGACTGCGGAGAAGGCACACAGCGCCAGATCATGAAATCTGGTCTTGGTTTTAAGCGCATAAACAAGGTTCTGATCACACATGGGCACTTAGACCACATCCTTGGACTGGGAGGATTGCTCTCCACTTTCATGCGCTGGGAGACGATCGAAAAGCTGGAGGTGTTCGGTGGTTCTTGGGCGCTGAAACGCATCCAGGATCTTTTGTACGGCGTTGTGCTGCGCGGGGCACGTCCTGCTATGGAAGTCGGCTTTCGAGAGGTGAAAGTTGGCATCATTTTCGAAGGTGATGATTTCAACGTCACCGCTTTTCCCGTTTATCACCGGGGACCAGATTGCTTCGGCTATCGATTTGAGGAAAAAACACACCGTCCTTTCCTGCCAGAACGGGCTGAAGAACTGCACATTCCCTCGGGACCCTGGCGGCGAGAATTGGTTAACGGTCAGTCAGTCATACTGCCAGATGGTCGCCAGATACATCCAGATCAGGTGCTCGGTCCCGAACGACCTGGAACTCTTTACGTGCATGTCGGTGATGTCGGACGTACGGATGATCTAATAGACGTGTGCCGCAACGCTGATCTATTGGTGATCGAATCCACCTACTTGGAAGACCAGGTCGAACTAGCCCACCAATTTTCGCATTTAACAGCCCGCCAGGCTGCCGATCTTGCTCTGAAATCTGGAGTTAAAAATCTTATCCTGACCCACATATCTCGCCGCTATCGCGAGCGCGATGTCCTGGCTGAGGCGCGCTCTGTCTTCCCCAACGCATATGTGGCACGCGACTTCGATGATTTCCAGGTTAAACGAGGAGAACTACACAAGATCAATTTGCTCGATCCAGGTCAGCGCCGCAAATAAAATCGAGCTCTTTGGCATCCTCAAGCAAAACGCTCTTCCTTCCAGACATCCGCCTGATTGTGATAACCAGCCTGTTCCCAAAAACCGAGGCGGTCTTCGGTCAAAAACTCCAATCCCCGCAGCCACTTTGCTCCTTTCCAAAAATAGGGTACTTTCAAATCATTTCGAGCGAGTATATTTCCCACAATACCTCTTAACGGATAGCCGTGTTCTAGTGTGAGTGGCTCTCCGTTAAAATGCGTCGCCAACAAGAAATTTTCTGATAAAACGATCTCCAGAGGCAAGTTTGTGGTATAGCCATATTCGGCGAGCTGTATGACATAGCGCGCTTCTGGTTTAGGTCGGATGAATCCCTCCTCAACGAGTGTGCGCACTGAAACACCTTCCCAGGAAGTGTCAAACTTACTCCAGCGGGTTACACAGTGAATGTCCATTAACAGACTCGTACGGGGCAATTGGGAGAATTCGTCCCACGTCCAACGCACTTCACCTTCAACCTCACCCCAAACATGCAAATCCCAGGTCGCAGCGTCGAAACTGGGCACCGGACCATAATGCAGGACTGGGAACTTGCGAGTCAACGATTGTCCCGCAGGAAGGCGACCTTCATCCGCAATTCGTCCTTCCTCCTCCTTACGCCGGAAAATTCGATCCATCATTTTCACCTCCAAAATTGCAAGAATTATATCAGACCCACTGCGTCCGTTTTTTTGTATGTTTATCTTGAAAGATAGATGGTCGGCAATCCGACTACCACCGATCCTAAGTCGGATTCTTATTCACCCTAAGCTATGCTAAGGTTTATCCCAATTTAACCGTCTTACGAACGGGCTTAAATAATTATGCGGTCTCCCGGCTGTAATACATGTACTTCAGCGTCGGTTTCGAAACTCACTCGATCCGCCCAGGCGTCAGCATCTTGTTGAATTAATTCCCAGGTATTGTAATGCACAGGCACGACGTGCTCGGGTTTGATCAGTTGCACTGCCCGCAGCGCATCATCCGGTCCCATGGTGAAATTATCACCGATGGGCAGCACTGCCAGGTCGATGCCCTGCTCACCGATCAAGCCCATATCCCCAAACAATCCCGTGTCACAAGCCAGGTAGATTTTTTCGCCCTCACCGGTAGTAAGCAAGAAACCGGCTGGATTGCCGCCGTAAGAACCGTCCGGCAAACCGGAACCGTGCAGTGCCAGAGTAAGCTTCAGATAACCGAAGGGGTGCTGATAACCGCCTCCCAAGTGCTGGGCGTGAGTTACCACCCCCTGGCTGCCTAACCAGGTGGCTATCTCGTAGTTGCTGATCACCAGAGCTCCGGTTCGTTCGGCAATGCTGACCACGTCGCCTACATGGTCGCCGTGCCCATGTGAGATCAGGATAAAATCTGCTTCCGCCTGGTCGGCGGACATGCTGGCCGCGGGGTTATCGGTGAAATAGGGGTCTATTAAAACCTTGTGCCCACCAGTCTCCAGACCTAAAGTTGCGTGCCCATACCAGGTAAACTTGAAATTCATTTCTACCTCCTCAATCACCTGTACTGTAATAATTGTCGTCAATAGTATAGGCGGAATCCGGGATTATGGTCTATTCATTTCTTCCATGACCATCACTTTGCCTAATAAAACCACAAGTACTTGAGGAAAGGAAAAGAAATACCCCCTGGTGTTATCATCATCAAGGCATATTGTCTTGTAAATGTTCCTGGAAAAAGCCCTGGGCAAGTTTTCTGGAATCCTGAGAGCTTTTGGCGCTTAATACCTGTGCGCTCAGTTCTCTGGCGTCAGTGAGATTTATGGCGCGAAGAACTGCTTTGGCACGCGGTATTCCACCGGGGTTCATGCTGAGTTCATCCACACCCAGACCGACCAATACCGGCACGGCAAGTGGATCGCCTGCCAGCTCACCGCACACACCCACCCATTTACCATGTTGGTGAGCTGCATCGACTACACCTCGGATAAGACGTAGCACGGCAGGATGCAAAGCATCAGTGAGAGCCGAAAGCGCCGGGTTGCCGCGGTCTGCTGCCAGAGTGTACTGGGTCAGGTCATTTGTGCCGATGCTGAAGAAATCTATATGAGGGGCTATCTCCGGGCTGAGCAACGCTGCTGATGGAATTTCAACCATGATACCGGTTTCAATCGGCCAGCAATGCGGCAAGCCTTCCGCTTGCAAGGACTCGTGAGCTTGCTCCAATAAGCGGCGCGCTTCCAGAACTTCATCAAGATTCGCCACCATAGGAAACATAACCCGGTAAGGAAATCCCTGTCCTGCTCGCAGTACAGCTCTTAATTGGGTTAAGAATAAATCAGGATTAGCAAGTGAGAGGCGGATGGCGCGCACTCCGAGAAAGGGGTTGTCCTCGGCGGGCAGGGTCAAGTATGGAAGTTCTTTGTCGCCACCCACATCGAGTGTGCGCAGTATTATGGGACGCTCAGCACCTCCATCCGCGGACATGGCTGCACCTATCTGGAGCAGAATTGCCACTTGCTCTTCCTCTGTCGGCGGCGTATTGCGGGTCAAATAAAGGAACTCGCTGCGCAGCAGACCTACCCCCTCGGCACCATTACGAACCGCCGCCTCAGCATCTGCCAGGTTGCCGATATTGGCAGCCACCTCAATACGATGTCCATCCCGTGTCTCAGCCGGTTCATGGCTGGAGGATAACAATCGCTCACGCTGCGCCAGCCACTCTTCCCGCCGTTTCTTGATATCCTCCCTCACATTTTCGGGTGGATCCACCCAAATATTTCCACTAAAGCCATCAAGAGCCAAAAGGGTGCCGTCTTGAAGTTTTTCAAACACGGCGCTGACTCCAGATATAGCCGGGATTCCCAGCGCTCTCGCAAGGATCGCAGTGTGCGAGGTGGGTCCTCCACCCGCCGTGATCAAACCCAGTACCTGGCTCATATCCAATTGAGATGTCTCGGTTGGGGTCAGATCTTGAGCGTACAAAATGACGGGTTCAGCGAACTCGATTTTCGACACTTCGGTTTTTTCAGCCAAGGCGAATAACACCTGGTTACCCACATCCATTACATCTGCGGCGCGCTGCTGGAGATACGGATCCTCTAAAGCCCGGTAATTTTGGGCAATCTCCCTGATTTGCTCATCCCAGGCGGCGGCTGCATTTTTGTGATCTTCGAAAATCAAATGGCGGGTTTTGTCAAGCAAATCCGTGTCTTGCAGGATGAGCAGGTGGGCATCGAATATCGCTGATTCAGCCTCTCCCAGGTCGATGGTCAACTGTTCACGTCTGCGGCGAATGGCTTTGTGGGTAGTCTCCAATGCCTGTTCCAATCGCTGCCATTCCTGGTTTGGATCTTCAGCACTCTCTTGTGGAACAGGGGGCGGTTGCGGCTGGTAACGCCAGATTGGTCCCAGGGCAGCCCCCTCGGAGACCGGGACAGCCTGCAGTGTGCCACCCTCTTTAAATTTCACCGGCGCGATTACCTGCGGTCGTGGAGCTTCAGCCTCAATGGGTTCACCAAAATTGCCCTCGACAAGGTCACTCAAAGCTCGTAGGGCTTCACTCGCTTGCGGACCATCCGCCGATACAGCGATCTGGTGATCTCGAACAGCCCCTAAAGTAGCCAGAGCGTTCAAGCTCCTGGCGGAAACCGGACCCTTTCCATTGGTCAGGTTATTTACTCGAACCTGGGCATTAAAGCCCGCTGCGGTCTGGACAAAACGAGCCGCCGGTCGAGCATGCAGTCCATACTGATTCTTCAAGGTAAGGATGACTTCTTCAGCTCCGGGTTGAATGACCTGTTCTGTACTGACAACCACAGCAGGGAAACTGGCCTCAGCGCCGGCGAGTTGTTCAATCTTGGGAATCAGTGATGTCTTCGCTTCCTGGCAGATGGTCGCCAGATCGCTGCCCAGACCGACCTGCACACCCGCAGCAATCGCTCCTTCAACAAAAGGCGCATCACAAAAGCGAATGTGCTCTTTCATCTCTGGGGGTAACAAATCCAGAGCCATGTCAGCGCTGAGGATAGCGCTGCCCAAATCCATCAGCACCAGCACACCATCTGGAGAATAAACCGACTGGATGGCTTCTGTGATTTCAACGGCGTCAGTGCCGAAATCCTGGCGTTCAGGTCCAACGCCAGCAGCCACTGCTATTGGGATATCTGTCGCTGTGACCTGGTTTACAAGCCCAACCAGGGCATCCGCCAGGGCACGGCTGTGGGATACAAAAACCAAACCAACCATATGCTCTCCACTGCTATTTTTCTTTATACCAGTGATGCCACCGTCAGGGCAAGCCAGATGCCGTAGATAATTACCGTCGTTCCAACCAGCACCAGGATCCAATTGATCAGCCGAGTGGATCCCTTTGAAGGATTTAAATCCAGGATAATGCTACGCACTCCAATCAGGGCATGGGGAACGACGGTCACCAAGAAAATGATCTCCATCAGAACAACCAGCGGGTTGGAAAAGTAAGCGATCACATCTTCATATCGCATCAGCCCGCCTTCGGGGAGGTAGTGATTGACAATTAAGTGAACGCTCAATACGAGCACAATTACCAGACCCGTGACCATCTTGAGGAACCAGAGCTTGGTATTCTGACCAGATTTTGGAGGGGATATCGAATTGTTCATCTTTAATCCTTCTTCCTAATGTATGCTCTAATTGATCATGCAGTGAACATGCTAATGGCAAAGATAATGCTGCCGATAACTGCTATAGCCATCACAACATACCATATTTGCTTTTGATAAGGGACGGCAACGCCAAAACTTGTCAATCCGACCCGCAGACCGTTCAAGCCGTGGTATAGAGCGGCGGCAACGACTAACAACTCACCGAATATGAATAACGGGTTGTGTGCAAGGTCAATGAAGCTGTCGAAAGCTTCAGGACCCAGGGTCAAAGTCCCCAGCACGATCAGATGCATACCCAGATAAAAGACCAAACCAAGCGCCGTTAAACGGTGAAGGACAAAAGCCCAATCTCCAATCTCTCGATGGCGAACGTCAAACCACATGAACCAATTCGAAGAGGTTGGTTTATTCTCTCTTTCGCTCATTGGATCGCCTCCTCATAATCATTTAGCTATTCCAAAGATCCGTTTCCAGATCACTTGTTTCCGCAATTCCATAATCTTTCCCGCTGGTTCACCGTAGGACGGGCATACCTCGGTACATTCGAAGGCGCTGTGGCAGCGCCAGACGCCGTTCTCGCCTTCTACCAAGGAGAATAAATGCTGATCAGAATCCAACCCATGTTGAAGGGCACCTGCCAGGACAGCCGGTCCGAGATAACCGGAAGTTGTGGTTGCGATCGGGCAAGCACTGATACACAAACCGCATTCGATGCAATCCGCCAAACGGATGTAATCACCCTCGGCAGCTATCTTTACAGGTTTGGCACCCGGCTCAGCCGGTTCTTCTGATAGTGGGAGCACCGGTCTGTGTCCAACTTCATCCATGCGAGTGTAAAGCACTCCCATATCTACCGCCAGGTCGCTGATGATGGGGAAGTTGCGCAGAGGATCAACTTTAACCGTGCCACCATCTGCAGTCACATCGCGAATGAGTGTGATGCAGGTAAGCTTCTCCACGCCGTTCACCCGCATACCACAAGCGCCGCAGGTGGAGTGATGACACGCATGTGCAAATACGAGCGAGCGATCATCATAAGCCCAAATTCGTTCGACAGCATCAAGGACGTATTCGTCTGGATTGACCTTTATTGTAAACTCGTCGTAATAAGGGGTTACCTGACCTTTTTGGCGGTAAATAAGGAAGGTAACATCCCATTTTGATGTGCTCATGGTAGCTCCTTAATTCTGCAATGCATAGAATTGACGGTAGGAGAGCAGCGGTACCTCCGCCGTCCTGCATTCAACTGAAACACCAAGTTTCTGACATACCATATCGGTCGTCTTTTCCGCCATCATCCTCAGCGTCGTCGCTTTACCACCAGTTATGGTGACAAAACCATCAATCCCATCGCTCTCTTTATGATCAAAGCATTTGAATGTGCGTGCAACGCTTCGTCCAGGGATACCAGCGCCAATGAGAGGACGCGTCGCAACAAATATACCGCGCGAATTAGTATTCCTGAGCGTGGGCAGCAGTTCTGAACCACGCTCCAACATCAATTGGATATGGTCTTCATTAACAGGGACATAATCCAAATCTTCAACCTCGTACGAAGTGGTGCCCACCACTACCATGCGCCTCTGCGGCAGGACAATATCCCCGTCGCTGGGCTCACATAGACGGTTGATAGTACGGTTGACCAGACGTTGATCATAGGCAACCATGACTCCTGGTGTCGGCTGTATAGGAACGTAGGCACCCGCCATTTCGGCAATCTGACCAGACCAGGCACCAGTTGCGTTGACTACTACATCTGCAAACAGTTCTCCCCTCTCATCTGTGCTACGATCCCAAATTTTTATACCCGTGACGTTGCCCTGCCCGTCCATCAGCAGTTCTGTAACATCCGTGTAAAGGCGGAATATTGCCCCATTCGACTTGGCGGTAGCGGCGAATGCCAATGCCAGACGGAGCGGGTCGAACGTCCCATCGGGCACCGAATACGCTAATAACAGATCCGGGTTCAGGTTGGGCTCTATCTCGAGTGCCTCCTTCGGGGTAAGTCGCTCATAAGGAATGTTACAGGCATCACATCCTGCTGTCCAGGTCTCGCTATACTCAACGTCGTTGTCGTCTAATGCGACGAACATGCCTCCATTAGGTTCGATGACCTGAGGGACGATTTTGCGCAGGATCAAATTTTCCTCGATACACTCGATTGCCGATTCTTGATCCTTTACACAATAACGTCCCCCACAATGCAACAAGCCGTGAGTGCGCCCTGAAGTGCCATTAACGATCGGTCCCCGCTCAACAACGGTTACCTCAAAGCCTCTTAAGGCTAAATCGTGAGCCGTGGCGACACCCGTGAAACCTGCTCCAATAACAATCACGTGTGGTTTGCTCATTTGTCAATACTCCTGTTTATTACCATTGCGCCTAGTACTAATGCTTTGGCAGCCCGTATAATCCAAGAAGCCTTCTCCGTTTCGCACCTGGCCTCACAAACATGCTACCTAATTCTCGCATCTTGGGCAATTAACTGCTTCGTGAATCGCACTCTCCAATTCTGGTGTTAAGTGCTCAACTGAACCTGGTTTAAAGCCAACCGCTCCGCACCAGCAGGCGTACCAGCCCATTTCAATTTGCCAATAAGGTATGCGCTTGGTCTGTAGATTGACCACTTCGACTCCTGACCGCCAGCGGGCATTGGTGATTAAATCCACTGCTCCTACTGCTTTGAGTTTATCAGCATAAAGACGAAAATGATTACAATGTCGCATCAGCAAGACACCGGTCGTCACGTCCTCCGGGAAGGGCATACAACGGGCATCTCCGCAATGGACACTCAAGTTTTCTGGGAATCCCATTCCGTCTGCATAGGCAAAGTCCAAAATACTGTTTTGGATTTCGAGCGCATAAACCCAGCGGCAGGTCATTGCCATGCGACGAGCCAGGCGAAAGTCGCCAGCGCCGATATCCAAAACGATATCATGCGATTCGATTCGATCCAGGACATCCCGGTATGTGGTCTCGTCGTAGGGAGCCCACATAAGCTCCCAATTCACATTATTGGGCGCAGTTTCAGACAATATCGTACAATCCCTGCCAGGTTAGCCTCGTTTGCCGCGTACAAATCGATTAAACGCAAACGCTAAAACGAAGACAAACCATATACCTGCACCAAAACCCAACCCCCACAGGATGCCTTCGCGCGTACTTGTGGCTGGAATTACCGTCCAGGCGACAAAGACGGCCATCCCAATACTCAAAATAGTGATGACAATCAGTCCGGTTTGCATTCCAATCCACGGTGAGGTTGGATCTGTCTCTTGATCTTGCTTCCTTTGCTCTTTCTTTCTTTGTCTTCTTGATAATTTCGCCATCTAATGCACTCATGAGTGATATTAAAGTTGGAGGGACAATTCATAGATTATATTACATTATGGCAACGCGCCCACTATAATGTGGGCGCGTCGTTTGTCATTCACCAAAAGTCTTACAATGTGTAATGAGCGGTTGATCTGGGGTAGAGGGTTCTCTACCCCAGTTTGTAGCCCTCATAACGAGGTGAAGGTTATTCAACCCAGTCGAAGGTGCGCGTGACCGCCTTTAGCCATCCCGCGTACAGCGACGCACGTGTCTCTGCGTCCATATCGGGCTCCCAGGTCTTATCCATCTGCCAGTTGGCGCGCAGGTCATCAAAGCTGGTCCAGAAGTCTACCGCCATACCGGCTGCGTAGGCCGCACCCAGCGCAGTAGTCTCTGCCACGACTGGTCGCACGACAGGTACATTCAGGATATCAGCCTGGAACTGCATCAGCAGCTCGTTGTAAACCATTCCACCGTCCACCTTCAGGGCGGTCAGGTCAACGCCGGAGTCCTTGTTCATGGCGTCCAGCACCTCGAGGGTCTGGAAAGCCGTTGCCTCCAAAGCAGCGCGGGCGAAGTGGCCGCGGTTCACATAGCGGGTCATGCCGACAACTACACCGCGGGCGTCGCTGCGCCAATAGGGAGCGAACAGCCCGGAGAAAGCGGGCACGAAGTATATTCCGCCATTATCCTCTACGGTTGCTGCCAAAGATTCGATGTCCTTGGAATTCTCGATCATCTGCATGTTGTCACGCAGCCACTGCACCAGAGCGCCGGTGATGGCGATGGAACCCTCTAGAGCGTACACTGCCGGTTGGCTACCGATTTTGTACCCAAGTGTCGTCAGCAAGCCGCTCTCGGAGGGTACAGGTGATGTACCGGTATTGAGCAGCATGAAGCAGCCAGTGCCGTAGGTGTTCTTGGCTTCACCGGCGTTGTAGCAAGCCTGACCAAACAAGGCTGCCTGCTGGTCACCCAGGTCGCCGCATACCGGGATCCTTTCGCCAAAGGGTCCGCTGTTGGGGGTGTACCCCCAGATGTCCGGATCACTGGAAGGTACTACTTTGGGCAGCATCTGGCGCGGGATTCCCATGATGCCCAGGATCTCATCGTCCCAGTCAAGGGTCTCCAGGTTCATCAGCATGGTGCGTGAGGCGTTGGTGACATCCGTAACATGCGCGCCGCCATCAGTACCGCCTGTCAACCACCAAATTTCCCAGGTGTCCATGTTGCCAAAGATGGCATCACCCTTCTCCGCTGCGGCACGCACGCCATCCACATTCTCCAGGATCCATTTGATCTTGGGTCCCGAGAAATAGGTTGCCAAAGGCAGACCCACTTGAGGGCGAAAGCGGTCTTGACCGCCATCCGCGCCCAGCGCGTCGCAGATGCCCTTGGTACGGGTATCTTGCCAGACGATGGCGTTGAAGTAGGGTTTGCCGGTGTTCTTGTCCCAGACGACGGTGGTCTCGCGCTGGTTGGTCACGCCAACTGCGGCGATATCACCGGGCTGGACTCCTGCCTTTGCGACGGCGCCCTTGATGACTTCCTGGGTGGCCGTCCATATCTCCATCGGGTCGTGTTCAACCCATCCCGGCTTGGGGTAAATCTGTTCGTGTTCTTTTTGATCGATACTGACGACTTTCCCGTCTTTCGAGAAAAGCATACAACGGGTGCTGGTCGTGCCTTGATCGACTGCTGCAGCATATTTAGCCATTTCTTACCTCCATAAGAAAACTTGACTGTCTCCTGAATATAGGATTGGTTAACTGTCTGCCCACGTGTCGGCGGCTGCCTGTAATATCAGGTAAGAAGACGTGGCGCCGGGATCTTGATGACCAGCGCTGCGTTCTCCCAGATAGCTGGCGCGTCCTTTGCGAGCTACCCAGGGGATCGTGTCTACCATCCCTTGCTTGGCTGCCTCAGCCGACAACTGAATCGCCTGACCAATGGACAGATGATCATCCATAGAATGTTTCAAAGAATCGACCGCGGGTGATAATGCGTCCACCATAGTTTTATCACCCAGCTCAGCTTTGCCGCGCATAACGACACCCGCGACGGCAGCTTCAAGCGCGAGCAGCCAATCTTCTAGATTAAACTCCATCTTCCCGGTCGACTTCATCCCAGCCTGAAGGAAAAACGTTCCATAGAGGGGTCCGGCGGCTCCACCAACGGTAGATATCAATGTCATGCCCACTGTTTTTAGAATCGTTCCGATATCTTTATCTGTGACATCCGGCATTTTTAACATGACCGCTTTAAATCCGCGATCCATATTGATACCATGGTCGCCATCACCAATGGCAGCATCCAATTTCGTCAAATAGTTACTGTTTTCTTCGAGAACGTCTGCGCAAGAAGTGATCCATTTCAATGTATCATCTCGATAGATAGACATGTATTGCTCCGTAGGCAAAGGGGGCTGTTTTTGGGTCCAGCCCCCTTGAATTTTACTAACTACTTACCCCAGCGTAAGCCGGATGTCAGAACCGGGTGATCCCACAACTTGAGCATGTCTTCGTCCATCTTGAGCAGGGTGATAGATACACCTGCCATTTCCAGACTGGTGATGTATGAACCAACCAGGTTGCGGACGACTTTGATGCCATGCTGTTCGCATATTTGATACGCTTTGCGGTATGCGATGTAGAGCTCGATAGGTGGTGTGCCACCCATTCCGTTGACGAACAACAGCACTTCGTCCCCAGATTCATAGGGCAGATCGCTAACAATCGGCTCCATCAACATCTCGACTATCTCGTCAGCCGGTTTGAGCGGCATGCGCGCCCGTCCAGGCTCACCGTGGATGCCGACGCCGATCTCCATCTCGTCCTCGGGCAGGTCAAAAGTGGGTTCACCGGCATGCGGTACGGTGCAAGAAGTCAGCGCCATACCCATACTGCGTCCCATGTTTTTGACCTTGATGCACACATCGGTGACTTCGCTGAGTGAGCGTCCCAATTCAGCCGCTGCGCCGCACAGTTTCTCCGCCAGCACAGTGCTGCCCACACCGCGACGTCCGGCAGTCCACAGGCTGTCCTGCACGGCCACATCATCGTCGATCACTACACTTTCTACCTGCAAGCCCTCAGCCTTTGCCAGATCAGCAGCCATCTCGAAGTTCATAATATCGCCGGTGTAGTTCTTGACGATGTGCAGAACGCCCGCGCCGCCGTCGACCGCCTTGGTGGCTTCCAGCATCTGGTCGGGCGTTGGCGAGGTGAACACCGCGCCCGGGCAGGCCGCGTCCAGCATGCCGTAGCCGACAAAACCGCCGTGCATGGGCTCGTGTCCGGATCCGCCACCAGATATTATGCCGACTTTGCCCTGCACGGGAGCATCCACGCGCACGATATAGTTGGGGTCAAAGTGAACCTTTACCAGATCTGGATGGGCTAGGGCTATGCCCTCCAGCTCTTCAACTACCACCATCTCTGGATCGTTGATAAATTTTTTCATACGTTTTTCTCCTTTTTGAGAGTCGTCAACTCTGTGCGAGTTGACGACTCTCTAATAATTGTGGCGTTCGTAATTTAACTTACGCTACAGTTTGGTTTATGCCCCTTCTTCCGAGGGTTCTTTTTCTTCTTCTGGCAGGTAGGGGGTGATGAAGAAATCATACAAAATTACAGCGAGCGCACCTCCGATAAGTGGACCGATTATTGGTGCGACCAGCCAGTACAACCCACTAAACAGTCCTGTTGTTCCAACCAGGGTACCAAAGATGCGTGGACCGAGGTCACGGGCAGGATTGATGGCGTAGCCGCTGGGTCCACCCAGGGTGAGACCAACCATCACAACCACGAGACCGATGATAAACGGTGCAATGAAGAGAGTGGATTTACCCCAGTTCCGGTTGTCGAAGAAGGATACCACACCCAAAAGCAGCAACATGGTGCCGAAGATCTCTGCAACGGTGGCGTTCAATAGCGAGTACGATCCTAGCGCTCCAGCGGCATAAGATCCTGCGTCACCCCACCATGCTTGTGACATAATGGACCCTGGTCCTGTGCACCAGACATTGGGCATGCCAGTAGCTATTAGGCCTTCTCTATAGACCAGGTATACGCCAAGGGCACCGACGAAGGCACCAACAACCTGAGCGATCCAATATGGGATCACCTTAGCCCAGGCAAAGCCGCGCTTTACAGCCATAGCGAAGGTAACAGCCGGGTTAATATGGGCGCCAGTTACTCCACCAGCTACATAGACTGCGACCATAACTGAGAGACCCCATCCCCAGGCTATTGTGTTCCAATCATAACCTTGTGAGGCCAGACGAGGCGCCAGACCAACGTTGGCGACAACGCCATCACCGCCGAGGACCAGGATGAAAGTTCCGAAGAACTCGGCCAACAATTCTCCTTTTAAACCACCTTTTTTCATTTTAATTTCTCCTTTTAAAACAGTTTATAGGTTGATTTTGTGTGTTTCTGGTTTGTCGATCAACACACAGGATAACGGGGAAAAATTACTTTATGTTTACTCGATAGGACCTCCTTTCTTTTACAATGGCGGACGCAATAAATTAATAGAGCGAGTCTAATGACCCCTCGCACCTAAACGACGCAGGTTATAAAAAACCGCCTATGAGCTTATATAGCACTCATAGGCGGTTTTTATTTGTGGAACCATACCAGGAAAGGAACAACCACATCAACTTATTATTTGCAATAAAGCAAAATGCCATCTCGTGCTTCCTGGACGCTCCTCTTTTAAATTACTCCTTAATTCTATCTGACTTTCAATTAATGTCAACTGTTTGGTCCTTCTGTGTTTCGTACTGGAACACTATTGGTGTTTATGTGTTTCATTTAACAACACACTTACGTGATCACAGAATAGCGCTGCCTTCATATAAGCCGAGTACTAGTGTTGGCGGAAGTCTTCGGGGGATACGTCAAACGCTTTGAGTTTACGCCAGATGGTTGTGCGACCAACTCCTAAAATCCGCGCCATTTGGGAGACATTCCCGCTGCACAACCTAGCAGTTTGAAGGATGGTCTGGCGCTCGACCTCACTCAACGATTGAATTTGATTTAAATTCTGGGGGGCACCTGAAAGTTCCAGCGGGTAGCGAATGTATTCTGGCAGATGTACCGGAGCGATAACCCCTGAAAAGCCAGCCTGCGCGGCTGCGCGGCTTAAAACCGCTTCGAGCTCTCTGATGTTGCCGGGCCAGGAATATTTCTTCAACTCATCCATCACACCCGGGTCCAGGCTCAGTTGATGGTTGAGCTGTCTGGAGAGACGATTCGTGATCCGTTCGGACAGGACAGGCAAATCCTTGAGCCGCTCCCTCAATGGAGGTATCCTGACCTCAAAGGAACTAAGCCGGTAAAACAGATCGGAGCGAAAATTGCCTTTGGCAATTGATTCTTCCAGGTCCACGGAGGAGGCCGTGATAATGCGCACATCAACTTCGACCGGTTTATTGCTCCCCAAGCGCTGCACAATTCCCAGATCGATTACATTCAGCAGGACACCCTGCGCTTCTAAAGGCAAAGCTTCCACATCCTGAAAGTATATTGTTCCGCCGCGAGCTAATTCAAACTTGCTCGGGCGCCCCCCGGGTATTCTGGCAGACACTCCCTTCTCATAACCGACCAATTCAGCAACAGCAAGCTCGCTGGGCACAGACGAACAAGCAAAGATCAGAAATGGGCCATCCCGGCATTGACTTTCGTTATGGATCGCGCTTGCCAGCGGGTTCTTACCAGTTCCGCTCTCACCGCGGATTAAAATGGGCGCCGTGGCAGGAGCCGCTGATCTTACGAATCGACGCACACGCCGCATCTCTACCGACGTGCCCGGGATATCTTTAAGGGTTAGAGACGCTTGGGCGCCAACCTGACGGTGGACAAGCTGGCGCACATCTTTCAATGGTCGCAGCGTGAGGATAATCCACAATAAATCTTTACGGTCGTGCACGAACCTTAAACTGAGCACAGTGTTAACAGAGCTCTCTCCAATATCAACAACTACCTCGACATCCGTGAGTGGTTCTCTCTTATCCATCGCTTCCGAAACAAACTTGGGGTAGGAAATAAAGTCTCCAATATGGCGACCGAACAGAGTGCGATCTGGCATACCAATCATTTGAGCAGCAGCAGGATTGATGTGCATCAAGATGCGTTCCGAGTTACACACCATCACCCCCTCCGAGCTGGCCTCAAGGATGGCGTTTACTTGCGCTAAATGGCTGATTTGCTCGGCAAGTAAAATATCGGACTGTCTCTGTCCCTCTATGGCGCGTGAACCAGCTACAGCAGCACCTAAAGTGTGGGGGTGAAATCGATCGTGGGTGGTAACGAGACCGATCGCCCCAAGTGGCTTGCCACTCGGATCAAAAACAGGCGCTGCCGCTTCTGCCCATTCATGAAAACGACGCAAGTAATGTTCGCCACCAGTCACCTGCACAGGAATGCCTTCAATAAGCGCCAACCCAAAAGCGTTGGTACCCATCTGGGCTTCCGAGACCGCAGTTCCTGCCAAGATATCAAATTGCTTGGCGAAGTCGAGCATTTCGGGGTCACCCAGCATGTCCAGGATATAACCAGCGCTGTTGATCATGGCGATAACGGTGTTCGATCCCTCAACATATTGATATACATCTTCCATTACTGGTCGGCTAATGGAAATCAAATCAAAGCTGGCAACTTGTGTCGCCAGGAGAAGGTCTGAGCTCAAACACTTTAGGGGGGTATCTTTGAAGGGGGACAAACGCAGCCTGCAGCGTCTCCAGGAATCTGCCACCAAATGATTTACATCCGGCAGGATCTTCTGGTGATCAACGAACTCTTGCCAGGCGACAAGTTGTTGATCATAGTCTTGAGGGCTGCTCATCTCTGTACTCTATTTCCTGATGTATTCATCCATGTACATAGCAATATCTTCAAACCGGTTAAGGACTTGTGGATCAACCGTAATCAACGGCACATTTAAATCCCGTGCTAGAGCGACGAATTCACAACCACATGCAGAACAAGTGCTCGTAGAAACTAATTCTAATACATAAAGATGTTTTTTCGGTGTAATTAGCAGCCGTTCTCAATCCTTCTGCAGCACATAGTGGTGGTGGGTAAAGGGACCGTGAGCGACGCGCTCGTGGAAGAGTTCCATAAATCCATTATTAACGAACTCGCTTTGGATATCATCAAATGTATACAGCCCATAATTACTCACAAAAGGCTGAAAAAGTCCGACAAATTTTGGGAACACAAGATCGTACCAGATCAAATAGCCTTCCGGTCTCAACACCCGTCTTACTTCCCGCACCGCTCTCTTCCAGTTCGGGATATGATGGAAAACGTTTTGTGATATCACCAGATCGAAACTGGAATCAGTAAACGAGAGGTTTGACGCATCCTCGACTCCAAAGTGCAGGTGCTCACTTTCCGGATGCAGTTCCTGGGCTGTTGTGACCTGGTCGGGATCGAAATCCGTGCCATAAACATTCATGCCATAAGTTTCCACCAGCCATGCTGATACAAATCCTACTCCAGACCCAATTTCGAGCACATCATTGATGTTGGAAATGTCTAACTGTTCAAGCCGTGTACTGACATTCGTGATGTTGTGCTCCGCTACTTGCCTGCGGTTGACGAACTGCTTTTCGAACCACGTCATTGCCATCGCTTGAATTCCTCCTAAGCAACTAAATCGATTATCTCTGGATACCTGCGCTCTTGCTCAACTCAATCCCGTAGTCCTGCGGGATCAAGGAGTGCATCACACCATCACAGATATTCTCTCCTACGAGCATGCGGTTGCGCAAAATCCCTTCCCGCCTGGCTCCAACTTTTCCCACTACCCGCAGGCTGGGGTAATTTCCTACAGCAACGACGATCTCAACCCGGACAAGCTTCACCTGTTCGAATGCAAAGCGTGCGATTAAGCGCACTGCCCGGCTGGCGATTCCTTCCCCTGTGCGGCTGGTCCGCACCCAGTAACCCAGGTTGGCAAAGCGGTAAGTTGGATTAATATGGTTAAGATCACATCCTCCCAGAAGTCTTCCGTCCTGAATATCCGTTATAGCAAAATTAAATTGTGTCTCCTCAGCCCATCCTGAAGGTAATGATTTTATCCAATTCCTCGTATCGGTCTCAGAATAATCGTCATGGCACCAGGGCATCCAGGGTTTGAGTTCGGGAATCGACTCCCTGACAGCCTCAGTAAGCTCATCCGTATCGCTCATCTGAAACGGTCGCAGCGAGATCACGCCATCAGAAAGAGTCACATTGTCATCCATCGTTCCAACCTTGACCTAAATATCATCAATATCCTATGTATCCACGATAATAATGGTGGGCTTAGACCTTCAGACCGGTCACAATCTCCTCAGCGACCCTGCTCAAGAGCATCGTATCGATTCCAACCGCGATCAAACAATATCCCTCGTCAATGTAAGGTTTCGCGTCAGCAAGTTCAGTTGCGAAAATCCCCAATGGAATATGTGCATTGCGGCAGCAATCTCTTATGCGGTTGATTGCTTCACGAACGTTGGGAGCGTTTAAATCACCGATCTCCCCCATGCTGCCCGAAAGATCGTATGGACCAACGAAAATTGAATCAATTCCCGAGGCTTCGATAATAGAATCGATGTTCTCCACTGCATCAATATGTTCGACCTGGATTATTAGAGCGATTTCGTCGTTGGCGTTCTTAACATATTTCTGGAAGTTCAAACCGTAACCATGCGCCCTGGCAATCCCGACGCTGCGCTCTCCGGCGGGTGGATACTTGCACTGCCGAACGGCATGCTCGACGTCCTCTTTTGAACGCACATTCGGGATTATTATCCCATCAGCACCTAAATCCAGGCATTTCTTGATCCAGACCTCATCATTTGCAGGAACTCGTACTACGCATGCTGTATTCGGCTGCGCTGCCTGCATGAGGGACTGCGCACCCCGGATGTCCAATGCGCCATGTTCAAGATCGATGAACAACCAATCAAAACCGCAGGAAGACATAATCTCTCCAACTTCGGGAGAAGATAATGTCAGGATTGTCCCAACCAGCAACTCTCCCGCTGATAGTCTTGTGCGAAATTTTCGATTCATATTTATTTTTATTTCAATCCTGAATGCAGGAAACTCTCAATAAACCGGCGTTGGAAGATCAGAAAGACTACGATAAGGGGAGCAGCGACTAAAAGGGTGGCCGCGCTGAGGAGCGACCACTGGGCACCGATCTCTCCCAGTTGGGTAAAGCGCACCAGACCAGCAGTGAGCGGGCGCGCTGCGTCGCTCTTAGTGACGATTAAAGGCCACAGGAATTCATTCCAGTGCCAAGCCACCGACGATAGACCAAAGGCGATCATGGTTGGCACACTGGGCGGGATGTAAACATGCCACAATAACTGGTACCAGGTGCAGCCGTCAACAGTACCAGCATCAACCAGGTCGCGCGGCACTTGCAGGAACGCCTGGCGCATCAAAAAGGTCCCAAAGGCAGACCCAAAATAGGGAATCGCAATCGCCAATCGGGTGTCGTACAGACCCAGAAAACGAATATGGGAATAAAATTGGTTTAATGTCATTAGTTTAGCACAAACGGGAACGCTGGGCAATACCGATCGGGTCATGACCTGCTGTTGGTGTCTGTTATTTCAACTGAGCACAGCTGCGCCAACGCTCTTGCAGTGCCTAGAGGATAAAGCCGCACCTGGGGATCCACATCCTCACCACCAGCCATTATTAGGGCCCCTTCGCCCAACAGCTCTGCCAGCGTGGTTTTACGTTCCAAGCCTCGAATGACTTGTTCTTTCGTCAACGCAATCACGCCCTGCACTTCGTCTGGGGGCATGTCCCTGGGTAAGCCACTCAAGCGCGCTGCGAATATCACGATTCGATACAATTCACCCGGGCGTGGGGTTCCGGGTGGGTGGATCATCTCGTACAGCGCCAGGGGACGAGGCCGGTCACTCAATTCAACTTGCTGGATCGGACCATATTGAGGGATATGCCAGGTAGTCGAAGCGGACAGGATCTCGACGTCCGTACCGATCTCTTCTCTCGCTTCGCGATGGGCACATTCAAGCCAGTCCTCCCCAGCTTCACGATGCCCGCCAATGCCAGCGTAGAACAGCTCACCAGGAGGACAATTGTGACGAGTGCCTGCCAAGAAGAAGAGATAGCGAGCCTTTTCGTCCTGCAAAATCAAACCAACTCCAGCTTCGCAATCGTCAGGCGCAAAATCGTCAATCGTTCTTATCATAAGCATGATATCTAATTTCGATCGACAACCAGTCTACGTTAAACCAGTTCACACATATCCCACATAGCAATGTGCGTATTCGTCCAGCAGTCGTCGCATCATCTTCTGATATGAAACATGATGCTTCCCGGCTTGACGCTTACCGTAATCCACGCTAGGCTTGCTGAGAGCTATTTTCACCTTGACTGTTTCCTCTTGGAAGGCTAGGTCTTCGGGAGTGTGAGAACTTCTATGTGAACAGCCGCTCGTAGTCCCTTGCCCGGGATATCATTTTTTCTTGTTCAGCTTGATTAAGACTCTGGTAATTTTCACAAGCTCCCAGCACCTTGGGCAGCAAACTTGTGTCCCCAGCGGTGCACAGACCCGTTACATCCTGCGAAAGCACAAGATTTACTGCAGCCTGGATATGTTCAACCGCGCTGAAGGGTTCATACCAGGTGTTGTAGGTCTTCTCCTTTTTCCCCCAGGGCCCTTTGGCTATCGATTTGATTACCATAGTGCCCACATTCTCCTCACGACATAGTTGGATCAATTCTTCTGCATTACTCCGAAAATAGAGGTCACCATATTGAACGAAGTTTAGCGGAAAAAGCACAGTATCAAAGTCGAATCGACGGATGGCTTCGAGAAATAATGCCGGGGCATCCACACCATGCCCTGTGATGCCGATGGAATGTGTTAAACCCGCTTCCCTTGCTTCAATGATCGCTTCGAGGGCCCCTCCAGGACGGGTGACAGCATCGAGTTCCTCCAGGTTCGTGACAGCGTGAATCTGGTAGAGGTCAAAATGATCAATATGCAGCCGGTCTAAAGACTGGCGCATTTCCATGGACGCCCCTTCCTTACTGCGCTCCATTGTTTTACAACCCACGAAGAAACGATCTCGTTCCCGGGACAACCAGGGACCTAAGCGGACTTCCGCCTGACCATAAGATGGGGCAACATCGATGTGGTTGATTCCATGGCTGATGACCAACTCCATAATTTGATCGGCCTCTGACTGATCCACATCCCAAAAGGCGGCTGCACCAAAAATTGCGACGGTGCTCAGATGCCCAGTACGCCCCAAACATCGTTTTTCCATTGTATCTCCTTGGATAATCAATCTATCTTAATATCAAACCGGGCGCGTGATTTGCTCCAAATTATCGAGGGCCGCCTTATAATGCTCGCGGCGTTCTGCCCTTTCTAGTGGTCCTGGAAGATGCTCACCAGTGGTGCAAGGGAAGATTCCACTACGAAGTTTCTTCGTCTGTGAAAAGCCACCGCACTCATGCTAGCAGAATTTCAGGAAGGAATCACAGCCAATGGAGGTATACTTATCGGGAGTAACGCCTAGCATATGCAGTAAGGTAAGCACGATTACGGCTCCCTGTGCGGTGTATGGTTTGGTTTCATCGTCGCCCCAATAACCTTCAGGGTGCTGAAGGGCGAACAACTCCTTCACCAACAGTTATTGGGCGATGGCGGCTCTGACTTCTTGCACTTCGGAGTCACAAATAGGTCGGTTGAGAATATCAATTAGTGTCCAGTAACGGACGGATGGATCTTCAGGATCGAGTAGCCCGGGCAACGGTTCGCTGTTCAAATAGTTTTTCCAGTTTTGCATTGTAAACCTTTAACCATGTGCTGAACTATTTTAGGCGAAAGCGTGTCAAAAAGCTGTCGCTATTTGACAGTCCACTGCAACGCGAGACTGTGTGAAAACTCTAAGCGAATTTCAAAAGTGGGACGAGAACAAGAACAAACGCAGAAAATATAAGTCGTCGTCCCAATTATTTGTTAATAATTAGCCCGAAGTGGGAGAAAAAATATCCCATCGGAAAAATTCCGGGCTTTTCACACAGTCTGACGCATAGTTAGGTAGAAGTTTTAAGTTAAACTGCACCTCTATAATTAAACACAAATAATTATTACTCAGACTGCATAGGAGGACACTTTTCAGTTCCATAGGAGCAAAATACACAGCAGTCGCTTTCTTTTGGTTTTAACACTTCCTTGCAGCTTGGACATTGATAAAATACAGCACAACTATCTGTTGGCATTACTTTTTCTTCTGAATACCCACAATTAGGGACATGTGATTGTTGAATTTAATTTCATTACACCCTTTTATTATATCTTTTATCTAACACTTAGCTGAGGGGCCGGGGGATTAATGCCACCGACCTTCAAACAGCTCCGAACTCGTTTAATGTCGAGGGCTTCAAAACCGCAATGTAAACCCCGGTCCCTCTCCAGCGTGATGTTAGGTGGTCCGAGCGTTCTCTGCATGTTGCTTGATCAACCTTAGCCACTCCCTCCTGATCAACCCGCTAAACGGTCTTATTAGTGACCAGTAGAGAGCGAAGCGAGCACGACTCCAAGACGAGGTGCATTGAACGCGGGTTTCTGTTATCAGGCGAGTGCGATGAGACGTAATTGGCACTGCCAATAGATTGCCAGCGGCCTTTCCAAAGCCTTTGATATCGAATGAAACAAATTCTTCAGGCCGGAACGGGAGCATCCCTGCGGAGGAAGTCTAGAATTTTCCAATGAGTTCAAAAACTATTTCTCTATCTTCACGCTTGGCAAGCAAACGGAAGCCGATCTGCTACAAACCCTCAATAGTCATCTCGCATTTAGGGAGGCGTCGAAGACGAAAAAGGAATCTGACAATTGCAGACCGGCCCAAGTTACATGCCAAGTCAGAGGAGTATACAACATTAGCTGGAGCGTTCACTTCTGTTGCATGAGTTTCAGAAAAGTGAAACATTGGAAGATATTCATCTATGAGTTTTTTCATTTTGACTACTTTTCTATATTGGATTCGCAATTCGATTGCTACCCACTACCCACCTAATGGTATTGCTAAGGGGCTTGACGTTTTGGCCCCAGACGCTGCTTTTACTCTAACCAGACTTGGCTTTTCGCGCCGCGTATAACCTTGGCAAAGCCAAGTCCGCTTCAGCTTGGGTTAGCTTGCCCTAATTTTATATTCATACTCTTGATCTGCTAGGTTTTGTTTTCGTAAATGAATTTTTTTCTATATTTTTCGCGTAATTCGTTTATGACAACTAATTCATTATCTGGAGATTCGAAATACCAGTTTTGCCAGCCGTTGCAAGGACTACCATTCATTAGATGTTTGCCAGCTTGATGAATAGAACCTTCAAACCCATCTGGAAGTCGAAGATTACCATCAGGTTTTATATAAGCTTCATTTACGGGATTTTTTTGGAAATATAGTTTTTGGCCAGGAGTTAGAAAATTTACTTCAATTAGGTTTGCGAAGCCTACTCGTGGAGCTAAGCGATTTTTATCACTAACATCGAATATGTCTTCGATAAGTGGTTCTGGAACTATAGGCTCAATATTATCTATTCTTTCTTGTGCTATTAATATGTATTTTTTTTTCTGTTCAATACCTATCCAGTGTCGATGAAGTTGCTTTGCAACAGCACCAGTAGTTCCAGTACCAAAAAACGGATCTAAAACAATGTCACCTTTTTGGCTTGATGAGATAATAACACGAAGTAACAAAGCTTCAGGTTTTTGAGTTGAATGAGCTTTTTCTCCATTGGTTTTTATTCTTTCAGAACCTGAACAAATTGGCAATACCAATTCTCTCGGTATTACCCAATCGCTTCGCAATTGTTTTCCTTCATTAAAACCTTTCATGGCGTGATGGTTGAAAGTGTATTTTGAACCTTTTGATTTACTAGCCCAAATCATAGTCTCATGAGCATTTGTGAGACGAACACCACGAAAATTGGGCATTGGATTGGTTTTAATCCAAACCACATCATTCAAAATCCAAAAACCTAAATCCTGCATTATTTTCCCAATTCGAAAGATGTTGTGATAAGAACCAATAACCCATAATGTTCCAGTATCTTTTAAAACTCTTTGGCACGCTTGTAACCAATTTTGACTGAAAATATCATAGGTTTTGAAACTATCAAATTGATCCCATTGATCATTTACAGCATCAACTTGAGTCATATTAGGACGCCATAGAGTATTTTGTAGTTGAAGGTTATAAGGGGGATCAGCAAATATTAGGTCAATTGATTTTTCTGGTAATGAATTTAAAACTTCAACACATTCCCCATGAATTATTTGATCAATTTGTAGGTTTTGTTTCATCATAATTAATAGTAGTAAGTATTTATTCTTTCAAGCAGGGATTTTGCTAGATTGCGATATTCAGTTGTTTGTTGTTGAGAAAAATATCCAAAGAGTAATTTCAATGTGGTACCATCACTAAATAATACTCGAATGATACCATCTCGCCAAATATTCTCATTTGCTATTAACTTCTTCCAATATAGTGGTCGTAATGATTTGATTTCCTCGAAACTTTCAGTGGGAGATAAATCAAAATCTATTTCCGGAAAGTCAGGTAAGCTAGTTTTCCATTTCTTTATCCATTCAATTAACTCTGTCCACAAATTGGGATGATTCAAGTATTCAAAAATTTCCTGTCCGTAAAAAAGAAATAACTCTATGTGATAAATATCTCTTAACCTGCTCAGTTCTCGGATATAAAATTTTTTGTTTTTTGATAAAGCAGAGTCAATAAAATACATAATGCCAACTAATTTGTTTTGATGCTCCTTAAATAGAAAATCCAATTTAGCTTCAAAGTTTTTTATTTGACCATACTTTTTTGTTGAATCATGATCATCTCTAATTTTTTGTTCAACAAAAAAGGAATTCTCTCTTTTTTTAAAATACTGATCAACAGAGAGAGAATTTTTACTATCAACTGTTAAATTGCGATCCAAATTTGAAAAGCCAATTTCTGCGATTAGTTCTCTTAAAAGGTATTCTAGCGCATCCCCAAAACGTATTTCATGTGATTGAAACAGGTTTTGTATTAATTTTGCCCTCGGTTTGGTCGGGCGAAATACTCCTATGTACCTTTCCGGATTCGATGCAAGTTTTTTTATTAAATTGCGTTTTTCTCCTTCAAAAACATGACGATTGAAAATTCTGCTAACTTCATCGTATAACATGTCTAGTCCCAAGGAATTTTTATATACTTATGAAGAGTTGTGCTACCTAGGCTTTCTAGTAACCAAATCTCATCTTCATCAGGTGTGGCTTCAGTAATTGCCTTTACAAATAATAGTTGGAATAACCGATCGAGCTTTTCATGATACTCCTTTTTGTTATCTTCATGAGGAAATATAAATCTCACTACAGCCGTAGTTTCATCAACCAAATAAGCCTTACCTAATTCTTCTGCCGCTTCTATTTTTGACAATATTTTATCGCCAGTTCTAAATCTACCCCCAACGTGTGATATCGAATACCCCCAAAACAGATCACTAGCTTGATTTGTTAATCGGTCGTAATAATCTTTTTCGTCTTCATCATTTTCTTTAGTGTAAATTGGCGTTAAGTCTTCTAGATTAATCGCTTGGAGTCTCTTTTTTAGAGTATCTTTGTAAAATAATTCGTCAAGATTTTGACGCAATAAATTCTCGTTTTTCAAAGGAAGATAAAAATCATAGATTCTTACCATTTCGTGTTTTTGATAATCGTATTTAGAGAAAACCCAATTCTTTAGACGAAATGAATTATGAAAATGTTCAATGCTTACTTTTAAGATATTGCGGTTTACATAATATCTTCGGTTTTGAACAGGAACTCCGCGTTGATACTTGTCATCTAAAAACTCTCTAATTCTTTTTGAGATATTAGTTCTTAAATTTTCTTCTGTCCACCCAGTAAAGTCAAGTAACTCTTGGAAGGTTATAGTCTTTCCAGCATGTGCTTGCAAGTACTCAAAGCATTTATCGATTTGACGAAAGCTTTTTGGCATTAAAAACCCTTTTGTTGAGTGAATATTTCTAATATATATTTACGATGTTGAACATCAACATAGATTATAACCTCGTCTAACAATTGCGTAACCAGAGCAAAGATTTTTACCAAGGCGCAAAAGCTGGAACTTCCGACGAGACAAAAAACGTGCAATCTGGGGTGAATTTCTCGTCTGGCCAGGCTACAAGCCCTCTACGGCGTAGGAAACGCCCACGGTGGCAGTTTTCTCGTATGGTTGGAAACGACAAATCTGGATTCCAACAACCTATCAGCCCGATTCGGGAGTTCAGTTTTGACGCTTTTACAAATATCTCCCACCTTGTTGCGCAACCGTTACGCTAGTAATGTGTGGAGATGAATATCTTGATCTTTTGCCCTCTATTTCCAAAAGCCCTCAAATTTTATTACACTCATTTTTTATCACGTATTAAGGATTCATTTGGCACGAAGCCGATAAGTTCAATCACCAATAGTATCGTCTAATACAGGCGGACTGATAATATTTGCCGTTATTGAAAAATCCCCGCCAAACAGCGGGGATTCTTTATCGGAAATTTGTAACAACAGGCTAAAATTACGGCTCGATTTTCCCTGTTTCAATGCGCTGGGCATATATGTCTTGCATTTTGTATAGGTCTTGCATCAAGATGAAGAACCCTTCCCAGTGCGCCCAATCTGGACCAGCCATCAAAGCGCCATGACGGGCACGCCGACCTTCATGGTGCCATAGATAGTAGTAGAGTACCTGGAATTCGTCAGCCCAGGGATTGTCTTTGAGCAAGCCCAGTTCGGCTAATTCAGCGCGCATTTCTTCAGCGGGAGCAAAGTAGGCTTCGTTATAGAGTACTACTGCCCCGTCGCCGCTCTCAAAGAAGGCTTTTGTATGTGTGCTGCTATGGCACTCACTGCAAACCATCTCCATTTTCTCGCGGCCAGCTTCGCCGTCCCCGTAGTACATATCCATCACATCTGGGTCGGTACGTTCCTTAGAGACCTTAGCCCACAGGTTCCAGTAGAGACGCTCGGTGACGTTGTGCGTAACTTCGAGTTCGCCAATACCGCTCATGTGACAGGTGGCGCATGTCGGGACGCGATAGTCTCCAGGCTCCCACTCGCCGGGGGCGCTGTCCCATACCCATTCTTCGCCTTCGGTGGCAAAAATTTGACCGTGTTTGGAGTTTTCGTAAACCTCAATATCGGGATGGTCAGGACCTAAGTGACAGCTAGCGCAGGCTTCAGGTTTGCGAGCCTCGGCGATATCAAAACTATGCCGGGTGTGGCAGACAGCACAGTTGCCTACTTCACCATTGGGGTATACATTGCCGATGCCAGCTATGGGGAAGGTTTCTGAAGTCGGGTGTCCTATTTCATCCACTTCGATTTGAGTGCCGTGACATTGCATACAACCTGTTTCTTCAGATACGCCGCTCAATTCAGGGTGGTTTTGCCCCTCATGAACGTGGATCAAAGTTTGCATCGAATCTTTGGCTATGACCTGGAGTCCAGCGCGATGGTGACCGCTGGCGTCAAAACCAGCCACTTCTTTTTCGTGGCATTCAGCGCATGTGGATGGCACTACCAGCATGGACACTGAGACTGTCAAATCTTCGTGACCTTCAACGCCCTGCAGCGCCAATGGGGAGTCGGCTTCGACTTTATGGCAGTCAATACAACTGATAGCTTCGTCTGCATGGCGGCTGCCGTCCCAATCTTCGACGATGCCGTGTGTTTCGGTTGCATGGCATTCTACGCAGTCTCTCGCCTCGTCGGTGAGGTTTGTGACTTGAAAGTCACTACTCTCTTCGGGAGTGGAGGCAGGTTGCCCTCCACAAGAAGCTATGGTCAAGCTGATTACAATAATGGCAAGGATGGTCACTAAATGTTTTACATTCTTCATCATTCACCTCTTCCAATATATCCTATTGATGGTCGGGAAATATTTATTCGTAGAATCCATATTTATATTTTGTTTCGAGTAGATATTTGTTGAGATTGGAGTGTCCGACCTCTTCGTGGCAGGTTACGCATTGGGTACCGGTGACACCGTCAAAGTAGTTGTCGTGATACTTCTTATCTTGCGTAGCTGTTTCCAGGTTGCGGTGGCAGGTCAGACAACCAGAATCGTATACATATTTCTCTCTATCAAGACGTTTTGCTTGCCAGTCAAGATTCGATTCGTCCGTCGTCATTGTTACCCAGACATCATGCGTGCCGGATTGGGCTTTGCCGGCAAAATGAGCGAATACGTTTTTATGTGAAACATGGCAATCTGTGCAGGCAGCCATAATTCCTCGAGGATTGTTGCCGCCATGAATTGAAGCTTTATAGGATGCAACCATCGGCTCCATCGAGTGGCAAACGTTACAGAAATCGGCGTGTGACGAGATCTCGATGCCTGTTTCGAGAACCATCCAAGAGAAGACTACAAGGACGAGCAAGGCTGCTATGCCACCTAACCAATAGAGCGCTTTTTTGTTTTTCTTCATTTTCACCCCGACTTTCATAGTTTACTTGCTAAAGAAATGCCATACTTGGCTATATATCGTAACATTAATTATATATTAATGTCAGGTAACGTAAAAAGCTATTCGCAATGCAAAATATTCTCGCAAGCGTTCCACATATCATCTCAAAAACTTGGGGAGAGTTGGTTGTGACACGTAGGGCGTAGGCCCGCCTTTGGCGCGACCGTGTCACAGCGGGTATGGTCGGGTATCCTTTCATCCGGGTTGCGATGCTCCAGCGTCGTTACCAGAAGGAGTTATGCCCCGCGTTAAACCACACTGCACCTGGTTGATTTGTGACAAAAAGCGAGATTTGTTGAACCCTACGTGCGTTGCATGTGGACGTGGAGCGTTTGTGTTTTACGTTCCAACGCAAGAGAGCATTGGACCGAGGTTGCATTGCAACACTAAGCCTGCGGCCAGCTAACGTTGCTCTTCAGCCGCAGCAGTTAGCTGTCGGCTGCAAGAGCCTTATTAGCTGGCTTTCATACATTTTTCAATTCCTTTGCTATTTTCTTTTTTATTTTCTTATAGGATGGAGGCGGGCCGGTATTAACTTTTTTTCTATTAATGAATAAAGAATCAGAAATACCCCATTCGTCAAACACTTCCTTATTATAGGTATTTATCTCATGAAAAACAACCTGGTCTCCAAGTTCTAAAGAAGCACGCTTCGCCCTTTCAAATACCATATTGTAAGCAGGGCACCATCCATTAATAAATCCTGTTACAGTCACCTTGTTATGATCTAATTCTGGCTCTTTCTTAGTTTCAATCCATTTTGGTGGAATAGCATCATCCGAAAATGGTTTCCACAATAAAACCCGACCTAAAAAGCCTTCTTTGTCTACTTGAACATATCCTTGTTTTTTAAACCAGGATGCTTTCATAAACACTGGTAGAGGCACTCCCCAAGCAACTAACCCTTTCGCACTTCTCTTTTTAACGTCCTCTTCCGCTGCCATTATTAACGCCTTACCTATCCCCTGTTTCTGATAATTCCCAACCCCCTTGTTTTTATATCCGTGGACCCAGATACACAGAATAAAATATAACTCGCTGCCTTTGACAAAAGAGTATTCGATTGGTAGATATTGAATCATGCCAACTGGTTTTTCCTCATCATTTAAGGCCATTTTAATACATAGACCCTTATCTTTCATTTTTAGATACCAGTGTTCTTTGTGATTTCCAGCTTCCCTTATTTCATCTGACCAATCTTCGAGACAAACAAAATAATTACCCTCGTACTCTTCTGTTAGATTAACAATTTTCATGATCTGTTCCTATTCAACATCGTTTAGCGATCGGCTTAAAGAGCCTTGTTAGGTGCTCTTGTTAATATCATGTATCCAGCATATCCCAATCATCACCCAATACCCACCTGAGGGCTGAGAGTTTGCCATTGATCATTCCCCATTCAAAATCATCCCACGGACCAAGATTACCAGAACGGTACCGCCTTTCAACTTTTTTGGCTGCCTTAAGCGCACCTTTCCAAATATCAGGATCAAGATTGATTTCGCCAGACTCCACTTTTTGCCGTAGGACTTGGTGTCTGTTATACCAGACATTATCGAACAATTCGTCAAGAGCTGCAAGTATTTCAGTTTGTTCCCGAGGAACTTCCAAGTCTTGTTGGATGTGCGAAAGGAGCTCTTCCTTAAAAGAGTTGAAATCATCATAAGAGACTGTATTTCGAAGAAGACGTTTGATTTCATCCAAGCGATCTGGATCAGAGGCATAGCGGTTTTCACATATCTCATACCATAGATCCCTAGCCTCTCGAATGAATTTCCTCTTCTGAGGGTTTGCGCCATAAGTCTCGTGGCAGGATGGGCAAAGAGGTGCTGCGTTTTCTTCTTTGTCTGAACCACCTTCCTCTCGTGGGATTATATGATGTACTTCCACACCCATAGCTTTACATAAGCAGCAAGACAGATGCGATTTTTTTCGAACTTTCGATTTCAGCGTTTCTGAAAAACCCATAGCTCCTTATCACTAAAATATATCAATGCTTACACCTTAACAAGAGCGTTAAGGGCGGGGCGTTTTTAACCCTGACACGGCTTTGCTCGTAACCAATCTCGAAAAATCGCGCTGGTTACCCCAGGGTGAAGCCCCGTCCCTTGCATGCAGGATTGTGCGGCTTAAGGTTCTGCATACCAACAATTGCCATCTTGAACATAAATAAATCCAACAGGCAGATGAAAATGTTCACGTTCGTATTGGTCTACTATTGATATTTTTACTCGTAACTCAAGCTTTCTTTTCTCAGGGATTAGGTTTTCCGGCATTTCAAAATGACCGGAAAACACGAACCGCGGGTTTAGATTCCAAAGTTTTTTACCAGAATAATAATCTGAGGGAAGAGCAACACTCTTGTTTGCGAAAATTGATCTAACAACTACTCGAACTCTAACAGGGAGTGAGTCTCCAAGATGCTTCAGTAGAAATCCAACATCTGGGAATTTGCGTTCGTATCCTCCTGGTACTTTCTGAGTAATTTGACATTCGACTGGTGGGACCAAATGTCGAGTAAACTCATTATAAACTTGTTCTCGACGAACCTTTAGTTCTTCAATTTTATACTTCGTTCCACGGGGGTGTTGCACGTTATAACACATGACTTGACTGTGGCAATCAAAGCATAACGGAATTGCATTATCAAAATCATTCTTTCCACCATCGCTTTCCGGCACTAAGTGATGCACTTCAATATTTACACCACAAGCTTTCTTGCATAAACAGCAATGGCGATCAGACCATAATAGAGCTTTAGTTCGTTCTTTTTTATCAAAAGGCATTTCGTTCCTCCAGCCGCACAACGGTCCGAGTTAAGCTGCGTGGCGGCCCAGCTGAGAACATCCGACCATCGGTTCAGTGACAGACCGCTTCAACCCCCGCAAAGCTCCTCGATAGCCACGTCAACTCCAACGAGTGGTTAGCTGGCGTTTCCCACTAGGGTTTCCCCTGCCAAAGCCTATAGCCAAATCTGTGACAACTACACACATCCGCCTTCCTCGCCGTTATACCACACTTCATTCGTAGACTTGTATATGTTGTGAATGGCCCAGAATGCAACAAATCTTGTTTTTTCGCTTGGGTGATTTTCGAAGTATTGCTGGATTATAGGAAGTGCTTGTCGGTTTCCTGTCATCCCCAGCATGTCAATGACACGTAGAACGACGTGTCTGTCTTGATGATTTTGTTGGAGAAACCTGATAAGCCATTCTTCTCGCCCCACTGGTGATACCTTATGAATTGCTCGTAATGCCTGTAAAGACACTAATAGGTATTCCTGTTGGCCAGCGGTTTCCAGAGCAATCCGCGCAAGCACATCAAGCGCCTCTTGCGTTCCAATCCGTTCTAGAGCTTCGACACATTCGAGTGGTATTAAGACAGAGTCACTTTCCTGTATGTTTGACCATGTCTTCTCAATCAGGGCAATCGCATAATCCGAAGGCAGCAAATGGATACCCTTTAGTATGTCACCCAAAATCCAATCGTTACCACTTACAGATAAATCGAATCTCTCCATGATTTGGTTGATCACCTCTTGTGCTTTTTCGGCATTCCCCAGGTCAGCCAGAACCCAAGCAGCTTCTACAACCATTCGTCTGATATGTACTTGATGAACGCCAGTTTGCCTCTCGATAAATGACACAACGAATGGTTCCATTTCATATATCTTGTCGCGGCGAATAACATCAAACAGGATCTCAGCCGAGATATTGTATAGGAATTTCGGTCGATTTTCTGCTTTTACCAACAAGGCAATCTGTCTATGTTTTGCGAGTACCTGAAATGCTTCTTCTTGAATACGAGCGTAGTTACAAGGCGAATCGTTTGTCAACAGATACTCATATGGCAGAGGAGACAACAAATGTGGGATAACTTTCTGCAACGTCTTGGACGATAGATGCTGGCAGGTGACAACAATGCTCCATCGCACATCCCTAGAAACATCTGTTTTTGCCATTTGTCTTAGTAGTTCCGTAGCATCATCAGCTTTAGCCACTAATTGATGCAAATACACACGTGAACTATCTTCCAAACTTGGCAAGTTGGCCAGATCTGTTATTGCTTGGATAACTTCGGTGTCATGATGAGTTTGAAGAACTTGATCAATCAGATGCTCATTAGTGATTTCCACGAGCTTCTCATATGAGGGCGGATGTATTGCTGCCGGGACTGTGCCTTTAATACTGTCGAATGAGAAATTACCTAGTCCGCGAATTGCATATGCCTTTGCGGTGGTAGGGAGTTCATCCTGGGCGAAATCCGAAAAGATTTCTATAGGGATTTCTCCCTCGATTTCACTCAATACATCGAGGAAACGCTCACATAGCAACGGATTGTTCCTGTGAAGATCAATCTGCTGTACTAATGCATCTATAAATTCCGGCTCATTGAACGTCTTGAGAATCTGTATTATACATTGAGTTCGAAGACCCCTGTCGTCGGCTGCTGCTAGCACTGCGATGAGTTGCAATGCCAAATCCGCATCATGGATAGCGATAAGAACCAGCTCTAGCCCCCAATAGTCAACGTCAACTTTCTCAGCGCCATTCACAGGTACCACATTTAATGGTGGCTGACCGGTTTGATAACTATTGCTTACCATTTCGAGCAAAGTCTGTTTAATATTTGAATCAAGGGTACCTCGATTTGCAATCCTGATCAAAGCATCTCTACACGCCTCTCGCGTTGGAAAGTCTATGCTTCTAATCCAACGATCAACAATGTGCTGCTGTGATTCCTGGTCATCAAACCAACTCAAAGCTTCAATGACGGCTGCCCCTGCATGCACCTCTTGACTTATCCAATCCATGTGTGTGTAGGAACGCCAATCGAGGTGAGCATACACAAAGTCACGAGCATTTGTTATCTTACGCCTGGCTACCTCGATCAGGGCAATCTTCCGAATATGCTCAAATTCACAGTTTTCTCTTAGTTGCTCTGACTCCAATAACTCGCGAAACTTCTCACCTACATAGTCGCCTTCAATCTGTCTTAGCAAATTTACCGCAATCTGACGAATTGCTCTCTGTTGGGACTCGCACCTTTTAATTAAGCATTCGACAGTCATCTCGTAAACTGAACCACTTCTTAGATCACACTCGATGATTGCTCTGCCTGCTGTAAAAACATTGTGAGAGAGTAAATCGCGAATCAGAGCATCAGGATCTTCAACTTGATGTACCATAGAAGGCAAAACCGATTCCCACTTAGGCACTTTGATGACCCTGTTTAACTGAATCTGCCCTGACTGGACTCTTTCCCCTATCTGGAACGAAGCCAAATACTCTTGAAAAGCACGATGCCAAAATGAGACATTGCTGTCTTGTAGATGGATTAGACCTGTGTCTGCTAGCTGTTTATAAGTGTCCAATATTTGAATTCCTTGCGGCACCTTGCGACTAGCTGCTAGATCGTTTAGTATCCTTACCAACGCCTCATCTGATTTCTTTGTATCAAGAGTATATGAGTCTCCATGTGTGAATGACAAAAAAGCTAACTCTGAAAGGACGTTTAGCTTGATCTGCCATGAAAGTGGTTGTTGGAACCGTTGCGGTTTAGATCGTGACCAGTTTTCGACTTGCTCCACTACTGCACTAATTACTTGCGTTTGACTGTGGGGCAGGTCCTGATTGTTCGATATAGAAGAATCAGAAGGGTCAGAAGTAGTGTATTTGAAGCGACGTTTCCCAGGCCTTTGTGGATTATCTCTTTGACAAAATCCAAATGCTCCGTTCCCAAATACATCTCCGAAAAAGAACGGATTATCTGCGGAGTGAGAGGCTGCATTTCGTATTTGGCTCGAAGAGACAGTTGTGGACGCCTGAAGTGGCGTGATGTTACTACAACCGGACACCCAAAGTCACGAAGAAGATTCTCAATTTCCTGCTGTAGGTCATAGAGATATGTATCTTTAACCTCATCAAATGCATCTAGTAGCAAGATCAATCGGTCCTGCTGCAACAAATCCATCACTTCCACTTCTGAAATAGTCGTACCTCCTCCCCTAAGTCGGTTTGAGATCAAAACTCGCAAGTTGTTTGAGCTAGTATAGTCGCCAAGCCTTACTAGAACGGGTATTTGGTCACTGTCCTGATGCAGGCAGGCTTCAGCGTACTCACGAGCAATTTGCATTAACAATGAAGTCTTGCCAATACCAGATTCACCGACAATAAGTGTCGAAGAATTGCGGGCTCCGCGGATAAAGTGATTGTATGTACAGGGTTCATTTGGCTTCAAATCGAACATGGGTTTGAGGGAGAGAAATGTGTATAGCTCTTGAGCTGGGAAATGTTTGAGTTGGACTTGAAAGGCCTCCAAAATTGCTGGCGGAAGAGTTAGCTCACTAGGTGAAACAACAATTGAGTGCAGATAAGGAATGAAATCACTGTTCCGCACAGATATGCATCTACGTTTCTTACTCTCAAGTGCGTTGGTGCCGCGGCCCAGAGCAACGTCATCATCGAGGAGGCGAATACGTTCTGTAACAGAGAGGTGTGTTACATCTTTATGAAGCAATTTCCTCAATTCAGGGAATTGCAGATCAAACGACTCAATATCGGTCGCGCGAAAGATTAGATCGTTTGCATTGTATACCCGAAACTCAGTGCCGTTCGTCACAGCGACAAGGTTTGTTCCTGCTGAGATGCAATAAGCGAGCAATTGGCGAAGATGGCTATCCATACTTTCATTGGGCCCTTTGCTATCGAAACTAAAGACAAGACGTTTGTCGTCACCGTCAAGCGCAACCATAAAGTCAGGCTTGATTTTGGCATCATCTCCATCGAGTTCTTTTTCGCGGTTACGAGGTATCTTGACAGCAGGTTGCAAACGTTCAGAAAGGATTTCATCCTCTTCATAGCCTAAAAATTCAGTGAAGAGTGGGACTACAAACCTATCACTTACTTCCGCTTCATTGTGAAAGCGAAGGCTACCAAACCGCGCAAAGATACGTCCCATAAACCACCTCATTGAGCAAGCTAACTATTAAGATATAGAAAATACCCTGCATAATCTATTATTAATCAACAATTATTAAGTTTTATACCTATAATCTCGTCGAATAAACAGATTCCACCGCCATTCACCGCAACGCTTACCAACCTTGATTTATTTTAACGTTTTCTGCTAGATACTAACAAAAAAGGACCAGCCATGGAAAAACAGCCACCCAGGAAACTGCTCGACCGCGTCTGTGATGTCGCCCGCCGTAAGCATTACTCAATCCGTACCGAAGGCGCCTACATCAATTGGATCAAGCTCTATATCCTCTTCCACGATAAACGATACCCAAAAGAGATGGGCGTACCATCCAGCCATTTGTCCACCAATCCCCGCAGCGACGTCGTTCGGCGTCACCACGTTCACGAGAACAGTTTGCAGAAAGCCGTTAGAACTGTTGCTCAACTGTCGAGGATCCAAAAGCGCATCACTCCGCATACCTTTCGTCACAGCTTTGCTACCCATTTATTGGAAGCGGGTTACGATCCTTCACAGGTCCTTCACTACATTCAGGATAAACTCAGGACAGGGCTACACGCACGTTCTCAATAAAGGTCCGATAGCCGTACACAGCCCGCTGAATGGGTTAAACCAAGTGTAACGGTGAATGGTGAAATTATTTTCAAGTACAATCCCCATATGCCCGCTGTCTCTGTGCTCATGCCGTGCTACAACGCAGCCGAAACGATCGACGAAGCTCTGCGCAGCCTGGCATTCCAGTCATTCACGAATTTTGAAATCGTCGCCGTAGACGACGGCTCGACTGATGCTACGCCGCAGATCTTACGCGACTGGTCAGCCAGGGATGAACGCATGCGCATCATATCCCAGGAACACAGGGGGATTGTCGAGGCTCTAAATGCTGGTTTAGAAGCCTGCCGCGCCCCATATGTGGCTCGCATGGACAGCGACGACCGCTGCCATCCCGAGCGCTTGACCCGCCAGGTCGCTTATCTCAAAGCCCAACCTGAGATCGAACTGGTAAGCTGCCGGGTGGCTGGCTTCCCAAAAGAGCAGGTGCGAGAAGGCTTCCAAATCTACCTAGACTGGTTGAATTCCCTGCTTACTGACGAAGACATCCGGCGAGAGATTTTCGTCGAAAGTCCCCTGCCTCACCCCAGCGTGACCTTCCAGCGAGAAGCGGTGCTGCAGGCAGGCGGCTACCAGGATCACGGCTGGGCGGAAGACTACGACCTGTGGCTGCGTTTGTATCTGAGGGGGACACGCTTTGCCAAGCTGCCACAAGTGCTGCTGGAATGGCGTGAAAGCCCCGAGCGGCTGACCCGCAGCGACAGCCGCTACTCGCTGGAAAACTTCCTGAGGGCAAAGGCGCACTACCTGGTGCGAGGACCGCTGGCAGGACATGATGCGGTCATCATGTGGGGCGCAGGCATGACCGGGCGACGATTGAGCAAACACCTGGTCCGCCAGAACGCCCCACTGGTCTGTTATATCGACGTTGATGAGCGAAAGATCGGGGGTACGCTGCGCGGGCTGCCGGTTTTATCCCCCGACGAACTCCCAACCTGCTGGTCGCGCTGGGATAATCCAGTGCTCCTGTCCGCAGTGGGGGCACGTGGGGCGCGCAAACTTATCCGCGAACAACTGACAACTTTCGGCTTGCGTGAAGGAAAAGACTGGTGGGGAGTTGCGTAAGAATTAATTATCAATTCCCCCAACACACAGTTTATTGCCCTTTACCTCCCCGCAGTGTGCGGGTAGCGAAAAACGCGACCGCTAGACCAGCCAGTAAGAACAATCCCCCCAGAATGCCTAAAATTGGCGATCTACCGCCTTCCGGCGCCGGCACCACCTGCGCTTCTGACAAGGTTTCAGCATTTGCCTGAGCACCGAAGTTAATGTACGTCTCGTCGCCACCCTTTAGAACCAGTTCGTAACTGGTCTCAGTGGTGGCATTGTAACCATCCGGCACGGCTACGCTGACAGTGTAATCGTCCTCCGGCAGGTCTTCATAACACTGCGGCTCCAGCCCCATACCAGTGGGTGTGTTCTCGGAAACAGTTCCGGATTGGTTGCTGATGCTGATGGCGCCATCCGGGATAGAAGGCTCATCCTCCTGACGGATCGAATCGCCATTGCGATCATCGAAAAGCAGGATACACAAATTGCCATGACCCGGTTTGGGGGTTGGAGTGGGCAATAACTGTGTCGCGGTGGGTGTCGGTCCAGGCGTAACAGTGATCTCTTCAGGACCGGCAAGTCCCAGCAGCAGTTTCTGGTTTTCGTAAATCGTGTCGCTGGTCAGGTTGTTCAAACCTCTAATTTCATCAACCGGTACCCCGCTTATCAAGGAAATGCTCAAGAGAGTATCGTTGGCTTTTACGATCCAAATAATCCTGCCATCTGGTCCCGCCGTCGGTGTATAGATCGGGATCTGCTGATCCGGAGCTGCATGGACAGGTAGGGTTGCACTGAGACCAAGCTGGCTTGTAGTGAACCAGATCAATATTAGAACTGCTATGTGGAAAAAAACTGTGATTATTAGATTATGTTTGCGAAAACAAGTGAACATAGCAACGTAGATTATACTTGATTGTGGACCGGGGATCAGAAAATCAGGAAACAGGAATAAGGAATGCGCGTAGATCGCAACCTTTTATCCCCTAATCCCTAGCCCTTAAATTTTGCATTGAGGAACTCAACACTTTAAGGGCAAGCAGCGCTATAGCGTTAAACATCACAACTCCGATCACAACAACAATAATCCCCGCCAAGTTGCCTGTTGACTCACCGTAACTGTACAGCGGGATAGCTAGCATATCGCCAAAGGCTCTGCCCACAGAAGTGCCCGATATAAAAACAGCCATCGTTGTGGCACGCGCGACGGGAAGTATCTCGTTCATCAAAGGCAGGCTGCTCACGATAGTGAATTCAAAAGTCAGATAGAAGAGGAACAGACCAACCAGTGCGCCAGCCATGCTGGTACCAAGAAATGGCAGCCCCAACGCTATGAGACTGTTCAGCAGCAGCCCAATCCCAATGGCGCGCCGTTTGCCCAATCGATCTGTTATGCCAATTACCAGCACTTCACCGCTGAGCTCAGAAACTCCGATAACCACTGAAGCCGCTGCCAGGGCGGCGATCTGGACCCCGAAGGAATCTTCTAACCAAACCCCGAAGATCAGGTTGACCAGCTCATTACTGGTACAGTAAGCTATAGCCATGATGATACCCGCTAGTGCCGGCTTATAAGTCAGCACTTTCCGCAGGTTCTGCCAAGCCATCACCGGGCTTCCGCCCTCACTTCGATCTCTCGGTAGCATCCATAACAATGCAGCCATAGCCAACACGCCCGCACCCATCAAGAAGGGGAATGGAGCAGTCCACCCTCCACGGGCGATCAGAAAGGCAATAATTGGCACACCGATAATGAAACTCAGCGACCAACTGGTCTCGGTCAACGCCAGCGCCAAAGCGCGCTGCTTGTAGGGCACCCGGTCCCCAAGATAGGCTGCCATGGAAGGCAGGAAGGTTAATACGCCCAGGAGCGACAAGACCAGCATGACTGCGAAAGTCGTGTAACTCGACCAAAAGACCATCAAGCCGACCCCGACCGTGAAGAGCGAAAGCCCCAGGAGCATGCCAGTCCGGCGTCCCCGGGTGTCCGCGACGGTCCCCAGCAGCGGTCCAAACACACCGGACGCTGAACGCAGGGTCAGCGCACGTGAGAGTGTCACTAAATCCACACCCATACCGCGCCCAATCAATGGTAAAAAAGGATATATCATCCGGATTGATGTGTTCATCACCGTCCGGATGACAATAAAAACTGGTATTTGTAATCGCAGCGAACTCTTCTTTTTCAACTCGCCCTTTCTCTATGTATTTCGACTTTGAGCCATAAATAGGCGGTCTGCCCAACCAGGGTCAAAGTCAGCAGCAAAAGCCCGTCAAAATAAAGCTGAATGAACCACGCGTGCATTGGAACCCAAAAGTTCCCCCTTTTTTCTATTCCTTATCCCTTTTCGTCCAACATCGGCATATTGAGATTAAAACGCTTAGCGGCCGCGATGGCCTCGGGATAGCCGGCATCGGCGTGACGCACAATTCCCAATCCCGGATCGCTGGTCAAGACACGTTCCAGACGTAGGGCGGCATCCGGTGTGCCGTCAGCTACGATAACCTGCCCGGCGTGCTGGCTGTAGCCAATTCCGACCCCGCCCCCGTGATGAAACGACACCCAAGTCGCTCCACCCACCGCGTTGATCAGGGCATTCAGAATAGCCCAGTCGCTGACCGCGTCAGTACCATCCATCATGTCCTCCGTTTCACGATTTGGAGAAGCCACCGACCCAGCATCAAGGTGATCGCGCCCAATCACGATGGGCGCCCCCACGACTCCATTGGCGACCATTTCGTTAAACGCCAAACCAGCTTTGAGGCGCTCACCATAACCGAGCCAGCAAATGCGGGACGGCAGCCCCTGAAAGGGCACCTTCTCACGCGCCAATTTCAACCAGCGCGCCAGATGCTCGTCCTGTGGGAAAAGCTTCAATACCACTTCATCGGTGCGGTAGATATCCTGTGGGTCACCCGAGAGCGCCACCCAACGGAAGGGTCCTTTGCCCACACAAAACAAGGGACGAATATAAGCCGGCACAAAACCTGGAAAGCTAAAAGCATCCTCGACACCGTAGTCATACGCTCGCTGGCGAATGTTATTGCCGTAATCGAAGACCTCCGCTCCGGCGGTCTGGAAAGACAACATCGCCTCCACATGGCGCGCCATCGATTCCATCGAACGGCGTTCGTATTGATCGGGATCGTCCTGGCGCAGTGCCTCGGCCTCTTTTACTGTTAGACCAGCCGGCACATACATCATCACGTCGTGAGCCGGAGTCTGGTCGGTGACAACATCAGGAACCACGCCGCGTGCTGCAAGTTCGGGATAAATTTCGGCTGCGTTTCCGATCAGCCCGATCGATTTCGGCTCTTCGTTTTCCTTAGCTTCTTCAACCATCGTCATGGCTTCTTCGAGAGTGTCGACCACCACATCCACGTACCCAATTTCGAGTCTGCGCTGAGCGCGCTCAGGATCCACCTCAACGACCAACGCAACCCCCTGATTCATCGTGACAGCCAGCGGCTGCGCGGCGCCCATGCCTCCCAGTCCAGCGGTCAGCACAAATTTGCCTTTCAACGATGACCAACCGCGCTGCCTCGCCAAGGAACCTAAGGTCTCATAAGTACCCTGTAATATGCCCTGTGTGCCGATATAAATCCACGAACCGGCTGTCATCTGACCATACATGATCAACCCCTTGGCTGCCAATTCGTCAAAATGTTCTTGAGTTGCCCAATGAGGAACCAGATTGGAATTAGCGATCAAGACCCGCGGGGCATCCGGATGGGTCTTGAATACCACTACGGGTTTGCCAGATTGCACCAGCAGCGTTTCATCATCTTCTAACTCCCGCAAGGATGCCAGAATAGCATCAAAGGCTTCCCAACTGCGAGCAGCCTGACCGCGCCCGCCGTATACGACAAGATCCTCAGGACGTTCTGCCACTTCTGGATCCAAATTGTTCTGGATCATGCGGTACGGCGCTTCAGTGAGCCAGGATTTACAGGTCAATTGTGTCCCGCGCGGGGCACGTATTACACGCGAATCAACCATAAAAACCTCCCGATACAAAGAGTAACCCCTTCTAATTTAATTATAAGCGGCTTAATTATAAGCGAGTTAATTATCTGGCCACCCACCAGTATTAATTTAGTATACGGATGAACACGGAATAATACGGATAAATTGGTGGCGATGACATAATCGCGATAAAATAATCGGGATAAAATAATCGAAGTAATTAAAAAAACCGTGAAAATCAGTATTTATCCGTGTCCAAAAAAGAATTTTGCCCAAAGTGTCAGGTAGGCAGTTTATTATAAGCGGCTTAAATTAATGCAGCATAATTTATTGTAAGCAAGAGAGGAGGGGTTGGGGGATAAGGGGTAGGGGATACCGAAAAAATTACACCGCAGCGGTTTGCGGCGTACTCTCAATTAAACCATCAAACGTAGCGGCTTGAAGGCGCCCAACCAACTCGGCTTGAGTTTCAACCCAAATGGGTCTCATCGGGCATGAATCTCGAAAATCACAATTGCCGATGTTAGCAACACATTCGTTGAGCAAAATGGGTCCATCAATCGCCTCCACCACCTCGAGAAGAGAGATTTCTTCCGCCGGTCGTGCCAAAGACACCCCTCCACGTGCTCCGCGTGAAGTTTGCAGCAGACCAGCCACTGATAATTGAGATACTATCTTCGCTAAGAACGACGGGGGGATACTTTGATCCTCGGCTATCGCGCTTGTGGCTGCTCTGTGGTCGGGTCCTAAACGAGCTAGATAAAGCACCGCCCGCACCGCATAATCGGCTTGACGAGTTATTTGCATAGAAAGACTCCCTTTATAGATTATATGGATAGGATTTATTGTCAATATTTTAGACTATTTTTAGCCAATTAGCAAGTGACAGAGGTCATTGCTCTGAGATGACTGGTATCTATTCTATATGATTATCATCTTTTTAGGACGTTTTGTGCCTGCTTTATAGAGTAAGTTATGGTAAGATTGGCGGGCAAGGTGCAGAGGTAATACCGCCAATAGGTGGGGATTGTTTGTAATTACTGATGTAAACGGATACTGTTCGCCCTTGCAAGTATTTATACAGGAGATACTCTTAATGAAACAGATATGTGTGGTAGGTGTTGGGTACGTGGGTCTGGTTTCTGCTGCTTGTTTTGCAGATTTAGGCAACCGTGTGATCGCTCTGGATATCGTAGAAGAAAAAATTGAGGGCTTGAAACGCGGCGAAATGCCCATCTACGAGCCCGGTTTAAAAGAACTTGTCGAAAGGAATGTGGACGCTGGACGTCTCACTTTCACTACCTCGTACGCTGAGGGATTGGACGGTACTGATTTTGCTTTCATCGCTGTTGGAACACCATCCGGCGTCGACGGCGAAGCTGATCTGCGCTACGTCGCGACTGCTTCTGAAACAATCGCCAGGGAAATGCGTGCTCCACTCATCATCGTCAACAAATCCACTGTCCCGGTTGGCACCGGTGACTGGTTAGCGGACATCGTCCTGCGCCACCAGACGGAATCAATTCCATTTTCAGTCGTATCCTGCCCCGAGTTCTTACGCGAAGGCGTGGCTATAAGCGATTTCATGAATCCCCACCGCACTGTGCTGGGCTCACTGGACCTTGAAGCAGCCGAAAAGGTCGCTCACCTGCACTTGCCTCTGCGTGCTCC
>SDBT01000621.1_pt1 | contig 56908 bp, 49 predicted proteins | sample 2277101 | NCBI WGS metagenome assembly SDBT01 (sample SAMN10404973, study PRJNA504765) | marine sediment metagenome | isolation source: marine sediment core GS10_PC15, 103 cmbsf | place: Arctic Ocean: Southern Knipovich Ridge | collected 2010 | reverse complement strand
GTAATCTGTATATGGTTGATCATAAACATAAGTGCTGGGAAAGATTAATTTAGCTTTGACTCGCTTGCAATACTCCAGCACATTCACCGTTCCCAAGACATTCACTTTATAGGCCAAGCTAGCGTTTTCATTAGAGCTTTTATAACCAGACACTGCTGCTAAATGAAAAACCGTATCAACTTGAGTTAACTTAGCAAAATCATTCATTCTACTCACATCTTGGTTGTTTTCCAGGTTAAACTTTACCACTTCTATGTCTTGTGTTTTTAGAGTTTTGCTTAAATGCTTGCCAATAAATCCACTGCTACCTGTTATCAAGACTTTCTTCATAAGAGTAATTTTAGCATATAATATAAGTATGTTTTCTATTTGTTCTCCTCAACTAGGTCTTTCACCTGAGTCTAACTCTGGCGGTGAAGTCTATGATCGGGAGGTTATCACTCGCTTGTGTCAAAAAAACATTAAAATCCATACTCTTTTACCCAAGGGCAAACGTTATCCTCAGCATAACAACCTTATTGTTAAGCATGCTCTGATTCGTCCCATGACCCCGCCTCATATTTTTAATGCCTTTGTTCTGCCATACTTGCTTAAAACTTATCTAACTAAACGCTTTGATATCTTACGGATTCATAACCCATATTTTATTGGTCCAGCTGCTGTTAGTTTTAAAAGACTTTTTCCTCAAGTCCCTTTAGTAGCTTCTTACCTTCATCTTGAGGAGGGGATTAACTATTTAATTGATAAACAAATAATAAAATTCTTTAATCACATTATTACCATCTCTCAAAGTACCAAAACAGACATCATCAACAGGCTTAACTATCCTAAATCTAAAATTTCAGTTGCCTATCCAGGTATAGATAAAAAATTTCAACCTGGGTCTAAGCCTCAAGGCTTAATTAACCAATATAAACTTAAAAACAAAACCACTCTTTTATTCCTCGGTGGTCTTAAAAAACGCAAAAATCTTAACTTTCTCCTTAAAGTTTTTTCTCAGCTTAAACTACAAAAAACATGCCTAATTTTAGCTGGCACTGGCCCTTCACTGGCCCAACTCAAACTCAAAGTCAACAGCCTGGGTATTGCCTCTCAAGTTCATTTCCCTGGCTTTATTCCGGAAAAAGACAAACTTAAATATTACCAGCTAGCTGATATTCTCCTTCTGCCTTCTTTAAAAGAAGGTTTTGGCATGACTGTCACTGAAGCTGCTGCTTGTAGTATTCCTACAGTCGGTGCTGACCACTTTTCCATTAAAGAAATCATTCAATCAGGCAAAACCGGCTTCTTAGCTCAACCCAACAATCTTGATGACTGGAATCAAAAGCTAACTCAATTAATTAAATCAAAATCCTTACGTCAGAAAATGGGTCAAGCGGCTCAAAAACATGTCCGCCAAAAGTTTTCCTGGCAAAAAAATATCCACACTCATCTTAAAGTCTTTAACCAGCTAATCAAATGAACCTTTTATTTCTTAACGAATACTCTTACCCTCACGACGTATCTGGGGCAGAGTATAGTATGACTGCTTTAGCAGAAGGTTTGGCCAAAACACATAAAATTATTACTTTTTCACCTAACCTTGGCAGTAAAAGATCTTTAATTAAAAATAAAGTTATTTATATTAAATACCCTTTTATTAGAAAAATTAAACCAGGAAAGACTTTAACCCCCTTATGGTTCAATAATCCTATTTTTTGGCTTTATTCAACTTATTATATTATCAAAGCAATTAAAAAACATAACATCAACTTAATCCATGTGCACGGCAAATATATTTTGCCTGCCGCCATAATTGCTGGCAGATTAACTAAAACTCGTGTAGTAGTAACTGCTAGAGATTTTAAATTTTTATGTCCTTTAGCTCTTTGTTATACCAATCAGCAGAAAAAATGCTCTTTGAGTTATTTTATTTTTAATGAAATTCCTGAGTATTTAAGTCGCTATACAAACCCTTCGATATTTAAAACTTTTTTGATTATTAGATTAGTTATTTCTAAACCTTGGCAGTATGTGCTTAAATCATTTGTTAAACAAAGCGACAAGGTTATTGCTATCAGTCCTCAACTAAGCAAAATTCACCAAGATGCGGGAATTAAGAATTCTATATCAATCTATAATCTCCCCCCGGAAAAATTTTCTTCTCAAAAACCTGCATATAAACTTAAAGGTAAAAAAATCATTGTTTCTGTTGGTAAACTTTCTTATGGCAAAGGCACGGACACTCTACTAAAAGCTATGAGGGCAATCAAGAAAAAAATGCCTAATGTGGCCTTGCTTTTAGCTGGCAGTAAAAACATCAGCCTTAAAACAGAATTTCCAAAAAATTGCCGTTATCTTGGCAAATTAAATCACCAAGATGTTTTTTGTCTTTATCGCTCAGCCGATCTCTTTATCATTCTTTCTCGTTGGCCTGAACCACTAGGCAGAGCTACTTTAGAAGCTTTAACTGCTGGTTTGCCAATCATTGCTTCTAATCGAGGCGGTGGCAGAAATTTTGTCAAGAACAACGGTTATTTAGTTAACCCTGACAATCCCAAGCAGGTTGCTCAAGCTATTATCAAAGTTTTAAGCCATCCTAATCCAGCTTTGCTCAAGAGAAATAGTTTCAAGCTACTAAAAATTCGCTTCAGTCGTAAGCAAATAATTAATCAACACTTATCTTTGTATCAAAAACTAATATGAATTTAGGCATTTTATTATCTCCGGGTGACAGTTTATTAAAGCAAAAAAAATCAGGTCAACTTGATCGGCTGATCAAGTATTATTTAATCCCTTATTCAAAACATTTTAAGAAAGTCTATTTGTTTACTTATGGGAGTGACAAGCATATATCTAAACTGCCCCCAAATATTATTTTAGTCACCAAACCCAAATTCATTCCTTATAAACTCTATCAGTTTTTAATTCCGCTTCTTTATTCAAGCACTATTAAAAAAATAGATGTTATTAGAATTTTCCAAGCTATTGGCGGATTGCCTTTATTGTTTATTAATAAGCCATTTGTAGTTACTTATGGATATCATTATAAGCAATTTGCCAAAATTGAAAAACAACCTTTTAAAGTCATGGTGATTAGTTTGATAATTAAGCCCATCTTAAAAAAAGCTACCAAGATTATTATTACTACAATTGAAAATCAAAAATATATTACTAAATTAGGTTTTAAAAACAAAATTTCCTTTATTCCTAATGGGGTTAATCCAGCTGTATTTAAACCTGGAAAAACTCAATCTTCAGACAATTTAATTTTAACTGTTGGCAGATTAACTATTCAAAAAAACCATCAACTACTTATCAAGTCAGTCAGTCAGTCAAAGCATAGATCTAAAATAAAACTTGTCATTATTGGCACCGGTTCTTTAAAAAAGGATATTACTAAACTAGCTGTAAAATATAAAGTAAACTTAACCATTATTAAAAACCTGCCTCATAGAAAACTTGCTTCACAATATCAAAAAGCTACCATTTTTTGCCTCACTTCAAGCATAGAAGGACATCCTAAAGCATTACTTGAAGCCATGAGTTCTGGCTGCGCTTGCTTAACTACTGATTTTACTGGTAACTTGATTCAAGATGGCCAGACAGGGGTGATTGTTGGTAATGCTGAAAAGCTGAGTAAAAAACTTGATGCTTTATTAATTAATCAGGAGTTAAGATTAAAACTCGGCCGAGCCGCGAGACAAGAAATATTAAAATCTTTTGATATCAGAAAATTAATAAAAAAAGAAATTAAATTATTGATTCAAACAGCCAAACAATGAAAAAAATAATTATTATCTCTATCCTTTTGTGCCTGTTTTTTTCTGGCATTTTAATTTTCTATTATAAGGGAGATCGAAACAGCTTTTTAAATAGAACCATCAATAATTTTTCGGCTGCCCATCCTGAAGTAGCTATTAACCTTAAAAAGGGGACTAAAACACTAGATGTATTTTATCTTTTTCATCAGTTAATTCCTGATCAAATTCCTACCTATTCATTATTTGTTAAAGGCAATGACTTAATAAAACTCAACGCCAATCTGCCTAAAAGCGGCTCTTTGACTGAAGAATATAAAAAATCTGTTCCGGCAGAATTTGTTTATCAAGGTAAAGCCTATAAGGTTAAAGTCCGCTATCGAGGAGATAACCCAAACCACTGGCTTTTTGCTAAAAAATCTTGGCGTATTAAATTTAACGATGAATTTGAAGGCCAGAAAAGTATTAATTTAATCTTGCCGGAAGATCGATATTTTTTTATTGAAGCTTGGATTAGCCGTATGGGACAGAAATTAGGCTTGGTTACACCTGAACTCAGCTTTGTTAAATTGACAATTAATGGTTTATCTCAGGGTGTTTATCAGAAATCAGAGCAATGGAGTAGTACCTTTCTTGCTAATCATGGCCTTTCGGAAGATGCTGATCTTTATGGTGAGAATGATTTCGATGAACCAACGCCTGATCTCTATGTAGATGTTTCTAATTTTAAAAAATATACTTTTGATTCTTCAAGACCTGAAGAGGATGTTAGTAAGTTAGCAGCCCTGTTGGATCTTCTTCATGATGCTTCGGATCAGGAATTTTCTGAAGAGATCCCGGATTTAGTTGATATGGATAATTTTCTTTCATGGCAAGCCCAAGCCACTTTAGCTTTCAGCCATTCGCAAAAAAAGAGTCATAATCTAATTGCTTACTTTAATCCAGAGATTAATAAATTTCAGTTTATCCCTTGGAATGTAGCTATGGCCGATGAACCACCGGTTTATCCTGATATCAATTACAATCCTTTAATGACCCGGGTTTTAAAAAGTCCTGATTATATGTTTAAACGCAATCAAATTTTATGGGAATATATTAGTCATCAAGATAATTTGGTTGATGACCTTGATTATTTTGATGGTCTTTATCAAACTACGCGTGGGGCTTTTTACCGTGATTCAATAAAAATTTTCCCCAATTTTGATTTCGACCTGACTGTCAAAAAACATCGACGCCGAATAGTCATGGCTCAAAATAGAATTAAAGAACTATTAAATGATGTCCAAGCGAAAACCTTTGTCAATTTAAATCCTGACTTTGAACCATCAGCTTTAGCCTATATTGAAATTGAAACTAGAGGCTTTGCCAGCTTGGGTCTTAGTCAAATAATACTTAAAATTAATCAAACACCAGTTACTTTCTCCTTAATTAAAGATGTAAACAATAATAGAAAAATTGATCAGGAAGATGAGCCAATTGGCAGATTTGTTATAGAGAATCTGCCAAACTCAATTAACCCTGAAAATATTTTAATTCATACTCATCGGAACATTCAAGAATATGGTCAACCTTTTCTACTTGAACCTACCAAGCAAGGCTTTTTTATTACTTCAGATCAATTTGTAATAATTTCCCAAATTGATGTTTTACTTAATAATGCCATTACTAAGCAACCAGTTAAATATGAGTAAAAAAATCCGCCTGATCACTTTAACTCTGGCTTTATGTGTCGGGGTTGTTTTTTCTTTAAAAAATATTGTTTTGTATTCCAGGACAATTAATAATCCTCAGCTATTTTTTACCCCTTTTAGCGGCGGTGATAATGATACTTATGGAGCTCAAATAAGAGAGGTCTTTGAGGGTAAATTATTTTCCGGAGATGCCTATAGCTATGAAACCAGAAATAAATTACCCATCCATAATTGGTTACCTATTCTAAGTTTAGGTTTAATCGCTAAAGTCTTCAATTCTGTTGAGTTAGTTTTTATTTTAAGTGACTTCTTTTTCCCGGCCATCTTATTTATCTTATTCGTTAAATTTGTTTATCAACTTACCCAACGATATTGGGTTTCAGTTGTTACCAGCTTGTCAACTTTGTTTCTTTTCCAATTGATTAGTAAAATTCCGCCGGTTACCAAAGAATTAGCTTATAAGTTTTGGCAGACGATCACCTTAAAACAACCGAGTAGTTCATATTTTAGCCGTCTGCCGCCCCCTCAATTTACTTTTACCATTTTCTTTTTATTTATTATCAGTTTATATTACACTTTAACTAAGAAAAATAAGAATAAAATTATATTTCTTCTTCCCGGCGTCTTGAGCGGACTGCTTGCCTATATTTATTTTTATCATTGGACTGCCAGCCTCGTTATGATCGTTGTTTGTTTGGGTTTTAATCTCTTAGCCAAAAATAAAATCGTAGCCAAAAGATTACTAATTACTCTGCTGATAGCTTTAATTATCTCCAGTGGCTATTTTTATCAGATTTTCTCAGTTAACTTAATCGATAAACAATATCAAATGGGCAGGATTGACGGTCATTTTATTGAGCCTTTAACCACTTTACGCTATGGCTTATTAAGCATAATTATTTTTTGGCTCGTTCGTAAGCAGGCCTTAAAACAATTATTAGCCAGTATTTTTATTAGCGCTGTTATCTTAGTTAATCTTCAAGCTATTATTGGCTATACTGTCAGTCCGGGTCATTGGCCTAACTCAACCTTTGAACCATTGGTGGTTGTTAGTGCCGGGATTTTACTGGTGGAAATATGTAACCGACTTAACCGGCAAAAAATTCTCAACTATTTTTGGATTTTGCTCTTCCCAATTTTTCTTTATGCTATTTTAAACCAATTAGGTAGTGCTAAATCAGAGTCGTCACTATATTATTTATCGCCAGGGGAAAAGAGACTTTATGATTGGTTAAATAAAAACAGTCCTTCTGACAATGTTGTCTTAAGCTTCAATAAAACGATTAGTCGTCGTTTACCGGCAATAACTCATCAGTATCCTTACCTGCCGTATGGTTGTTTATCTCAACTCAGCACCGAACAAATTTGGGAGCGGTTCAACCTTGCCAGTTCCATTATTCAATTAAAACCAGAATATATTCGTTGGTTCCTAGACAATGGTCCACTGGTCAGACATATGTTTGTAGATTTCTATAATTATAGCTGGTCAAGTGATCTGACAGGTTTAGATTTTCCTGCAAAAGAAAGAGAGATTATTAGCCAAACCAACCCATTCTTTACTTTCGGCCATCTTTACGTTCCTGATAATATTAAACAGGCCAACCTTAATAAGATTGCTGAATATACTAATTTACCTATAGCAGAAAGAATCTGTCGCTACCGATTGGATTATTTAGTTCTAAAAGATTCAGAAAAACTTGCCTTGACTCATTTACTCGACAGCAATATTTTCCAACTAGTTTTTCAGCAAGAAAACATTTCTTTATATCAAATAAATCCTACTCTTTGTCCTCAATAAAACAATGATTGGTCAAAACGCCCTAATCCAAATTGTTTACAGCGTCATAGGCAGCTTAGTTACTTTTTTAACATTATCTTTGTCAGCCAGATTGTTTGGTCCGGAGATAATCGGCTCCTTGGCTTATCTATTAGGCTTGATGGGGTTGATTTTTGCTTTTTCTGATCTGGGTTTTTCCCGAGCTCATGTTTATTTCACGGCTGCTTTAAAAAAAACTAGCCAGACCTTAGGTACTTTTCTCCGATTAAAACTAGGCCTACTTTTTATCAGTGCTTTTCTAGCCATCATTATAGCTTTAATTAATAAAACAGAGTTTAAAGGCTTGTTTGCCGTTATTCTTATTTTTGAATTAACTTCTCGTTATTCTGAATCAATTCTCATTACCTTTGAAGCCTTACAGTTAGCTTTGCCACAAAATTTAATTAGATTAATTTCTAAAATAATAAAACTTGTCGCCGTTATCTTTTTAGGTTTGAAATTAAGCACCGTTTTAGGCTATAGCCTTACTTTTGCTGTCGAAGGTTTAATCCTTTTATGCTTGTCTTTTTGGTTGATGCGTCGTTTTATGCCCTTAAATTATAATCATTTATTGGCTAAAAAATATCTTCGATATAGTCTGCCTTTTTTTATCATCATGCCTTTATCTTATCTTCAAACCAACGGTTTAGTAGTTATTTTAAAACAATTCAGTTCAACCAGTCAGGTTGGTTACTATTCTGCCTCAGCTAACCTGGCTGGTTTTATCAAAACCTTATATGGTGCCATCATGATATTTTTCTTTCCTAAAATTTCCTCCCTTTTTGCTGTTAAAGATTTTAAATCTATTCAACGCTACGCTGATTTGGCTATAAAATATTTACTCATGTTTTTCATACCAATCTTTTTAGTTGTTTTTCTGCTTCGTAGTGAAATAGTTATTTTAGTTTTAGGTTCAAGGTTTAGCCCAGCTGTACCGGTTTTTAGTCTTTTTTTACTAGGAACATTCTTATTAATGTTGAGTGCTCCCTATGGCCATATTTTATATGCCACCAAAAATCATCGCTCACTAGTTTTAGTTAATTTGATTTCTTTAATTATCGCTGTTCTTTTAAGTTTTCTTTTAGTTCCAAGTTTAGGCGCTCAAGGTTCAATTTTAGCCAGTATTAGTGCTTGGACTTTCAATGGTTTTATCTTTTTGTACTTAGTTAAAAAAAGACTTAAATTAACCATTTTGCCTCAGTTCTTTAAATTTATCATTCCAGCCATTCTTATCATTTTATCAGCCACGTGGGTTATTAATTATTTTCAACCTATCTTTATGTTAAAATTAGCCCTAACAACGACAGCCTTGGTTATATATTTAGCTTTATTATTTTTACTTAAGCTTATCAATTCTAAAGACACTAAATATTTAAAAAATTTAATTAAATTAAAATGAATTCAAATAACGCAATTGTCGCCTATATTGATCCGGGAACAGGAATGACTATAGTTGCTGCAGGCGGGGGGGTATTAGCAATGATGGCAGGGTTTTTAGGTTTTCTCTCTTTATTTTTTAAAAAAATCTTTGACTTTCTGAAAAAAAACAAGAAAATAGTTATAATCTTAATCATTACCATAACAACAGTAAGTTTAATTTTTTATGGAGATAAATATATGAAACAAACCAAGTCAAATTTTAAGAATAAAGTAATTATCTTAGGCTTTGATGGTTTAAGTCCAAGAATAGTTGAGTCAATGATGAATAAGGGCGAATTGCCAAATTTTGCCAAATTAAAGGAGAATGGCTCTTACTCTCAACTAAGTACCACTAATCCTCCTCAATCTCCTGTAGCTTGGGCCGGTTTTGCTACTGGTAAAAACCCAGGCAAAAATGGAGTTTTTGACTTTATTACTAGAAATCCTCAGGATTACAGCCTAAGTTTGTCTTTATCAAAAATAGAAAAAGGAAAACCTTTAGAAATTAAAAAAACCAAATCTTTTTGGCATTATACTTCAGAACAGGGAATTAATAATGTAATTATTGGTAGTCCGGTAACTTTTCCACCCGACAAAATCAAAGGCAAAATGCTGTCAGGCATGGGCGTGCCTGATATTTTAGGCACAGAAGGCACCTTCTCTTTTTATACCACTGAACCTGAGGCAAATACTCCCACCACCGGCGGCAAAATCTTTTATTTAACCAAGTCTTCTAAGATTGAGTCTCATTTGCTCGGCCCCAAAGTTACCTCTTTTGGTAATCAGCCAGCCAAAAATAGCCAGGTACCTTTAATAATCTCACTTAAAAAAGGCCAAGCCACCTTAGAGTTTCAAAAACAAAAATTATCCTTAAAGCCAGATCAGTGGAGCGATTGGCAAGAAGTAGAGTTTAAGCTCGGCTCGTTTAAAAAAGTCAAAGGCATCTTAAAGTTTTATCTAGTTTCTTTAGAACCAGAACTTCAACTCTATGTCACTCCGATTAACTTTGATCCTCGTGATCCTTTCTTTAACCTTTCTTATCCAAAAAACTACAGTCAGCAACTAGTTGATCAAATCGGTCTCTTTTACACTCAAGGCATGCCCATGGACACCTGGGCAGTCAATGAAAAACGGTTAACCGAAGAGCCGTTTTTAATCCAGGTTAATGAAATCTTGGCTGAAAAGCAAAAAATTCTTGATCTAGAACTCAAACAAATGAAAGACGGCCTCCTTTTTGTTTACTTTGAATCACCAGATATTATTCAGCATATGTTTTGGCGTTACACTGACCCCCAACACCCTCTTTATGAGCCTAGGGCTAAACAAGAATACAAAAACATGATTACTGATTGGTACATAAAAATGGATCAAATTCTTGGCCAGGTCATAAAAGAAACTTCAACTGATGACTTATTAATCGTCATATCTGACCATGGCATGGATACTTTTAGAAGATCAGTTCATCTTAATAGCTGGTTAAGAGATAATGGCTATCTTAAACTCAATAATTCTCAAAAGGTCGGTAAAGAGCTTCTTAGCGACATTGACTGGACTCAAACTCAAGCATATTCAATCGGTTTTGGCGCAATTTACATCAATCAGCAGGGTAGGGAAGCACAAGGGATAATTAAGCCTGGAAAAGAAACTGAAAATTTAAAGCAAGAAATTAGCAATAAGTTAAAACAATGGCAAGATAAAAACGGTCAATCAGTAGTTAATCAAGTCTATCCTCAACAAGAAATTTTTTGGGGAGATTATGCTCAGCAAGCGCCAGATTTATATGTAGGTTTTAACATTGGTTACCGAGCTTCCTGGCAAACTGCTTTAGGAGCAGTACCTGAAGATTTAATTGAAGATAATTTGAAAAAATGGTCAGGATCACATTTATTTGATCCTCAATTAATTCCCGGAATATTATTTATTAATAAATCAACAATAAAAGACCAGCCATCAATTTTAGATATTGCTCCCACAATTTTAGATTTTGTTGGCTTTGAACAAAAAGAGCTTACTCAATTAGATTTTGATGGGCAATCACTGTTTTAACCAAGCATTAATATTGTCTTCAGGAAAACGCATCATTCGAGCAATTACTTTTCCTTTTTCAAAATTTACAAACTCCCAAACTACTTCTCCATCTGAGGTGACTTCAAAAATACGACCATTATTAGATTCGGAAATTAAAGTATTCCCATTAGCCAAACGCTGATTTGAACCCCTTAGCTTCGAGTAGAAGTTTTCTACCGGTTCGGCCTGATATTCCCAGACAATAGTTTTACTCATAGGATTAAGTTCTAGGATTGTTGAATAACCCCGGTTAGTTCCATTGTCATAGACAAGTAAGTTGCCATTTTCCAACATCGTTGGCATATGGGGTCTATCAAGCATTCCCGGCCCCCAACTCCAGACAATTTCTTTGCTGTTTTTATCTAAAATAAATATAAGGTTAGTATTTCTTGAGCAAATTAATAAATTGCCTGCCTGGAATCGCTTATCTACGATAGCTAAAGGATTCTCTGGCAAGATTTCAACAGTATTTAGATGATAATAGTCATAAATACTATCAAACCCGATCAGTTTACCAACTGCTTCAGTGATTCTTTTAATTAAATTAGACGGCAGTTTAGCTGGCTTAAAATCTTTAGTTACCTGATTTTGCTGCGTTGGCGATTTACTCAAGTTAATCTGTCTATCTTTGGGAGCAATAGTTGAGTAATAGGCATAAAACAATATTTTTCTTGACAAATCTAAACCGCCATTAATCAATTTATTTAATATTTTTATCCCGGTTACCTGAGCATAGTTTTTTTTATCTAGCTCTAAATCCAAATGATGTTTTTGTAAATCTTTTAAATTTTCAAAACTTGACCATTCACTCAAAGTCTCGCCAGTATCAGCTAGATGAAGCAAGGAATCAAACTTAACAATTCTGCCATTATATAACTTCACTAAACTATTTACTGGAACCATCAAACTTCCGTCAGGCATCATGGCCACATCATGGTGAGCATTAATATGCTTAACCCAAATTACCTCTGAGTTTTTATTAAGTTTAATTAACCCTTTTTCAGAATAAATTCCCAATACATCTCCATTATCTAAGAGCTCAATAAACGATAGTTCGCCATCTGGATATTCAGGGAAAACCCACTGATGAACAATTTTGCCCTCCATGTCTATGAGATAAGCTTTATTAACATGATTGGCAAAAAGATTATAGCCAGGATAAGATCGACGCTGGTTATATTTAATTACTCCGGTTACAATCGATTCTCTCTCTGAAGAATTAACATAGGGTAAAGCTTGCAGTTTTTCCAGCTCACTTGATTCTTGATAATTAGGCTGTTTCATCCACACTAAACCAATGATTATTAAAATAATCATCATTAATACTGTTAATGCCTTAATAATTTTTTTCATAAACTAAGATCTAATAACTTTAAAACAAGAGTTTAATTATGCATTATAATAGCATAAGTGTTATATAATTTTAAAAAGATATTTAATTAAATTAAAATGAAACAGAACTTTATTCCTTTAGCTAAACCAGAGTTTGGTCAATTAGAAAAAAAACTAGTTAATCAGTGTTTAGATACAGGCTGGATTTCTTCTATTGGTAATTTTGTTGATAAATTTGCCCAAGATTTTGGTAAAACAGTCAAGGCCAAGTATGTTTTACCAGTTGCTAATGGGACTATGGCTCTGCATTTAGCTTTAATTGCTTTAGATATAAAACCCGGAGATGAAATAATTGTTCCAGCCCTAACATTTGTGGCTTCAGCCAATGCTACTACCTATGTTGGAGCCAAACCGGTTTTTGTTGACATCGAATCAAATACCTTTAACTTAGATATTTCTCAACTGGAATCAAAAATCACTTCAAAAACCAAAGCCATCATGACTGTTGATCTATACGGTCATCCGGTTGATTTTGATGCTGTTAAAACAATCTGTAAAAAACACCAGCTTAAGCTTATCAGTGACTCAGCAGAGTCTTTAGGTTCTTTATATAAAAACAAACCCACCGGCAACCAGGTTGATATTTCAATCTTTAGTTTTTTTGGTAACAAGATTATCACTACCGGAGAAGGTGGAGTAGTGGCAACTAACAGTAAAAAACTTTATGAAACCTGTAAACTTTATCGTGATCAAGGTAAAGACACTAGGATTCATCCTTATTTTCACCCAGTCATTGGTTATAACTATGCCATGACTAATCTGCAGGCCGCCGTGGGTATCGGCCAGTTAAAGCGTCTTAAGGCCTTTGTTGCCCAAAAGAGAAAAATTGCTACCGCTTACCAAAACCTGCTTCAAAACATCTCTGGCATTAGCTTTCAACAAGAAGCTGATTATGCTCAATCTAACTACTGGATGTTTTCCGTATTAATAGATAAAAAGAAATTCGGCAGATCAAGAGATGAATTAATCCGCCAACTGGCGGACAAAAATATTGAAACTCGACCATTTTTCTATCCTTTACCAGCCTTACCTCCATACAAAAAAGAGAATAAAATATTAGACTTTCCCATTACTAAAAAGATTGCTGCTCAAGGGATTAATCTGCCTACTTATGCTAGCCTTAAGCTATCTCAGGTGAAATATATTGCTGACTCTATCCGTTCACATATATCCCAGACTTCTTAATCGTTCCATCAGATCTTCTTTATCTTGACGCCGACCAGCTCTCTCTGATGTATTTTCCAAATCCTGATTCCAAGCGGGCTTTTGACTAACTTTTTCCGTAGTCGTTTTTGCCCCTAGTGACCGATAGCCTTTTTGATACAAAGAAACAAAAGGGATTTGATTTTGACGAGTAATTTGCCAGACTTCTTTTTCAGACAAATGTAAAATCGGTTCAACTCGATAATGAGGCGGTAAGTCTATTCGGCGCCAAAAATCATCTTCAGATCGCGCTTCTTGTTCATCCCATCTAACTCCAACAAATAAACCCGTTTTTTTATTTTTCTCTAACCATATGTTTAAAACCACTGTTTTCATCAAATGGTTGCCAATCAAAGATTCTGGCTCATAACTAAACTCTTTACCCTTAAATCCTAGTTTCTTTAATTCTGCCTGGTTATGCTGATTAAGTTCAGATACCTTAATCATGTCACCCAATTTTTTAGCCTGTGATGACACATCTTGGTTATGAGCTATCGATACAGTCAGTTGCCAGTCTTTAGCCAGTTTATTCATAAAAGTTTTTGTTTCTTCAAAGATATCTCCTTCGTCAATAAAAACTATTTGAGGAAAATCCGCTTGCTGTTTTTCAACCACCTTTTTAATCAGCCAAAGCAATAAGGTGCTGTCTTTGCCACCAGTCGCTGCCACTGCTAAATTTGCAGCTCCAAATCGTTTAAAGGTCTTTTCTATAATTTGCCGAGAGAGTTTAAGCTTATCCTTTAATTTAAGCTTCAGGTATTTCTGTCGATCTTTTTTATCTAAACTAGTTAATTTCATCTACCAGCAGCTTTTTTAATAATCTTAATTACTTTATCAGCTTCTTTCTTGGTTAAATGAGAGGCTGAAGGAATATACATACCCGTGGCACTAAACTTTTCGCTCATAGGAAATACCTTGCCTTTATTCTCCTGATAATAATATGGCTGCAAATGCATTGGCACAAAATATGTTCTGGTCTCTATTCCATGCTTAGCCATAAACTGTCTTAATTGATCTCTAGTCATTCCAAACTTAGGCAACACTTCAAACCCAAACATCCAGTAAACATTTTTTGCCCACTTAGCATTTCTGGGAAACTTTAATCCAGGCATTTTAGTTAAATGTTTTATATAGTACTTAGCGTTTTTAATTCGGGCTTCAACTAATTTTTCGTAATTTTCAGTTTGCGCCAAGCCCACTGCCGCCGTTAGATTTGTCATTCTAAAGTTATATCCTAATCTTTTATGCCAGAAATGCCGCTCAGTTGAAAAAGCCACGTCTTTTAAATTTCTAGCTAAATCAGCAAATTTTTTATTATTAGTAGTTATCATGCCTCCTTCACCAGTGGTAATCACTTTATTAGCATAAAATGAATAGCAACTGACCAAGCCTCGGCCGCCAATTGACTTACCCTTATATTCTGTTCCATGAGCTTCAGCTGCATCATAAATAATCGGGATCTTATGCTTTCGACTTATTCTTTCAAACTCATCCATGTCCACTGGATGACCATAAATATGCACCGGCAATATTGCCTTAGTTTTTCTGGTGACGGCTGCTTTAGTTTGCCTAACATCCATTTGGTAATAATCATCGCAATCTACCAAAACTACTCTTGCGCCAAAATAGGAAACCGCATAAGCCGTTGACACCATTGTATAGGTCGGCATGATCACTTCATCGCCTGGTTTAAGGCCTAAGGTGGCAAAGGTTAGATGGAGAGCCGAAGTACCAGAATTGACTGCCACTGCATATTTAGATCCGACTTTTTTTGCAAACAGCTCCTCAAATTTTTCCAAAAAACTTCCTCGAGAACTGATCCAGTTAGTCTTGATCGCTTCTAAGACATATTTTTCTGCCTTTTTACTCAAACTTGGCTCACAAACAGGAATAATCGTTTTAGATTTCATCGGCCTAGCCTTTTTACCTAAAACCTTATCAATGGCTTCACCTTTCAGTATTGGTTCTGGCCCAGGAATAGCCGCCTTTCTTTTCCCTAATTCTGACAGCTTATAATCTCGTGCTTTTTGCATAATTTAGCCATATATTATCACAAATTAGTGTAAAATTGAGCCTATGGAGCTAAAAGAATATAAGCTGATGAGTCGGCTTGAAGATAATCATTGGTGGTTTGTTAGCAAAAGACAATATGCCAAAATAGTTTTAAATTTAATTAGTTTATCAAAAAAATCAACCATTCTAGATGTTGGCTGCGGTACTGGAAAAAACTTAGCCATGCTGGTAAATTTCGGCCTTGTCCAAGGTGTAGATTACTCTGCTTCAGCTATTAAGTTTTGTTATCAAAGAGGTTTTAAAAAGGTTAAGCAAGCCTCCCTTGCTAAGCTACCATTTAAAGCCGACACTTTTGACCTAGTCACTCTTTTTGATGTTTTGTATCATAAGGGGGTAGCCAGTGACGCTAAAGCATTAAAGGAAGTTAGTCGAGTTCTAAAACCAAGCGGATATCTTTTGATCACTGACTGCGCTCATCAATTTTTATATGGCCCTCATGACATTAGCATGCATGCCCGTCAGCGCTACTCTAAAAAAGAACTCATTACCAAAGTTAATCAAGCCGGTTTTTCCATCCACAAAGCTTCATATATCTACTTCATCACTTTTCCTTTATTTTTTATCAACAGATTCATAAGTAAGTATTTGACTAAAAAATCCGGTTCTGACGTTAACCAGATTAACCCAATAATCAATCAGCTCTTAATCTATCTTTTATTCTTTGAATCCAAGCTACTTAAATTTTTTAATCTACCTATTGGTAGCTCAATCATTATTTTAGCTAAAAAATGATATCCATTATTATTCCTACTTATAACGAAGCTGATAACATCAAACCCATAATTGATCAAATTAGCTTGAACTTAAAAAAACTGCCTTATGAAATCATTATCATTGACGATGATTCCCCTGACAAAACTTGGCAGCTGGCTCAAAAACTAGCAGCAAAAAACAAATCAATCAAAGTCTTCCGCCGTTTAAATGAAAGAGGTTTAACTAGCGCTTTTAACTATGGCATTAAAAAAGCCAAAGGTTCCATCATCGGCTGGCTGGACGCCGATCTGTCTCATCCGCCTAAACTGCTCAAAAAAATGCTACTCAAACTAAAAACTCATGATGCTGTTATTGCCTCAAGATATCTAAAAGACGCTAAAGACGATAGGGGTTTGTTGGCTGCCGTTATTTTGAGTCGAATAATTAACTTACTAGCTCAATTACTGCTTTTTAAAGACATCACTGACTACACTTCTGGCTATATTGTAGTTAAAAGCAAATTTTTAAAAAACTTTAAACTAACCGGGGATTATGGTGAATACTTTATTGACACTATTTTCAACTTAAAAAAACAACAAGCCAGAATCATTGAAATTCCTTACATTAGTATTAATCGCCTTCATGGTCAATCCAAAACCGCTGATAATATTCTTGGTTTTATTAAACGCGGCAGAAAGTATATTATGGTTATATTTAAACTATGGTCAAAAAAGTCACGCTATTTTTAGCTTTAATTGCTGGATTAATCTTACTGATTAATAATGTTTATCATTATCCAGTAAATGCTGGCTATGATGCTACGTTTCACATGCGTTATGCCAAGATAGTTAGTTCTGAATGGCGTATTCCAGAATATGCTGAAACCGCAGAGCATTATAATCCACCTTTATTCTATCTAGTCAGCGGCCTGGTTGGTCGGCTATCTAGTTTTATTACCGGTCAGGACTTTTTTACCGCTCTCAAAGCTTGGCAATATGTGGGCATTTTACTTTCAACTGGTAGTCTCTATTTATGGTTTAAGATCTTTAAACATTTAAACCCCAAAAATAAGATAGGTTCATATGTTTTTATTGCCTTGCTTTTTTCTCTGCCGGTGTTTCACAAAACCATAGTTATGTTTAGTATTGAACTCTTTTTCATGTTCATTACTAGTTTTACTTTTTGGTACTTTATTATAGTTTTTCAGAAAAAACCCTCATTGAGTAAGATAATAATCTTATCAAGTTTAATAATTATTAATTTATTAACTCGGATGTCGGCTGTAGTAATGTTATTGAGCATGATTATTGGTATTGTTGGATTGGGTTATACCAAGAAACTTAATTGGGGAAAAGCAATTAGTTATTTAGCCATGTTGTTAATTTTGACTGCTATTGGAACAAGTTGGTTCTATTACGGTCGTCGTAATCAAGATATCTACAGAGTCGGGGAAGGGGGAAAAGAGGGAGGGTCAAAGATTCCATTTTTTCAACGCCAGCCGTTAAATTTTTATATTAATATCCCCTTCAAATTTATGATGACTTACCCAATAAGGTTAAGCCTACCCCCGCCTTTAAATGAAATGATTCCGCTTTATTACAGTGAATTTTGGGGAGATTTTTGGAATTTTTATTCACAAAGAAGATATGGTATTAGTGTGCAAGCTAGAAAACAAGATCATTATGTTACCAGTCCAGAAAGAGTCGCTAATTTAGCCCTGCAAAACCAAGTTAATCTCTTGCCTACATTATTAATGATTACTGGTTTTATCTATTTTATTATTCGAACCATTAAAGGTTTCTTTATTAAATCCAACGGCAAATGGTTAAGCGAAACCGTATTTTTAGCGTTCAGTTGTTTGACTTGGTTGGGTTTTTTAGGCTTACTGACTAAATTACCCAGCTGGAAAAGCGACACCGTTAAAGCTTCTTATATGCTTTATAACATTCCTATCTTTATCTACTTTACTGTAGTTTTTTTGTTTGAAGTTATCAGAAAATATAAAGTTATATTTGTTCCAGTTATTTTATATTTAATCTTAGCTTCAGGAGTAAATTTATGGTGGTCTTGGTACTAAAAAGGCTATGAAATCTATCTCTGTCATCCTGCCCACTTACAATGAAGCCGGTAATATTATTAAGCTGATCAAAGCCATTATTCAAAGTTTAAGGAAACTCAAACTTCAGCCTGAAATTATTATAGTTGATGATGATAGTCCTGACGGCACTGCTCAAGAAGTCCAAAAACTGGTTAAGCAGAACCTGCCAGTTAAATTACTAGTGAGAAAAAATCAAAGAGGTCTAGCTACAGCCATCCTTCATGGCATTAAACACTCGACAGGAAAAATCATTGTGTTCATGGACACAGATTTTAATCATCAACCCCAAGACCTCCCTCGGTTGTTAAAGCCAATTATCAATAACCAAGCTGACTTAGTTATTGGTTCTCGCTACATCAAAGGCGGCGGCATGCACAAAAGTGAAGCCGGCGCCATTCAGTTCTTAGGCTCAAAATACGGCAGTTTATTAGTCAGTAAAATATTGCTCAATCTTCCTGTATCAGAAGCCTTGAGTGGTTTTATGGCTTTAAAAAAATCTTGTCTTACCAAGCTTAATTTAAAAAAAATATTTCAGGGTTACGGCGAGTACTGTATTAGGCTTTTATATTATCTGCATCATCGCGGCTATCGTTTAGCTGAAATTCCGGTAGTTTATGGCAAACGTCAGTATGGCCAAAGTAAAAGCCGACTGATGAAAATGTTTCTTGACTACTTCAAAGCTGCAGTTAAGCTAAGATTTACTTAACTAGACTGCCTTGTTCCAGCGCCTTGACTACCTTTGGTTTTAAACGCCACATTTTTTGTCTTTTTTCCAGAATCTCTCGATTGGCAAACTTATCTACAATCGCCCAAAACTGTTTTTCAGTCATGTCAATGAATTGGAGAAAATCTTCGAGCATGCGTTGATCTAAAATATGTTCATTTTTCTTGACCAACTCCACTGCTTTTTTTCGACTCATTCGGCCGCTTCGAACCCATTGACTTAAAATGTCGGTATTATGTTGATGGCCAAACTTAGGAAACTTACACCAAGAATGAACATTATAGCCAATAGTATCAATCTGTTCATAGCTTTCAGCCAAGCCTTTTCTCTGCCACTCTTTTTCCAAAGTTTTAAAACCGTATTTTTTAGCAATTCTTAAATTTCTTAAACCACTCCAAGACTCAAAATAACTTAAGTAAATTGGTTTTAATTTAGCTTTCTTAATCTCACTATTTTTTGGATAAATCAAAGGATTTAAGTCCTTCATCTGAATATCTTTATCTAACCAAACTTTCCATGGTGTGGGCTTAGCCACATTATTTTTGATTTGATTCAAAGCACTGTCAGTTTCATCCGATTGCTCACCGCCATACTCATAATTAATATTTTCTCCATAAATAATCAAAGGGATTCCAAACTTAATAGCTATTTGTAAAGGATAACTATATACTGCCCGATCCCAATACCAGGTGGGGATTAATTGATAGTTCAAACCTTTTTTCAGCATTTTTTTAGCCGCTTTCCGGTTCAAAGTCAAAGTTAGCATGTCACAGCCAAATCTTTCTTGGATATTTTCTTTGTTCTTCAAACCTGTTTTTGTCCAAGACCAGTTATCAATCGATAACAGCAAAGGATTCATCTTTAATTTTTCCTTAACCGTATACACTTGGTAATGACTGTCTTTGCCAGCGCTAACCGTCACAATGCAGTCATAATCATTTCTTTTTGAGCCCCGATATTTATTGGCGATCTTTTCTAGTTTTTGCCATCTTTTTTTCCAGTCGATAGTTTTTTGCCGTTCATATTTTAAACAAGGATAACAAACCCCAGCTTTAAATTTAATCCCAGGTCGGGTATCCGGCATAACACAATTTTTACAATATTTCATAAATGATATTATACCAGTCAAATTGCTAGGTTATAATATCCTCATGGCTAAGATATTAATTATTACTGAAGACATTGTTAAAATTCAAACCCTAACCGGTATTTTTGGCAAGGCTTACTCTTTTTTATACCTCAACTGGCTTAAGTTCCGCTTGCAATTAACTCTTTTCCTTTTCAAAAAAAGTCATCAAACCACCGTTTTAACTTCAGATTATTTTAAACTCAATCATAAAAACTGTTTTTATTATGGTCAAGAACTAGCTAATATTAACCATGCTAAAAATATTAAAACCTATCAGCAAGTAGTCAATCAGTTGCTTCAAAATGTTTCTCTTAGTCAACTATTCCATACCCGCCTGGCAATTTTTCTAACCTTTCATTATTTTATCTACGCCGATCTTTATCAAAAAATTCTAAAAAAGACAAAGCCGAATATAGTGGTTACTTTGTCCAATAGCTATCATGAGCAAACCGCCAGATTTATCTGTCAGCTCAATAAAATTCAAGTTAAAAACATTTTTCTTTTTAGTTTTATTAACCTTAACCACTGGCTAAAAAACTTTTTCTTAAACAGAGAATATCGTCAAAAGATCAATAATTTTATTAATCAATCAAAGCATCGACTTCCAAAGGCAGATCAACTTAAAGATGCCACTTTTTTAAGTTTAGATTTTTATCGGCATTTAAAAACCCTAGCTCCAGTCTATGAAACCTTTGAAAAGCAAAACAAAAATCCTTGGCTGATAACAGACATTACCAACCTTAAGCAATCTTTGGCTAACTTACAAATCCCCCAAGCTAATTATTTATACTTAGCCAGTTTTTTACCCCAGGAAAGCATTGGTATAAATCTGAAACATTGGCAAGACCAGTCTAATCAAATCATTGACTCATTAGTTAAAGCTGAATCCAAAGACATGGTTTCATTTCTGTACAATCTTAGCCTTAAAACCGCTAAGCCTATACTCAAACACAGTTTTGTCCTTAGCCATCTTTATCTTGAGGCCGCCGAAAAATTATTCAGTCTGGTTAAACCAAAAGGCGTTATTGTCGTTTCCGATCTTAGATTTTGTGAACTTTCCTTAAGTCATTTGGCCAGAAAATATCAAGTCAAATCTATTTTAGCTTCTCCTAATACTTTAATGGATTATCTTAATCTTCATCCTTATGATACGACTGATGAAATTACCGTTGTTGGCAATTTTATTAAAAATAGATTGATTGATTTTGGTATTAATCCCAAAAAAATTCACTCTGTCGGCGATCCTCGAATAGAGAAATATCAGACTTTAAAACCTAAGTTAAATAAAACCAAGATTTATCAAGCCTTAAACATCAGTGATAAAAATAAAAAAATTGCTTTGCTAATTTCATTTCGCTCTACCTGGACGATTCCTAAAACAGAAAAGAAGGCTTTTTTCCAAACGGCCGTTGCTGCTGTTAAAAAAACGCCTGGCACTATTTTAGTCATCAAACCTCACCCCACAGAAAAACGCTATCGAGTTTTAGAAGAATTAAAGGAATGGAAAATAAATAATGCCATTGTTTCTGATAATAACCAACTGGAACTAGTTGATTTACTTTATGCCTCGTCAGTAGTCTTACAGACTTGGTCCATGACGATCTTTGAGGCTATCATGATGAATCGACCGGTTATTGTCATTAACCCATTTAACAAAGACTATAATTACTTTATACCCTGTATTAAGCCTGGTGGAGCCATTGAAGTTAAAGATCAATCTCAACTAGATTATTGGCTGCCTATCTTAATTAATTCTAATCATTCTCAAACTAAAAAACATCTTAATAAAGCCAAAAACGTTTGTGCTGAATTTATTCGACCTCCAGACGGAAAAGCCACCCAAAGAATTATTAAGCTTTTATTTAATTAAAGGCTCATAAAAACGTAAATTTTCCGACCAAACATTTTCCGGCGCCGGTATTGATTTATATCCTGACAGTAATTTCTCCTCAATTAATATAGTTACATCAACTGTTTCAGGATTAGCTTTTAATAATGACATACGATTACTGTCAATCACTGCTAAATCAGCTGTCTCCAGCCATTGTTCCATCATGGCTTTATTCCAGAAACCTAAACTTCTGACTGTAGCTGTATCCGTTGAGGTTTTGTAAAAGTTAGTATGATTAATTAAAGGATAATAAGACACTTTTCCAGCTAAATATAGAGGCATAGGCCCTGTTAACCAAATAATTTTCTCTTTTTGATCAACCACTTTTTTTAAGGCATTAGCTGACAAAGCTAACCGTTGAACTGTGTTTCCTTGACTTGGTCTTTGGAACAGACTAGCTAAAGGTAGACCAGCCAGCCCCAAGATCAAAAATACAAAGTAATACTTAAACACTTTATTCGGTAGCAACTTAGCTATAATTACTGCTATTAAGGGGAAAAAATAGGCAAAATAGGGGATAATCGCCCGCGGGCTTAATTGATAAGCTGACCAGGCATGGGCTAAAAAATTAAAACCTGATACTATGATCAATAATTGCCATCGTCTATCCTTCAGCCAGAGAGCTTTACGCTTCAGGCCATTAACTAATCCAATTAAACCAACTAGTAAAAAACTAAAATAGACTTCTCCAAATTCTTTAACTGCCTGAAGATATTTAGCTGGATTAAAATTTTCTTTTATCCAATTTGGTTGTAGCACTGACTTTTCTGCCATTGGAATTGGCATAAATAAACTTACTCCTGGAAAATTTTTCAGGATGTTTAAAACATCTGGCCAGCCAGGGGCAAAAAACACTCCCAAAACAATTAACAAGATGAATAAATTAATCATCAGCTCTTTGAGATTATTTTTCAACTCCAGCACCAGAAACAATAAATAAATAACCAGGGTAAATAGAAAATTTTCTCTGATGATAAAGCTGGCGCTAAAAGCTATAGTCGCCCAACGATAACGATTTCTATATAACCAGTAAAATGCCATTACCAGACTTAATACTGCCAACGATTGAGGCACAGCCGATGAATAATAAAGAATAGCCACCGGAGCCAACGACAAAATTAACAAAATATTTTTTTTAGCCCGAGAACCAAGTTGTTTGGCCAGCTTGTAGCTAAACAACATTACTAACAGTCCGATGACTAACGATTGCAATCTGGCTGCCAGTAAACTGGGGCCAAAAATCCTTTGCCCTAGGCCATACCATAATAATCCTCCAGGCATATGTTGATAGAAAAATTCAGGTGTAGAATAATAACCAACTTGGCCAGTTACCATTAACCAGCCTTTGATTAAGTACTTAGCCTCATCAATATAGGTGATGTTGTAGCCAATGCCGTAAATACCTACTATTAACCAAACAAGAATTGGAATAATTATCAATAATTTTTTTTTCATTAAGCTTTGCTAGTCAGCCCGCCATCAATAACGATATTGGCACCAGTTACATAGTTAGATAAATCTGAAGCTAGATACAACAAAGCTCCGGATATTTCATCTTTCTTGGCCATTCTCCCCATCGGCACATTCTTAACATAAGCTTTAACAAACTCTTCAGACTGTTTATCATAAATTCCTCCGGGAGTGACACAGTTAACTCGAATTCCTTTATCTGCCCAGTAACAAGCTAAATACTTAGTTAAAGCCATGACTCCGCCTTTTGAGGCGGCATAAGCAGCTGGTGTACCCATTTTTTTACCAGCATATTCAGCTTGTTTATAAATTCTAAAATCCGGTCCTACTAAACCATAAATTGATGCCAAATTAATAATCGACCCCCCACCTTGCCTTACCATTATCTTCCCCACCGCCTGACTGCATAACCAAACACCAGTCAAATTTACTTTTAAAATATATTCCCAGTCTTCAGCTTGTTGGTCCTCAACTGGCGCCGCTGCTCTGACCACCTGTTTACCAGTCGCTCCGGCATTATTTACCAAGACGTCAATCCGGCCGTGTTTTTTAACTACTTTATCCACAGTTTCCTTAATTGATTCAGGTTTAGTCACATCCAGCTTATAATCACCCTCATTAATATCAGTCACTATTACTTCAGCTCCTACTGCTTCAAAGGCTTTTTTATGCTCTGGTCCCTGAATACCTAAGCCGCCAGTAATTAAAACTACTTTATCTTTTAACTTAAAAATCGAGTTTGACATAACCCTCCTTTAATAAAAGCTCTATTTGCTTAAGGTCAGCTGGGTTATCAATATGCCCCGATCTTTCCTGAGGCATAATTACTACCCGAGTATTATTAGTAAATATTTTTCCTTTCATTAATACATCTCGCTTAATTACATAAACAGCGGCATTCAGCCGATAAACCTTTGGCGCATCCTGTCTTCGATGAATCTTCTTTTTTGACTTAAACAAAGGATATTTTAAGTAATCTTTCTTAACTTCTGCCATCACATAATATGGATTATGTTCTACCTCACAAACAGTCACCACCGAGTCAGTCTGAGGTTTTTTAATTAACTCCAAGCATTTTTCTATATCCTTAACCTGCCGTAGGGGAGAGGTTGGGTCTAAAAGCACTACCACCGAAACCTTATCACCACCTTTTTCTACTTCTTTAACAGCATGTTGTAAAACTGGAATCATGGCTGTCTTATCTTCAGCAAGCTTGCTTGGCCTATCAATTACTTCTGCTCCATAAAATTCAGCCAACTGAGCATACTTTTTTGAATCAGTGCTCACCACTAGCTTATCAATCTGCTTACAAGCTAATCCCGCTTTAATCGACCAAGCCATTAAGGGCATACCTTTTAAGGGTTTAATATTCTTATCTTTGATTGATTTAGACCCACTACGAGCGGGAATTATTCCTAGTATCATACTTAATGAGTAGATTATAGCTCATAATAGCTGTTAAAATTATTCCAGCTCCAAGCCATTGAATTAAATTCAGTTTTTCACCTAAAAGGAAAAAAGCCATTACCGCTACTATTACTGGAGTTATATTGATATATAAATTAAAATCAGCTATTGGTTGGGATTTAACTGCCTTGACCATAAATATAGAAACCAAGAAATAGCCAAATGATATTAAAAATAACCATGGTAAAAAATTAATTGTAGCTTTACCAAACTGAGGAGTTAATAACCATAGGATAGTTAATATTAATGCCGAGATAAACCGTCTCCAAAAAGCCACAGTCAAATCAGAATTCTTAGTTGTAGCTTTTTTTTGGTAAACATAATCAAGAGCTACAAAAAAAGTAGTTATTATTGCCAAACTATCTCCAGAGAGATTAATAATCATTTTTAAATCTCCTATTAACAACCAAATTCCAAATAAAACTACTAAGATAATCGGGAAGATTAGGACATTAATTGATTCTTTAAGAATTAACCAGGCAAAAACAGGAGATATTAAAATGGTTGTTTTGTTTAATAAAGCAAAATTTGTTGCTGAAGTCAGCTTTATGCTTAAAAAACCAACCGCACTAGCCATCCCAATTAACAAGCCACTTGGGATGATTGTTTTGATATTACTTAACTTGAAAAGATTCTTGTCAGTTTTTTTAAATAATTTTATATAAATCAACAACTCAGCTGAAACAATCAGACTAATGATAGAAATATAAAAATATGGATGAATTTGAATATTTAAAAAATGTTTAGCAGTTAGCAGTAAAACCACATCACATAAAATAAACCCTAAAGTCCACCAATTCATAACTTAACTGCCCCCCCAGTTTTAGAAGATTTTTTTGCAGCTTCCACAATCTCTAATACATGCTTAGCTTCTTCACCCGTCACTAATGGCTTTTCTTTGCCCGCAATGGACTGAATAAAATTTTTCACCTCAGCTACATAGGTATTATCCAACCCTTCTTTCTGATAAGCTTGATAATCCCAGTTCAATTCACCTTTTTCTCCAACAATTTTACAGTTGCGTTTATATTTTTTCTGTAAATAATTTAAGTGAATTTCAACTTTAACTCCAGATTTAAACTCAACTTCTAACTCAGCCAAAGCTTCAGTTTCAATCTCCAGCTCAGGCGCTATTTTTATTTTAGCTTTAACAGTTTTAGCTTTGCCAAAAAACCAAATCGCATAATCAATCTCATGTGATAAGTCTAACAGCACACCTCCCCCTAAATCTTTTTTAGCACTATAGCTTTTCCGATGATCTTCATCTGGATGCCAATCAGGCAAATAACTGCCTGCCTCAATTTTAGCTGACTTTACTTTGCCTATAGACTGTTTATTTAATTGCTGTTTAATTTTATTCAAGCCCGACTGCCATCTTAAGTTATACCCTATCATTAAAACTAATTTTTTCTTTTTAACCAGCTTAAGTAATTTATCCACATCTTTAAGGTTATGAGAAATAGGTTTTTCTAAAAAAATATTAACTCCAGCTTCAGCTGCACTCATAGCTGTTGCTAGATGCAAAGAGGTTGGATTACAAATAAACACACCATCTGGATTTTCTTTCTCTAAAAGCCTTTTTAAATCATCATTTCTATGACAATTAACTACTTGATGATTGAAAAATAAAAGATTATTTTTATGCCTTTTCCCAATTGAACCCAGGCCAACAACAATAAACTTCATTATTAAAGCTCAATTGATTCTAGCAATTTTTTAATTTGTTTTTTTGTGAGTAGTTTATCAGGCTTTATTCCTTCGCTGGGGATTTTTTTGCCGCCTATTCTTTCGTAGTAAGTGAAACTTTTGTTAACTACATCAGTAGCTTTATTAGGGTAATCAATTGCCGGCGGCAGTACATACATTTCTTTTAATTCTAAGGCCTGCTCCGCTTCAGTCCGAGTGACAATCTTTTCAAACAATTTCTCACCCGGCCGTTTACCCACTTCTTTTATTTGAATTTTTTTATCACCATACTTTTCAATTAAAACCTTAGCCAAATCTATAATCTTTAAAGCCGGCATTTTCAAAATAAATATTTCTCCTCCTTGAGCTGTATCCGCGACCTTAAAAATCAGCCTGACTGCTTCCTCAATCGTCATAAAATACCGCACCATTCGCTTATCTGTCAAAGTCACCGGCCCATTCTGTTTAATTTGATCCATAAAGATTGGTATCACACTGCCGGATGAATTCAATACATTGCCAAACCTTACGCTGGCAAACACAATTTTTTCTTTGCCCCTGAAATAATCAGCTCCTACAGTTAACCTTTCTGCCAACAGCTTGCTGGCCCCCATAGTGCTGGTTGGGTTAGCTGCTTTATCAGTAGAGATATTAATGAAAGTATCGACCCTATTATCCAAAGCAGCCTCCAGCATATTTTGAGTACCAATAACATTAGTTTTAACTGACTCAAAAGGATTATATTCATTTAAAGCTACATGTTTTAAAGCTGCTGCATGAAATACTACATTAACTCCTTTTAGTGCTATCATCACCCTATTTTTATCTCTAATATCTCCTAACAAAAATCTGACTTTAGTATTGCCTAAATATTTTCTAGTCGCCCTAAACAAACCTGTTTCACTGTGATCAAAAACCCTAACCTGCTTAGGTGAGTAATTATTAATCAATTTTTCTACTAGAACAGACCCGATTGAACCAGTTCCGCCTGTCACTAAAATTACTTTTCCGTCAATGATTTCTTTATTCATACGCTCCTATTTTATACTCTTTTTAGAACTTTTAGTAATTTATCACAAACATGATCTATGGTTGACTCTTTTATACCAGTGTAAAAGGGGAGTGCTAAAGTTGAGCTTGATACTGCCTCACAAACAGGAAAATCACCTATTTTATACCCAAACTGTTTCATATATGGTTGTAAATGAATTGAGGGTAAATATGCTTTAGTTGGTATGTCAACCTTTCTTAATTGTTTAATCACTTCATCTCTATCAAAATACTTATCTAGTCTAACCACATAGACAAACCAGCTTCTAACGTGATCTGAATCATTGGCTTTCATTAAACTCACTCCTTTAATCTGTTCTAATCTGGTCTTATACAACTCAGCCGTCTGGTTCCTGTTAGCTAAGAATTGATCGAGTTTTTTTAATTGAGTTCTACCTAAAGCCGCTGATATTTCTGTCATCCGGTAGTTATAGCCTAAATAAAGATGCCGCAACCATTGCATATCTGGTCCTCTACCTTGATTAGCTAAGCCTTTAATCAGTTGATATTCTCTCTTATTATGAGTCACTACTATACCGCCTTCTCCGGTAGTCATCTGCTTGTTTGGATAAAACGCAAACACGGTTAGATGACCCAAACTTCCTAATTTCTTTCCTTTATACTCAGCTCCTAGAGCTTCAGCTGCATCGTCAATTACCTTTAAATTATGCTTTTTAGCAACCTTTAATATTTCCTGCCATTCAGCCGGATAACCAAAAATATCCACTCCTAGAATTGCTTTGGTCTTTTTACTAATTTTTTTTTCAATCTTGTTTACATCAATATTAAAACTTTTCGGATCAATGTCTACAAATACAGGCTTGGCTTTCTCATACAAAAAACAGTTAGTTGAGGCCACAAATGAAAAAGGAGAAGTAATCACTTCATCGCCAGCTTTAATACCAGAAGCTATTACTGACAAATGTAAAGCTGTTGTTCCACTTGAAGTTGCTACTGCATACTTGACTCCTACATACTTAGCCATCTCTTTTTCAAACTTTTCTGTTTCTTTACCTAAGCTTAACTGTCCGCTTTTCAACACTCTTGATATCGCTCTTAACTCATCGCTAGTTATATACGGCGGTCCTAGTTGTATTTTTTTAGCTAAAGGATTAATTTTTGGTTTCATGACTTCAAAGGTTTAGCGGTTACTCCAACCACCACTGATTCGGCCGGAATATCTTTTTTTACCAAGCTTTTTGCTCCCACCACTGCTTTTTCGCCCACAGTTACGCCAGGTAGAATCACCGTGTGACTGCCAATTTTTGCTCCCTTTTTAATCACCACTTTTCCTGAAGTGTTGTCAATCGTATTGTCAGAATAAATTGCACAATGCGATCCAATCTGCACCTCTTCTTCAATCGCCACTCCATGCTTAGCATTAATATATGTAAACGCTCCTACATCACTATTTTTTCCTAACTCAAGCTTTTCATCATACTGGCACATCCAGTTCCATTTCGTCATGCCTTTTTCATCAAACTTTGGTCTTTGCCAGTTTTTAAATCTACTCATATCTTTAAACTTTTTAGAAATTTTATCACTCTAGGAGCAGTTTGCCCATCTCCATAAGGATTTTTAATCATTTGAAGCTTCATTCCCAAGGCTTTTCGAATTCCTTTTTCAATTGCTTTAGCTTTATAACCAACATCAATCACATTCTTAGCTCGTTCTCGTCCCTTTTGTCTTGGCCCGACATTAACCACTGCTAATCCGAAAGTAGGGGACTCAATTAACCCTGCCGAGCTATTGCCTACTAATACCCTAGTCCTGGCTAACAATCTTAAAAACTGTTCTCTTTTAATGCTTTTAAAAGTTTCTATCAATTTAGGATATTTTTTAGCATACTCCTTAATTACCTCAATCATTCTTCTGCCGCCAGCATCTGCATTCGGATAGATTATCTTCACTCCCAGCTTAAACTTCATTACTGCCTCTAGTGTTTTTTTCATCTGTTGGTTAGCTTTACTCTCATTTTCATCTGGGTGCTGCAAGACTACAATTAAGTCTTTTTTATCTGCTAGTTTTAACTTTCTAGCTTGATCTAGGCCTGGTGCCCCTACCACCTTAACTCTTTTTTTATTCACCCCCATTTTAATTAATTTTTTTCTCGTCCCTTTGCTGGCCGGTAAATGCCAGTCAGCAAGTTGAGAAATAGCATTTCTAGCTTTATCATCAACTGTTGTAGTTTCTTCCCCTCCATGTAAGTGAACAATTGGTATAGCCAGATAAGCCGCAGCTGTTGCCATGGCTAACTGCTCGCCTCGATCTCCTAAAACCATCACTACGTCAGGTTTTAGCTTAATCAAAGCCTCCACCACTCCAGTAGTACATTTACCCACAAATCTGGCCATTGACTCTCGATTATCCTTCACAAACACTCTCTCTATTACCTCATTAACCTTAAACTCTTTATCAACTTCAGTAATTGTCTGGCCAAACTCATCCATTAAATGCATTCCTGTCACTAAAAGCTGCAACTCAAGTTTTTTATCTGTCTCAACTCCTTTTAAAATTCCCTTCATTAATCCAAACTCAGCCCTAGTGCCTGTCAAGTAAGCAATTTTCTTCATGATGGTATTTTACCATCAATAATCGCCTTTTTTCAGTTGAGTGTCTGCTTTAATATCTCTTTTAGCGGTTTTACCTACAATCTTCCAATACATTTTAGGGTGTAGGCCGCCTTTAGCTGGTCGTTTAATAGTTAACATCTTGGAAGTAATCTTCGAGCCTTTCTTAATATCCATTTCAGCAATCACCGCTTTTCGAGCCATTTCAGCTATCACCAGTTCACTTTTAAGTGGTTTTTTTGTTTTACTACCCAAGAAAACTCGAGCTTTATCTGGATCAAGTTGTTTCCCTTGCCGGATACTATCAACCATTTTTTTTAATTCATTTGGCTCTAAAGAGTTTTTTTGATCTGGTCCAGGTGAGTTTTTATCTAAAGTAAAATGCTTTTCAATCACTTTTGCCCCTATGCTAGCCGCAAGCACAGAAGCTTCAATTCCCATTGTATGATCTGAATATCCAACTAGATACTCAGGAAAGTGCTTTTGAATATCGAGCATAGCTGCCACATTAGCCTCAGTCGGTGGGCAGGGATAATTAGTAGTACACTGCAAGATAATAATCTGAGCATTTCCTGTAGCTGCGATAATTTTCACTGCCTCTTTGATTTCTTTAATGGTAGCCATACCAGTTGATAAAATAATCGGCTTTTGAGTTTTTCCTAAATACTTCAAGAAGGGTAAGTTAGTTAAATCTCCACTACCCACTTTCCAAGCTTTAACCATTGGTTTTAATAACTTGGCTGAATCAACATGGCCATGGGGGGTGGACATAAACATAATGCCGGCTTGGTTACACTCTCTAATCAATCGGGGATAAGCTGATTCACTTAACTCTAAAGGTTGTAATAATTTCCACTGATTATCTTCACCCACATTTTTCTTTTGATAAGAAACAGTTGGGCTTTTTTTAGTCGTCACTTGCTCTGCTTTAAAAGTTTGAAACTTAACTACGTCAGCTCCAGCTTTAGCGGCCGCTTTGATCAACTTAACTGCTTGATTAACGTCTCCATTATGATTTACTCCTGCCTCGGCGATAATAAAGCAGGGCTCATCAGGGCCTATTTTTATATCATTTACTTGAATCATTTTGATCATACTTTATAATTATAAACCTTATATTTCTAATTATCCCACAGGAGTTTTTCTTGTGGGTCAAAAAAGCCATATAGGATAGATAATAAAACATTGAACATTGTATAATCAATTTAAATCTAAACTATTTTACTAATAATGAAAAATTATTTGTGTAAAAAAATAAAAGGAGAATGGAAATTGAGGCACACCGTTAATCAGGATGGCACCGATGACTAATATACTTGATCACCAGGAATTAACCCACCTTCGTTTAGACTTAAAGAGAAGGTTTAAAAAATACCCCAAAAAAAGCACTCTTTGGAAGATGTATTACTATTATTCTAAGATTCAGTAATAGAACTTTATTTTATTTTAGAGTTTCAAAAATCTTAAAAAACATTCCGGTTATCAACTTATTATTAAAGCTTATTTATGAAAAGTCTTCCATAAAGTCTGGCATAGAAATACTTTGTCCTTTGGGTGGGGGAGTAATTATTCCTCATTTTGGTGATATTAAGCTGAATGCCAAATCAATTGGGAATAACTTATATATTTTTCACAATGTTACGATTGGGAACGATTATAAGACTGGTATTCCAGCTTTAGGGAATAATGTTTTTATTGGTACTAATGTAGTTATTCTGGGGGAAATAAAGATTGGCGATAACGTAATAATAGGCGCAAATAGTTTTATTATCGACGATGTTCCTTCTAATAGTTTGGTAGCAGGAAACCCAGCTAAAGTAGTTAAAAAAATAAACAAAGATTATATTAAAAAAATTATAACCTATTAATCACTTCAAACCTTTATAGCATGACTAGCAGTGCAGTCTTTTTACTTGGCATAGAGTTTTAAGTGGCTTTTATACCATTTAATTGATTCTTTCAAACCCTGATCTAGCGGATATTTTGGTTCCCAACCCAATAGTTTTTTAGCCTTACTTCTATCAGCTACCCAAAAATTAGTGTCCCACTTTCTTGGTTTATACTCACCCATTTTAACCTTCACTTTATTTCCCACTAGCTTAATAATCTTTTCTGCAGTTTTACTAATTAAATACTGCCTGCCTGAGCCAATATTGATAATTTCGCCACCAAGCTTTGGCTTTAACCCAGCCATTAAATAGGCTCGGGTCATGTCTTTGACATACAAAAAGTCCCTCTTTTGCTTACCTGGTATTAACTTAATCGTTTTACCTTCTAAGCAAGAGGTAATCATCACTGGAATAAATCGGCTTGGTTCTTCCCAATCTCCGTAAATCGAAAACGGCCGCAAAGTCACAATTGGTTTATTAAATTGTTTAGCCAATACCTGACAAAACAAAGATGCTGAGGCTTTGCTGGCTGCATAAAAAAAAGTTGGTTCCAATGAATCCGTTTCTTTCATGGGTTTAGTTTTATAGCCATATTCAGAAGAAGTACCGGTGTTAACAAAATTTTTATAGTTAATATCATTAGTTGCCTCTAATAAATTAACCGTTCCCAGAATATTGGTTTTAATTATTTTATCTATATCAGTTTGAAATGGATAACCTCCATGAGCTGCCAAATGAAAGATAACCTCCGGCTTAATTTTCTCCACTATCTGTTTAATCCCCCTTTTATTAGATAAATCTACTTGATAAATCTTGGTTTGATTAATTACTTCACCAAGCCTCCACGGCTTAGTGCTTGACTTTAAAAATAAACTAACTTTAGCCTGTTTTTTTAATAACTCTCTGACCAGGTTAGCCCCCAAAAACCCACCCCCGCCTGTGACTAAAACTCTTTTATTTTTATATTTACTTAACTGCATTTTTCCAAGTTTTAAACTTATTTGCCAATCTCCAATCATACATATTTTTCAAAAACTCCATCACAATCGACGGTTTTACCGTTGACTTGCCACCCTCTCTTTTAAAATTTCTCATCGACACTCTAACAATATTCCAATTTAAATATTTAGCCTTAACTAACAACTCTGTGTCCAAAAACGAATCATTTGCTTGAAGATCAAGCTTGTTTAATTCACTCCTGGCAAAGACTGTTGGACTGCCATTTATGTCAATCACTTTTAAGTTAAATAATAAATTAGCCAATAAATTAAACGCCTTTGAGATATATTTTCTCAAAGCGCTCTCCCTTGAGACTCTAAACACCTTTACTAAATCCACCTCGCTTTTTTTTATTTCTTTTACCACTTTAGGCAAAACTTGAGCATCACACTGACCATCTGAAGGCATATAGCCAATATACTTACCCCTGGCTCGATTAAGTCCATGAACTACCGCTTGACCATAGCCAGACTTAGACACAGTAACTTTGATTCGTTTATTTATCCTTGCCAATTCTTTTAGCTTTTTTAAAGTTTTATCTTTTGAGCCATTTTCTACCATTACAACTTCATAATTAATCTTGGTTTTCTCTAAAACAGCAATTATTTTTTTAACAACTGATTCAATAATCTCTTCCTGATTTTGAACCGGCAGGACCAATGAAAAGAAATATCTCATAACCAAAATTCTATAATATATTCATATTCTATACTATAATCAGCTACATGAAGCCAAAACTAGCAAGATTAACTGAGTTGGCCAATACTATCCGACAGGATGTCTTAAAGATTTCCCATAATGGTAATATTGGTCACATTGGTTCAGCTTTATCGATCGTTGATATTATAACCGTACTATACTTTTCCATTGCCAAAGTTTTTCCTAAAAAACCAGACCACCCTCATCGTGATAGAATTATCTTAAGCAAAGGTCATGGCTGTGCCGCTTTATACGCAGTTCTTTATAGAAAAGGCTTTATCTCCAAAAAAACCCTTTACACTTATCATCTTAACAATACTCAATTAGCTGCCCATCCAGAGGTTCATACTCCTGGGATCGATACCAGCACCGGTTCTTTAGGTCATGGATTGTCAATCGCCGCCGGCATGGCCTTAGCCAGTAAAATAAGCAAGGATAAATATAAAGTCTTTGTCATTTTAAGTGATGGCGAATGCGACGAAGGCTCAACTTGGGAAGCAGCTCTTGTAGCCGCTCATCAAAAACTAAACAATTTAACTGCCATCATTGACTATAATAAACTCCAAGCTTTTGGCCGGACCAACCAAGTAATCAATCTTGAACCTCTTAAGCGAAAATGGCAGTCATTTGGCTTCAGAGTCTTGGAACTAGATGGTCATAACCCTAGCCAACTCCAAAAAGCCTTAACTAGTCCGCTATCCAAACACAAGCCCACTGTTATTATTGCTCACACCCTTCTAGGCAAAGGCATTTCTTTTATGGAAGACGACTTGGAATGGCATTACTGGAATTTGTCAGATAACCAACTTAAACAGGGCCTTAAAGAACTAAACTCAAATTTATGAGAATCGCTTTTGTTAAAACCATCGAAAAATTAGCTCTGACAGATCAGCGTCTTACTTTATTAACCGGCGATCTAGGCTTTACCGTCTTTGAAAGTTTTAAAGAAAAATTTCCAAACAGATTTTTTAACCTAGGAATAGCTGAACAAAACATGATGGGTATGGCTGCTGGTATGGCTCTCTGTGGTCAAATTCCTCTAGTCTACTCTATTGCCACCTTCGTCTCTCTTCGGCCTTATGAATTTATTAGAAACGATATTTGCTATCAAAACGCTAATGTTAAAATCTTTGGCGTTGGTGGTGGGTTGGGTTATGGAGACGCAGGCTATACTCACATCAACTTTGAGGATTTAAGTGTTTTAAGACCTTTGCCAAATTTAACTATTTTAAGTCCATCAGATCCTCTAGAGACAGAGATATTAATCCCAAAAGCTATTAAACATAAAGGGCCAGTCTATCTTCGTTTAGGAAAGGTCGGAGAGCCTAATATCCATCCCAAAAAACCCAATCTTAAGCTTGGTAAAGGCTATATTTTCCATCAAGGTAAAAAAGTGGCAATTTTTGTTACCGGTGGTATTTCTGTCAATGCTTTATCAGCCGTTAAACTTCTTAGAGCTTACTCAATCAATCCCACTATAGTTCTTATGCCCACAATTAAGCCTCTTGATAAAGATTTAATTATCAATATCTCAAAAACCCATCAATATATTTTTTCCATTGAAGAACATTCAGTCACTGGGGGATTAGGCAGCGCTATTGCAGAAGTTTTAGCAGAATTTGGTTCAAAAGTTAAATTTAAACGCCTAGGGATTAATAAATCCTACTTGAAAACAGTAGGCAATCAAAAATTTCTTAGAAGTCGTTTTGGCCTTTCGCCTCAAAAAATTGCCACGATTATCAAAAAAACCGTCAATTTATGAAGAAACAATTCTGTCCTATCTGTGGCCCTCAAGTCGAAAAAATCCCCCTGTATCCTCAAAACTTTAAAATCTCCCAGTTAAACAAAAAAATTTTTTCTGCAAGAAGATTACCTGATAGATTGCATTACAAAACGGTTAAGTGTCAAAACTGCGGCCTAGTCTTTGCTGACGCCGTTCTTGATAATAACCAGTTAACTAAACTATACCAAGCGAGTACTTTAACCTACCAAGACCAAATTCCTGACCTAGCCAAAACTTATGGCTATTATCTAAAAAAATTAGAGAAATTTAAAGTTAAAAAAAATAGACTTTTAGAAATAGGTTGCGGTAATGGATTTTTCCTTTTAGAAGCTAAAAAGCAAGGTTATAAACAAGTCTGGGGAGTAGAACCAAGCCTGGATGCTATAAAAAAAGCTCCAAAATCACTTCAAAAGACCATAAAAAATTCAATGTTTCATCAAAAATTATTTGCAGCAAACTCTTTTGATGTAATTTGTTTTTTCCAAACCTTTGACCATATTTTAGATCCTAATAAGTTTTTAAAAGATTGCTACTATCTACTCAAACCCAGTGGATTAATTTTGGCTATCAATCATAACATTGAGTCTTTTCAGGCAAAAATCTTAAAAGAAAAATCTCCTATAATCGATATAGAACATTCTTATCTTTACAGTAAAAAAACCATGCCATTAATTTTTGAAAAGAATAAATTTGAGGTTTTACAAGTTAACTCCACTTTTAATCTATACTCTCCTGATTACCTACTTCATTTATTACCCTTGCCCAATAAATTAAAAACTAACTTAATTACTTTGATCAACAATTTTCATCTAAAAAATATCAAATTAAAGCTCAAATTAGGCAACTTAATCCTAATTGCAAAAAAAACAAATAAATCATGAAACCAATAACTAATATCAGGTTAAAATTAATTAGAATAGGTATAAGCTCTAATCCCATAATGAAATTTATCGCCTATATACTTCGTTTGCCGGTTAAAGCCCTCCAACTACAATTACTGGTTTTAAGAAAAAACAAAAATTTGATTAAAATTGTTAAAAATGTTCAAAAAGAAAAAGGATTTATGATGTGGCCTGACGAACTCGTTTTTATTTACAATTGTGCTTTATTGGCAACTAAATTACCTGGAGATTTTGCAGAAGTTGGTGTTTATAGGGGTGCATCAGCTAAAATTATCTGTAAAGCTAAGGGAAAAAAACCACTACACTTATTCGACACCTTTGAAGGTCTACCTAAACCAGGGAAATTAGATGGAGTATTGCAAAAAAAACAATATAAATCTTCGTTGAAAAAAGTGAAGATATATTTAAAAAAATATAAAAACATATTTTTATATAAAGGAATGTTTTCAAGCAAAGCAAAACTCATTAAGAAAAAGACATTTTCCTTTGTTCACCTTGACGTAGATCTATATAGTAGCACTATAGATTGCCTAAAATTTTTTTATCCAAGAATGGTAAAAGGGGGAATCATTGTATCTCATGATTACTCAACTTTAATCGGAGTTAAAAAGGCTTTTGAAGAATATTTTACTGATAAAAAAGAGTTAGTTATAGAGCTTCCAACAAGTCAATGCATTATTGTTAAATCAACCGCTTATGAAAATAATAGTTAAAAAATTTTTAAAAAATGCATTTTATCCATGGATAATCTTGTTAAGCGTGCTCTTTATTTTCATGGTTAAAAACTCCAACCTAATAAAACTTAAACTTAAATTGAACCTCGGCAACTTAATACTGATTGCTAAAAAATAAATATGAGATCAATCGTTAAAATATTTAATAAAAATCTATTTGTCAGCTTATTTGTTTTATTAAGCGTGCTGGTTCTTTTTATACTTAACAATATAGGCTATTTAGACAGAACTACTTTTTCAACTATTATTTCTCAACATCAGTGGCAAAATTTTTCCGCTTATAAGAACAAAAAATTATTTGCTCATCAAAAACTGAAAGGGGAGTTTAAAGCCACAAATAATCGCTTGGGGACAGTTGACATAAACCTTAAAATCTTTCAAGAAGATATTTTTGATTCACTAATATTAATATTCAAGATTAGGGAAAAAGATAGCCAGGACTGGTATTATCAAAGCGAACACAACAATATCATATATTCAGATATTTTTTTCCCCTTTGGTTTTCCAGTAATCGAAAACTCTAAAAATAAAACTTACGAAATAGAAATTGAATCAGTTAATGGCACTGAACAAAATGCCTTTGCTTTAAGTTCAGAAGACCCTTATTTCTTAAGCAAGTACGATTATCCAAAAAATTACTTACAACAAGATAAAAGTAAAATCACTGCTTTTATATTTGGGAAAATTTCTTCTTTTATTGCTTCTTTTACCTTTATTTCTTTAATCAATTATTTGTTTATTTTATTTTTTAGTTTTTCATTTTCAATAATTCAAATATTTACTAAATCAAAAAACCGAAAAAGGATAATCGCAGAAACTCAAAAAATATTTATAACTTTTTCAAATATTATTTGGCTTTTAATAATAGGAATAATCATTACTTTATTTTATTTTAAAAATTCAGGAGCATTAGAAGCATTAGAATGGTCAATGTATCAAACATCAGCAATAGGAGTTGTCTTAGTTGCCTTTATTTTTGGATATTTTTTTAAAAATAAAATTTCTGTGGGAATTTTCAGAAAATTATTAAATTTTTATACAGTTTCTTTTGGGTCTCTGGTTTTGCTTCTTTTATTAACAAGCAGCATCAATATAAGGCATTTGCTTTTTTTGTCATTAGCCTCTATCCCTTTAATTAAATACTATTACCGTTTTCCAGGTTTTTTAACTAACTTAATTGCCATCTTAGCTGTTTTGTCATATTTTAATATTGATTTTCCTAAATTTTCACCCTCAAGGATATTAATAATTATTTTCATTACTATAATCCTATATTTTGCATCGCAATCACGATTTAAGTTTATTAAAACGAGCTTAAAAATTCCTACATGGATATTATTATTAGTTTCTTTGCCAATAATATTTTATATCACTCAAAAACCTATTAATTATCACCATTATTCTTTTTACATTGGCCCAGTTTTAGATGTAATTAAAGATAAAAGTCTTCTGGGTGAGACTCCGTCACAGTATGGTTATTTATCAATTCATTTCCTTGCCTTTATTCTTAAAAGAATTGGTATTTCTTTCGCAAACTTTAATTTAGTCAACATCCTTTTATTTATTTTTTACTTTTTTTTAGCCAGCTTGATTTTATTCAAACTGATAAAAAATAAACTTTATGCTTTTTTTACTTCACTAATAATTATTAGTCTTCAAACAATCTTTAGTTATTATTATACTATTCTATATCCATCAACTGGACCTTTAAGATTTGGTTTAGGCCTGATAATTATTTTTATCTTAACATATTTTTCTTCAAGCATTGGTCTTTTTTTAAGCTCAATTATAGCTAGCATTGCTCTTTTTTGGTCAATAGAAACAGCTGTATATATAATTCCTGCATGGTTAGCGGCTTGTTTAATATTTAGCTACAGCTCAACCAATTCATTTAAAGAATTTTTTAAATCTTCTATTCGTAAACTATCCTTTTTTGGCATTACCACAGTAATCATTTTTTCTTTAATTATCTTAAAAGAGTATTCCATTCAGCATGCTTTTCCAAGAATATCTGACTATTTTGAGTATGCCATGGCCTACAAAGATAGCCATGGCACTCTATTAATTCCTGCATATGGCAACTTTTATCCAATAGTTCTAATTATGATTTTGGGGGTTGTTGCTATTGCCTACATCTTAACTAATAAAATCAAGACAAAACTATTGCCTTTATTTGTCTTTATCGCTATTCATAACATTGCTCTCTTCAGTTATTTTGTCAGTCGGTCTCACGAAAATAACATTGTTAATATTACAAGTTTTGCTATTTTAGAATTGATAATTATTTTCAAAATTTTAACCAATGTTCTAAACATAAATATTCCTCAACTAAAAAGAACGATTAATTTACCCATTTTTTTATTCCTAGTTATGTTTTCTTTCAGATTATATGATCGACGAATTAACTTATATCCATACATACAAAATAGTTATCAGCAAAACATGGCTGATTGGTTTAATCCAAAATCTGTTAAGCCAGTCTTAATAACTGCTTTAGAAAAACATAATCTTAAGAATAACCCCATTGTTTTATTAAGCTTAAATCAGGATACTGGATTACTTGTAGAATCAAATCTTAAAAATGAACTATCGTTAAATCCTGCAGAAATGGCTTATGTTTTAAAAGATACTTGGCGTGATAAATATATCAATCCTAATCTAGAAAAGTTAACCATCGGTACAGTTATTATAGTTGATGCCAATAGATCAAATAGTTTTTTAGGGCCAGTTTTTAACGATATTCAAAATATTTACGATCTTAAAGAAATTGGCATTATTTTTCAAGAAAACCTCATTATTTATCAAATTATATCTATCAAAAAGGTTTAAACTAAAGCAGTTTAAACAATTTATAGTCTTGATTTTGCCAAACCAGCTGCCACTTTAAATCAACTGGATTCATTTGAGCCCATTTTTCTTCATTAGGTCCCCAGAGCCAATAATCCACTCTGTATTTTTTTTGCCATTTACTTAAATCTTTATCAATTGAGTTATAAGTGTTCATGATATCTTTTAATTTTTCTTTAGGAACAGAGCAGTTGTAGTAATCGTTAGCGACATATCTTCTAAAAAATAAATGGTGCCCAGCACAATCCTCAAACTCAAATCTCCTTCTTGCTCTCAGGGCTTTATTGCTTTCAGTCAAGCTAAACATCTCACTTACTCTATTAGCATCAATCCCTGCCACTTTATACACCATCAAGAATCTTTCTAAAGATTCTTCAGCTGGAACAATGCTTAAAAATCCACGAGGGATAACTACGTTATTGTGAGTATAGACTGGTAGATAAAGATTATCTGTAAGGCTAGTTGTAGCCACCACACTATCTCTTTGGGTATTTTGATTTAGCCACTCAAACATCTCTATTTTTGTCTGCTCTAAAGTAAACACTTGAGCTCTATCTTTAAAATAGATCCACTGGATTCTTGATTGATAGGTTAACAGTAAAAGCATCATAATTATTCCAATCATCCTTGAATCTTTGTTGAGTCTTTTTAAAATAACACTTATAAAAAACATCAGCGTCATTGGCCAAAAGATTCTCATTCCCCAATGATCTAAAATATCTTCCGCTTTAATTCCCGAAAATCTAAGTCCCAAAACTACCCCGATTCCAGATAAACTAAAAAGTTGCCAAAAAGTCTTAAACTTCTTGTCTCTAACTAAAAAATAACTAGAAATAAAAATAAGACCTAAGATACTTATCTGTTTAATATCGCCACTTGAGAAAAGTCTGAGTTTATCCACGGGCGATTCAGCATTTTTTATAAATGACTCAACTAAGTTTGATTGACTAAATTTCCATAAATTAATAAGATAAGGCAAAGCCAGCACTATTCCCAAACCAAGTCCTTTAGCTATGTTCTTAAATAAAGCAATTTTTTTAGTTTTCAAAGCCCAGACAGAAGTTATTCCTATCCAAGCCAAACAAAAAGTCCATAAAAATACATAGCTATAAAAAAGCGCGCTTAAACTTAAACCCAACCAAAACCATTTTTTCTTGTTAAATTTCACCATTTGCCACATAATTATTATAAATATCATCAATATTGGCAAAGTTACTTGTGGATGAAAGCTTCTTATAGAATCTGAATATCCTCCGCTTTCCAAAGTTTTAAAGATTATTTTTATGATTGATGGTAAGTAGGGAAAGTAAGTTAAGTAATGAGAAAATATCATGGTGAAAAGCCCGCCAGCTGAAGACAAAAAAGGCTTTTTTGTCAGCAAGAACAGAAAGAAACTAAAAGAAAACCAAACAATTCCCGGAAAAATGAAATCAGCTAAAATAAATCCTTTATCAACTCCACCTGAAACTCCCGAAAGCCTAGCCATTAGAAAAGCCGGCAAGGCTTCTCCTGGGTTATATCCAGAAGGTTTATTCTTGTACTCCCACACAAATGGATCGTTAATTAAATAATGACCATCTAGCGATTCACGGGCTTTGGTTGCATAGTAAATTGTTTCATCAAAAGTAAATGAAGGAGATCGTTGGTTTAAAACAAGAGGGGAATATAGGCTCTTATCAAAATTACCCCATAGGGGAATCATTAAATGGAAAAAACCAAATACCAATTCCACCAGTAAAGTCCCAACTATCCAATAGATCCACATTCTATGTTTTGGAGCTAAATCTATCATGATACAATAATACGTGATGTTTATTAAAAATCCCAGTTTTTAGCTGCTAATTAAGATGAAAAAAAACATAAAATTATTATTAATATTATTTAGTTTTCTAACTGCTGGATTTATTTATATTATAAAAACCTATGATCCTACTGCCTATAATTGGAAAACTAATTTAGTCACTTATTTAACCAAGCTTACGGATATTACATATTTTTCTCATTATTTTAAACCTCACTTTTTGCCTGTTTATGAATTAACTCTAAATCCCGACAACTATGTATTCTTAAACCGTAATCTACCCGATGCCACTCAGACTAAAATATTAACTGCTGAGTACAAAAAATACGTTCCGGCTAAGTTTAAATATCAAGAGCAGGAATATGATGTTGAGACCCATTACTACGGAACTGATTTTGATCATTGGGCCCGGCCTAAAAAATCCTGGCAGATAAAATTCGATGATAAAAAATCATTTAATGGGCAAACTCTAATCAACTTAATTATCCCTGAAGATCGAGGCATATATCTTGAAGAACTCAGTCATTACCGAGCGAAAAAAATGGGTCTAATTGTTCCTGATAGTCAATTTGTCGTTTTAAAAGTCAATGGTCAAACTCAAGGCGTTTACTGGCAGGTTGAACAATGGTCTCCGGCTTTTTTAGAAGGCAATCAGTTGCCTGTTGGTAATCTTTATGGGGAAGATGACGAAATTTTATTTAAAACAGAAACAGAACCCCTTTATAAATCAGTTAAAAATTGGACTAAATATGTCCAGGATGAAATTTATCAGGAAGATAACTATGCTGAAATTGCCCTGTTGATGGATTTATTAAATAATTCTCCAGATGAGGAGTTTTTTCAAAAACTTCCTTATATTCTAGACATTGACACTTTTTTAGCCTGGCAGGCTCACTCGGTTTTGATGGGCAGCACTCACCAGGACAGCGTCGATAATCTCCGGCTTTATTGGCATCCGGACTTAGGCAAGTTCTATATCCTCCCCTGGGATGTTCTAGGTGGCTATGGTTGGCCGGTTGACTATAATCCTTTGGTTGCCCGAGTGCTAAAAAATCCAGATTGGCTGGAAAAACGCAATCAGATTCTTAGAGATTATGTTTTTAATCCTGACAATCTGAAGCAAGATTTAGAATATTATGACCAATTAATCAGCCAAGCTCAGACGGCAATTTTTAAAGACTACAACAAATTTTTTTCCAACTATGGCTATATTAGACAGACTAAAAAGTACCGGCAGCAAATAATTGATCAATTTCAATTAACTAAAGGCATTCTAGATTCAACTAATTACCCAGATGAAACTAGTGGTTTTAATTTGCCTTTTCCTCAGCCAATTGATGTTGCTGATCTTAGTAAAACCATCATTGACTCTGAATTTAAAGATTTTGATAAACTATTTCAATCACCTCAAAAGCTTACCTATTCCGGAGTTAACTATATTAATCAAACAATTATTATCCCTCCCGGACATCAAATTAAACTCTTAAATGGTTCTAAGCTAATCTTTGCTCCAGACGTCTCTTTTGTAAGTTTTAGCCCAGTTCAAGCTCAGGGAGTTACCCTAACAGCTCAAGATCCCGCTAAACCTTGGGGCGTATTTGCTGTTTTAGGTCAAACTGCCTCTGATAGTAACTTCAACCAAGTCATAGTTGAACATGGTGGTCAGGCAATTGTTAATGGTGCTTATTTTACCGGTGCCTTAGCTGCTCACGGAGCTCAAAATATTACCGTCACCAACTCAATTTTTCGCCAAAACCATGGCGATGATGGTTTAAATATTAAATATGCCGATGCTCTAGTTGCCAACAATCAGTTTATTGATAATGACTATGATGGTTTTGACCTTGATTTTGGCAATGGAGAAATTAAAAATAATACCTTTATCAATAATGGTAATGATGGTCTTGATTTAGGTTCTGCTTCACCAATAATAGCCGATAATTTAATTGATAATTCTGTCGATAAATGCATCTCTCTAGGGGAAACTTCCAGTCCTAAAATTTTTAACAATATTCTTAAAAATTGCAATATAGCCATTGCTGTTAAAGACAGTAGTCAACCAGAAATTTTTAACAATCAAATCACCAACAATCACATCGGCCTTGCCTCTTATCAGAAAAAACCTATTTTCCCTCGCTTGCCGTTTATCTTTAGCAATAATTTGCTGGAAAACAACGAAATTGATTTTGAAGAAGAAAATAAAGATTTAAGAAAAGAAAATATATGAAGCTTAAAGACTATCTTTTAGTTTCTGTTTTGACAGCTATCAGTCCATTAATTTACGGTTATTATTTTAATGTCTTGGACCATCATCATTACCTGCCATATATAAATAAACTATTAAATCCTGCACTTTATCTTAATGATTATTATTTTTCTCAGCCTCATAATTTATATTCACCTTTCAATTATTTTATTGTTTTCATTAAAAAGCTTTTCAATTTAAACCTTCCCTGGACATATTTTATTATCTATTTTGTCAGCCTTTGGTTATTATATTTTGCCATTTATTATTTAACTCAAACCATCTATAAAAAATCAGCTATCAGCGCTCTAGCTGTTTTTTTATTTCTGCTGCCTAAATGGGCCGCTCAGATTGGCTATCTGACTCATCATTTTTACTTTGTTAGCCGAGATTTAAGTTTAGGGTTGTCTTTGATTGCTTTAAGCTTAATATTGAAAAAAAAATCTCTACCAAGCGCTATTTTGATAGCTTTAGCTGCCCTGGTTAACCCTTCTATTCCTATTCCAGTCGCCATTCTTTGGATCCTGTTTTGGCTTAAAAACTTAACCAACAAACTGCCCGCCTTTTTACCTATTAATCAACCTTGGTTAAATACCCTCAAACAGCGCGGTACCTATAGTTTTCCTCATTTATGGAAATGGACTGGTTGGGGCAACCTAGCCTTGTTTTTATCCCTTTTAGCCAGCGGCTACCTAGCCCTCAGACAAAATATTTTTGGCAAATACCTTCGTCTTATCAACAAATTTATCTTTATCTGCTTTAGTTTATTTATATTTCACTTTATCATCAGCGTCTTAATTCCCATTCCTCAACTGATTCAACTTCAATTACTCAGATCCCTTAACTATATTTTTATCATTAGTTTAATCGTTTTTGCTGCCACTATCTTTCAGCTTTTTGCCAGCCACAATAGAATCTATAAACTAACTGCCTCTATCGCCTTGCTTGGAGTCTATTTTTGGGCTGATCATCTGACAATTTGGCATTTTTTAGCCATCTGGACCCTGCCTTTAGTTTTATTAATTAAACCTCTCAAACATAAACTTAAGCCTCAACTTGCTTCTCAAACTGTTTTTAAACTGATTTTTCTTATCAGTTTATTCCACTTACTTTTTCAGTTAGTCATGGTTAAACCATCAATTAACCTGCCTTTCTATTTTCATTACCCCAGCCCTTTAGTCAATCTTGATCATTTTTCCTCCTGGTTGGATATTCAGATTTGGGCTAAAAACAACACTACCGAAGATAAAATTTTTTTAACACATCCTCAACAGTCGGGTTTCCGCAATTTTTCCCAAAGAAGCATTGTTGGTGATCTTAAAGATGGAGGTTTAATTTTTTACTCTTCTGATTACGCTCGAAATTGGCAGGGAAAAATGAACGATTTACAAAATTTTTCTCAATTCAACACTAATGATTTTAACAATTTAAAGCAAAAACACTCTTTTGATTATATTGTAGTTGCCAAAAACCATCAGTTAGTAAATATTCAGCTTATTTATCAAAACAATAACTTTTCTGTCTATAAGATATGATAAAATTAAGTTTATGAAAAAGCGTCAAATTACTATTGCTGATGTTTGCTTTAATTCTAAAGTTAAAGATTATTTAAATCAGATAATTAAAACTAATCGTTTAACTTATGGTTCATTTACCAAAAAATTTGAGGAGAAATTTGCCAAACTTCATCAAAGAAAATGGGCTGTTTTTACTTCATCAGGCACTGGTGCTCTACAGATAGGTTTAGCCGCACTTAAAGAAATATATCAGTGGCAGGATGGAGATGAAGTTTTAGTCCCTGCTATTTCTTTTGTATCTACTGCCAATATTGTTTATCATTTACGCTTAAAACCTGTTTTTGTTGATGTTGAGCTAGAAACTTATAATCTTGATCCTGACCAAATTAAAAAACATATAACTAAGAAAACCCGGGCTATTATTCCTGTTCATATTTTAGGTTTACCGGCTAATATGCCGGCTATTATTAATATAGCTAAACAATATAATTTAAAGGTCTTTGAAGACTCTTGTGACACAATGTTTGTTGCTATTAATAAAAAACCAGTTGGCAGTTTTGGAGCCATAGCGGCTTTTTCTACTTACATAGCCCACTTATTGCCCACAGGAGTTGGCGGTTTTCTTGTTGGAGATAATGCCAAATTAGAAAAAATCGCCAGAAGCTATGCTTTTCATGGTCGTCATACCAGTTATCTTTCTATTGACGATGATGATAAAAATAAATTTAATCAAGCTTTTAAAAATCGTTTTCGTTTTGATCGTATTGGCTTCCATTTTCGATTAACAGAATTAGAAGCAGCTATTGGATTAAGTCAGCTGGAAACAAAGGAGTATAGTCAAAACATCAAAAAACGTCAGAGTCTAGCTAAGCTTTTAATTAAATTACTTAAACCTTTAGAAGATAAAATTCAATTACCTTATTCTCCTGTTGGTTTTCAGCATGCTTATATGATGTTTCCTTTAATGATTAAAGATTCTAAAATAAATAAATGGCAGTTAATGTTGTTTTTAGAAAAAAATAACATTGAAACCAGAGAATTATTGCCTTTATTAAATCAGCTAGCTTATAAAAAAACATTTGGCAATTTAGAAAAAAAATATCCTAATGCTGCTAAAATTAACAAAAATGGTTTTTATTTTGGCTGTCATTCATATATGAATCAATCTGATATTAAATATATTGCCAAAAAAATTCATGAGTTTTTATCAAAATAAAAAAGTATTAGTCACCGGCGGCACTGGTTTTATTGGCTCTCATTTAGTCGAAGCCTTAAATGCTGTTGGTGCTAAAGTCACTGCTCCTTCTAAAAAGACTCTTGACCTTAAAGTAGCCGATAAAGTCAACCAGCTAGTTAAAGATCATGACTATATTTTTCACTTAGCGGCTACTGTCGGCGGGATTCACTATAACAGTGTTCATCCAGCCACTCTGCTTTATGAAAACACTTTTCCAGGCCTCAATGTTATCGAAGCTGCTAGAAAATTCAAGATCAAAAGAATGCTCATGGCTTCTTCAGCTTGTGTTTATTCAAACTCTTGCACTATTCCCACCCCTGAGTCAGAGGGCTTTAAAGATCATCCAGAATCTACCAATTTTGGCTATGGTTGGTCAAAGCGCTTTCTGGAACTACTAGCCAAAACCTATCATCAAGAACACCGCATGAAAATTGCCATTGTCAGGCCTTACAATGCCTATGGCCCTCAAGACAGCTTTGATCCTAAAAACTCTCATGTTATTCCTGCTTTAGTTAAAAGAATTTGTGATGGAGAAAATCCTTTAATTGTTTGGGGTGATGGTTCAGCCACCCGTTCGTTTATTTATGTTACCGATATAGTCAAAGGTATGTTGGCCGCCTTAGAAAAGTATCCCCAGCCTGACCCAATTAACTTGGGTACCACCGAAGAAATCAGTATCAAAAATTTAAGTAAACTAATTATTAAACTTTCAGGTAAAAGCACAAAAATTAAATTTGATCCTAAAAAACCTAATGGCCAACCGCGTAGAAACTGCGATACTAAAAAAGCTGAAAAAATTCTGGGCTTTAAAGCTAAAACAACTTTAGAACAAGGCTTACCTGAGGTTATTAAATATTACCGCACCCATGTCCAAAAAACCAATTAAAACCACTCTGGTAATTTTGACTCGTAACGAAATTACCGGCATGAAAGCTTTAATTAAAAAAATCCCTTTTAATAAAGTCGACGAAGCTTTTGTCATCGACTATAACTCTACTGACGGCACTAAAGAATTTGTTAAAAAAAACAAAATAAGATTAATTAATCAAATCAAACCTGGCAGAGGAGAAGCTTTTCGCTTAGCCATTAAAAAAGCTAAAGGAAAACATTTAGTTTTTTTTAGTCCTGATGGAAATGAAGATCCAAACGATATTCCTAAATTATTAAAACTATTAGATAAAGGCAATGATTTAGCTATTGCCTCTAGATTTCTTCCTCAATCCAGAAATGAGGAAGACGATCAATTATTAAAATTTAGAGCTTGGGCTAATCAGAGTTTTACTTTGATCGCCAATTTTTTATGGAAAGGCAAACTGTCTGATAGTATTAATGGCTATCGGGCTATTACTAAACCTGCTTTTCAAAGATTAAAACTTGACGGTTCTGGCTATGTTATTGAATATCAAATGTCTATTCGGGCAATGAAATTAGGGTTAAAAATAATAGAAATTCCTACCATAGAAGGTAATCGCATTGGTGGCCAATCTGGATCAAAAGCTATTCCTACAGGATTATTATTTATGTTCTTTTTATTAAGAGAAATGATCCTTGGAAAAAATTTCTAACAAACTATCAACCTATATTTATTAAAGATCAGGATCTAGAGGTTTTACAAAAGCAACTGTCTGATATCAATCAGGAGAAGCACAATTATGATTAAATTAAATTTTCAGCGCCAGGAATTCAAGTATCTTTTAAACTTAGATCAATATCTCCAAGTTCGTAGTTATCTTATCAAAAGAGGCTTAACTCCTGATATTTATTCAAAAAAAAATTCAAATAACAGTTATTATGTAGCTTCACTGTATTTAGACACACTTGATTATCAGGCTTACTGGGAAAAAAAATACGGCATTCACAGTCGGGCCAAATATCGTCTGCGCACCTATGTTCGAACAGGCCTGAAAAATACACCTATTTTCTGGGAACTCAAAAGAAAATTCGGCGATTTTCAGAAAAAAAACCGCTTTCAGCTATCTTGGCAAAAAACTCACTCTATGCTTACTTCTTCAGCCAACCTTGATTTATTGCAATCTGGTTCGCCCTATCAGGAACTATTAACTAAATATTATCTGTCTTGGCTTAGAAAAAATCTTCAGCCCAGTGTGCTCATTTCTTATCAGCGGGAGCCTTTTATTGACTATTTTTATCCCAATTTTCGTTTAACCTTTGATTATCAAATTCAAGCCATGCCTACTAATGATTTATTCTCCAAATCCAGACAAAGTCAAGTTTTACCTGATCAAGTGATTATGGAAATAAAATTTACAGGCCTAGTCCCAGCTTATATTTCTCATCTTAATCAGTGCTTTGATTTTTACCGCCAATCTTTATCAAAATATTGCTTAGCGCTAGAGGCATGTGATATAGTTGCCGAAGAAAATAAATAAACATATGAATCAACTTTTTTCTCTGGCTGGCACTAATCTTGATTATCCTTTGCCCACTATTATTTTTAATATTATCTTTGCTTTTATCATTGGCTTTATCCTTGCCAGTGTTTATAAAAAAAATCATCGGGGTTTATCATATGTCAGCTCATTTACTTTTACTTTGGTTTTACTAACAGTCGCTGGTTCAATCTTAATGATGATTGTCGGTAACAGCCTGGCTCGAGCTTTTTCTTTATTTGGGGCTTTTTCTATTATTCGTTTTCGTACTGCTGTTAAAGAGACTAAAGATATTGTCTATGTTTTTATCAGCCTAATCATGGGCATGGCTGTTGGCACTAATAACTACACTATTGCTATTATCAGTACCGCTCTCATTATAGCTGGAATTATTTTTATGACTAAAAGTCGTTTTGGCGTCATTGACAGTACCGACCATTTATTAACTTTACAGTTTCCAGCCAAACAATCAACCGATAAATTAATCAAGGTTTTCTCAAAAAATCTGACTTCTCACCAACTGGTTAATTTATTAAGTTTTAAACAACAATCAGCAGTAGAAATGGCTTACAATATTAAATTAAAACCCAGCATCACTCCTTCAGACTTCTTTAATCAGCTTAAAAAAATCAAAGGAACAGATAAATTGCGTATAGTCAGCTTAGAAAACAACACCTAATTGATCTATAGCTAAACTTCCGCTAAAACTATAATCCAAGGAAAGGGTAGTTTTACCAACATAGGCTTTAAACCGATTTTTTTTAGTAAAATTAAAAAAATTTTCTTTGACCAGTTTTGGATATGCTCAGGATCGTTTCCTAACCTACTTAGGTTTTTGAGCCGCAGTAAATTAGCTGTCCTAAACCAAGGTTCATTTGGAACAGAAATTAAATAGTGCTTCCGCCCCACCCTTACTATTTCTTTGAGGGCTTTTCCAGGTTCCGTTAAATGTTCTAAGACCTCGTTGCATAGGATTAAATCAAAAGAGTTATCCTCATAGGGTAACTGGTAAATATTTCCTAAAGTGAATTTAATCTTAGGGTGCAGTTTTTTACCTAGTTTAATGGCCTGTTGAGAAATATCTAAGCCTTCGTGGTAGTGGCCGATATTATTAGTTTTAACTCTTTTTAAACCAAAACCTTCACCACAGCCTACATCTAAAACTCGTTCTACCTTAATATCTCTCAAGCTATCCAAAACTGCTTTATAAAAGTTATCGATTAGCCACTTTTGTAATCGGTTGCTGCTAGTGTGTTTTTGGTAGTTTCTAGTCGTCATTTTTAGAAAAGATCGCTACAATTAATTCCCCTAAAAGGCCAACTAATCCAATCTGTACCCCGATTACGATTAGCAATACACTTAAAAGTAATAATGGTCTTTGACCAATTGCTTGACCATATACCAGTTTAAGCCAAGTCAAGTAACTTCCTCCAGCTACTCCAAAAAGGAACAGAATTAACCCCAAGTATCCAAATAAATGTAGCGGTCTATATCTAAACTTGGTTAGAAACAAGACAGTTATTAGGTCAAATAGTCCATGAAAAATCCGACCCGTGCCATATTTAGATTTACCAAATTTTCTCGGTAGATGATGTACTGGCAGTTCAGTTACTTTATAACCTTTATTAGCTACAAACACTGGAATAAATCGGTGCAACTCTCCGTAAAACCTAATTTTTCTGATTGTTTCTGCCCGGAAGGCTTTGTAGCCGCTATTATAGTCATGAAGATTAAGCTGAAAAATTAAGTTAACCACCCAATTGAACAGCTTGGAGCTTAATTTCTTAGTGAGAGGATCTTGTCGATTCTTTTTCCAACCAATGACTAAATCATAACCTTGATCTAATTTAGCAATCAGTTTTTTTATCTCCATTGGGTCATCTTGAAAATCACCATCCATGGTGACTATTACTTCACCTTTAGCCTTTGAAAACCCCATTTGTAAAGCAGTAGCCTTGCCAAAATTTCGTCTCAACTTTAAACCGATAACATTGGTGTTGTGTTTTTTGCAACTGTCAATTGCCTCTTGGCTATTATCGGTACTGCCATCATTAACAAAAATAATTTCAAAGGATTCTTTAGTTTTTTTTAAAACTTTGATTAGTTCAGAACACAGCGGTTTAATGCTATCACCTTCGTTGTAAACTGGTATCACTACCGAAATCATAAGTGCCTCCTCCATTCTATTTTGTATAAATTTATGCCCCAAAGTGGCAGAGTTTTTTCTTCCTTAATAGTAAAATATTGATCTAACGCTTGGTCAATTTGTTTAGCGGTTGCCACGTGTCCTAGTGTTTGGTATTTAGCTCTATTCTTATTTTCTAAAGCTTTAGTGATATGGCTTCTAAATAAACACCTTTCTAGTTGCTGAAGCAATTTAAACAATAAGTTGCCTTCATTTGGATATCCCGCTATTAAAGACCCGTTTGGCTTAAGTATTCTTTTAAACTCATAAGCCACCCGTTTTAATTTTTCAGGCAGGATATGCTCTAACACACTAAGGCAAATTATTATCTCAAACTGTTCATCTTTAAAATCTAAGTTTTCCAGCTTTATTTTTTTAAATCGTACATTGCTAATCTCTCTTTTTTTAACCATGAATTGAGCATATTTTAAAGAAAAATTAGTATTATCTATAGCTACTACCTGATTAGCAGCTTCACTTAAACTGGGTAAGAAAAAACCAATACCAGTGCCAGCGTCAAGCAGCTTATCCGCTTTGCCCATTTTTGAAATAAAAGTTAAAACAGTCTCAAAACGTTTCCTAAATAACCATCGCGTTAATCCTTTAGTCTCAAAATAAGCAGAAGCCTCAATTACTTGATGATACTCAGCCGATTTATTGGGATGATCCAAGATTTTCAAACAATTTGGAAAATCGGTTTTTGTTGGTAGTTTAAGCTGATATTTCATCTTAATGATTATATAATTAAATCACTTTGAACTCTATGAGTAAAATCCTCAAATTAATCCTAATTTCTAGCTTAATTAAAAGTGTTGTCTGGTTATTGTTGGTGCCCCTCTGGCATTTTCCTGATGAGCAGGCCCATTTTGGTCATGTAGCTTTTCACGTAGAAACTCAAAAATATCAAAGATATCAAATCCAAGACAAAAACGACTTGACTGAAGAAATTGCTATTTCTGAAAAATTGCTCGGGACTTTCAGAGACGAGCATGGCAATAACCGCTTCACTTATCATCCAGAATACAATCTGGAATATAGTCAGATATTAACCGGAATTCACGAAAATGAAATTAAGTCTTTACCTTCAGAAACGAGAGGTAATTTTCCTGTTAAAGAGTCAGCTTATTATCCTGATTTATTCTACAAATCAAGCGGATATATATATAAAATTTTTTACTCATCCGATTTATTTGTCCGGGCTTTTGCTGTCCGCTTAGCCTGGCTGCCGTTGTTATTGATCATTATTTGGACTGGCTTTAAAATTACCCAGGTAATTTTTCCCCAAGACAAACATTTACCGTTATTAGTTGCCTTAATGGTTGGTTTTCAGCCAATGCTGAGTTTTGTATCTTCAGGAATTAGCAGTGACAATTTGTATAACCTTCTTTTTAGCTTGATGATTTTAGTTTCAACATTGTTAATTGTTAGGGGATTTTCTTTGCCGCTCGTTTTAGGTTTAGGTATTATTACCGGGCTGGGAATGAATACTAAACCTCAGTTTTTAATCAGCTTGGCGATTATTTTGCCAGCTTTGATAATCAGTGTTTTTAAAAAGGTTAACCGTAAAAATTATTGGAAAATAGCTCTTGGGATTTTGCTATTTTTAGGATTAAGTTTTGTTTTTGGGGGCAGGACTCAAATAGGAATCTTTTTAAAAGCATGGAACAGGGGAAATTTATTGCCGTTTTTTAGTCCCAAAAATAAAGTTTTATTACCTGGCTATAGTTTAATTAATCATCTAATTTGGACAGTCAAACATACCATTAGAGAAGTCGTCCCATGGTATTGGGGAGTTTTCCGCTGGTTAAGTTTAGTTTTACCCCGCTGGGTGAACAGAGTTTTAAATCGTTTAGTTTTAATTGCCGTTGTTGGGGTGATCATTAAACTTTTACGGGTAGTTAAAGATAAAAAATTAAAAAATAATCAAGGTTTTATTTTCTTAATTTATACTGCCTTTATTTATTTTGCTGTTTTGACTATTTGGGATTGGGATTTCTTTAGAGCCCATAATTTTTCCTTTGGTATTCAAGGCCGCTACTATTTTCCAGTCATTATTCCTCACATGGTTTTATTAAGCCTTGGCGTAAAAGAAATCTTTGGCCTTTTTGGAAAAATAGCGGCCAAACTATCTTTACTTATTCTCTCCCTCTGGTTTATTTTTCTTAATTTCATCGCTCTTTATACAGTAACTAGTTCTTACTACGATATTAGTAATCTAAAAATATTTATTATTCAAGCCAGTCAATACAAACCATTTTTTGCCAAGGGCTGGTGGCTGGTTAGCACATTAATATTGTATTTGGTTGTTATCATAGTGTTAATTTGGAAGATAGGGAAAGATAGCCTTAAGCAGATTAAAAATGAAAAATAAACTACTTATTCTATTATTGATTCTAGCTTTTATCAAAAGCATTACTTGGATGTTTATTACTCCTATATTCCAAGTTCCTGATGAATCTAGCCACTTTTCCCTTGTGCAAATTTTTAGTGAAGCTCGCCGTCGACCAAATCCTAGAAAAGGCAATATAACTTCATTAGAGGTTTTAAAAGTTTCAAAGATCATTAATTTTAATTGGAAAATTACTCATCCAGTTTGGCAAAATTATCAGTCAAATTGGAGAGAATCTATTAAGAAAATTCCAGAAAACAACAGGTCTGATTTTCAAAATAATAAATATCAAACTTCTAACAAAAGGCCACCATTATATTATTGGCTCGCCACCCCTTTTTATTTAATTGTTTCTCAAAAGTCATTTCTAATTAGATTTTTCAGTGTCAGGCTATTTTCTATTTTTATTAACCTTGCTACTGTTTATACAGTTTTTCTTTTAGCTCAGTTATTTTTTAAAGAAAAACTTTTATCCATTGCCACAGCTTTTTTAGTTGCTTTCCAGCCAATGCTTAGTTTTCTTACTATTGGCGTTCACTATGATCCTTTAACTATTTTAATCTCCACATTATTTTTATATAAAGCATTAACTTATTTAAAATCTAAAAAGAAAAAATATCTTTCTCAAGCTTTTTTAATTGCTTTATTAGGAATATTTATAAATCCAAGTTTAACATCCTTAATATTAATTTTTCTTTTTCTCCCTTTTAAAAAGAAATTTAGACTTATTATTCCTCCTATTTTTTTATTTTTAATAATTTTTATATTAACGCCGAAGTTTTTAAGTGCAGTAATTAGAAATTCAAAATATAGTTTTCTAGATCCATTTTTGTATTTAATTAATCTTAATGAATACGGCGACAATATAGGATTTCTTTTTCAATCTATATTTTCTGGGCAAATATTTGATCAATTTAAAAATTACCTAACTGCTAATTTAAATACACATTTAGCTCAAGTTTTCCCTTGGTATTGGGGCGTGTTTGGATGGCTTGAAAAAACCATGCCGCTTATTGTTTATAGAGTGATAAAAATAGTTACTCTAATCAGTTTTATTGGCTGGATAAAATTGATTATTTCACAATTTATTAAACGAACTATTATTGTTACAAAATTGGGAAGATCAGGATTTTTAATAATTGCAATAATTATTAATCTAACAATAGTAGTATTTAATGATTTTAGGGCTTTTGCAGTCGATGGCGCTAATTTTGGCATACAAGGTCGTTATTTTCTGCCAATGATTGCCGGACATATGATTTTATTAGTTTTCGGACTAACTCAATTAGTGCCTCGGGAATATCAATCGTCATTGGCAAAATTGCTTATCGCCAGTAGTGTGGTTTTAAATTTCATAGGCTTATTTAGTCTCTATCAATACTTTGGTTGGGTATGGGGTTAAAAAAACATTTGTGGTTCATTTTACCTCTTCTGATCCTAGGCATCTTTGCTATCAGAACTTTCTGGGGTCCAGATTTTTATGACGGTCACGATGCTCAAGCCCACATTGTCAGACTCTACCAATACGATCAGGCTCTAAAAGACGGCCAGTTTCCTCCCCGCTGGGCTGGGGGATTGTTAGCTGGTCGAGGCTATCCAGTCTTTATCTTTTCCTACCCTCTGCCCTACATGATAGCCGAAGCTCTTCATCTTTTAGGTTTCAACCTGGCTGTCAGCCTTAAACTTACCTTTGCTTTAGCCTATCTGGCTAGCAGCATTGGCATGTACTTTTTTGCCACCCGTTATTGGCAGTCTCGTCGCGCCGGTTTTCTATCAGCTTTGCTATGGTCTTTTGCTCCCTACATCTTTGTCAAAATCTTTATCACGGCCTCCTTAGGCGTGGTGGTTTCTTACGCTTTTATTCCTCTTTTCTTTCTGGCTTTATACCAGCTCCTTCTCAAACCCGCTCTTAAAACCAGTCTTTATCTGTCTTTAACCACCTCAGCCTGGTTGATGTCTCACTCTTTTACTCCAGTAATCTTTAGTCCTTTAATTGTTTTTTTTCTTTTGTTTAATCTTAAATCAAAGTTATTAAAGCCAACTATCAAGTATTTAATCATTACTACATTAATTACACTTGGTTTAACTGCCTGGTACTTGATTCCTGCCTTAACAGAACTTAAATACACTCATTTTGCCCAGTTTGTTACCCACGAGTATCAAAATAGCTTTGTATCCTTAAAACGCTTACTCTACTCCAAATGGGGAACAGGTGCTCCAGGTTGGAGCGACAATCCTTTATCCCAGCAAGTAGGTATTGTTCAATGGCTAGCCATCACCTTAGCTGTCATACTCATCTTTAAACAAAAATCTAAAAAATTACTACCTTTTTTAATTGCTTTTTTCTTAAGTATTTTTTTGATCCTCAGCATTTCCAAGCCAGTTTGGGACATTTTCCCCTTACTAGCCACAGTCCATATTCCCTGGCGTTTTCTATCTCTGGCAGTTTTTACTGCTGCAGTCTCTTCTGGACATATCTTCACTGCCAAACTTAAACCTATTTTCAAATATTCAGCTGCAATATTATTCATCTTTTTAGCTCTATATGGTAATCGCAACCACCTTCGGATTAATGATATTAGGCAATATGATCAAAAATTCTTTCAAGCCTATACCGGTGTCGCTACTGGCTGGAACGAGCATTTACCTATTTGGATTAAAGACATTCCTAAACATTTTCCTGAGCAAAAAGTTGAAATCATTTCCGGAGATTGCATTATCAGTAATCTTCAAGCTAAATCTAATCTTCAATCATTTTCAGCCGACTGCACTGAATTATCCATTCTCCAACTCAACACTGCCTATTACCCAGGTTGGCAAATCACTGATAACCAACAGGATATTACTGACCAAGTCAAAACCAAACTCTTCCATTCCAACGGCATGATGCAGTTCTCTGTCAATCCTGGTCAACACTCCATCATCACCCAATTTCAAGATACCCCTCTTCGCCGAATCACTAAATATATTTCTCTTCTGGCTTTAGGCCTAGTTATTTATAGTATTCCTTTACTTGGAAAAGGAAATAAAGGCCGATGATTGTCCCGACTATTCCGCTAAACAGATTATAGTTAAGCAAAGAATAAACTATATTCACCAACATCGAGTAATA
>SDBT01000620.1_pt1 | contig 56931 bp, 49 predicted proteins | sample 2277101 | NCBI WGS metagenome assembly SDBT01 (sample SAMN10404973, study PRJNA504765) | marine sediment metagenome | isolation source: marine sediment core GS10_PC15, 103 cmbsf | place: Arctic Ocean: Southern Knipovich Ridge | collected 2010 | reverse complement strand
AAGATAACTATCTGGATCATCCCCATCGATATCAGCAGCTGTCCAACTCGCAGTTAAATCATCCGAGGTTGTCGGGATAGAAGTGATGGTTAAATCTGAAGCGGTGGGAGCTGTATTGATAATAGTGACAATCGAGGAATTGTATTGAATGGAATAATCAGTCCCGTCATGCACTTTCACGGTGAAATTCCATTGCTCCCCTTTGGCAGTAGCCGAGAAAGGGACAATTTTCAAATCGTTATAGGTGGATTGTACCACCCCATTTTTGTACCAGCGGACAATCCATTGGGTGCTTTCCGTATCGGACGGATCAACATCCGTAAAATTCCAACTCGCAGTTAAATCGACACTTGTATTGGGAGTCGCAGGAGTCAGCGTGGCCGTACCTCCTTGAATGGTGGGAGGCGTATTTTGAATTTGAACGGTCGGGGTTAACGAATAATTCCCTGAATAAGCCGTTCCATCAAATACTTGGAGAATATACTTCCAGATTTCACCTTTGGTGGTATTTCCCGCTGAAATAACTTTAGTTCCGTCTAATCCCCCTTGGTATTCATCATTTTTGTACCACCAAATATGCCAACTAGTATTTTGGGAATCCCCGTCTGCATCGGTAAATACCCAACTGGCAACAAGATCATCCCCAGTCTGCGGATTACGGGTGATATTGACAGTGGATACTGTAGGAGCCGTATTGATAATAGTTACTGTACTGGAAGTATACCAAATCGAATTGTTCGTGCCATCGTTCACGCGGATCTGATAATACCATTGTTGGCTTTTATTCGTCACACTGGTTGGAATTGTCAGATTATCATCATAAGCAGGAACAGGATTACTATTATTATACCAGCGGATCAATCGATTTCCTTGTACTTCAGTATCAGAATCATCATCGACCCAGGTGTAACTCACACTTAAATCCGCACTAGTTGCAGGACTCGACGGAGTGATTACAACAGTGGTTAAGGTAGGCGGTGTATTTTGAATGGTAACTGTTTCCGAGGCCTGTAAAATCCCAAAGTCTTCATTATCTTTCGGTTCCACAGTCACATTCCATTCCTCACCTTTAATGAGAGCGGAAGCGGGGATTTGTTGTTGATCATCATATCCCGCCTGGAGGATCCCGTTCTTATACCAGCGAATTTTCGTACCCGCCTCGGGATCACTATCCACATCTGAATACGTGTAATTTAAGTAAAGCGTCGAATTACTGTAGATGGGTTTTAAAACGGAATTCTGATCACGGGATAAGGTTAAATTACTGGCTTCAGGTGCATGATTAACTATGGGTACATACCCTTGATGTTCACTGCTGGTAAACGAATTTCCAGCAGAATCATTAACTATTATTTCGAATTTAATTGAGCCTGAATCCATTTCAAGGGTATCGTTCATATATCCTGAAGCATTTACCCACATTACTGCCCATGATTCTCCTGCAAGTATTGTTCCTTCTGTTACATTAACTAGTACGGTATCAATCACTCCCCAAGTGTCAGAAACATTCGATTTAAAGGTTCCATAAGTCCCGATGTCTGGATAGTACTCCCAATCATCTACAGCGGGGTATTGGTTATCTAAATTAAATGTATAATATTCTGTACTCGAATTAGCTTCAATATAATTATCAAGAGAATCACTAGCATTGGTAATAAGATATTCATAAGTCTTTTGCCATTCTACGCTTGTGTGTTGATATATCCAATGAGTATTATTATTCGTCATTGAATATTCAGTATTATTTATTGAAATTTTGACGCTTGAGACATCAGAAGTACTATCGGATACAATAGCCCAGAATTTACCTGTTCCTGCTCCAGGATCATCTATTCCAAAATCCTCTATAGTTGGAGGTGCTAAATCAAAAGTAATTTCTGTTCCAACTGAATAAAAGGTATTCGGACTTTTTTGGTTGTTATATTCCGTTTGTATCCAATCTGCTCCTTTAGGCAAACCAACAACACGTACTTCATCAATATCGCCCTCAAATTCTTGAGTTATTATTTCTGCTGATTTTCCAATATGTAAATCTGCTGTACCCAATACAGAAGTACCATCCCATGATGTAGAGCTCACAGATAATCCATCAAGAAACATAGTTAAACTAGTACTGTCAGCTATACAAACAACGTAATGCCATCCCCCATCATTGAAATTACTTAATGGATAATTCACATTATAGGTATCATCAACATAAAACGTGAACCAATTATTATCTAACTTCCCAAGCCAGTAATTTCGATCTGAAGGTGAATCTCCCCACTTATTCATAACTACACTAGTATCAGATTCTGTATCTATGGTTCTAATCCATGTAGAAATCGTAAAATTTGAGGTTAAACGTAATGAAGTTGAATCAGATATATTTACAGCACGATCATTGGTATCATCAAATGACACTCCACCATTAATCTTCGATGTGGTGTCATTGATCGGAGAATTAAGAGCTACTCCATCATTACTATTTACAGTTGAATCATAATAATATGAAGAAATTCCTGTTGTACCGTCGCCTAAATGCCACACTCCTAAATAATTAGAATCCCAAACATCTTCTGGATGTTCTTGATTGTTCAGTTGGTTAGTATTAATGTCACTATAATAGAGAGAGATCACGGTATCCTCCGAGCTAGATAAGATGGGAACCTTAACCCAAGCGATCAATTGGCCAGTAGAACCTCCCTGACTGAAGTATTCTACTTCATGGGGTAATTTGGTACCATTCGCATCAGTAAAGAGAAAATCATCCGCATCACTTTGAACTTGACCTGTTCTAAAAGAGGTATCAGTAATATTAACCAATAAAGGAAATTCTGTTAAATCGGCGGGATTTTCCTCAGAACCGACTGAAATAAAGCTATTAGGATTGTATTGATTGTTATATGAAGTCATAATCCAATCATCTGAACGTGCAATATTTGAAACGCGAGCTTCATCGACTAAACCATCGAAAATGTTTCCATCAGAAAATAGTAAAGAATTGGTTGTCTGACCTATTGTCCCTGGTATACTTGTTGATCTTACAACACTCCCATTAAGGTAGAATGATGCAGTGGTGCCATCAAACACACCCACTATATGTACCCATGTGTCTATTGGAATATCTCTAGCGTAAGACCCCCATGAGTCCCCTCCTGAACTTCTTGTTAAAAAAAGAATCATTCCTGGATAATCATAGTCTTGATGAATTACATATTCATTGTTTATTCCAAAAATGCGACGACTAGGAGTGGATATTACAGAAGTTGATAATTGTATCCATGTTTCTAATGTGACCTCGTTTACAATATTCAGATTATCAGCACCGCAATTAATGTTGTCATCAGTTCCATCGAAGTCTAAACTTCCTCCTATTTGTCCAGTGACCTGATCTTCACTTGTCATTGATCCCGCAGAAATTCCATGATATCCATTAGACGAACTATCCTTCATCTGTGGAGCACTGTCTGATGGGTCTTCGTTTAAGTGCCAGACCCCTTTATAATTACTGTCCCAAACGCTTTCAGGATTCTCCTGACTTCCAATGTTACCATTACCATAACGCATGATTATATCCGTGTCACTTGTGGCAGACAGGCTAGGTATCCTTACCCATGCAACCAGTTCAGCGTGAGTGGAGTTATAAGTCTGATCGAAGAGTTCCAGTTCATGGTCAAGGGTATTACCAAAAGAATCAGTAAATGCAATATCATCACCATCAGCCTGAACTTTACTTGTATCTGCAAGATCCGTACTAGTGAAATTGATAAGAACTGGAAAATTGGTTAAACTCCCACTCCCACTTACTTTCGTTGAATCAATAGTGATTGTTTTCTGGTAATTGAAGACCCCAACTTCATCTTTGTCAATAACAATGTCCTTACGTTTTGTAAATGACGCATCAGCCCACCATCTTAAATATTCTTCTTCATCACGTACTGTGTAAAAGCTGTTGGTGTCGTTCTGGTTATTGTATTCCGTACTTATCCAGTTATTTGAACGTGGTACAGATCTAATCCGTACTTCATCAATGGATCCGTGAATGTAATACCCACCTCCACTAGCAGTACTGCCGATTCTCACTGGGTTGGATGCATTATGATTAATTGCATAGTCTTGAGTATCTGCAGCTTTTAGAGCTCCATCAACGTACAGGCGTATTGTTGGCCTGTCGAAGTATCCTATTATGTGATGCCAGGTGTCAGCTGTAATACCGTGACTAGAAGCTTGTAAAAACCTATATGTTATTCCATCATGAATACGGAATTCTAAAACCCCTCCTGTAATCAAGATGACGTAACCCGTTTTTGAAAACCAATTATTATGTGCAATAATGTGGTACTCGCCAGTTGCCAGTATTTGCTCTGGTACATTTATCCAAGCTGACACTGTCACCGTTTCTGTTAAGTCAAAATCATCAGAATCCGGTATTTCTATTGATTGCGATTTAGGTGCTTCAAAATCGATTGCTTTCTCGATTTTTCCCTCTACTAAATCGTTTGATACCATTGAACCTGAAGATGTTCCATCGTGACTGCTAGCTGTGCTATCCATTATTTGAGGAGCTACACCGGAAGGATCTTCAGCAAGATGCCATACACCTACATAGTTATTATCCCAAACGCCTTCAGGATTTTCTTGACTCCTAACAACAGCGTTATTGCCATAATACATTGTAATATTAGTGTCACTTGTCCCTGATACGCTAGGCACTCTTACCCATGCAACCAATTGAGCATGTGTTCCATTACCAGTTTGGTCAAACAATTCAAATTCATGATCAAGTTTGGTGCCTGAAGAGTCAGTAAATAAAATATCATCGCCATCAGATTGGACTTTAGTCGTATCTGCAAGATCTGTATCCGATAGATTCAGAAGAAGGGGGAAATTTGTTAAAGTTCCACTCCCACTTACTTGATTCACATCGATTGTGACATTTTTTCGATACCGAAATAACGGTTCGGCCCAGTTCGTAACAACAGGAGAGGTTTCTTTCGTGGAAATCGAATAAAATGTTCCAGGATTGAAGATATTTTCATAGTTTGCTTTTGTCCAGTTTACATTTCGAGCCACGTTAGAAACCCTTATTTCATCAATCGTTCCATTAAATCGTTGTTGACTGTTAGTCATACTCCCACCAATGGCACTTCCTCCTGCATCATAAGTGATAGTCCCTGTTTCTACATCTAGCTGTTCTTGCCCATTAATGTACAATTTCATCGAAGAACCATCATATGATATTACCATATAGGTCCATGTATTCTCACTCAATTCAGCATCAGAATAAAGGGTGAATAAACCTGCTCCATTTCCATAAGTAATTAGAGCTTTTCGATTACCCGAATCAAAATATGCTGAAACACGAATACCTATATTGTTATCAAAATTAAAACCAGTCGTGTAGATCGTAGCACGATCAGGTACAGAAAAACCCTTATACAGCGATTCAAGAGTAAAAGCAGAGGTTAATTTAAGACTAGAATGGTTTCCCAGACTAATATAGTCATCTGAACCGTCAAAATCTAAGCTCCTATCAATTTTCCCCTCAATCAGATCTCCGCTAGTCATCGACCCCACTGATGTCCCGTCGATATCATTTAGAGTGCTATCCTTTACTTGTGGAACCGAACCTGATGGGTCTTCTTTCATATGCCACACGCCAGCATACCCAGAATCCCAAACCCCTTCTGGATTTTCCTGATTTGGACTTGTTGGATTGCCAAAATACATACTAATTTTGGTATCCACGGTACTTGATAAATAGGGAATTCTTACCCAGGTAACTAAGTGAACTTGGGTGGATGAATAATGCCAATCAATCTTTTCTATTTCATGGTCTAAATTGCCACCTGTTGAATTGGTGAAAAAAATATCTCCCCCATCAACTTGAACATTATTGTACAGATCCGTGGATATCATTTCAATAAGAAAAGGATAATCAGTTAAATCACTTGGAACTTGAGAGGCTTGAATTGTGATATTTATTCGATATTGCCACCGAGTGTCGATCCACCCAGAAACTGAATACTGTGATTGTATTCCTGCCTGAATTTTGATTTCAGTTTGTTTACTAGTGGAATAACCTTTAGCAAGTGGAGGTACAGGAAAATAGCTTTTTTCCTCTATTTCTGTCCAACCTATCCCCTTAAATAATTCTGCAAGAAATTCATTTGATTCCAGTAAATCATCATTCTGAATTGGAATAGCAAGGATTACAGCATTAAGCATAAAAATACTAAGGAATAGTGTAGAGAGTATAACTTTTTTTATTTTTACCATTTAATTATCCTCCAATAAATCTGAAAGATATTAGGTTTCTTCTGAATGCGATCTTAATGAAATGATCTCTTTAAATCACAAAGGGGCATATTTTAGTACTGCGAATATAAGACTCAATAGCATATTTCTATCGCTTCCAACTGGAGTAAGAGTTTTTAACCCAATCTAGATAACTCATCCGAATATTTTACAAAAACTAACTTGCGAGCTTTATGTATTTAGTCTCAATAATGCTATCCTTTTCGAAGTAGAGCTTCTAATTATAATGATAAATGCTATTTGCATGATATATGAACATTACTGAAAACAAATTAATATCATAATATTCTTTTATTTCGCTTCTCTTCGAACTTTAGATATATTTGTAAAATATTGATAAAGACTCGAAGATAAAATTCTATTAGCAATACAAAAGATTAAAAATTTATACGTCTTCAAGTAGTTGATGAAATCTATGCCCTCTCAAAACCAAAACCAACAGATAAAGATTGTAATATTAGGATTAGCAGAATCGGGCAAATCAACAATGATTCAAAGTGTTATTGAGGGTATTCAACCAAGTAATGATGACAAATACAATGCTACAATTAACTATCAGAGATTTTCTAAGATAATTAACGAAATAGATTTTTCGTTCTTTGATTTAGGAGGTCAAACACGATTTTTGGACAGATTTACAGGAGATCTATCAGAGTTTGTTTTCAGCGGTATCGATTCAGGCGCTTTTATTTTTGTAGTAGATGCTCTCAAAGTCACTGAATTATCCCGTGCGAAATATTATTTTGAGCTTTCTCTTCAGAAAATTAAAGAGTTCAGCCCGATTACCAAGATATATATTTTTACAAATAAAATGGATCTACTCCCGCCTGAATCAAGAGCTAATGTTTCAAATATCATTAATGATTATCTTATATCAGAATCTGTCAGTTATACTGAGATTTTTGAAACATCAGCTTTCTCAGAGTCAATTTTTCTGGCAATTGGGAAGGTATTATGTGAAGTTTCTGAGATGAAGAAGAAGATAATGCCTCTTTTTCAGAAATTTATTAAAAAAAATGTTAATATCATATCCCAGATTATTCTGATGACAACAGAAGGAGCCATCCTTTTAATCGCAGATAATGATAGTAATGGTCCAAAATTATCACCTAAAAGAATTAGAGAAACTTTTCTCTCCTCAACTCATCAGTTATCCCTTCGTGATGATGTTACTGAAGAAATAATACTAGAAGAGATTGATACAGAGTTGTTATCAATACTTGCTTTTATTGACAATGGGCTTTCCTTAATGATTTTATTTAGCAAAAAAGGATTGAAGGAAAATCCATCGTACAGTTCAAAAATTTATGACCTCACTCTTTCCTTATCTAATCTAATATGTAATATTAATACAAATTAGGAACTATCATAATGCTTACTGATAACACCATAAAGGAATTATTTAGTGATGATACAAAGAAAGTAATAAAAGCTTTGAATTTGTGCTTACTAAATAAAAAAATCGTAGCTGTAGATTCTAACGCTTTAGAAATTCTTTATCAATTATTAGGCCATCCAAAATATAAAATACGTCAGAAATCAGAAAATTTGTTAAGATTCTTTATTCAGAATAATCCTGAACATGTTAATCTACATTATGATCATATGGATCTTATGCTATCAACAAGTAAATTTGATGGTAAAATCTGGTACCGGTTTTCACGATTGATGGCTTCTATTTCTAAAAGATCTAGAATGAATATCCGCCCATTATTGGAAATATTAGATAGTGATGGATATCCACAGTGTTTATCTGTTTTTATTCTAAGAGAAATTATTGATCTAGATGAGAATTTACTGTTAAATGAATTATTTAACTTATTGTCAAAAGAAAATGATTCAGAAATGTCTCCTGATTCCTATCTTGTCAGCGATGATAATAAAACAGGTCTGAAAAAAGCCATTTGTTGGATCTTCTGGCACAATCCTAGATTAATCTCACTCCAATCTCTAGAGCTTCTATCACTTTTTACGAATGATGAGGATCGTGAAGTCAGAAGGTTATCATGCGAAATTCTAATCCCATTAGTAAAAAATAGTGAATATCAAACAGCTCTAATAGAAATATTTGTGGATAGATTATATGATTCCTCACGACGAGTACAAAGGATTGCTATTGAAAACTTATTATCTCCAACATTTACTCAACCTAAAGAAAAACCTCTATTTATTGATAGAATCATAAATCTTTTTTCAAACGAAGATTGGGAAATTAGAAAAAATGCCTGTGAAAGTCTTCCTCCGAACGCGATATTTCATTCTTATGGTACAAATACTAGGCCATTCCTAGATAAGTTAGTTTCTATGTTGGATGATCCCAGATGGGAAATTAGAGAAACTGTAGTAATTTCTTTATCTCAGCATCTAGATCTAGAAAAAGAGGAAAATATTGATATTTTAGTCAAAATCTTTAGTTTAGTGGATGATACGCACGAACAAGTAAGAAAAACCTGTTGTAATATAATTTCTCACAATATTAATGTTAATCATGAATTAAAAATCCAATTCATCGGAAAAATTATTAATTTAATTACAGATAAAAGCCCCTTTGTACGCCAAGAAGCTTTACATTCCCTTTCTACCATTTTAACTGGTCAGAATTGGTATTCCGTCTTACCTGATATATTTGAAAATTTGTTTCGCGTAATAGATGATAGTGATAAAAATGTACGTGCAAAAGCTTGGAAATTATTAAATGAACTGACATATAACCTCTCTGAACCGTATTTCAAAGAAGTTATAACTAAAACTTTGCCTTTATCTGATAATCCAGACGAAGAAATTCGCTATTTTTCCTTAACCTTCTTGAGAAGCTTGTTGTCCACTCCTAAGACAGAAAAATCACTTATTTACACTGTAGCATATCTATTGCCTTTGAAACAGAAAGTTTTAACGCTTTTAAAGGATAAAGAAGCAACGGTTTCAGGAACCGCTTGGCAAATAGTATTAGAGAACAAAACAATCTTTATTGACAGGAGAAAAGATATGAGGAATATTTTCTTAGATTTAAATGTCCTTTCGCCTCAGATTAGCCAATATGCGTGTGATGTATGCGTAGAATTTGGGTGGATCGAACAGGACGCTTCTATACGCGATATTTTAATTAATTTATTATGTAAAACGGATAATAGGGAAATTAAAAAACGTATTTTGAATGCATTTCTCCCTTTTAAAGAAAAATTCTATCTGAGTAAGCAGATCATATTTCAATTGATAAATGACGGCCAATGGGATGTACAAGAAAAAGTTTGCCAATTTCTAATACCTTTGATTAACGAAAAAATCAGTTATTCAGAGTTTCATGAAATTTTAAAGGTGATTATAGACCTATTAGGAGATCCGATTAAAGAATACTATTCATCTTCTTCTGAACAAGCCACTTCAGTTACCACGATTACGACCGATTTAGAAAAAATATTAACAGAAGAAAATTTCCATCTTTTTTTTGATAACTCAAATGATGATCTTCGGTTTGAGAAGTGGCTACAATTAGAGAAAATATTCGACTTAGTAAGAAAAATTAGTCACCCCAATTCTTCAATGATCATCGAACAGTTTATAACCCTGATTGCTAATGAGATTAAACATTTAAATAAGGATCTAGGTTATAACGAGCTTCTTAGTGAAGATATCAGCATTAATACTCCTTTTAAGATCATAAGTTTTATGAGTAAACAACAGGAAATTGTACGCTTTAGTTTGTTGAAAAATATTGAAAAATCGATAGATTTTTCACAAAAGAAGTTCGATCAACTGAGAAAAGCAATCATTAGTTCGCTCGATGATATTTCTTTAAAAATTCGTAACATTTCAAGTAACATTCTTCGAAATACAATTATTACCACTACAGGATTAGAAAAGAATTTAGAAAGTATACTCCAACTAACTAGTAGTACTAATGCGGATACACGGATTAGAACGATTTCTATTTTATTAGATCAAATCTCCATAACAGAGTTTGAGTCAGAGTATATTCTTACTGATCTAATTAATTTGCTTGATGATCATTGTTATCTAGTCCGAATTCAAATTTGGTCAATCTTAGAAAATGAAATCAATATTTCATATCCTAAATATGAATATATTGTAAGAAAAGTCCTAACTTTAGTATCAAATGGAAATATAAAAATTAGGAAAGAAGCAGAAAAATTCATTGAACAAAATTTGAAAGTTTTCTTATCGGTCATCGAAAATTATCCGCAACCTTCAAATGTATTACATCTTTTAGGAAAAATTTATGGAAAGGGAGAGAATTATGAGAAGGGTATTAAGTTCTTTTATCAAATAATTGAAAAAAAACCTTTAGATACTAATAGCTGGGTAGCTATTGCCTTAATTAATGTTCTAACGCGAAACTTTGAAGAAGTTATAAGGATATTAAAGAAAGTCCAGCAAGAAATCGACCAATTCGATTATAGAATTTATTTAATTTGGTCTGAATGTTTATTAGAGATGGGAAAACAGCTGGAATCGAATGAAATGAAAGAAATCGCACGTTTGTTAAGAGAATAGAGCGAAAAAAAAGAAGATAAAATTAAGTCAATATAATATGGAGTTCATCAAGATAATATTAAGTTCATGGAAAATAATATATTTAAGACTCAATCTTAATGAAGAATCAGGGCTAGCTAATGCGAAAATTTGAGATAGTAGAGATTGAAAATAGTTTTTTGAATTTTTTTACCCCAGCAGTAATTATTGCTACTGGTTATTTTCTCTACAATCTATTCATTTATCCTCTTCTTGTATTACAATGGTTATCATATGAGAATAAGATTGATCTCTCAATGATAGACTTTTACACACTTTTCATCCCAAATATAACTTGTTTGTTAGGCGTTTTATTTATTCTATTTATCATCATGCCTCGTTTAAATGTATTAGATGCAGAATATAAGCCTGCAAGACAATCTAGTCTTCATATTTGTCTGATAGTATTCTTTACCATAGTAACTCTGAGAATAATGGTTAGTTTAATTTTTGACTCTTTTGGAGTTCCGACTGGATCTTCTTCCCCCTGGTATCTTGGATCAAAATCCTATGATTTATTAACAGAGCCAATTTTTCTTATTTTGTATTTAAATTATCAATTAATTTTATCTCCGCTATTCACCCAACTGCTGTTTCGAAGAACAGCAATTCCTCTAATGGAAGACCGCGGATTATCTCCTCTTATCGCAGTTCTCCTATCAAGTATCGGTTTTTGTTTACTCGATTTACCTTATTATATTAATCTTATTCTCTCAGGAAGTAATCCTCTTATTGTTGTTTACTGGACATTCTCTACCTATCTTTATGGATTAGGTACAGGGGTTATCTATGTAATAACGCGAAATATTAAATTCTCCTTTCTTTACGCTTCCGCGTATCATCTTTATCGAAATATTCTGGTTTTTGATGTGTATTTTAAGAAAAACCTAGTGTACTCATTCAAATTCTTTGTAGAATTTTATATTGTGATCGTGGGAATTTTTCTATTTATATTTCTTCTGTGGGCCATCTTTAAGAGTACATCTGCCAAAAAAGTAATTTTATTGCTCAAAAGGCCCTCTGTTCCAAATATTGGGCGTGGAGTTACTGGATTTCTCACCTTATCTGTTTTATTTTCGATCATTCATTATTTTATTTCAGAATTGATAGAAGAATTAACCTTTAACTCAGAGCTTATGATCCCATACTATCCTTATAATTTTATTTTATACACTGTTTTCTATCTTATTATTTTTACAGTTCCCTTCTGGGTAACTACTAAAAGCGAATATACTCAGTACTAACACAAAATTTTAAAATTTAGTAAAGTATTATCTAATAGTTTTCTCCATTCCTTTTTGGTTATCAATTACAAGTGAATATGCTCAATCTTGAACTCTCTTAACGACCATTTTGAAACTGCATGTAATTTTTTCTTAAAGATTTAAGGCCCATTTGCGTTATCATGAATGAGGAACAAGAATTTGTAGAAAGATAGAACTTATTGAGGTATATCGAAGAATAATGAACGTAAGTAAGCTTCAGTATTTATCCCTTCAAGGCCAATATCTTCAGCTAAAGGAATACAATAACGTATATCTAGAATATTATATTTTATTGAAAGGAAGGCAACTAGAGCTGTTTGAGACCTTGAAGCAGCTTTACGTTGATAAGTTAAAACTATTGTATTAGGCTCAAACTCTGGAATAAATTCTTTAATCTGAGTGAATAGAGTGTTATATACAACAAAACTTCTTTGAGGCTTTGTGAAAACTCCCTCTATTTTGGATGAGACCATTTCATCCCGATCTTTCCATCCCCATCCCAAAGATCCTAATTCTGATGATTCAATTTTGATAATTGTCACGTCATCGTCTTTAGCTCTATCCCATTGAGTATGAATTGAAACACTCCTTAGAGGGAATACTTCTTGGATGACTTCTACCTGGATCTCTCCTCCAAATCCTAATGAACACATCAAATCGAACCAATAATAACCATCTTCAAGACGATGAGCTAAAGAACAGGTATCGTTGGGTAATTTCTCTTCCAATTGCCTTAAGAGCTCCTCTATCTTTTTAGAAATCTCCTTCCCAGAAAAATAAGGAATACCTTTGTTATAAAGACCTTCGCAAAGGAAGAATATTCTAAAATGCTTATTTGAAACAGTAAATAATCCTATCCCTTCTATTTCAGGAATTCGGTAGCCATAAAATCCAGACATGGTATATTTAAACTCCTGTTCAACATCTGCTAAAGCAATAACCATAGCAGTAAATAAACTTCCACCTAAGAAAGGATCGATTTCACTTCCAGCACGTAGATGGCAGTGGCCTATAATTTGGGTACAATGAAGATGTTGAATCCAAATTTGGCTTACTACTACCACTAATCGACACCAACCAAGAAAATATTGACTTAAATCTTATTATTCTGTATTATGTTTGCTTATTATTAAAGGGATGGAAATTGAATTAAATTTAGATAATATTATGACATCCGAAACGGTAAATGAAGAGTTAATTAAAAAACGTTAGCATATAATTTATTTTCCCTTTAATAGTGCAAAAGGTGTAAAGAACTTCTAAGCTAAAGAAAACTCTAGTTAGATCTTGTTTTGAAACATTACTGCATTATGATACATCATCACAATGGTAATGAAATTTTATCTCTATATTAAGTCTGGAGGGATCTTAGATTAAATCAATTCTAGTACAGTTAACTATACTAAGACAAATGGCGAATCCATTCAATAAAAATGGAAAAAAAAGAAAAAAGATAGGATTAAATGAAGTAATCCAGAAGGAGAAGTATTCCAGCGATTAGTACGAGAAGAGCGCCAATACCACCGCCAACAATAGCAACAACAATGTAGATAATACCCCAGAGAAGAAGTCCTTCCTTTTTCTTACCACCTAGTTCTTTATATCCGTAAATTGCTACTATTCCGCAGACTAACATAATTGCAGCAGAAACTAACCAAGATCCTCCTTGAAGAACTTCTGCCGCAGCATTTATTTGTATTAATCCTAAGTCAAGTGCTAATTCCATTACATTATTAATTACTATGATGATCCCAACTACCACCATAATAATACCGCCTAGAACACCAAGTATTCGACCAATAGGTTTCAAATTTGCCATGAATCATACTTCCTTAAAAATCTCTGATAGTATTGAATTAAGAATTGAGGCAATTTATATGAATTATGATAAAAAAAATGAACTTTACTCGTATTTTTCTATCAATAATAGTCTCTTGGAAAATTATTTCTTTAACGAAATTTTCTTTAGACAAATTAATTGAGCATCAGACAGAAAACGATTTTTCAGAACATGTAGTGGTTAAACAAGGCTAGAAAGAATTACAAAAGATTTTATATTTAGTGAAACCTACTTAAATCTATTAGATGAGTTTTTTTTTACAGAGGCTTAAACTTTGTCAGATGAAACGGATCCCTTAATTAAATCAGAATTTGATGAAATTTTACTACGTGCAAAGAAACTTCCAAATCAGTCCCCAGAAGTTCTTCTTGAAATGTACGGCCTTTATAAACAGGCTCATAATGGAGATGTGTCTGGTAAAAGACCAGGGAGGATGAATCTCAGAGCACGATATAAATGTGACTCTTGGGCCTCCCGAAAAGGTATGTCTAAAGTAGAAGCAATGAAGGCATATATTGAATTAATCAAAAACCTTGAGTCTTCTTAATTGTAGTTCTAAAACATTTTTTCCGATTTAAGGTTACATCACCATTTAAGCTAATGGAAACGAGAAACGATCTCATTACAGAATTTTTGGATATTTTTAGAGAGGATTCTAGGATTGTGAGTAGTTACAACAAACAAGAATTGCATTCTATAGCCTAGGGAAAATAGAAAGAATTCAGGTTTATATCCAAAAACTCTAGCGTAAATATCACATACTTCTTGAAGTTTCTGTTTCGTACTTTGCAAATCCTTTATCGGAGTTCCCCATAAAAAGGTGTAACTTACAACTTCCTCTTCAATAAGGCTTAGTGCAAAATCTTTTATTGTTTTCATCGGAGAAGTAATAGTAGATTTAGTTTCAGGTCGTCCTATTCTTCTTTTAATTCGTCGGTTAAAATTGGTTACATTAGCTGAGAAGAATTTTTTGTTTGGGATATAGTGATATAGATCATTGACCGTTTTAATCCTTGTATAATTCAAAGAGATTTGCACTACTTCCCCCGTAATCTCATCAAACTCGATAAAATCATTCACTCCGAACGGATGCGTAAAAAGAATATATAACCCAGCTATAAAATTAGCTAATATTTCAGTTGATCCAAAAGAAATAATGGCACCGAGAAGTGCTGATATTCCAACTACTTGTTCTGGGGGTATTTTCACTAAAACTACAATCAAATATAGAATTGAAGCTAAAGTAAACAGATTTAAAAGAATTACCGACGACGTATTAGTGTTATAATTGGAACGAAAGATGAGATTATTCTTTGTAAATTAAATTCAACTAAATTTAAGTTGAATAAATCTTTAGAAATACTTCCAGATGAAGTAATAATAGGTGAATGAGGAATTACCATCTTTCAGAAGATTTTCTTAACGGAATTTTAAAGTTCTTCTTTTTTCCTCTTTCTTATTCTGATGCTCAGTGAAAGTATTGCTACTGGCATTATAATCCATATACTTGAGAAACCAATGGTTGTGGACGATTTTTGTGATAATCCATGAGCATAAAATATATCTAATTCGTTTTTTGATCTGCCATCAGTCCATACAACATGTGGTATATCTTTTGAATCAACACGAATCGTAAAGTAATCTCCTGGTCTACTAAAGCTAGCAGAAGTACTTTCATCGGCAATTGAGATGGTATTTCCCCAAATGATTTCTTCCTCATTTGTGGATGTAAATTCAATAACACGATATCTAGGAGTAAAAAAACCATTTTGTTCATCATACCAAGCAATATGAATTCGGCCCTGGGAATCAATATCCATATCTGGCTGCCATTGATTTCCATCAAGATCAGGATTCACTTGAAACCGATTACTCCAGGTTTCTCCGTAATTATCTGTATAACGGAGATATATATCCCAAGTTCCATTAGGTTCAAATTTATCAGCCCATAGAATGTATAATCTATCATTTTGGTCAAATTTAATAACTGGTAAGGAAACACGGCTTGGTCTTTGGTCTTTGACACTTACTTCAAAGGTACAATTCTCACTGGTGGGATTGACATCAATAGGTGTACTAAAAGTCTCTCCCTGATCTTCAGAAGCGGTTAGATATACATCTCCCCATGAATTATTATTTGGAAACCAGACCCATGCAATATATACATCATTATTGCTGTCAGTAACGACATACGGAGCTAGATGGTCAGTTGGTTGGGTAGAAGCGTTTGCAATTACTCCTATCTCATTAAATGAATTACCAGAATCAGTAGACTTACTTAACCGAACAGTTGTATAATTCCCAACATCATCATAAGCCACGTATATTATACCATTATCGCTGATAGTCATTGTTTCTTTATCTGCAAAATCTTCACCATATGTTGCCTGAACTTGCTTACTCCAAGAGGATCCGTAATTTATACTTTTAGCAACAGTGATATGTGATAATTCATTTGTGTCAATGGAATATTCCAGATATGCATAATATAATCCGGTTTCACCCCAGACAAGCCAAGGGTCTGATTGTCCTGTATAAACTCCTCCAAACATCGGCATATCAAAAGGTTCGGTCCAACTCTCCCCGTTATCAAAGGATTTTGTAAAACTTACTCGTACTCCTCCTGTATTGTGGCCATACGCATTTTTCCATCCTGCAAAAATCGTATCATTCTCACTTATGGCCAATGTTGGCTCAACATGATTTGAATAATCTGAATCTCTGGTAGATAATAGAATATTATTTGAAAATTCAATTATTTTAGAGTCATAAGTTACTGGATGAGAAGAGACTCCTCCAACAATTGTATAATTAAATAAAAAGGCAATTAAAAGAATTTTGAGAATATTTATCTTCTTTGAATACATAACTCATTCACCTTATCAGCATATGAATAATGTCATAATTACAATCCTTTATAGATTTTCAGGTATTTGAATAGCAAATCGATATACGCCTTAGCTAAATTAAAGAATTAATTTAATTTTCCTTCAAAATAACTAATAATATATTGAGAGTACTTTATCTCTCATTTTAAGGAATGAGAAGAACTGAAACCAGCTAAGTTTAAACCAACTCATCTTAACATCCTTACGTTAGTTATTACTTATTTTCTTTGGGGATTTGTCAATTTTTTATATATGATTCAAATCCAACCATATTTATTAACGATTATTGGAACTGGGGATGAAGCAGCGCAAATACTGGGATTCATACTTTCGATAGGAACATTAGCAGCAGTTCTGCCTCTATTATTAGGTTTTTATGCTGATAGATACGGGAGGAAAATGTTTATTATTGCAGGTGAAGTATTAACCTTGCTTGGATTGTTTGGATTGTCATTTATTAATACTAATATCTTGGTTGTTGTATTTAGCATCATAATCTTCAATATTGGAATAGGAATCCATGATCCACCATTACATGCATTGATCTATGAGTCTTCCGAGATAAAAAGAAGAGGATTAGCCTACGCTACGGTTTATAACTCTTCATCTATGGCAGGGATAATCGCTTCTCTTATAATTCAGGCAAATAGTGAAACTTTCGTATTATTTTTCCAGATTGGATGTTTAATTTTCATCATCTTAATCATTCTTAATTTAATATTTTTGAAGGATATAAAATCTAATGTCCAAAAAATAACATTCCCAATCAAAAAAGTCTTCGAAGATCCAATATCTCGGATAACTGCAATAGCTTTTGCAATTGATTCATTTAGCTGGGGTTTACCATTAGCTATTGCAAATGGAATCTACATTCTTTTATTTGAAGTGGACGTTGGATTTATAGCTACATTAACCCTTGTTGAAACAATAATGTTAGTGTTATTGCAATATCCTGCTGGTTTATTTGTCGATCGCTTTGGTAGAATTGCTGGATTAATTCTTGGTGAAACTGCAGGCATTATTTGGATAATTTATGTACACATGGCAATGACCGATCATCAGAATGCAGAAGAGCTGTTGCTCATTGGATACGCAATCTTAGGTATAAGTATCGCTTTCTGGAGACCTTCTGTAGCCATAAGCTTTATATCTCTTGATCCTTCAAATGCTTCTACAAACTTCGGTCTTCTTTCATTTATTCAACAGCTAGGATGGGTTCCTACAGCAGCGATAGCTGGTTTAATCTATTCAACCATAGTTAATGAAGAAACGTTTCTCTCAACGATTTTTGATAATGGATTTTCTCCCCTATTATTGGTAACATTCATTGGTACTTTGATAGTTATTATTTTATTTTACAAGATAGATAACATTGAAAAGAAGACACGAATGAATTCTGAAAGATAAGCTAACAAAAGTAATCTTATTCAAATTATTGTTTAATCTTATTCTGATTAAGTCAGAGGTCACTCTCATTATTTTTCCTCTAATTCGGATTAAAGATATAAATCGGAATTTATTAACACTAGAAAAAGAAGTTTTTCTATCAGGCTATGTATGCAATTCATTTAACCTTGAAACAATTCTTTTCAGAGGAATTGTATCTTCTTTTCCATCTACCATTGATCTTAAAGTTACATTATCATTCATTAAATCTCGTTTACCCATGATGATAACATAAGGTATATTTCTACGATTAGCATACTCCAAGTTTTTAGATAATCGTCTATCCAATAAATCAACTTCAGTATAATACTTATTTTTCCGAAGGACTCCCGATAGTTCAATAGCTTTATCGATGGTTTTAATGGGAATGATATATACTTGAGTAGACGTATTTATCTGAGCTCCTTGAGCAGTGAGGGCATCAAAGATTGTATCCAATCCAAATGAAATACCAACAGCTGGAATTTTTTCATCGACTCCAATAAAGGCTGCAATAATTTCATCATACCGACCTCCTCCGCATAATGATGAATCCAATTGACTTTTATCCTTTAAAAATGCTTCAAAAACAGTTCCTGTATATATTTCTAAACCTCTAGCTAAACTGTAAAGCAATTTAACATCATCTTGAATACCATACAATTCTAAGTAATGATATAATTCCCGTAATTCTTTTGCTCCTTCTTTTCCTATAGAATTATCAATTCGTGGTTCTAGTTTATCCAATATTTCTAGAAAAGGTCCCTCATATTTGAAATAAGTAAAAATATTATCAGTAAGTGCTTCTTCTACTCCTTTCGATTCTAGCTCCTCACGTACACCATCAGTTCCTATTTTCTTCATTTTATCTATAGATAAGATTGTAGTATTTATCAAATTATCTGGAATTCCTGCAGCAATCAGTATCCCCGATAAGAGTTTGCGATTATTTACTTCCATATAGACATTTAATTCCAATTCATTAAAAATATAATATGCTAGAGCTAAACACTCTGCATCTGCTAACATTGAAGAAACTCCCACGGTATCAGCGTCACACTGAATAAACTCACGATAACGTCCTTTCTTTATTGGGCCATCACGAAAGCATGGTCCAATTTCATACCGTTTAAATGGTTTTCCTATATTGGGGTTCATTCCCACTAGTCTAGAAAGTGGTACAGAAAGATCATATCGTAGCCCAAGTGATCTCTCACCTTGGTCTGTCAGCTTATATGTTTCTTTTAGAATTTCAGCACCACCAGCGTATTTCGACGCAAGAACCTCAAAAGGTTCGAGGATGGGTGTTGTGGCGGGTTGAAATCCGTAAAGTTTGAAAGCTTCTTTTAATACTGCAATTATCTGCTCACGTAATATTTGTTCATCGGGAAGCCTATCTTTTGTACCTTTGAGGACAGAAAGTTCCACCATATTGATCACTTGTATTGGATTACTTTTGATACAAATGTAAGTACTTGGTTGCTGCAATATCCCAAGAAAAATCTTGTTTCATACCCCTTTGCATCAATTCAATCCATTTTCGCTTTATTTCAAAAAGCTTCAGAGCGCGAGTGATTGCATCTTTAAAGTCTTTTTCACTAAAATTAGAGAAAATAAAACCAGTCCCATGAGAAGGGTTCTGGGAAACATCAATTACACTATCCACTAAACCTCCAGTCTTGTAAACAATTGGTACTGTACCGTATCTCAAACTATATTTGTCATTCAATCCACAAGGCTCGTATCGAGATGGCATTAAAAAAATATCAGCACCAGCTTCAATCTGGTGTGCCAATTGTTCATTATAAGTAATTGAAACTCCTACTTTCTTAGGAAAACGACTTCTCAAATCCGTGAATTGGATTTCTAAAGCTTTATCACCTGTTCCTAGTAGTACGAACTGAATATTCGATGAAAGAAATTCTGGTAGTACTTTCAGGATTAAATCCATTCCTTTTTGCCAAGCTAATCGAGATACAACACACAATATAGGAATTGTAGCATCTACTGTTAATAGAAATGATTCCTGAAGAGAAGATTTACAGATACTTTTTCCCGAAAAATCGCTGGAGGAATAGTTCAGAGCAATAAAAGGATCATTTTCTGGGTTCCAAGTTTCATAATCTACACCATTCAATATACCAGTTAATTTTTGGCTATTTTTCTTTAGAATTTTTTCTAAACCTACACCATATTGCTTAGTTTGGATTTCTTTTGCATATGTAGGACTCACTGTGGTAATTTTGTCAGAAAATATTAAACCTGATTTCATAAGATTGATTTTCCCCCAATATACTAAGTAATCAGGATGTTTGAATTTATCTTCGATGCCAAGTAACCTATATTGTGAGATAGGGAAAAGTCCTTGAAATGCCATGTTATGTACTGTAAATATTATAATCGGCGGCTTTTTGGAAAAAAAAGGATCAATTCTGGTATAAAGACTAATTAATGCAGTTTGCCAATCATGTAAATGGAAAATATCATAAACTTGTGAATTTGATAAATATTTTACAATCTCCAAAGATCCACGACAGAAAAAAACAAATCTTATAAGATTATCACGATAATCACGCCCATTTTTCACATATAATGAAGAACGTATTCCAAATAATTGATAGTTATCAACGAGGTAAACGTTAATCTTTGGAAATTTTGATTGAAGTTTATAAGCTAATCCCCTAAAACTTCTTGAACCAATCTTTAACCGAAACTCAATGTCTAATTTTTCTACTGGGAATTCTTCCTTTTTAATATCACGGTAAAAAGGAATGAAAACGTCAATTCCATCAACTCTTTTCATCAATGCTTGGGGAAGTGATCCTATGACGTCTGCTAAACCTCCAGTTTTAATATAAGGCATCATTTCGCTAGCAAACATCGCAATTCGCATTTGAGTAACCTAAAAATTTATTTACTTATTATTTAGAAGGAAAATAAGGAGCTCTTATGTGATTAATTCATGGAAGTTATAATGTCTATTTCCGTTTTAACTTTTGGCGTAATTCATTCAAGTCTTGCGCGAGATTACTTTAAGTTGAAATTTCGATATCGTTACTATGCTATTCTTTATTATTTAATATCAATTGTTAGCTTTAGCTTATTGATGATTATTGAAAGAGTATTGATTCCTTTTGGAACAACAAACACCGACCCAATAATTGATTTCCCTTTATTAGGAAACATCTGTTTCTTATTTGGATGTATATTTTTTTTTGGAGGAATGTTTCAATTATATTTCATGAAGATCTTTCAAGAATCTCATCTAAACACGATTGGATTATATGCATTTGCCCGTCATCCGATTTATTTTGGAGGAATTGCCTTATTACTTAGTGTAAGCGTATTTCGTTTAAGTAATTCAATCCAAATTACAAATGCTTTTTCATTAGCACTATATCTATTCATTGGTTCTCTTGTTGAGGATTTTTTCCTATCCAAAAGTGAAAAACTATATCCTTTATATATAAAAGTTTGTGGATTATACTTTCCATGGAAATTAACTCATCTAAGATACTTTTTTCAGAATTTCATTCCAATTAATAGAAAAAACGAAGAATTTCTTTTTAGATAACCAATAAATTACTTATAGAAAGATTTATGGAGAACAATAATTTTTTTTTCGTTAAGAACAAAACATAAGATACATCATGTAAATTGTTTTATAACTAGTTGTTGCTAAAAAGTATATTCTCAACCTTAGAATTCAGATTAGAATAAGCCAACTTTTGCATACAGGAGTCTATCTCCAGTGACAATTGAAGAAAAACTTAATGAGATAAAAAAACTCGAAAAGAAAAAAAAATGGCAAGAAGCTAGCAAATTAACAATTAATATTGCAGATAATCTGATCGATAGGAAAGATTTTGAGAATGGACTCAAGTATTTCGAACAGGCCATAGCTATACTACAAAAAGACAAACAAGCTGAACCAGTAATCGTTTTATATAGAAAAATCATTAGCGCTGCAAAGAAAGGGAAAAATAAGACGAAAAGAGAATTATTCCGTTATGCAGCCGCTGCAATCCCTCTAGTAGAAGAATATATCCAAGTATTACAAGAAAGTAACCGATACGAAACTAAACATGGCGCTCTAACAAGATATTTTTTGGGTGAATGCAAAGATATTGTATCAGGTGTTTCTCAACGTGACAAAGAATTTCTAAAAGCTGGTAAATTATTCGGTAAGGTTGGATTAAATCTTGCTAACTCTGATAAATTCATAAGAGAATCTGAAGAGGCATTCCAAAAAGCAAGAATAATATTTGACCTAATGAAAAACAGAGAAGAAACATTTTTATCTTTCCTTTCTGAAGCTGAGATTAATATTCGAAAATATCGATTAGAAGTTGGATTTTCTTTATTTGATGCAGCTCGATCAATTTTCCAAGATGAAGATCATTTAAAGGTTGTTGTTGATATTGAAAAGGTCGTTTTTGGAGAGATGGGATTAGAACTGCTAAGAACAAAATTCGATGACAGTAATCAGCGTGAAATTGGTGAAATGCTTATTTCCAAGTCAAGACAAGCACACCTTGAAGGAAAATCATTGAATGAAGTCTCAGCGATACTTTTTGATATGACAAAGATATATGCAGAAAATGATCAATTGGATTCAGCTTTTAAATTCCTTGATGAGGCAATTTCAAATTCCCAATTAATCGGAGATGAAACAATACAAAATCAGATAATAGAATATCTGTTCCAAGAGGGTAAACTGAAATCTGAAGAATTAATGAGATCAGGTAGTAAAACTCAACTCTCCGATGTTAATGCTTTAGAAGTAATGAAGTATTTCGATAAAATCGAACAAATTTGCAAACAATTGGATAAAGGAAATGAAGTAGAAGAAACAGCGAAGTATATCTGGAAATTAGGGGGAGAATTTAAGGAGAAGTTTGGAATCGAGGATTTCCCTTACACTGAAAAAGCCATTCAATTCCTTATTAGAAGTAATCGTTTTAATGGAATAGAAGAAATTGGGGATGATTTAGAAAAAAGGATAGATTTTTTTGCAGAAAAGCAGCAAACATCCAAAATTGTAGACCTCAAGAATTTTCTATTAAGAACATATTCAGACGTATCCAATAATGCTGCAGCAGGAGCATTGAATCTAAAAATAGCCCAATATTACGCTCAATGGGGGAACCATGAAACACAAATGGCCTGTTTACAAGAAGCATTTTTTAATTTCAAAGGTTTAGATCAAAAAACGATTGAGGATTTTGCAAACGCACTTAATGAGCATAGAGACAGATTAAAACAAGTAGCTGCCTCAGAATCAATTCAAAATGAAATTTTAAATCTGCTAGGAAATACATACCTACTTCTAAAAGCCAACGATCAATATGATTCACTTTATGCTCAAGAGGCTCTCCTTGAATTAGAGGCTAATAATATCTCAAAAGCTATGGAATACCACAATAATGATTTTGAATTCCTTAAAAGAGTTAATAATATCACCCGTGCAGCAGCAAGAGTTGAAGAAATGATAACAAGTTTCTTCAAGAGGGGAGAATTCGAATATGGAGTAAATTTATGTGAGAAACAAGCAAATCTGCTAATTGAAACTGAGTCATCTCAAGAAAAAGTATTACAAATTATTAAGAGCTTTGAAGAAAGAACAGTTTTTTGTTTGTCTCAACAAGTTGATGAAAAAATCATCGATAAAATTTTTGCTGAAATTTCGAAGTTATACACCTATTTACAGTTACATGAAGGACTGGGGGATTCAACGTTTGAAATATCAGGAGAACTGATCGAAAAACAGTATTATGATTTAGGTTTTCATTACCTAAGAAAAGCATCTGAAATATTCCGTGAGAGTGATGTAATCGAAAAAGTGGGTCTACTTTTAGATTATGCTTCAGAGAAACAAATATTTTTTCAAGATCGAGCAAAACATGAGATAGCTGACAGGTTTTTAGATTTTCTTATTACTTCTTTACTGGATTTAAATCAGTACAAAGAAGCAGCGGGATTAATAATGGAAAGAGCTGTATCTCTAGTATCATTAGATGAATCTAAAGCCAATGAAGAATTTATTCGGGCAAAAGATTTAATTACTAATGAAGAATCATCAGAAGAAGAAATTATGAAATTTTACCAGAATTATGGTTCCGCTCTTCTACAAATTGGCCAAATCGATAAAGGGATGGATATATTAGCAAATGCAGAAGGAATCGGGTCTGGAAGCTCACTTGCCATAGCAGATATTTGTTTAAATGTAGCTAGAGATAGATTCACTGAAGACGACTTCGATACGTACTTTGTATTGGTTGACAGAGCTTTAGAAATCTATACCAAATTAGAAATGTACCAAGAATCATCATCCATTGCATTAACTGAAGCAAGAAAGCTATGGATTGCGAAGAACCTACCTTACACAATGATTTTTCTTGAGAGAGCATGGGCTCCACTATCATTATCTTTTGATGAGACAATAAAAAAATCTATCAAACCACTTTTACAAGTCGCAGGGGAAATCATTGACGACTTATTCAAAGAAAAAAAGTTTGATGAGGCAAAAAATTTTCTAGAATTTCAAGAAAGGATTTATAAGCATGTAAATGATACTGAAAAGATTTTGGAGGTAGAAAAGAAAAAAATTGATGCTCTTATTGGAAGAGGTAATATAGATGGAGCTTTAGCACAAGTTCTCGATCTAGCAAGTATCGGCATTGAAGAATCGAAATTCAATGAAACCATTGCATTAATACAGGGGCTCTTACCTATTTTCTTTTCTCTGGATCCTGTAAAAACGAAATTTCTATTGAAATTGTATCTTAATACTCTTATTTCTGTCGGAATTTCAAGCGAAATAATCCATGAAACGATTGGGTATTATATACAACAAATCCTAATATCTCATAATGAGAACAAGGAGAAATTGTTCGAGGAGCAAATAAATCTGTTTTTTTCAGCACTGGCAGAATTAGCTGAAACAGAAACTTTTTTAGGATTCTTTACAATAAGAATAATTAAGGAAATAAGTAAACTACAGGAATATAAAAAATTATTTAGCATTTTAAAACACAATACTCCTAATTTGATCTCAATGAGCCCCGAAATTAGGATGAAAGTGATAAATGAATTAACTGCAGTACTGGAATATCAGAAGGTTTCTCAACCAGAAATTCTTACTGGGTTCGATATATTGCTGGATTTGAGCAAAGACTTAAGTGATAATGATTATGAAATAGTAACTAAGTTATTATTAAAGATAAGCACGTTGCATAAAAATGAACAAATTATCGATAAAGCGCTAAAAGTTGTATTGGAAATTTCTGAAACTTATGCGAATGTATCAACAGCTTTAACAATATATTACAAAGTTATTGAGGAGAATTTAAACGCAAAAAAATACTTAAATGCGCTCAGTCGATTAGATGAAGTCATTAATAAGTTAGAAGATGTACCTAACCCAGAAATCATAGCAATCAAATTTATCGAACTACTGGATAAGTTCTTACTCGTTCTTGCGAAAGAGAAAAAGAAAGAATTGATGGATCAGCTAACTGCTAAATATCAATATATTAATGAGAAATTTCTAGGAAAAGAGATAAAATAACTTTCGATTACAGATGAACATTAAATAGATGATCAGATTGAAGAAATGCTTTAGTTTACTAACAAAGAAAATCAAAAATCGAAGAAAAAATAAAAATTAAAGAGTAACAATTAAAAATAAGAAAATTGGTTTATATATTAGAGAAGTTGTTGATGAAAAGAGATTAAAGGTAACTGCTTATGAGTACAGATGACTATACCAGTTGGATGGGTCAAGAACTTAAAAAACTAATCGATCTACTTGCAAAACAAACTCTTCAAAATAACCCTAACGCTCTAAATAACCAAATAACAGAGGTACAAAGAGGGATTGAATATGCTACTACCAACCCCGGGTCAATTGATGAACTTCTTCTCAAAATAGCAAGGCAATTCGTTGATTCATTACAGGTTTATATTCGTCAAATGAAAAAACCAAATACAGGAATTCCACCTGGAGGTCAAGCAACTATTCTCACAGGTGGAGGATCATTTGAACCTGAGGAAGCAACAAGAGCTCCAAAACCAGAAAAATTTAATGTTGATGAGCTAAAAGGAGCTTTGGCTTCAAGGAATAAAAACAAGGTTGAAAAAAAGCTAAAAGGTTCTTTGGATCTCCTCCGAGATTATGAAGAAAGTTAGTAGAACTATTCTTATTTTAAAGGAAGTATTTCAATAGTATTTTTAGCCAGGATATTTGAAACCTAACTTTAGCAGAATCTCATCAATCCTATTTACCAATACTTCTAGCGTTTCATCATTTAGTAAAATAAAATCTACTGGTAGAATTGGTACTTGAATTTCTGTAGAATGTGAAGCCCATCGCTCCCATTCCTTATCAGAAATCTGATTTTGACTTCGTTTCTCGATCCTCTTCTTACGATCAGGAGAAGAAGACTCTACTCTGATGAATTTGAATCCAAATGGCCTTAAATATTCGACTTCATTTTTTCTTCTTATATCATCTATAACAATTGAGGAGGAGGAATTTTGTACAATTTTCCCAATATACCTCACCCAAACGTCATCATCGAATGCTCTCATGAATTCCCCAATTCCTTGAAGAAAATCACGAGAGGGTTGAATATCTAGTTCTTCAGCAATCTCTCGCATCTTGCCTGATATGCGTAGTTTCTTGAAACCATATTTGGAATTTAGATATGATCCTACTGTTGATTTTCCACATCCCATTTGCCCAGTAATCCCTAGTAATACTCGCATTTTTAACGACTCAAAGCAATATCGTATTATCACTAATTAATGTTCAATAAAAGGACACAGAATTTCACTAAAAAGAATTTTCGATAAGATTCTTATTGAGATGATCAAATCGAATTATTACTAGGGGATGTAGACAAGAAGTAAAAAATCTCATTAGGATTTTGTATTCAGCATTTTAGGAAATTAGTTACAAAACTTAGTTTTTTTTCTCCCCAAAACCTTAAACGATTTAAATCTTCCCTTTTTTATACAAGTATGAATATCTCCGATCTGAATCTAAAACCTTACGATATCTAATAAGTAATTAAGTAAAAACAGTAACAAAACTAAAAAAACAAATAGCTACTACCCTCAATACTATAATCTGGAATTTTTGTAATCAAGTTCATCTTTTTGTTGATTCTATATGATACATATACAATTCTATAATGAATTCAAATTATTTTATGTGATTAACCTTTAGTTATTCTAATTAAAAGTATTTATCAATGAATTTACTACAATGTGCAACGTTGCGCAACACTTTTATATTAATGAATGATTGACTTTAATTGACCTCAAAGGTTGATAAAAATGATAAACATAGGCAAGAAAATTGTATTAACAAGTACATTGGCAGTTTTAGGACTTTCTTTACTAACCATTGGAGTATTTTTAGGTAATCACCAAAGAATTCCCCAAAAACCCGTATTAATAGTGATAGGTGTCGATACACCTATTTTAGAAATACCAATGGGAAGCTTAAGTCAAGCTGACATCCAATCCTCAAGTTTATTATTAGAATCATTAACAAATGTGAAATCGAATATTGATACCCAAAAATCTTTCTATTTTGATATAACTAAGGATGAGTACGATCAAATTGGTCTAACTTTACAAGAGGCCATTGGTTCTTCCCCAACAAACTCATGGTATGTTAATTTTGAAGGAATATTGTTAGAAGTATCGTTAGGATATATAGTATATGAGTAAAAGGGAACAACTTTAAAGACACATGGAATGCGAAAGGATCCCAGTTGACATTTGAACTAGGAGCATAGCTTGGATCCCCTTCTCCAATACTATCAACAAAAATACGGGCAAAAAACACCAAATTTTATTATTTTGGGGGGATGTAGACAGGATATATTAGAAAAAAACCTAAGTAGATCATCTATCTTAGGCTATTAATTGAATTATAAGGTAATCGAAAAGTGAGTATATTTTAGAGAAATATAAAAAGGATTGTTAGAAATCGCTCATATATATCTTTTAGGAGGTAAAAAACCTTGCATTTCCTAGAGAGCTTTCTTTCATTACTTTTATCAAGACTATTGAAGGAAAAATTGGCACAGATGAATATTGGCAATCCAATACTATTCTCTCAATGAAATAATATATGCAAGTGACTTTTTACTGCGATTAATAGAGTTAAAACCGTTCAAGGAAAGGAATGAGATCATGGTTCAAGATTCTCCAAAATTTCACCTTAAAGAGCAGATCGAATCTGAAGAGATGATTTTAAAAGTAAAAATTCTTGAGATACGAAGTCAGGTTGCCAAGAAAATTCAAAAAGCGCAGCAAGACTGCGATAAAACTTATCAAATGAAGCTAAAAGAGATCGATAAAATAAAAGCAGAACAGATCTCCCATATCGACTCTAGATTTAGAGAATACGTCAAAAAAATAGAAGATTTAGAAGAAAGAACTTTCCAAGAAATTACAACAAAATACGAACAGAGAGAAGAAGAAATAATCACTAAGCTTCTAAAAAATATTTTACCCTAAATTCAATGAAGGACGGACATATATTTGATCGAAACAATGTATATAACAAAATTGATTGGGATCAATGAGGATATTTTTGAGCTAATAAGTGTTCTTAAAAAAATGCAGGTTTTTCATGTCATTGAATCATCACAAAGAGGTAAGGAAGATGATTACGATGATCAGAATTTTCGTGAAAACAAATCAGCATTAGAAAGTTTGGAAACACGGGCTTCAGCTATTTTTTCGCATGTAAGTACGGAACCATCCAAGAGGACTCATCCAACAGGGGAGAAAAAAATAAGACCTACCGAGTTAATTATTAAAGATCTCGAGGCCCTTCTCACAACTATTGAACCAGATTTTAAGAAAATTGAAGCTGAAAGGGAAGAGTTACTCTCTAAAATGGAACATTTGAATAGGTACACTCCAGTACTTAGACAAATTCAACCTTTAATTCAAGAAATGGAGAAAAAGCCTGATCTTGAATCAAATTTGCTAATGTTCAATAGAAAATCAGATCTTGGACTGGTTGAATTTGAGAAAGTAATTAATTTAAGAACAAAAGGCTTTTACGAAGTCATTTCAAGACGTGTGGATGAAAATTATTTTGCAGTTCTGTTATTATATGACAAACAGTATACAAATCAAATCCAAGGTTATTTATCAGGTGAAAGACTAGGCTCATTTACTATAGCGCCAGAACTTCGTACTATTGAGCTCAGAGATTTTGGTGCACACATTGAAAATTCAAAAACGAAAATAAAAAGTAACCTCGAATCTTTAGAAGAGGAAAAGAATAAAATAACACAATCTTCCGATTTTGAAAAACTTGGACTAACCCTACAAGAGACGATTAATCGACTTTCTGCAAATTCATTAGCCGAAAAAATGGGAGGGACTGAAAATACATTCGAAATAGAGGGTTTTGTCCCAAAATCAAAAATCTTGATTTTTGAGAACGAACTAAAAGAAGTTTTCGAGAATAGAATTCTGATAACAAAAACAAAGGCTGTTAAAGATGCCCCAGTATCAAGAAAAAATCCTCGAATAGTAAAACCATTTGAAACAATTACGAACCTTATCCAACTACCAGAGTATGGATCTATTGACCCAACCCCATTAGTCTTCATATTATTTACTTTTTTTTGGGGATTTATGGTTGGAGATATCGGTTATGCTGCAATAATATTCCTTACTGCTGCTATTCTTCGTAGAAGATTCAAAAAAAATCAACAGCAAGGCTTACAGAACATAACAGAGATATTTATGATAAGCTGTGTTGCTGCAATTTTCTTTGGAGTTTTGTATTTTGAAATATTTGGTGATTTAGGAGAAATTATAGCTCACGATATGGGTCTGAAAATTCATCCAGTATTAGATAGGTATAATGATGTTCAAGATCTGCTCATAATATCTGTCATGATTGGATATGGTATAATAATGGGTGGTATGGCCCTAGGAGTTTATAACAATCTAAGCTTGAAACATATGAAACATGTTTATGGGAATCTTCTATTAATTCTAATTTGGGGATCAATACCAATTACATTGGTAATTAGTATGATTTCCCCAGATTTATTCGGAACAGCAGTTATTATTGATTTACTAGTTATAATTATCGCAATAATCATATCAATTAAATTAGAGGGTATAGCGGGCCTTATTCATGTTATTGAAAGATTTTCGAATATCCTATCTTTTGCTCGTTTAATGGCGATTGGGTTAGTTGGAGCTTGGATGGGGAAAATTGCTAATAATCTCACAACGCAAATATTTCCCCTTGGATTAGTAATGGGTTTAGGTTTGCATTTAGTTAATATCGGAATATTAATTCTGTCTCCATCGATCCACGCAATGAGGTTGAATGTTTTCGAATTTTTCACCCAATTTGTGTTGGAAGGAGGCAATGTCTACAAACCATTTGGTATAAATTAGGAATACTTGAATAGAAAAATCAAAAAAAAAATCAAAAACAAATTAAAAAAAAAGGAGAACAAAAAATGATCTTAGAAATCTTACAAAGCGCTTCAAACGATATTGATCTTCAAATGGCGAGAGCTCTCGCAGCTGCAATAGCATTGGGTTTAGGTGCCCTTGGTACGGGCTTGGCTCAAGCATTTATTGGCAGTGGTGCTGCAGGGTTGTTAGCTGAAAGACCAGATCAAATGGGTTCAGCAATTATTCTAATAGCTATCCCTGAAACGATTCTAGTTCTGAGCTTCGTTATTTCTATCATGATTCTACTTGGAATCGGCGGCGCTTGAATGAACCAAGAGGTAAATGAATTCCTAAAAGCTTTGAAAGATAAAGAAAATTCAGAGCTATTAGAAATTCAGAACACTGCTGGTCCGAGTATAAATGCAATTAAAGATAAAACAAATCGAAAAATTGCAGACTTAGAATCTGAAACAGGTTCTAGCGAGATATCGCAAGAAATAATTGAATCTTTTCAAAGAAAAATTTCGGATAAGCAGATTGAATGGTTAAAACGAACGAATATAGAAAAAGGACGATTGATGGACCAATTAATACAGAAACTAGAGAAACGATTTAAACCTCTGCCATCTAATGTTGAGTTCTATGATTTACTGAATAAATTATTTCTAGAAGTGAAAAAGGAGGCTGGAACCAATTACGAGGTTCACATTACAAAAAAAAGTGACCCCGAAAAATTCAAAGCTGCTTTTGGCATTAATCAGAATGTGATTGCAGATTTAGATAATGTCGGTGTGCTTGTGAAACGTCTAGATTTTCCAATCAGCATAGAAAACACTTTAGAATCAAGATTCGCTAAGAATAGGGATGAATTGATTATTGAAGCTTCTCAAGGTTTATGGAATGACTTAGAAGATTCTCCATGGCAATTTCAGCAAGTTATGAGTTCACTATTGTCTAAAAAATAATCAAGAGATTAGAAAATAGCTTGGAGGTACTCTATTGGCTGGTTCAACAAACCAAGGATATATTGCTGCAAGGTTTTACGGAATGAGAAGTCGACTTCTAAAAAACAATGACTATAAACGACTACTCTCCCTCGCAAATATTTCTTTGTATATATCTGAGTTGAGAAAGTATCCTCAGTACAAATCCGTACTGGAAGAAAGACTTCTCTATGACGACCCACTCACTGCGGTAGATAATGCAATCAGTATAGTACTCTCAGAACGTATGAAAAAAGTATTAAATTTGGCTGGCGGATCATATCATCAAGGATTTAAACTTTTGAGTCTAAAATGGGAATTGGCAAACGTCCAATTAGCAATTCGTAGTATTCTAAGGCATGCAGACTTTCAACTACATTTCATTCCGCTAGGAGATCTTAACCAAACTGAACTTTCTCATCTTGCTAATTGTGCCAACTTAAATGAGGCCCTGAGTTACTTAGAGTCAATATTAAATCCATTTGCTCATGTTGTGAGACAATTAATAGCGGAAAATATTTCTCCTAGCGATCTTGATGCAGCTGATGCAATTTTCAATCAGTTTTATCAAAATCAACTTCGAAGGGGACTCAAAAAAATTAAAAACAGGAAAATCCTGAATATCATGAAAAAATCTGTTAAACAAGAAAGAGAATTTGAAAACACAAAAACAATTCTCAACTATATTGGAAAAATATCAAGGGGGACTAGCTTCGATTTGCCCGATTTTTCTTCTATTATATTTCCTGGAAAATCTTTGATAAGTTCTGAAGAAATAGAGCTTGCAGTAAGAAATAAGGACGTGAGAGCATTACAATCAGTCCTCCTAAGAACATCATATCAACATATTGTTCAAAAGATGGTTGAAGAGGTTGGAAGCTCAGGAATTGTTCAAGATTATGTTGAAGAAGTTGAAAAACACTTCTTTGGGTCACAGACGCGAAAAAGATTTCAAGGACATGCATTCAATTTAGGTCTTGCCTTTATTTGGCAAATGGCTGTTGAAGCTCATAATTTAAGAATTCTCGCGCATGGAATTGAGATTTTTACCCAAGATGAAATAGAGAGGAGGGTATTCTTTGCCTAGTTCCATTGTGATAATTACTCATCCAAATATGGCAATTGGTTATCGTCTTGCTGGTGCAGAGGTTATGAAAGCTGAAGACGGATCAGAAGCTTTCGCATTGATTCGAGACGCTGTTAAAGATGAGAATATTGGTTTAGTTGGAATAGAAGAAGAATTTTATGAATCACTAAATCCACGATTTCTAGAAACTATTAAAAAGCGCGGTAAACCACTTATACTATCTATGCACACATTAAAAGAAGGTGGTCTTAGTGCTGATGAACATATTAGAATAATGACGCTAAAAACCGCTGGTGTGATAGTTAAGGTCGAAAAAGATTAAATCATTTTAATTAGAAGAACTGAAAGATTGTACAGGGAAGCTCTAAAAATGCCTGGAATAATAAAAAGGATAGCAGGACCAGTTGTATTCGTATATGGTTTAGAAAATCCTAAGAAGAATTATCTAGTTGAAGTAGGCGAACAAAGGTTACTAGGTGAGATTATTCAAATACGTGGAGACACGAGCATTATCCAAGTATACGAAGAAACATCTGGTTTAGGAATAAAAGAACCTGTTTATGCAATAAACAGACCCCTCACAGTTAGGTTGGGACCAGGAGTAATGTCAACAGTTTATGATGGAATCCAAAGACCTTTAGATTTGTTAAAAGGATCTTTTATTGGGAGAGGAGAAAAAACAAACCCATTGGATTTATCGAAAAAATGGCGATTTATTCCTGAATCAAATCTTACTCCTGGAAAGAAACTCCAAGGAGGAGAAATTATAGGGAGAGTTCAGGAGACCGAATCAGTTGAAAATAGAATACTTGTTCCACCAAATGTTCATGGTACATTAAAAGAATTAGCTCCTGAAGGAGATTATGTCGTCACAGACAATATAGCTAGTGTTCAAAGCTCCTCGGTAGATCAGGATTTACCTCTTTATCACGACTGGCCAGTTAGACAACCCAGACCATTTAAATCTAGAATTTTAAGTGACAAACCATTTTTGACTGGACAAAGAATCCTTGATTTCCTTTACCCCTTAGTTGAAGGGGGTTCAGCTATGATTCCTGGAGGATTTGGAACTGGAAAGACTGTTCTTAACAGAACACTTGCAAAATTTGCCTCCACGGAAATTATGCAGATGACATTGTGTGGAGAACGTGGAAATGAAGCTGCAGATGCACTTCAAAGCTTTTTAAAATTAACAGACCCAACAACAGGCAGATTAATGATTGACAGAACCTCAATAATTGCTAATACGTCAAATATGCCTGTTGCAGCAAGAGAGGCAAGCATTTACATGGGAATAACTATTGCTGAATATTATCGAGATCAAGGTTATACTGTTTCAGTCTTAGCTGATTCGACATCCCGTTGGGCTGAAGCATTAAGAGAAATTTCAGGAAGATTAGGCGAAATCCCAGGGGAAGAAGGTTTCCCAAGTTATCTCCCAAAATTGATTGGTCAATTTTATGAAAGATCAGGAAGATGCATAACTAATAGTGGATTAGAAGGAAGCATAACTACGATTGGCGCAGTCTCTCCACAAGGAGGGGACTTTTCTGAACCAGTCACTCAATATACAATGCGATTCACAACATGTTTATGGGCTCTTGACACTGATCTAGCACGAAGCAGACATTTCCCCGCGATTTCTTGGAGAATTTCTTACAGTCAAAATATCCGAGAAGTAGCTGAATATCTTAAAAAAGAAGTTGCTCCTGATTGGCAAAATTATAGGACGAAAATATCAACGATTCTTCAACAGGAAGAGGAATTAGAACGTATTGTTAGATTAGTTGGAAAAGATACCCTTTCCGAAACCCAAAAGGGTTTGCTACTTACAGCAGAATTAATACGAGAAGGATTCCTTCAACAAAACGCTTTTTCTGATGAGGATGCCTTTAGTTCTGCAGAAAAATCATACTTGATGGCAAAAGCTTTTCTTATGTCCCATGATCTTATCAAAGAGAAGGTGGAAGCTGAAGGATTATTAGTTGATCCACTTTACGAAGAACAATTAATTGAGGATATTAAACGTTTGAAGGAACTAAATATCGATGAAATTAAAGAATTTACACAGCAGCTTCCTTCTAGAGTGGAGGAATTGAGCTATTAACGGAGGATGAATCATGAAAATAAGAACATCACCAACTTTTCGCTATAAAACAATTGATTCAATTCAAGGTACTCTTATCTTTTTAAAATCCATTTCTAATGTAGCTTATGAAGAAATTGTCAAAATTCATATGCCCGACGGAGAAGAACGAACTGGTCAAGTTCTTCAAGCAGATGAGAATGCAACAATAGTTCAAGTTTTTGAAGGAACCAATTCAATGGAGAGGGTTGAAACAGAAGTAGAATTCACAAAAGATGTGTTTAGAGTCGGTTTATCCGAACAGATGATTGGACGGACAATGAACGGTCTAGGACAACCCATTGATGATCTTGGACCTTTATTTGTTGAAAAAAGATTACCCATTACTGGAGCTCCCATGAATCCTGTTAGAAGAGAAAGCCCTGAAGATTTTATTGAAACAGGATTATCGGTTATCGATGGATTGAACGCCTTAGTTCAAGGTCAAAAACTCCCAATATTCACAATGAGCGGAATGCCGACCTCTGAGGTCGCAGCGAGTATTGCAGTAAACTCAAGAGTACTTGCAGAAGAGCAAGAACTTGATGTTATATTTGTAGCAATGGGAATTACGGAACGAGAAGGGAGATTTTTTCGAATAAAATTTAGAGAAGCATCAGGAGCAAATATTGCTTTCTTTTCTAATTATACAATGGACAGTATTGTTGAGAGAATTCTAACTCCAAGAGTTGCATTGACTTTTGCCGAATATTTAGCATATGAAAAGGATAGAAATGTTTTAATCCTTCTCCATGATATGTTGAATTATAGTGAAGCGCTAAGAGAGATTTCTTCTGCCAGAGAAGAATTTCCTGGGCGAAGAGGTTACCCTGGATATCTATATACTGATTTAGCAACAATTTATGAACGAGCAGGGAAGGTAGAAGGGAAATCTGGGAGTGTAACAATGATACCGATTGTTACATTGCCTAATGATGATATTACTCATCCTGTACCAGATTTAACAGGTTATATTACAGAAGGCCAATTGCTTATGAGTCGTCCTCATTTAAATAGATCAATTTCTCCTCCAATGAATCCTATCCCTTCACTTTCAAGATTAATGAATGAAGGTATTGGCGTAGGGAAAACTAGGGAAGATCACGCAAATTTAGCTAACCAGCTGTTCGCTAGTTATGCTAGGGGCATGAAATTAAGACAACTTGCCTCCATAGCAGGAGAGGACTCTTTAAGTGATCGTGATCGTCAATATCTTAAATTTGCCGATGTTTTCGAACAGAAATTCATCAATCAAGGTGATACTCGACGTACAATTGCAGAAACGCTTTCTATAGGATGGGAAGTTCTTACATTAATTCCTAAAACTGATTTAAATCGTATTTCAAAGAAATTCATTGATGCTTATTATCCTAGTGAGGCTTAACTCGTTGTCATCACAGCAACTTAAGAAGACTCGAATTGAGCTCCAAGATCATAAAGCTCAACTATCGATTGCAAATACTGGAAAAGAACTACTAGAAGATAGAATTGGAGCCCTCCTTGAAGCATACTCAAAACAAGTAATACAACTTTATCAAACACGAAAACAACTAGCATTTCTAGGTGTAGAAGCTAGAAAGTCACTTGCTCTTGCTAGAGCGACAGATAGGAAAACGTTAGCACTAGCAGCAATGGCTGCAACTGATACACTTGAGATTGAAGTTAAAACCGATAACGTTATGGGCATTATCGTACCTTCAGTCGAAATTATAACAAAGGAGGATACTCAATCCGCAATTGCCTCCTCAGAACTAGTTGATAAAACCGTTGATCTCTTTCGAAAACAGTTAGAGGTACTTATAAACCTTGCTTCTCAAGAATTGGCTGTAACACAATTAGGACGGGAGATTCGAAAAACTAGGCATCGATTTAATGCACTAGAGAAAATATTGATTCCCGAGCTTAGTGATCAAATAAAACAAATCCTTCTGTCACTTGAAGAAAAAGAAAGAGATGAATTTTCAAAATTACGAATTTTTATGAACTCAGATTTAAAAAAATAGTAGAAATTGCGTACGTTGTAAATTTATCGTACATGTGATGGAATTCCCCAGGTAGATTCATCTTTATTAGCATTCCTTTTGATGAATACCTGAAAGAGAGAGTTTCGTTGAAATTCTCTGTAGATAAAGATTAAATCCTAGCTATTGTATGAATCTGACCAGTTGATTCCTATTCGATTTAGATAAATTTCAATTGATACTCCGATATCAGTAATCCAAAGTTCGCCCATATTCTTTTTTGATATGTGAAATAATCCCCTTTTTACAAAAGCTATTGTTAGAGTAGCTAATGGTTCAAAATCGCCTAAATAGCTACCTGTTGATGTATTTAACCCAGATGGTACAACCAATGATATTATATTTGAACACTGCCGTAAAAAAGAGAAAACTCTATCTGCTATTGCATCTTTTCGATCTTTATAGCCATATCCAAAAAAACTATCCAAGATGATGTCTTCATTTGATGTGTTCGGAGGTAGGCCATCGAATATAGGAATTTTAGCTTTTTTTGCTCTTATCATTTGTCGTCTAGGTGTTTCTCGTAGACTTTCCCCTCCAAATGGAAGATAAATTTCTACTGATTTTCCCCATGAATTCAATTTCCTACCCGCAACGATACCGCCCCCTCCATTGTTACCAGAACCTGCGATAACTACATATCTAATAATGCTATTACTACTTTTAATTATGGATAAACGTGCTAGATTCATTCCTGCATGTTCCATCATTAATTCTACAGGAATTTCATATTCTTTAATCATTATTCGATCTACTTCGATCATCTGATCTGTTGATATACCTGGGAGCTTCAAGGAATAATTCTTCCATCAATTCATTTAAAATCAAGTAAATTCCATACTAGAAAATGTAATCAAAAATTATCACCCATAATCTCCACTACTATGACTCGATAGGGTTTTGATAATTCATTTCCTTTGAATTGTTAAGATCCTCTGCAGATTCGTCACTTTTTTCACCAGGTTCAAACGTCACGATTGCATCGTCTGTCATTTCATGTTTTTGAGGCTCTATAAGTTCGATATCTCTTTCAGTAGAGATAGGTGATTTTTTAGGTTTGAAAACTGCTTTTCTTTCCCTTCTATTTCGATAAATTCTTCTTACGACCCATAAAAGACCAAAGATTAATCCACAATAAAATGCAATTGCTTCAATGTATTCAAACCACCCGACGATAGAAGAAAGGGTATCAGAAACAAGAAAATTACTACGTAATGGAGCATCCTGTACCCCTATAAAATCAGGAGCCTCCTGAATTTCATATAAATCGCCTAGAATATTTGTAATAATCAGTACAAAGGCTGTGGATATTAATAAGAAGAAAACTGAAATACGATCCTTCACACGAGGTGTGATTAACGTCACACTGAGAAATTTAAATGCTCCTGCGAGAATAAAATACAATGGAATAATAAGTATTGGTATATATTGTAAAATAGGAATAAATTGCTCCAGATATTCTGCTAATGGTATTATTACCTCATTATAGATCGTGAAGAAGAAAGAAGGAAATTCAATTGGAGGAAGAGATATGTTAAACTCCTCTATTAGCATATTCCAGATTCCACGGAAACTATCCCATGATATTCCTAGCCAGATAGTGAGCATTGCCACGTATTTCGTGATTACCGCAACTTTAGGTGGGGATCTGGCGATAACACGTCCTGAACGTGCAACTTCCGCTCCTTTATATATAGCTGTAAATATAGCAACTAAAGCAAATCCTTCAGCAAATCCAACAAGGAATGTAGCTATTATAGTTATGAAAACATAATCTAATTGTATAATTTTCAGAAAATTATTATAATTGACCTCTAAACCTATAATTGCTGCTTGAAATAGCTGACTTCCCTCAAATGTTATCTCTGCAGCCTGAAGCTTTTCAATAATGCTCCAAATGGTCCAAGTGATTACTGGAGCTATATATAATACCAGAATAAGGGGAATTATGATTAAAGCATTTACACTGGTAATAAATGCTGTTAGTTTAAACCCTCTCCATATTATCAAGAAAATAAATTTGAAAAGCTGATATACCCACCAAATTAGTAGTATAAGTAAAATGACTATGAAAATCGGACCAATTGGACTATTTGCTAAGCCTAACAGAAAGGTTGCTAGAAAAGGAATAACAAACCAGGCTAACAACTTATATACTCGCTTATTTTCTTCTTCTTCATTTATTTCCTCTTCTTTCTGGAAACGAGAAGTTATTCTTCTTCTTCCAAGTGATGTTAATATTGTTAAAAACACCAAAACTGAAAAAGTAATGATGATAAGGAAGAAAGATCCAAAATAGAGATTGCGTACGGTTTGATAAAACTCACGTCCTCCACCAATAGCAGTTAACTCTGGGATATCTAATTGTGCCGATATTAGAATCCACTCCACTAATAAAACTGGTAGAAGTTCTAAATATGTATCCTGGAGAAAAACATCTAACAATAGATAAATAGCAGAACAAAATGATAACGCAAGAGATGCAAAGAGGAAGAATCGTTTATCATATTTCATTTTATTTGTTTTTTCATCACGTAATCCGAATTCACTAGCCATATCAAAGAGAATTACCTTTGAAAAGCCAATGAGAACAAGAATAAAGCATATACTCGAAAATGCGACGGCAATCAGGTACACTGGATCTGAAGAAGTGGATGTTTCAAGATCAATTTCATCTGATAGAATCATAACACCAATAACAAGTAAAGCTAATACAACAAACCCTAATAATTTGTACATTTGACTCTTGAGATAGATTTTCCAAGGAACTCGACTAACCGCATCTGCAGTATCTGATATTATCGTGGACATTTTTCTTATCACCTTTGGATCGAATTTGTTAATGAATTATCTTTTAAATAGTTACTTAAATTAATTTGATAAGAGATTTAAAACATTAATCTATATTTCTATGAGTAGAATTAGAATTCGCTACATCAAATTTGGAAAATAGATCACCAGAGTAACAGAGAATTCCTGAAAATGTGAAAACCATGAACACCGAAGAAAAACAAAAAGCTAAATATCATCTAAAAATCATAGTATGTGGTACAGGGGCCGTAGGAAAAACATCACTTGTAAGAAGATATGTGGAAGACAAATTTGAATCGAATTACTTACTCACTGTGGGAATGGATCCTTCTAATCGCTTGATTGAAGTAGAAGATTTTCTTGTGAATTTAGTAATCTATGATGTGGCAGGTCAAAAGAGATTTCAAACTCTAAGAGAGGTATTTTTTAGAAAAGCTCATGGAGCCATCTTAGTTTTTGACCTTACTAGAAGTGAAACTCTAGATGAGTTAGAGGAATGGAAACAACAAATTGATGAGCGCCTTGGCCATATTCCAATAATTCTTGTTGGTAATAAATCAGATCTTGAAGATAAAATAAATATTGACTATGCTTCTCTTGAAGACACAGTTATCCCTGAAATTAATCCGATTAAATATTTAGAAACTTCTGCATATCAAGATAAAAATGTTAGAGAGATTTTTTCATTAATAACAAGTGAGATTTTGAGAAAAAAAGGCATTATTTCGGAATGACTCATTCCAAAGAAAATTAATTTCCTAAGCCAACAGACTCATAATCCATAAGTATATCTCTAAAGATCTAAGAAACATGATCTATGTTTATTATTCTTAGAAAAATTCAAAAAAAAGGTAAAAAAGGATGTTTAAATCAACATCCAATTTGTTAAAAGCAAGAAAAACCCGAAATATGCCGCTGTTATTATAGTATAATGGATACGTAAGATTAGAGTTTTTCTATCTCAATATATGGACAAAAATATTTTGTAAATCAAAGTAAAATTAAAATTACCCCAGTAGTTGTAACTAAAACACCAATAAAGCCTTTTAAGTTTATTTTCTCTTTATTCAAAAGCCATGTTATAGGTAGAGCAAATAATGGACTCGCAGTCCATATAATTGATACAAAGGCTGCTCCCGCTAGTCTAGTAGCCTCTGCATAAAGAAATGCGCCTATAGAAGTGCCTATGATTGCTCCTAAAAATAACCATTTCCATGTATAGGTTGACCAAGATTGTTCATGATCTAAAGACTGATTTCTACTATTTAATGCCATGAAAATCAGAATTATGGCAGCAAAAGGAAAACGAATAGCATTTGCGATAAGAGTACTAAATCCTTCTTGATTGGGTAATAAAGCAATCTCAGTTAACGCAGATTCAGTAAAAACAATTCCCAAAGCCCAAGAAATAGACGCAAGAAACCCAAAAATAATAGCAAAGAGAGTTTTATTGGAAATTTGGTTAACATTATACGTCTGTTCATCAGAGTTGCTCCCTTGAGTTTGAGATCTCTGGATTATCATCACCCCCATCGCAATCAAAAATAACGATAGAAAAAAAAATGGTAAAAACTGGGAAAGTCATCGAGATAGTTAAGGCAATAGTAGTACCTAATTGTTTCTGAGTTTCAAAATAGGCAGTATCGCCAACCACTTGACCAAACACTATGCTTATTAAAAGCAAACAAATTAAATGTATAGGAACTTCAAATAATATATTAAAATTCCCAAAAAGGATTATAAACCCCAAAAATGTTATTGCTCCAACAGAAGTCCTAAATGCATTTATCTGTGATGGAGTTACATTTGTTTCGATTTTCCTGAATATCGCATTGGAAACAACAAAGCTTGAAATCCCTAGAATAGCTAGTAATTCTCATCTCTTCTTCTATATTCATGATTTCCTCAAATTTTTTTTCTTTTTCGTGACTTTCCAAATCTCTTCACATCTCTGTTATCTCACGAATGAATTTATAAATTTATTGCAATTACTGAGAATTGGAGTTATTGTATCATTCTTACAAAAGCAAGGAACGGCACAAATTTCCAGAAAAGATATTTCTCAGTGAATGGAGATCTGTTCTGTAGTTGGTGTAAAAAAAAACATTAGCCGACAGAAATACAAAAAACTGGTTAAATTTGACTGATTAACGTGGAATGTAAATAACTAAGTAAATACGTGGATAGTTCATGGAACAGACACTAATTGAAAAATTAGGTTTTTCAAGCTCCGAAAAAGTAGTGATTATACATATTGATGACATGGGGATGTCCCATGCGGTCGATGTGGCTGCTTTGAAGTGTTTAGACTTCGGAATTGCATCCTGTGGATCAGTTTTAGTGAATTCTCCTTGGTTTTTAGAGATAGCAGCTGCTTGCAGAGCATATCCTAACTACGATCTGGGAGTACATCTGACCCTAACCAGTGAATATGAGTTCTATCGATGGCGACCTCTGAGTAGTTCAGATCCTAAATCAGGGTTATTTGACGACGAAGGATATTTATGGAATACGGCTGAAGAAGTGGTAGATCATATTAGCCCCGAAGTAGCAGAGGTTGAATGGCGCGCCCAAATTCAGTTTGTTTTAGCCAGTGGCATTGATGTAACCCATATCGATGTACATATAAAGAATATTCTTAGTCCTAAATATTTCCAATCCTATCTGAATCTAGTTACTGAGTTTAGAGTTCCTGCTTTTCTACCAAAATTATCCAGCAAGGAAATAGGAGCAATGGGGTTAAGTCAGCATGCAGATTTTTATACTGAACAAATAAGCCAATTGGAAGCAAGTGATTATCCGTTAATAGACCACAGAATTATTGAAATATAGGAAAATAAACCTGACATGACAAAATATTATTGCAATCGTTTTTCCGAGATAAAGCCTGGCTTGACCCATCTCTTGTTTCATGCTGCGATTATGAGCTCAGAACTGACTGCAATTTCGCCAGATACTGCAGTTTTTTGGGATCAGAATTTCAAAGCCTTCACTGATGAACGACTCAAAGAATGTGTCGAAAAATATGACCTAAATATCATTGGTTTTAGGAAAATTCGTGATTATTTCCGACGTTAATGGAGATCAACTCAGTAGAAGGTGTAAAAAAATCAGTAGACGACACAAGTACGAGAAACTGGTTAAATGTTGCTAATTAACAAGATCTTATCAAATCAAGAAATAATTAATTAAGAGAGTGAAATTTGTGAATTCAAGTATACGACGTTTAGTTTTAGATGTCATGAAACCTCATGAACCAGACATTATTACCTGTGCAAATCATCTAGCAACGATCGAACAGGAGAATGGGGAAGTTACTGCGGTTAATATCGCTGTTATTGAGGTTGATCGAATCGTTGAGAATATCAAAATTACCATTCAAGGTAATAAATTGGATTATGAGCTCATATCAAAAAAGATTAAAGAATTAGGTGGAGCAATCCATTCTATTGATCTCGTGATTGCGGGAAAACACATTATTGAAGAAACACCTACCCCTCAAGATCCTTAGTCTTGCCACTTGGAGCTCTAAGTTGAAGTGTCAATTTTTTCGAGATTAAAACTCTATATCCAGATAACAGGGGGAGGGGAGATTGCACGTAGGTATTTCGTGATGAATGGATTTGATGGTGTTCTAACTGTCTTTGGCATTGTTTTGGGTGCTTTTTTAGTCGGCTATGAATCACCAAAAGAAATTATTGTTCCTGGAATTGGGGCATCCTTTGCAATTGGGATATCTGGTTTCTGGATCGCGTTTCTAACAGAGCAGGCTGAGCAAGAATTAGAGAAAAAGAAAATTGAATCGTCTATCTTTACCAATTTAGATGATACTCTGTTCTCCAAAGCAGCTCGGGTTGTATCTTTCATAAATTCTTTTGTCGATGGCTTTAGTCCATTCTTGTTTGGTTTTTTAGTGCTATCACCCTTCTTTTTAGTTCAATTTGGGTTTTTAAAGATGCAAATGGGCTATGTTACTTCCTTTTTACTTACATTTCTTCTGTTATTCATATTGGGTTTATTTTTAGGAAGAATTGCGAAACAAAACTGGTTGATATTTGGGTTAAAGACCTCATCGGCTGGGATCGTCCTAGGAATTTTGATGATACTAACTGGGATTGAATAGATCGTACAAATATTTGCTCAGATTTTTCTGAATACAAGAATAACAGCTTCTCTTATCCAAAATGCAGTTTTTTGGCCTGTGACTGCTCAAGACTTTATTTTGTTCCAATCAATTTTATAATAAATTTAGTACATTATTGCCTTAATATTTTGAAACCTTCGTATTTTGGAATTTCATTAATCCGATCTATCTCTGGTATCGGATCTTTGATGTTTTTATCAGGAAATAAACATTTTCCCTTAATAACCTCAGTTTTAATCTCTCTCGAGCTACTGTTAAACCTTGAAGATGGGGGGTATCAAGAATACCCATCTTTTATTAGCTAAATACCTAGGATATTCCAACAGAATTTATTCAAGCAATAGTAGTACCTAATTGTTTCTGAGTTTCAAAATAGGCAGTATCGCCAACCACTTGACCAAACACTATGCTTATTAAAAGCAAACCAATTAAATGTATAGGAACTTCAAATAATACATTAAAATTCCCTAACAGAATTATAAATCCCAAAAATGTTATTGCTCCAACAGAAGTTCTAAATGCATTTATCTGTGATGGAGTTACATTTGTTTCGATTTTCCTGAATATCGCATTGGAAACAACAAAGCTTGAAATCCCTAGAATAGCTAGTAATTCTCCATACAATTAGATTGGCCTTCATTCAAAGAGTCATTAGGAACAAGAAAGATTTAGATCAGCTGACTAAAAAAATTCCGAAAAACTACTTTTTCTATTTTAATAGCATTACCTTCACAATTGATCTCACAGGCATGACAATTAAGACAAGATAGGGGGAAAATGACCCTCGCTTTCTTTATTTCAGATTGGTACTCAAAACATCCTTTTGGGCACACTTCAACACAAAATTTACATCCTATACAGCGAGATTCATTTAAATGTATAACCATTCATATTCACCTATCAAATAAACAACGGAAAAAGGATTAATCCTAGAATAATTAAGATTGAAGAAATTGTCAAAAGAACTAAATCCTTTTCGAAAAAATCCATCCCGTATAATGGAGTAAAACCGTCGAAATCTGTACTTATCACTGTACTATAGAGCAAGATTGTACCAACACTGATTATAAAATCCAATTCTGATTGATTAAAAAAGATGAAGCTACAAATAGGTACAATTACTATTGAAACAATCAAACCTTTTAGAAATCCCGAATTAAAGGGTATTTTTGGATAAATAACTCCATAAATCAGTCCGAAAAACCAAATATAGAAAAACAGGAAAATGAAATTAAACACTAACCATTCAGCCAAGGGTCTTAAGAACCCAATTGGATGAGCTAATATATCTACCAAAAGAATTAACGGAAGTAAAATTAGAGAAATAAATGAATTATGTGACAGGGTATTTTCCAAACGTTTTTTAACAGAAAAATTAATTTGAGAACTTTTTGCAGTTTTTTGAAAATTATTGAAAATATACTCTCCCAGATCATCAATATCTATAGGACCAAACTTCAATTTCCACCCCGCTTTTGCTAAGATCGTGTGATCAACTCCAGTAGCACATAATTGAGGAGCTATTATATTCTTATGAGACACAGATTCGGATAAATCAACTTCTTGCAAATGAGAGATTATTTTTTCTGCAGTAAAGGATCCACCTGCGGCTGAACACCATACATTGACTCCCCCAGTATCAATGACTAATAACCATACTTTTAAAGATTGATTTCTCAAAGAGGCTAGCACTCTTTTGTATGTGACAAAATAATTTGAAGTAATTAAAACTGGTGATTCTTCAGTTGGATTACCTATAGGATACAAGCCTGGTTTCACATGAAAATTAAGGCCAGGAAAAGCCACTCCTGCTATGACTAGAGAAACAATTTCTTTTAATGTACTAATGATATCCATGAATATCACACCGATGAAAAATGATAACTCTCTTCTTCATCCCTACAGTTCAGAATATCTTAATAATGTAAGAGTATTTTTATATCTTATATTTCCTTCTCTGGAAAGTGATAAGTACGGTGATGATTACACTACTAAGGATGCCGAAAGCTGGAGTTATAGCTGTAGTTGTATCATCTGGTAGTATCTCGATACTAGTGGATACTGTATAATCAGCAGTATCATCAGAAGATGTAGGGTTTGTCGTGCTTCCAGAAGTTGACTCTGGATACGTAGCTAGCTTTTTCTGTATTTGAACACCGTATTGAGTATTAGCAATGATTGGGATTCCTTGGTAAAAATATTCGCCAACGATAATTCCATCATAATGCCAAACTGTAATATCTATACTATCATTGATTTTTAAACCCAAATCTGTTAACATGTAACAGAATTCGATAGATGAATTTGTTGTTAAATCTATAGCTACCGTATTTTCATAGAATATATCATGCTGCACCATGGAAAAATTATTGTACATCGAAAGGATATCAATTCCTCGAAATATTCCAGTAAAACTCCAATGGGGTAATTGTTCGTAGACTATCTGACAGAGAAGTACAAATACTGTTTGATTGGGAGTTCTAATCGTAATATTAGCCATTAAAGATTCCCAGTAATCAATGGTAACATCATAATCCATACGGAAAACTAAGTGGGTGTCATTTGCATTCATAAAAACAGCACCTACATCTAAAAAATAGCTTTCATTGACCGCTTCATCTACAATAATTGGATCAATTCCTATCCAATCACTCATATCGCCATCGATAGCTAAACTAGTTGCTTGATCTATATTGAACATGAATAATGAGATCACTACAATAATCGAAATATATCCCCAAACTTTTACCATAATATCACATACCAATTAAAACGATGTAAGTTTCATACTTTATTAAGATGATGATGAGCGAAAAAGCGGGACAGTCATATTGCCAACCTCAACCTCAGACTTTATTGAGCAAACTGAGTTCCCAAAGAAATTATCAGCTAAAAGGAAAAAAACGACTCTTCCAATGGGGAGATATCCCTTTTAAGACGATTATTCTCAGGTCCTATTATAACCGAAAAGGTGTTTTTTGTTAATTTCTAAGGAGATAAGGAATAAATATAATTACGAAGACAATTCTTTACCTTCATTTATCTGAACATATCAAATTATTACGAACTAATGTCCTAAAAAGGCTTGAAAAAAGATATAATAAGTTGAATACAATTAGGACATAAGGTTCAAGTATGAGTTATTTTTGTGATTATTGTGACAAAATTGGCCATCCAGACGACATCTATCAATGTGATCAATGTAAAAACTACGTTCACGAGAATTGCTTGAAACCAATAGCTTGGTATTTAAGTTATTAATCTCAAGAATAATCTTATCTTAAGCTGTTAGCTGTTAGCTGTTAGCTGTTAGCTGTTAGCTGTTATTAATCGATATAACTAATTAGATCGTCTTCTTTTTTTCTTGAAAATTTCCTTGGTTCTTCTGCAGCATAACCTATCGGAGTAAGAGCAAGAAATTTGTAGTTTAGGGGAACTTTGCACACCTTTTCCATCATGGACGGATCCTCATTTGCAATCCAGACAGTAGATAATCCTTCAGCTGTTGCAGCAAGAATCAAATGTTCAAATACAATACTACCATCAACCCAAGCAAAGTTTTTAAGGTCAAATTTTCTTTCCCATGACTTTATTTCGTCCACAAATATTGTTACGACAACAGGAGCCTGCCAAATAAATTTATGTGCCACGAAGTCTAGAATTTTTGATACATTTTTTATTACCACAAGTTTATAGGCTTGTCTATTTGCAGCAGTGGGAGCAAGGCGTGCCGCTTGGATAATTCGCATTAATTGCTCGTCAGTCACCTGTCTAGCCTTATCATAGCCACGTATGCTTCTTCTAGTCTCAATAACTTTGAAAAATTCCATTTTTATTCACTTAATTTAAAATTTGATTTTTAAATAAATTTTTTCATTTTGTAGTAAATTAGATTAAATTTTACTTCTCTTTTAGATTAAAATACCGTCATGTCGATATCTTGTGTCGATATCTTGAGACAGAGAGCTTTCTTTGCAATTCCTTCATAATTTATCTCCTTAGATACATTCGAGCGTTCATTAAATGTTACACAGGGGATGAATTTCGAACTCCGTAATTTAAATTAAGGGTATCCTTAAGATTACAAAATTATTCAGTATCCGACCTACAATGAATAACTACAGAGAAAGAAGTTTCTTTATGATTTTTTTACTAGGTGCAAGGAGAACTTTCAAAGAAGTGTCCAACGACTTCTGAGACAAGAAAGGTTCAAGTATTGATTGAATTTCGCTGTTACGTATCTTTTTTGTTAACTCACAAAAATCAACGCTGGGCGTCGGAATGAAACGCTTAGCTATTCCTGTCTGTTAAAGAATATAATCCCTCCACTCGCTCTTCGACAAATAGCGTCCTCTAAAGATATTATATCATTTTTCAACCGATTTGAATATACAAATTGTGACATGATTGATTTTTTTAAAACCATTTTGAATTTTCTATTATTACTCTGATTTAAGAAATCTTAATTCTCTTTTGACAGACTGGGCATTTTCCGTTTATTTTAATTACTTCTGCAAAATGGGTCTCATGAAAATGGCTCCTACAGCTAGGACAAATGGCCAGATCCTGTTCGTTTTCTATTGATTTTCGACAAATTGGACATTCTTCAACTAAAATGAATAGTCTCTTTTCCTTCCTTGATACAGAATGCGGGTCTTCATTGATAAAAGCTCTTTGAACATGAGTAGACTTATCTATTTCATTAAATTTTGTTTCCAAGCCACTTTCTCCACTAAAAAATGGGATTAAATCTATTCTTGATTCCCCTTCAGCTTCATTATCAGCGTCTAAATCTCCATCGCTGAACTACTCAGTTCTCCATTCAATTCGCGAATGGAGATTTTTTAGCATTACAAAATTCGTTTATTACTTCTAAATATTCAGGTTCGATGTAAATATCATCCTGACAATCTCCACCTATAAAAGATGTGGCATTCCAAGTACCACATTCAGGGCATTTCAAGAACCGTTCCCTTCTCATACTAGACTCCCACTGTTCTCTTCCCTCTGCATCTTCGATATCTTCTAGGTAAACGGAACTGGTAAATTTTTCCGCTTTCTGATTGATAGCTTGAAGGAAAGATCTGTATTGTGCCTTATTTGTTATATTTTTTGTGATTAACCAAGTGGAATTTACAGTTTCTTCCAGTGATTCCTTAAAGCAGATTTTTACGAATGTATTCAGTTGAGACAAGTCTATTTTCTATAAACCAAGTCCCATTTCCAATCATCTGAGTAATTGTGCTACTTGAAACAGTTCCATTATCATCTGTCTATTTGATATAAACAGTTCCATTATCATCTGTCTATTTGGAACTTTATATTTCCATTTGATATATAGACTCGGTATTATATAATATTATATTTATATTAGTTGAAAATGTTTTTTAATTGAAAATGTTTTTTTATAAGAGACTTTCATAAAAGATTACTAATCAAAGAATGGTGAAAAAAATTCAGAAAATTGAGTATCGAGTGGTTTTACTATCGGTTGTATTTGGCATTACTATGTGGATTGTAGATGCATTCATAGATTCTGTTTTTTTTTACGAGGAATCTTTTTGGGATTCACTTTTATTCGAAATTACTGTATTTGAGATTTATTTTAGAAGCACAATAATGCTCTTGTTTATTGTCTTTGGAATAATAGTATCTCTAATCATGACCAAACGTAAACAAACATCAATTGATCTTTTTAAAACCAAAACGAGGCTAAATTATCTAAATTATCTACTAACGTCAAGTCCAGCAGTGGTCTACTGTGCTGAGCCTAAGGGTAATCATCAGATCACATTCATGAGTGAGAACATTAAGGAGATGACTGGCTATGAAGCTCAAGAGTTTGTAACATCTCCTGATTTTTGGATAAACAAGGTACATTTCGAGGAAAGAGAGCGGGTTGAAGCTTCTTATAACAAAATATCTGAAAAAGGCTCCTTCAGCGAAATATACCGATTTCAACATAAAAATGGGGACTACTTTTGGGTTCTAGAAGAAGCAAATCTTTTCCGAGACGAACAGGCAAACCTCCTTGAGATAATTGGTTATTGGTCAGATATCAATGTGCAAAAGAGAGCTGAACAAATCAGAGAAGAGCTTGTACAAAGACGAGACAACTTTGTTTGGATGGCTAGTCATGAGCTCCGGACACCGTTGACGGTGATCATGGGATATTGTGACTTTTTGCTAGCGCATCGCACTAATTTATCTCAAAAACGCATAACAAACATATTAAATACCATAAGAAGTAATTTAGATCGACTAAATCGCTTGGCGAACCAGGTAAGCACAGTTGTTCAAATCGACCGAGGGTTCTTCCAAGTAGAGAAAATAGATCTAATTCTGGACAAATTTCTCCAAGACACTGTTAAACACTATCATCAGCTCCTAGGAGAGCAACTTGAATTTCATGGTAGACCTTCGGATCCATTAATACTCATTGAGGGGGATCCAGACCGCTTAGCGCAGGTGTTGGATAATTTAATAGATAATGCGATCAAACATACGCATAAAGAAGATCGCAAAATTAAGATCACATCGGAAATACAGCCAAATCATGTCACAATTGCAGTGTCGGATAATGGGGCGGGGATTCCAGCCAAAAATTTTGAGATCATTTTTGAACAGTTTGTTACTATTCCCACGGAATATGCTACTAGGGGGACAGGGATTGGATTGTATTTATGTCGGAAGATAATAGAGGTTCATAACGGAATAATCACGGTTCAAAGTCAAGGTATTGGTCAGGGAGCAACCTTTACTATCAAATTACCGCGAAAACCCTGAAAGAATGCTTGTGATGTAATAATTGAAAACTAAAATATGAAGCTTACATTTTTAATGAAAAATATCTGATTCCTTGATCCTGATAGTTGTTGATAAAACCAATCTAAGCGTCACTATCATCCTACTAAGACATTTTTAGGTAATGTTGAGTCGAAAAGGTCTGCGAAATGAGTAACTAATCCTTCATCATAGAGTTTAGCAACACTTTTTGGTCCTAAACCTTCGATCTCAGTGATTTTAATCCAGTGACGAATTGATTGAATGTCCCGATCACGACAAATAGATCCAGTACAAATAAGATTGACACCATCACGTTTTACTTCTGAACCACATGAAGGGCAACTTGAAGGAAAAGCAGATTCATTTGTTCCTTTAGTTACTAGTTCAGTTATTTTGGGGATGACATCACCTGAACGAATAACCATGATTCCCTCTATTACCTCTTTATCAAAAGACATTCCTGATAGTTGGTGCTTATTTCTGGCATTTTTTATATCTAAATAACGCTTAATGCATGCTGAAGCTGTTTTCTGAGCATATTTAAGGTCAATTTTTTTCTCCACAAAATAGGTTTTGATCCAAGATGGTTTTACCATAAATTCTGAACCCGATTCATTCTTATGCTGGTTATGCTGGTTCGTCCACTTTACATATTCTTGTATCAATAGTGCTATCGGTCGTTTAAATGTAGCAATTGTGGAATGTGCTTCAAAACAATGAGTACACCGATATTCAATAAGAAAATGAAAGCCGTCCTTTATTTGCCAATCATCAAAAGGGAAAGGAGCAGATATATGAGTTCCGTCCTCGAAGAAACGTTCCATCCCCTTTGTGTGGAAAACTACTACCTGTGTTACCAAAGGGATATTTTCACACTTTTTACATCGGATATAATACGTTGAAGCTGTCAGAGCGCGCATTGATCTGTTATGCGCTTTTAATCCTTTAATGCTCAAAGCCTGTTTAAAAATAGGTGACTTTTTTCGAATTAAATCGAATCGTTTTACTCCATCCTCTCGCATGTCCAATGTTACGTCTAATGCAGTTACAATCTCTCCTGATCCATGTGTTTCAAAAAAATTCTTTGTCTGAGCATTTTGATAGGAACCTTCATTATTCATTTTCATCATCATCTATCATAGATTTTTTTCCTTAAATAATCGAAAATTATTATGTTATTATCAATTGAAGGAAAAAGTGTAGATTACAAAAAATGAATTTGAGACACAAGAACCAATAGAATCAAACAGCACTCGGTAATACCGTATGAAATATATAAGCACAACTAGACTTTTTTCTACTGTCTATCTTATTTCTTTAAGTCTCTGTCAGATACAAATAGCGTCGAAAAGCTTGTGGTTGTTGAAGAACAGTGTCATAACCTAAATAGGCTAAAACTGTTTCTAAGAATGTTAGAAAAAAACATTCCGTTTCTACTTGGCATCGTGCACACGTATGACAATCAAGAAGATAAGTCATTCCTGAACGCGCCACATGACTGCTTTCTAACCAGTTCAGAAACTTATCCACTATGTGCAACAGTCCTTCTGACTGGGTTCGTGCTGCGACAAGCTGGTTATGGTGTTTCTCCAGCAGACGTCCAGCCACTACATTTCCCAGACAATCAAATCCTGTTTGCGGGTAATCCTCTTCCTTGATCAATTGTTCATCCAAGAGCAGTTTCAACAATTCCACTCGTTTATTGAGAGTTCGTAATCGGGTAGTTGCCAGCTCACGATAAGATTCAAACAGTGATAAATCCAAGACAGTTTCCTGTTGCCATTGAACAGATGGGAATTGTTTGAAAAATTCTCGTTGTAATACGATGATTTCCTGTTTACACCAAGCAGGATCGATAGAAGAATCCAAAACCATTATGAAAATTAATTCTTGTCGCTTATTAAACAGTAAGGATACTTTTCCCATCCGTAATACATCAATAGTACCATCTTCGACCTGGGTGACAAAACTATACAGCGCACTAATCAAACTTGAACGCAAAAAAAGATCAGGCTTGTCTTTAGAAGAAAATAGTCCCACATGAAACAGCATTAAGCCATGTTCAAGGACACACAGGAATTCGCGAATTAACATTGAGTAGCATCTCATCCAATGATTACCTATAGGATTTTTATATCTGTAAAAAATTAAAAAAAGCTCAATACATTATTGGTAGCATTTAATAGAGAATCCACAGGAAGTGTTTGATAAAGAAAAAATAAAACGATATATTTGTCGTCCATATGCAATGTTACTAAAACAAGAGATTAAAGGGCAACCCGAACCAGAGACTGATGAATGAGTAATAATTTAACTTGTTAATACTTATCGAAAACCTAAATTCAGAAAAAAATAAACCAAATGGAGGTTGTTTGACTATGTCAGAGTTGGAAGAATTACAAAAGCAAGTTGACGAATTGAAAGAAGTGATTAACTATCTCGTTGGGTGGATAATTCCTGCTTTTCAGTATTTTCGAGATCCGATGGCCAATCCGATTGAGAAAACGTATCCTAACCAGATGATTTTTAGGGACTACCAAGAACTGATTCAAGATCCGAAATTAAAGAAAATTCTGAAAAGAATTGTCAATGAAGTAAAATAAGCTGAGGGAAATTTACTTAAATATCTCTGTCCCATTCTAAAAAAAAAGTCTTTAATTGAGCCTTTTTCCTCCCCTTGCCTCAAGCGCAACAATTGAGGTTCAACATGATAGGATGTTGGAAGGTTGACTCAAAAGAAGTCTATTCTTCAAATGAATTTAATTCTTGCTAAACAAAAGGTGAGTGCATAAGAATGGTAGAAAAAGGTATTCCTCCCCTAAACAAAATAGAAGATGAAATAGAACGCATTTGGACTGAAGAGATTAAACGTGATTTTCTGGAGCGAAAGATACTCTATTATGAAGGAACATTACAAGGAGCATTTTATCATTATTTGCGACCATTTATAGATCAATACCCACGTTTAAGAATGTTTCTTGAATATAGAAATGATGATTTGAAATGTACTTATGATTTACTAATACAGAAAGGACCTAGAAATGAAAAATGGGTCGATCAGGGACATTGGATGAAGGAGATAGGTGATTATTGGATAGTAATGGAGTTCAAGTTTGTACCAAAACTGTCAGATAAAGGAGCACAGAAGGATATTCAAAAATTCCAAAAATTAAAAAAATATGATGAGAGTATTAAAAGGGTGTATTTCTGTAGTATTGATAAGAATGTGAAACTACATAGATATGTTAATTATAGAGGGACATGGTACGATCAGTTCTACCGAGAAGCACGAGGAGTTCTTAGAAAAAATGAATGGGACTTTTTCGTCTTGAAACCAGAGGATGATTGGGAGTGAATTGGGAGATTCTTAAATACAAAAATCTTTTCATTTTGATTTCTCTTTCGTCATTATTAAATTTCCCAGATTTGAAACGAAGGTATCTCATCCCTATAAAAGCAATTCTATTTTCTCGACAGATTAATAGGAAAGTTGAGAATGAATCTTCGAAAAAGGAAGCAAGAGATAAGACTTTTACTCCTACTTCACACTAATAATCTTTTATACCTCATATCCCGTATCATAAACACGATTGATATAATTGAAACTCTTCCAGAAGATAATGAGCTATAGGTTTGAAATTATTCTGTACAGACAAAAAAAAGGTGATTAAGAATGCCTGACATTGTGGTTACTTGGGGTTTAGACAGAGGTGAATTTTGGGATTATGATGTTACAGATGAAGAAATTGCTAATGAATGGGGGCCTTGGAAATTAAAAACACATCTACCTGAGCTTCATTCAATGAATAAAGTATACGTTTGTCATAATAAAAAAATTAAAGGATACAATACAATTAGAGAAATATTTGTTGATGAGAATAGGACACAAATGAAGATTTTCTGCAAGAGCTGGGTAAAAGTTGATCCTATTCCCATTAAACGGTGTAATCAGGGTTTTAGGTACTTTAAAAATGTATAACGGGATCCTGCAAAAACCTTAGAATACTAGATGTTCTAAAATCCGAGGTTAGATTTCGAGCTGAACATACTTTCAGAAGACAACCTTTTGTTGAGGTAATCAAATAATGCATTAACCCAAGTTTAACATCTTGCTTTGTGATAATTAGGTCGAATTGACTTTCAACTTATATTAAAATCTTTATTTCTTTATTGGTCAGAAATTGGAACTTTGTCGGAGTTAAGACCTTTGATATGATTCTTCTCCCTATGAATACCTTTGTTAGTTTTCCCTTTTCCTCTCTTGAACTTCTCTTTTCTCGTGTCAAGAGTCATTTAAACCCGAATGGAATCTGGCTTTTTTCTTCCCATAAACTCCCCTCCAAAGATCATTTATTTGAATTTGTTAACCGAAGGGAAGGGTATTTTGGTGAATTACTTGTTGAGCAAGGAAAAGGCCCAATAGCGATCGAATATTATACTCTTCCTGCCATTAAAACAGACTATGGGGTTCAAACTATCACATATATGTGTTCTAATACCTTAACTTGTGAATATAAACGAACTATTCGGGAAATCTTTCGTCTTACCAATGAGTATATTTTACCAGATGTTCTTCTTAAACTGCTTGAGAAGTATGGCTTTTCCTTATCATTCATCGATGAATCAAGCCATTCAAGTGTTTATGGAATAATTCCCTTGGAATAGGGACCCCTTACTCGTTGCACAAGGGTGATTTTAGTTATAAAATGGAAATAGATTTGTTTTTAGAAAAATCCTCTCGTCAGATTATCTTTACATAATTAAGGAGTGTAAATCTTCATCTAGAGCAAAAGTAATCGATATTCGAGCATCTCTGTTCTGATCTCTGTCCGCTGTTTTTTTTAAATTATAATATAAAGAGATTTCCCGTATTTTCTGATTTTTTTTAAAATATATTCATAGGAGGGAGAATTCAATTAGCCTGGCTTTTTCTTATCGTGGCATGAAGGTGACTCTTTATTTCAAGGGGGTAATTAAGTTTTTGAAGAAAATCTGCTCTCTTTCCCCCTCTTTTACTCGGTGTTTCTGCTCTTCAGCCTAAAACCATTCAATAATCATGGCTGAATAAAAATGAACCTCCTCGTACTGATCATAAAGCGGAGTGATGATTTCTCTTGGAAAAAATGCTTCAAAACAAGTATCTGCTCCACTCTGGTTATTTAGGAGTTGCCATGTTTCTACCGTCGATGGTGAAAAACCTGTTCCTGCAGCTAGTGTGAGAGTAACATTCTGGTTGACATACTGGTCCACATTATTATAGGTCAGATAGGTTTCAAATGCATAATCTGCGGCAAAAGATCCATTGATTACTGCAATAATTGTCGCCCAATAGAGTTTGACTTCTAAATTTCCCTGTTTTCTTATGAATTCTGTTATATTCTTGTTTGATAAGGTAATTGCTGTGTATATTCCTTCTGTTGTTCTTGTTACTCGAATTGTATCAAAAACTGGCCATGTCCATCCTTCAGGTTTCGTTACTCTGTCACTGTTCATTTCTATGTAGTTTGTTTCGGGATTTAACCAATCTGACTGATTTCCATCTAGATTAATTGTCCCTGGGAGTGATTCTGGAATCTCGGTTAGACTTTGAATTCTGGTGTAGTATTGATGATAGCCAATATATTCACTTCCCTGAATTATGGATACCTGAGCAATCGAATCAGCTGGAATTGCCCCTTTTTGATACGCTACTGCCAAAGCGATTGTAGTTTCATTCATAAAAGGCTGTAAATCTATATTCCATCTAAACTCTTCATATCCTTCTTCAACCTCAAATAAACTGAAATCTTTTTCACCCGTCAGAAGAGTTCCTTTAATGAACCGTCTTTCGCCTTCTATATTAATTGTCCATGATATGTGAACGTTTCTAGCCATTGAATATCTGGGAGCTGTCAGATTATTACTATTAATAGATGAGGGGAGACTTCCATTCCATTTCACCAGGAAATATAAATTCTGGCCTTCAATGGCATATTTTCCTTCCACAATATTTGCCCAGTCAAGTTCATTGATTGTCATATTTGTGAGTTCTATTGCAGTCCACTCTATTGTCTCTGGATTGATGGATTTTCCAAAATCAAACGTTATCGTCTGATAAATAATTAAAACTAGCATTGGAAGAATAATTATAATAGCTGCTAGAATTCTTTTTTTTTTTCACTAGGTACAGACTAGACAAAAAATTACTGTCTTTTTTCGGGTAGAGGGGTCAGCAATGAAAACCTTTTAATTCAAAATCCCGACAATAATAATAGTTCCCATGGGAATGGG
>SDBT01000619.1_pt1 | contig 56940 bp, 50 predicted proteins | sample 2277101 | NCBI WGS metagenome assembly SDBT01 (sample SAMN10404973, study PRJNA504765) | marine sediment metagenome | isolation source: marine sediment core GS10_PC15, 103 cmbsf | place: Arctic Ocean: Southern Knipovich Ridge | collected 2010 | reverse complement strand
GGTCGTGGTCTGCCCACCCATGTGGTATCGCCACGCCGAAGATAGCTATGATGGCCCCGGCCGTTACTACTGCCTGGGCTGCGCCGGCGAGGCTTTTCTGCCAGCCAAGCACCCAGATGATTGCGACAACCAATACAGTATTGGCTAGCGCACGAGACAGCGAAGCCGTGAGTCGCATTGCAGTCATGTGCTTGGTCAGAAGGGCCAGTGTTCTGCGGCTGGATGGTCGATGGCCGAAGGTTCCTTCGAACTGGACGCGGCGGTGTTCCCGCAGGCAGTAGCTGGCCAGTGCAAAGAAGCTAGACAGGGCTGCAGCAGCTATTGCAACCCCCAGGGAGATATCCACCTTAAGTTACGCTCCAAAAGACTTACGTTCCATTATTATTGCCGTGCGGAAGCTTCTCGGCCCAGGGAACGCCAAACAAGGCCTGCAAATTAAACCGCCCAACAACTACTCAATCATATGCTTTGGAAGAGTTTTGACAAGAAGGGATTGGAGTAAGATCGGCCCAATTTACTTTCGTCTGAGAATAACCAGTGTCATATCGTCGGCCTGAGGCCGGTCACCCGTGAAATCACATACCTTTTTTACCACGGCCTTTAATAATCCCTCAGCCGGCAGGTCGGCGTTTTCCCTGGCAACGGCTTCGAGCCTCGCCATGCCGAACAGGTCCGTACCGTCAGTGGCTTCTGTGATTCCATCGGTGTAGAAAATTACCGAATCTCCCTGATCGAGCTGAATTTGGCACAGCGGGTAGTTGACTTGGTCCTGGACGGCAAGTGGCAGGCCGCCCAACTCGAAAGGCTGGGTCTGACCGGCATGGATCAGGACCGGTGGATTGTGTCCGGCGTTTGAATACAGCAGCCTGTTATTTTCGGGCTGGAGGATCGCACAGAGCATGGTTATGAAATCGCCCGAGGCCCCGCGAGTAGAAAGAATCGCGGCGTTGACGTCAGTGAGGATACTTTCAGGTGAGCTTTTCTCGATCGATGCAAGGTGTGCCAGCCCGTGGGTCTCGGTGATGAACATAGCCGCTTTGAGCCCCTTGCCTACGGCATCGCCGATTAAGATAACCATCTGGCCGTTGGCGCCGATAATAAAATCAAAGAAGTCACCACCTACCTCTCGGGCCGGTCTGCAGGTGAAGGCAAACTCATAGCCCGGAATATCTGGCGGTGCATCCGGCAGGATTGATCGTTGTACCTGCCGGGCCAGTTGCATTTCAGTGGCCAGGCGTTCCTTCTCGGCGGTTGTGGCCTTGAGCTTCTGGACATACTCGTCAAGATTACGATTCATGCTGTTAAGGGTCTCAGCCAAGTAACCAATTTCGTCCGGGCCGCTGACGGGAATGTCCAGTTTGCCCGGCTTGGCTCCGTCGGATCGGACGTGCTCGGCGATGGTCATTATTCGTCCACTGATTCGCTGGGCAACCGCAGAGCCGAAAATAATGCTGCCGAAAATGGCCAGGTTAATCATCACCGGCAGGAATTTAGGGATATTAGCCAGGATAACAGCTTGGCCTTCCCGCTTTTCGGTTAGAGTTACAAATCGCCAGCCGAGCCGGCCCAGCCTGGCCTCGGCAACATGCCAGCTTTTACCGTCGCGTTTAAGGGAATAAGAGTCGATGCCCGGCTCTTGCGGGGTTGGCTTCCAGCGGCCAAGGGCGGGGGGCAAGTCGCTGTATAAAACCTTGTTATTCTCGTCCAGCACGACAAATCCGCCCACTGCCCACCACTGGCGGGTCAGAGAGTCGTTTTGCTGCCAGATGATTGTTCCGACCAGGGCCTTGTCGGGCCTGCTTTCCAGTCGAGCCACGCCTACCGGAGTTGCTGTTGGTCTGTCACCGATGATATAGAACGATACGGGCGTTCGGGGAAGATGAAGGACTCCCTTAGGGTTTGATAATATGGTCTTTTTTATTTGTTCGATCTCGGCGATGCGCAGGTCCTGGTAGGCTCCCTCGACTTGCGACCAATTCTGCAACAGCCTTTCCTGATCCGCCTCGCTCAGCCCGGGCCTGTCAATTTGGGCAGCCCATCTTGCAAGTAGCAATTCGTGGCGTTCGAGATCATTTCTAATTTGCCGGGCGGCATCAAGATTAGTTGCCCCAGCCAGTGCGTCAGATGTTTTAAGTGCCCCCCCAACCGACCAACCGGCCACAACAGAAAGCGGCAGGATGCCGGCCACCAGGGTCAGCAGCATCAGCTTTACCATCACGGGCATTTGGCTCAGGTGCAGCCAGGTTGGATGATTGTCTCCCGATTGTCCGCAACCGAAAAACCTCTGGTTAAACAGCGGGTTCCTGACAACCATGGGTGAGGCTGACTTCAACAGCGCCGGAGCCAGGAACAGGCACGGAATGGTGTTTGCAAATACCCAGATCCGGTATTTATCTGCCCAGAAGGCCAGGTCAAATTGACTCTGTCCGTCGATCAGCTCTCGGGTGAAACTTTCGGCGACCCCAACCAGCCCGCCGATTGCATTGTTGGCGACACAGCCGACGATAATCAGTCCCAGCCAATCTCGCCAACTGAGAAGGCGTGGGTCCAACTTTCGCCATCTGAACCAAAGCCCTGGCAGGCAGCTCTGGATCAGGTTGGCCGGGACGAACAGCATCGGCGAGGGGCCCATTAAGGCATTGCCCAGCATTGGTCCTACGAACCCTGCGATTGCTCCCCACAGGCCAAACCAGATGGAGAAAACCGTCTGGAACGCTGCCGCTGGCCAGAAGCTAGCAATTGCCGAGCCGTCTGGGCTTGAAAAATGTACCGTGCCAAGCGAGGCCGTCACGGTCATAGGCACAAGAAGCGTTATTACAAGAAAAACGTGTCGAAGCCCAGGCCGAAATGACCGGCTCTGTTGGTCAGGAGCCAGCCAGAGGGCCTCGGCGGTTTTCGGGTCAGGCCTGGGCATGGTTGATTGCATCGGATAATTCTAGTCGCCTCATGGACCCGAACTCATAAACTCATTGCGATAAGAGGGAAAGGCCGATCAACCCCTGGAGACGATTTAGAGCGATTTAAGCTTGCCTGTAGCAATTGGGCCTGGCTGCGGCGGCAGCTGACAGCGTCGCCCTGCATCGACGATACAACGGCATCGCCTGTTTCGGTTTCCTTGTCAGCCTCCTTGTCCTCGCCGACGGCCAATCGCTACATTCAATCATAAAGTGCTCTAATGGATCTAGGCCGGCCGGGGTCGAGGGGTTCTTACTTCAAGACCTCATGGAAGGCGAATCTAAATGTGCTTGCCGGTCTGCCACCGGTCCAGGAGTTTGCAAGCTGTCCTTCGCTGAAAAGCATTAAGGTAGGAAGCAATCGAATTCCGTACTCTTCGGATAGCTTTGGTTGGGCGTCGACATCGACTTTAAGAAAGAGAATCTTGCCCTCATATTCGGCGGCCAGCATCTCGATTGTCGGGGCCAAGTCACGGCAGGGCCCGCACCAGTCGGCATAGAAGTCGACCAGCACTGGGATATCCGAGGTGAATACCATCTCGTCGAATCCCTCATATTGCTGAACTGCAATAACGGCTGAAGGGGTGCCAGTGACAGATAGAGCTATCCCGACTCCGGCGCAAATGCCCAAAAACGCGCAGAGGATAATAGAGTTACGAAAACCAAATTTGCCGATGGCTGCACCTAAGGCTCCACCTATTGCAGCTGCAATAAAAATTGTCCCGACCATCAGGAGACCCCTCGATAAACAGTTCTTCAGACCTGCTCGTTTAATCGGTAGCCAATAACAGCTACTTTAACTGCAAGTTATTTTCCGGGAGTATATTGAGATCGATAGCGTTGGGGCCGAGTTGGCAGGGCCTTGGCATAAGAATCAGTAATGTACCGCCAGCCAGATGGTCTTGGTTTGCGGGTCGGTCCAGGCGACACGATGACGGCGATGGGCGGGTATATTGAGGTAATCGCCGGGGCCTAATTCTACCAGCTCATCGGGCGATGCGAATTCCAGCCTGGCTCGGCCTGAAAGGACAACGATCCACTCGCTTGCGAGCTGGTCATACCAGAATCCCTCGTCCGAACATTGGCCATGGGAGACGATCCTCTCAATGCGAATATTTTCCGATTTATGAATCGTCTCGATCAATTCATCCGGCAGATTTTCGGGAATGTCGGCAAAAAGATTATTGGGGCTCATTTATCCCTCATGAAGTTAGTCCTTCTCCGGTTGAACTGACTTGCGAAGTGTCTTTATTGAGCTTCTCCGTCGTTTGTCGTCTAGGCGGCGGCGCTTTGATGCAGCCGTGGGTTTGGTCTTGGTGCGCGGCTTGGGCTTCTGCGCAGCCTTACGAATAAGAGTTACCAATCGTTCGATTGCATCGATTCGATTTTTTTCTCGATGTCGGTATCGACGGGCTTCGATGATCAGCACACCCTTGTCGGTCATTCGTCTGCCGGCAAGTCGCATCAAACGCTGTCGAACATCTTCCGGAAGTGACGGCGAATCTTTTACATCAAACCGCAACTGCACCGCAGTGGACACTTTATTGACGTTCTGCCCGCCTGGCCCGGATGAGCGAATGAACCGCTCGTGAATTTCAGATTCGTCAATCGAAATGGATCGCGTGATGCGAATCATATTCTAAAACCGCTAAATACTGATCGCTTCACTTTGTTGTTGTTCTCAAAGTGGCAGAAATCGATCAGGAAAACCGCGCCGAGCAGCACAGATCGCAGTGTCGAATCAGTTTCGGGAGGAAACTCGATACCGAAATGATCGGCATCGGAAATTACTTCTTTGAGCAGGCCCGACCATTTCTTGCGAATAGCGCCGCGGTCCATGCCGTTGACTTTGATAAGGAATGTCCATGGCTTGAGGATCGGGCCGAACAATTCGCATGACACATCGCCTATTTCGTCATAAACCGTATATATCCGGCGCAACCAGGACCACTCGCGTTTGACCGAGCCCAACTGCTTGCCGGTTGCATCAAAGATATTTACCTCGTGGAAGAACCAGCGAAAGGGGCGTCTCAATTCGAGAATCAGCGACCCCTCGGGTGAGAGGATCTGGATTTTCCAGGGCCTGGATGATTTAAGGAAGTTTCGCGTCAAAAAACCGCCATCTACCTCGCCGGCAGAGTAAACATGTCGCCCCATCGAGTCGGAAATCTCATATTTGTTTTTCGTCTCGAAACCCGTGATGATCTCGGTGAACTCTTTTTTCTGCCTGATGAGAAGGGTTTCGGTCTCAGCCAGTCGCTGCATTTTACTATCTCCAGGAAAAGAACTGTTCCTTTCAGATTATCGGTTTGGTGATAGAGGAATCTTCAGGTTGCCTGACTGCCAGGGGCATCACTGCTTGAACCAACCGGCTCGATGGTATGAACAAACCAGCGTGATTTTGGCTTGCGGCGGTTCTTTGCCTGCCGGTCGCAATAGATGGTCATGACCATTGGGGGATCGGTCAGGATTTTGTACCAGTGTCGCCTCAGGTACATCTCCTTACTTTTACTGGACGACCGGCAAGGTCCGTAGCTGTTCCACTTTTGAATCACCCCGGCAATTCGATACTGATTATCTCGCCAGGTGAAACGATTTGGCAGGCCCGGTTCACCTCGAGCCATTGCCGAAGCGTCGGCCGAGCCGGCAGCGGGTTTCAATTCTTCGCTGACAAACTGCTTTGAAATACTAGGCTCTCTCTTCATCTCGATCAGTCGGCAAGGGCACAGGCGGCGTCAGGTCTGAAATTTCTTTCCATTGCCGGCCCGACATTTCATACTCGACCGCCGCCAGCGATGCTTCAAGTTGCTCCGGATTCCGTGCCCCGATAATTGGTGCAGTGACCGCAGGGTGGGCCATTGACCAGGCCACCGCAAGTGTTGCCGGAAGCACCCCAGCCTTATTTGCGTACACGACGAACCGCTTAGCAATATCGAAGTAGACCTCTTGATGAAACCGTTTGGCGTACATCTTGTTGGTCGAGAGTCTGCCCTTTTTGTCCTTACTTGCTTTGGTGTATTTGCCGGTCAACAAACCCGCCCCAAGCGGGCTATAGGGGATAACCGCAAGCCCCTCAGCCTGGGCGCATGGAAAGATTTCAATCTCAGCGGTTCTACAGGTGAGGTTATACATCGGCTGGATAACGGCGATTTTAGACAGCCCATATCGGTCGCCAATACCAAGAGCCTTTTCAATCTGCCATGCAGACCAGTTGCTAACTGCAGGGTATCGAATTTTGCCCTGGCGAACCAGATCGTCCATCGCTTGCAGTGTTTCGTCTATGGGCGTTTCCGGATCGTTGTGATGGCAGAAGTAAATGTCCAGCCGATCCGTTCCCAGCCGCTTCAGAGATTCTTCGACGCATCGGATCATGTGACGGCGGGACAGGTCGCACCGTCGGCCACTGCCTTGCATCATATTGGTTTGGTTCATGCCGAACTTGGAGGTAATGACCAGTTCGTCGCGACAGTCGGCGATCAGTTTGCCGAGGATCTGCTCTGCCTTGCCTTTTGAGTAGGTGTTAGCGCAGTCGAAAAAGTTGATCCCTTCATCACGGCAGCGATTGAACATCGCAGCCGAGGTCGCCTCGTCGGCATCGCCGCCAAAGCTCATCGTCCCAAAGCAAAGCTTTGAAACCCTGACGCCTGTACTGCCAAGCATCGTGTATTGCATCTGGTTTTTCTCCAGTGGGACGGGCTACTTTAACGCCGAAGCTACGGGTGCAGAATTACTCCCATTGCCGTTCCGGGCGATTCGATCAGTTCTTCGCAGCCAGTGGGGGCGTCGTCCAGCTTCATACGGTGCGTGATCAACGTTTCCAGGTCCAACAGGCCGTCAGAGGCGAATCGCAGGCACTCTTGCATATTTCGTTTGGTGGTCCATTCAACGAAAACCGGTGGGTAATCCTGACCGTACTCCCATGCCTTGTCGTGATACCCGGGCCCCGGACGCGACGAGGCACGGATATCTACATTGCCGAAGGGGACGGGGAACTCAGCCTCCATCGTGCCCCAGCCGACAATAACTATCGTGCCCATCTTGTGCGTGTCGGGCGCCTTCTTCAGCATGCCGCGGATTTGCTTGATGGCCGGGGTTATATTTCCGCCAAAGGCGACGAATGCGCAATCCATACCATAGCCGCCAGTGAAGTCAGCGTTCAATTCAACCGGGTCAGCTTGTGATGCATTGACGGTCAAGTGCGCGCCGCATTTTTTGGCGATACCCAACCGCATGTCCAGCATGTCGATAGCCATTACATGCGAACCGGAAAGCCGGGCGATCTGACTGATTGTCTGCCCGATAATGCCCAGGCCGAAGACTGCGATATTCTGGCCGAACTCGAGCGTGCCGCGCCGAACTGCATGCAAACCCGTCGCTGCCAAGTGCGCAAACGCAGCCTGGTCGAAGCTCATACCTTCAGGGATCGGCACGACCATATTCTTGGGCATAACAACGTGTGAACTGTGGATAGCGAACCCGCCGCCCATACACGCCAGGCGGTCGCCGGGTTTAACGCCTTCGACGCCGGGGCCTACTTCGGCGACAACGCCGGCATTGCCGTAACCGAAGGGCTTGGCCTCGCCGGGTTCCTTGCCCTTTTCGCGACGCATCTTGGCCATGCCAAGTTCCGTACCCGGGCTAACGAGGCAGCTGGCTACTTCGACAAGGATAGTATTTTCAATTAATTCCGGGATCGGTTCTTTACGCACGCCGATTTGTCCGGCGCTGTCCATCGTTACTACTCTGCGCATTTTCTGGGCCACGACACGTCCCTTTCATCGATCAGAAGTTGACAGTCCAAGCTGTGGGCCCTAGCCTAACCCAGGCCCGATTCCATTACCTTTATACATTCCCTGACAGGCCAAGTGAATGGAGCAAACGATGAAAAGCTTCGCATTTACCAAAATGTTTCAGCCGGCACCGGCCCAGGAAGCCTTCACGACGATCAAGAACCTCGGCTTCGACGGCCTGGACCTTACCGTCCGCAAGGCCGGCTATGTAGACCCCGCCTGCCAAAGCTTCGACGAAGACTTCGAACAAGTCGCGCAGATCTGGACCAATGTCGGCATCGCTCCGGGGATGTTTACCACCGACATAACCAACCCCGACAGCGCCCACGCCGAGGCTATCATCGCGGCGGCGGCGAAGTACAACGTGAAATACCTCAAGCTGGGTTACTGTCGGGTGCGGTTCGGCCATCTAGCCCAAGACCTCGACACCTGGCGAAAGGGCGTTATCGACCTGGTCCCCCTTGCCGAGCAGTACGGCGTGACGCTGATGCTGCACGTCCACAGTGCCAACTTCGCCGGGGCCGTGCCGTTCCACTGGGTGCCCATCTTCGAGCAGGTCTCCTCGCCAGCGCTTGCGATGTACCTCGACCCCTGCCACATGCACATTGAAGGCAGCCTCGCCGGGTGGGTTATGGCGTTGGAAATGGCTCGCGAAATCACCGCCGTCGTCGCGGTTAAGGACTATCGCTGGTTCGAACCCTACCGCAAAGCCGACCAGGGGTTCGTCTATCCGATATTCACGAAGCTTCAAAACGGCAACACGCCGTGGAACCAGGTAGTCTGGGTGCTAAAGAAGTTCGGCTTCGACGGGCCGTTCAGCTTTCACGGGGAATACTTCGACGCCGACCGGCACGACCCGGCCCTTGCCATGGCCGCCGACAGGGACTACTTCAAAAAACTCTGGACCACCTTCGACCAAACCGACCTTAACCCCAACACCGAAAAGATCAACTTCTCCGACGACGAATAGCCACCGCCAGATCAAACGCTATTTGCGCTATTTACACTACTTGACCTCCGAAAACAACAGCACCGCCGGCGTTTGAGTATCGTCGGTACAGTTCGACCGGTCGATCACCGCGATGTAATACCACGTATGCTGCGGGGAGTGGATGAATTCGTTGGTAGTGGTATCGGTTTCTTCGGGCGTTTCGTCGGCGTCATACAAATCCACGCGAATATTCACCGCAAAGACGTCACTGTTGACGGTTACCAGATTACTTATCGGCGCGTAGAAACTGTCGCGTATCGACTGGTAGTACTCGTTGTCCTCGGGTGTCCCCGGTATTGCCATGAGATTATTTATCACATAGTCGCCCAAAGGTATCGCAACCTCACCTGGGGTCAGGTAGCCGTCAATATCGCTGTTTGTGCGGAGGCCTGAAATGGGTTTTCGATAAGTAATTGTTGGGTGTGTCGAAGTGCCGTCGCCTCGGCCTGAGGAGTAGTCCGGCGAACCACCAATTTGTATCCTGTCGCGGTAGGCGATAATATAATCTAAAGCCTCTTCGATATCGGCTGCGGTGATTACAGTATCAACAGCCCCATCGCCTGTGGTGTCGATATCCATCGGCCAGGGCAGTTGCCTCAACACTTCCCGCGTAGCTGAGTTGATGTTGATCTTGCCGTAGACTCTCATGGGGTTGGCCGGGTCGCGAGCAGTGTCGGTATCGAGAGTCTCGACCAGCTCAGGCAGAATCATAGGCCAGGGAACTTCCGGATAGTCGCTTACGGTTGTTACGGAAGAGGGGCGTAAGTTCATTCGGCCCATGCGGGGGTCGGCGTCATCAAATGGCTTGATTTGGGTTGTGAATGGCATGAGTTTTTCAAATCTTCCTGCCCCTGTGGTATCGATCGGGCCAGTTAAGAAGATATCAGATAACTCAGCTAAGTCTGCAACTGCCCCAGTACTGGATTGGTAGATCGACACGGTGAAATCACTGCCAATGTTATCTATGGCGGCAACCTCTGTGTTAGGATTTCCAAGCTCATTGTCTTTGGTAAAAGGTAAGGATGGGCCTGGTAGCGGGTTGTTCAACTCTTTGTAATCAGCGACATTGTATCTGCCGCGGGCAGGATCATCATCACGACGGCTGTTTTCAAGTTCATCAGTTGCAGGATCGGTCTTGTTTGTACATGTATAGTCATTCAGGTCAGCGGCTGATACTTTGTCAACAGGTACAAGACCATCGACTGTTGTCCTGTAAATACCTATTACAGCATCATTTGAAAAATCTATCGGCAGCCTGCGAGCGGGAACTTCGCTGTTCTCGTAAAACCAGTTCGCACCTATCGTCGCTGGGCCAGTGCCATCAGAAAAGAGATCTGGTATGGTTAGAATGCAATTAAGGCCTTTTCCGTAAGAATACAGGACAGCTTTAGCACCAGAGGCAAGGGTGTAGTTAGGAAGAGTAACCGCTCTTCCTCCATCTGGGGCAATTTGATACTGATTCAGATTAATACCTTGCCCGGAGAAATTGGTTACCTCTATCGCATAGGCGTAAAAATAATCGTCGTTAGTGGGATCGTTAGCTGTGTTTACCCCATGACTGGCAAAAGCTTCGGTTATTCTCAGGTCTGGTTGCAGGCCGAAAACTTTGAAAGCTGGACCGTTTGGTTGAAATGCATAGGCTTCTGTGAGGTCGGATCCTCTTTGATATGCCCACAGGTTGGCTACGAAGTGTGCAGCTTCTTCGTTACCAGCTCCGGCGGCTACTAGCTGGGCGTAAAGAAATTGCCTGTTGTCGTCACTATCCAGTATGGTTTGGTCAATCAGATTCAATCGGTCCGAAACATTGGCCGATGGCACCCTCGGTATCGCCCTCGAACAGTTGTAGGTCGTTAAAAGCGGCAGCTGGTTTTGCAGCGCAACCCGATCCAGAACACCTGCAAGTCGGCCTCTCGTGCCAGCCAAGGCGTAATCGCCAAGCCAGCGGAAGTACATCTCCTCACCAATGGAAAAAGGCAGATAGTTGTTGCCGGAAACTGTACCATCGGGAGCAAGCAGTTGGCAGGCTGCTTCGTAGTAGAAGTCCTGAAGGTCATCCGGGTCCGTTGGGTCTGTATCTGGTGATCTTGCAGTGTCGAGGGCTGTATAGCTCACCCCTATCCCGCCTGAGGTTCCATCGAGATACCATTCCAGATCAACGTCCGCCGGTGACATCGGCGCCGGTATAGCTGGTGGAGCCGCGAACCCGCGAGCACCTGCGGTATTGACGCAGAGCTTGCCAGAAAGATCGGTTACTCGTACAGCGAAGTAATACTTCTGGCCCTGGGCGTTTGTTACGCCCGAATCTAAAAGCAGTGCATCCGGGATTCTGTCGCCATCGGTATCCACAGGCCTGATGTCCTCGAAGCTACCTGTAGTTGTTCGAAGGTACCAGGGGTCATCGGGGTTAGTATCCGGTGATATTTGGTAAAACTCCGGGTTTCGGCCCTGCTCGGGTTCCAGTTCGCCTGTGATGTCCGACAGGTAAGTGTAACTCCACTCATTGGCGGCCGGTTGCGTCAGGTCGTCGCTTGCCAGCCAGCAGTCAGCCAGCCAGGGATCGACTCTTTCAGAATCGGTCCGGGTTACCGGTGGCGGTAGAGGAAATTTCCCCGCCGGCAGGTCAATGTATGTCTTCCATATATATTCGGGATTAGTATTAATGTCGGTCCAAGCTATGTTATCGATGGTTGAATCGTTGTCGATGTCTACGCCCATCGGCCAGGGGGTGTTGGTTGTAGTTTGTACATTTCCGTAAGCGTTGTTGGTGTCGAGGTGCAGGTCTCTTTTGAGAATCGTTTGTATCTGTTTTACGATCCCTGCTGCGATCGGTTCGGTAGAGGCCTGTTGAGCCAGTGCACTGGATTGTTTTGCGTTCAGGTGTGACGAGATAAGCAAGGCCGAGCCCAGCATCGCCAGTATGGTCAATAGCCCAACCACCAGTAGGATAACCGAGCCGCGCCGTCTATGCTTGTCAGTCATGGTACTTCTCCTTCGCAATTGTTCTCATTTCCCCCAAAACTACTGGCGGATCGGGCAGATTATCTCATACCGCTTGCCCTGCAACTGCTCGGGCATATCTGGGTCATTGATAACGAAGCTGATCTTTATCGCTCTCGGCCAGTTGACCGGGTCGTCTCTGATCCAGAGGGCACGATACAGGGGGCCGGGGACAGCTACTGAGGCGGGATAAGTCCAGTCAAATTCTTCGAGGGTATTGTTTGCAGCTTGGACGTTCCATCCAGCACGTCCTGGTTCTTCCACATACACAGAGTCATTTGGCGGCGTCTGTGTATCATCATATTGATTGATAATGCCGTACCAATCCATCTGGCCGTCGCCATTGTTGTCTAAACCGTCCGTCCACGTGATGGACAGGCCTTCACAGTCCACGGCCAGCACTTGCCAGAGGCCGCTGTAAGCGTCAAGTTCAGTCGAGACATCGATACCTGTCAAAATCTCTTGATCGATACCTGGTGTGGTACTATCGGTTATCAGTGTGTTGACGCTGACTCGGTCCGGTTGAGCTTGAAAGCCAACGTCCGTCCAGAGGTCGTCATCGGTAACTAACGGTGGAGCATTCGGGTCCAGCAGCATCCTCTTGGTCCAGAGCACCTTGCTATTTTGGGCAGCGGTGTTATCGCACAGCCCAAGCATAACGACGGCTTCGGTAGCAACACTGTTGCTGGTGACGCTAGAGGTCGTCCCAGAAGTAGTGAACATAAGAACCGGCGAGTCGTCAGCAGTTTGCGTGATGCAGAGGAACCCGTTTTTGGTAATTCTGGCGACGTTTTTTCTGATCACATCTGCGATTGCAGCCGCGGCGGCGTTTCCTCGCATGGTCGCGTGTGCGGTGGATGTAACCTGCTGGGTGGAATTGAGCACCATCGAAAACAGCAGGATCATCAGCGACAGGATCGCCGTCGATACCAGCAGCTCTATCAGCGTCATGGCCGGCCTGGTGCGACAATTTTTTACAGTAAACTTCATGTCACCTTCTAATCATTGAACGCCGTACGTGTCATAAAAACGCTCATCGTCGGACTGGTACTGCCCACGGGGATGTTCGTCGTCGAGTCTTCCTCGTAGACCACCCAGACATTGATGTTGTTTCTTGCGATGCCTTCAGGAAAATAAAGACCGTCTAAAAGAGTGTAATTCCTGTGTTCCGGCAGCCTCATATCCAGCCGGCCTTCGCCGGTGTCTTGATCTATCGTTACCAGCTTGGCAAACACGCCGTACATGAAGTCGTCGACGGTAGTAGTACCTCCATCACCATCGATATCGTCTTCATCGAGAATAATGGCTGTGCCCCTTTTGACCAGGCCATCATTCGCGCCGGGGGCACTTTCCAGGTCGACGGGGGCTACGATAATTGTTGTGTAGTCCTTGTCTACCTCGTTTACCAGCGTAACTTGGATGGCCCTGGCGATGACGACGTTTTGGTGGGGCTCATTGCCACTTACTCGTATCTTCTTCTTGTAGGAGATGACGACCAGTTGATAGTCGTTCTCGTCCGGCCTGACCTGCCTGGCCAGTACGATCGCACCGTGATCGGCAGTAGGCCGAGAATTCGGTACAGCCGGCCACCAGTCAGCCAGTGGATCATCAGGGGCGGGCCCAGTAATGGGCGGGCTATAAGTAGCAATAGGCGTCCGTGGGACAGGGTAGGCCAGCTCCGCTTCGGTGATAAGTGGAGTTGCTGGCCAGGTTACGTTGACGAAATTGGGCCAGACTGGAACAGTTGCAGCAATTGCAGCTGCATCAATTGCAGTATCGACATCAGTATGCGTCAATTTCGCCATGGCCACCGCCAGTGCGTTCTGGCAGATGATCGTGCCGATAGTGTCGTCGACGGATCGGCTGGTCTGCTTGATCGCAGCGGGGAAAAGTGTCCCAGCCATCACCAGGCCCACGACCATGATGCCCATCGAAATCAGCAGTTCGATCAGCGAAAAGCCCGCTCGGCCGGGCTGGCGTTGCATTCGTCGCTGGTGTCGACTTCGCGGCGTTCGTGAAAAAGGTTGTGCGGTTTGGTTTGCCATTTCGTTACCTGTCAAAAAGCTGTCCCGTATAGACGTTAATGGGTGCAAGCCTGCCGATTCTCTCCAGTAAGTCGTACCGGTCGGCCTCGGCGGCCTTTTCCAAAACAGTATTGTCGAACATAACCACAGCCGATACGCCCGGCTCTGCTGCGGGCAAGGGGTTAATTGTTGCAGGGTCATCCCAAAGGGCCGGTGCGGTGAGTGTACCTACGAATAAAGGATCGTTCGGATCAAATGCGATGCCGCCACCGCCGATGCTGTTGACGATAGAGCCTGTTGGAGTAAAGACGATGGTCATCTCCCGGAAATCGTCCAGGTCCGCATCGGTAAGATTCTGGTAGGCTGGGGGGTCGTTTTCGTCTACGAAAAAGTCAGTCCCGGTCCCGACGCTGATTTCCCCGAACGCAATTGACCCCGGCATGCGGCGCGGTGTGTAGCCGGGGGCCAGGCCGAAAGTTCCGGTGACTCTGTCATACAGCATCACCGCGACGTAGCAGCCCGGGTTGATTTTCGGGTCGTTTTTGATACTCATCTGTATATGCAATGCTGCGAAGGTTCCGTTCTGGATCGCGCAAGCCCTTGCAGCGGTTATCTGAGCAGCCAGCATGTTATACGCCGTTGACTCCGCCCCGGCAGAGAACAGGCCAACAATACCTGGCAGGGCTACCCCAGCCAGCAGTACGATTATGGTAATGACCACCAGCAGTTCGATGAGCGTGTAGCCCCGGCCCGTGCGGGAGGCGCTTCGGACGGCCCTGCGGGAAAATCGAGTTGTTGCAATTGGTTGGTTCATCTGTAATTAATCCAACGTCTTTTTAAAAAGCATCTAGTTACGCTACCGGCTGTCAGAGCGAATATTATCCTCATCATCGGCAGGGGTGCCGCCAGGTTGCCAATAGCCCTTGCCGTCGGGCCCAGCTGATATAACCACCGGCGTACCGCCAAGCCCGCCGGCCATTTCGTACCACATGATATTACCGTAGGCATCCCGGAAACCGGCATCAGCTAACGAATCTACAGGCAGCTCAAGCAAAACCGCAGCCGTTGCCTTTCTGATCTTGGGTATTCGGCCTCTCAGCCTGTTAGAAAATGTCGATGCTGAAAGATCGGGATTGAGCCTGCCTGTGGTTAAAAAGCAAATCAAGAGATAGCCTTTATTATTTATCCCCCCCTGATTCTCGATGACATCTAATTTATTTTCGGTATCATTATCATCCGGCGGGTATTCGCCCATGATCTCGTAGAACCGGTCGATGGCGTTGATAATTACCTGCTGGTTAGAAAGCGTCTGTTCGCGGTTGGCCTTATCCATAACGTAGACGGTTACGCCCGTAATCAGCGACGCCAGCACAGCCAGTATGCCAATTACCACCAGCAGCTCCACCAGTGTAAAGGCGCCGGCTTTGGGGCCGCGTGTGCGGGCGAGTGTCGTTTTGGTTGTGTCCTGGTTGCCTCGGGTCATTTTCAGGCTCCTGTTTAGTTCTAATCGATGATGTCGGACTTGATCGGGAAGTTGCCGATATTGTCCGACCAGCCATTAACGATGCCGGTTTGCACTTCGCCGTATTTATAATCAGGCCCGGCAGACAGCAGCAGGAAGCTGTCGGACTTATAAACGCCGTCGTCTATGCCGAACCATGCCTGTCGATCATCCAGGATTCTTTCGAGAAAAGCGTCATTGTCTGGGAAATCATCCAGGAAATCCCCATTGTCCTCGTAGTCATACACCACCGGTCCAACAGCATTGGCTCTAAGGTAGAGAATCGGCATGTTGAACACATCGACGAAGACAGGCAATTTGCTGCTTGAACCAGCAGAGGTCGAGTCGATGGGTTTAATATCTAAATCTGTTACATCGATGTAGGGGCCGTATCTGCGGGGGCTGCGGTTTGGATTGCTGATGTCGGGGTCATAAAGATCAGCCTGGCTTATGTTGTCGCTGAACCCGGCCGTGCCCTGAAGGTCAGGCCCCGCCAGTGCCCAGACGAGTGTTGTAGCTCCATAGGCGTTGCCACTGGCGCTCTTCAACTCAGTTATGGCACCAGTCATATTTTCATAAGGATTTCCGTCGGTGGTCAGGGAAAAATCCGAAGGTGGGTAGTCCCTGCCGAGGCGTGTTTCGTTTTTGTACTGCTGTAGGCCCGAATCGAGCACGTTTATCAAGGTGATAACTTTAACCTTCTTGGCTTGTTTCCTTGCGGTGCCGAACGAGGGTACCAGCAGGGCTGCGAGGATGCCGATTATGGCGATGACTACAAGAAGTTCGATAAGCGTAAAGCCGCTTCGGGTCACATGGTTTTGCTGTCTGTTGTTTTTTAACATGGTTTGCTACCTTGCTTTTTATCCGATCCAAGTTAATCAGGAAGTTTCGAACCGTCGTAGTTCTTGCCGCCGACGAGAGGGAAGTTGGTTATATCGTCGCCCGTGCCGTATTTCCTGTCAGGCCCAGCCGAGATCAACAGGTATTCCTCACTGTTGTACGGCTGGTATGAATATTCGATTTTCGAGTTCCAGATGAAGCACTTGAAATAAGAGTCAATGCCCGCCGCATCAGCGTCCTTCGTTATGTATTGGTCTTTCCAAAGCGGATGTAAGTCGCTTCGTCGGGGGGCCTTGAACGCATCATTGTCGGTCAGGTCATACCGGTCGGCCATCGGCTTCGTAGGATCGGGCTTGAAATAGAGTATCGGCATGCCGAAATCATCTGCGATTACGGGTACTTCAGCGTTGCCGCGGCCGGATACGTACAGGCCCAAGCGACCCAGTCCACTTACAAAGTCGTCCGCCCTGGAGAAGAATAAATCCGCCCGCTTACCTTTCGGACCGGCGCCTTTTAGATCATAAAGTGTTCCCAAATCGTCGGTTTTGAATCCGAGCGTGCCTTTTCTATCGGGGCCGATAAGGGCCCAAACAAGCATCTGTGCGCCAAAGGCTTTAAAGCCACCTCCCCCACTCCCCCACGGGTGGGTTTTGCCAAGATCACGGGTATCCCACTCCGAAGGGGGGTAGTCCCCACCGACGATGGTGTCGTTATAGAACATCTCCAGGCCTGATTCGATTGCCTGCAGTATTGTCCTGGTTCGTGTGATCTTGGCCTGGGTTTTTGCGTAGTAAAGACTGGGCACGAGTATCCCGACCAGCAGGCCGATAATGGCGATGACCACCAGTATTTCGACCATCGAAAACCCGCCCGATTTGCTCGGGACCTTTGCTGTCGGTTTGGCAGGTGTGTTTGAAATTCTCATAGTTTCGGTATCTCCTTGTAGGCTAATTACCCCGAGACATTCTGGATCATGGAGACCATCGGCATGAACAACGCGACGACGATGAAGCCGACGATGCCACCCAGCGTGATAACCATAACCGGCTCAAGCAGTGAGACCATTGACGAGACGAGGGTTTCGACTTCGCCTTCGTAGGTGTCGGCCACCCTGGCAAGCATGTTGTCCAGTTCACCGGTTTCCTCGCCGACGTCGATCATGTTCACGACCATCGGTTCGACTATTTTTGCCTGCCTCAAAGGCTCGGCGAAGCTCTCACCCTCGCGGATCCCGTCATGAACTTTTGACAGCGCCCGGCTGAAGGCCTCGTTTCCGGCGGTATCTCGCGTGATTGTTAAAGCTTCGAGGATTGGTACACCAGCGGCGAGCAATGTTCCCAGCGTTCGTGTGAATCTGGCCACGGCCGTCTTTCCGGTGATCTGCCCGAAGATGGGTATCTGCAGCGAGATAGAGTCCAGGAAAAATCTACCTGTACTGGACATTCGAATCAGCCTCAAGATACCGATTATGGCGAAGGGTGTGACTAAGACCACAGCCCAGCCGTTATCATCTTTAATCCATCTGGAGGCATCCAGCAGTAAAGCTGTAACGGGGGGCAGATCCTGGTCCATGTCGGAGAAGATGGCTTCAAACTTCGGGATGACGACAAGCATGATGCCGACGACGATCAACATCGCGAAGGTGATAACAGCCGCCGGGTAAATCATCGCGCCGATGACCTTGCTCTTGAGATTCTGGGCCTTTTCCATGAAATCGGCCAGCCTTTGGAGGATGACGTCCAACACGCCGCCCAACTCGCCGGCTCGGACCATGTTGACGTAGAGACGGTTAAAAGCTTTCGGATGTCTGCTCATTGCCTCGGAAAGCGTCGCGCCGCCTTCGACGTCTTCGGCGACCAATCTGATGGCCATTTTCAGCGCGCCGGGCTTTTGCTGCTGTTCGAGGATTCGCATGCTCCTGAGGATCGGCAGGCCCGCGTCGACCAGCGTTGCAAGCTGGCGGGTGAACTGGCAGAGCAGCTTTGTAGAGACCCCGCCTGCGGCTTTGCGTTTGCCTGTGCCCCCTGCTGATACAGTGACGCGTTTGATAATGCCTGGACCTTTGCCGCCACCACCCGAAGCTGCCTTGATCTTTGTGGGGAAGTGCCCCTGGGCCCGGACCTTGGCGATAGCTTCTTCCGACGACGTGGCCTCGACCGTTCCTTTGACCGGTTGACCAACTTTGTTCATTGCCTCGTAAGAAAACGTTGGCATGATCGTCTCCCGTAATTAGGTACTTCGGCAACAGCATTAAGGCTGTTACTGTGAATCTTCGAATATCGTTTGATTTACAACCTCTTCAATGGTCGTCACTCCGTCGAAGATAGCCAGCATGCCGCTTTCTCGCAGGGTCCGCATACCAGCCTTTCGGGCTGCTTCGCGGAGCATCTGCGTGCTTGCACGTTGCATGACCAACTCGCGAATTTCATCGTTCATTTCCAGTATTTCAAAGATTGCAATACGGCCGCTGTAGCCCGTTCCACGACAGAAATCACAACCTGTTCCATGAAAGAAAACCTTGCCGGTTACGTCATCAGGCCGCAAGGCCAACTCGGCGAGCATCTCTTCGGTGGGAGTAAACTGCTCTTTGCACCGCGGGCAAATCGTTCGGACCAGCCTCTGGCCAACGATAGCTTCAATTGTCGCCGTGATCAGGAACGATTCGAGCCCCAAATCCAACAAACGAGCAATTGTCGACGGCGCGTCGTTGGTGTGAAGCGTCGAGAAGACCAAGTGACCGGTAAGCGACGATTCGACCGAGATCTTAGCGGTCTCGAGGTCACGAATCTCGCCGACGAGGATGATGTCCGGATCCTGACGCAGGAAAGAACGCAGGCACCGTGCGAAGGTCAGGCCAATGTCTTCATTGATCTGGACCTGAATTAGTCCGTCAATGTCATATTCGACCGGGTCTTCACTTGTTAGAATCTTCACGCCGATTTCATTACGCTCATTGAGAGCACCGTACAGCGAAGTGGTCTTTCCGGAACCGGTCGGGCCGGTGACAATAATAATGCCGTGAGGCCGGTTGATAAGCTCGCGGTACAACTTTAGTTCGTCTTCGCGGAAGCCTAGTTTTTCCAGATCGAGCGAGACGCTGGAGCGGTCCAGAACACGCAAGACCACGCTCTCACCAAACAGTGTCGGCAAGACCGCAACGCGTAAGTCGACCGGGTTGTTATTGATCAGCAGCTCGATCCGGCCGTCCTGTGGCAGGCGGCGTTCGGCGATGTCGAGGTCGGCCATAACCTTAAGCCTTGATGCGACGGCCACTGCGATGGATACGGGCGGCGGAAGCATTTCGTAAAGCACGCCGTCGATACGGTATCGCATCTTGAACTCGTCCTCGAACGGTTCGAAATGAATGTCCGACGCGCGGTTTCGGATAGCCTCCAGCAGTACCATGTTTACCAGTCTCTTAATCGGTGCAGCTTCGGTTGCTTCCTTGATGGTCTCAAGGTCAATACTCTCGCCGCGATTTTCAAGAGCAGTCAGGGTCTCATTGCCTGCCATCTCGTTTATAAGGTCGCCCATCGATTCGGGCTCTACGTCATAGTACTTGTCCAGGGCCGATTCGAGATGATCCGGATCGGCAATCTTGGCTGTGACGTGGAAGCCCATCAAGGTCCGAAGGTCGTCCACTGCGTGGAAATTATCGGCCGAGCCTACTGCGATCTCCAGGTGATTTGAGGATGGCTCATATTCGATCGGGACGATCTTGTAGGTGTTGGCCATCTGGGAGGGGATCTGCTTTATCACATCCTCGGGGATCTGAGTCCCTGCCAAGTCGATATATTCCATGCCAATCTGAAATGCCAATGATAGGGAGCGGGTTTTCTCGTCGATGTAGCCAAGGTCGACCAATATCTGTCCGATAGGCCCCCCGCGTTCCTTTTGCAGTTCAAGGGCTTCGTGTACCTGGTAACGGCTGACCTTGCCCATTTTGACCAGCACGCGCCCAAGCGGGCGGCCCTTAAGTTCATTAATGTTGTAGGTTGCAGTGGTTGCCATGGCCTACTTCCTCGCCTGGGTCCGAGCGCCATGTTCGTTGGTGTCCGGAAGGGTTATCTGCAACGGTTTACCATTCTTATGCCCGTCGATAGTCTCCCGCATTTCGTTAGGATTCTGGCTTCTTTCGATGCAGTCCTCTTCGGATACGATCTTATCAGCGTACAGACGCAACAGGTGCTCATCGAGTAACTGCATGCCCAATTTTTTACCGGTCTGAATCGAAGAAGGAATACGGAACGTCTTGTTCTCTCGAATCAGGTTGGAAATAGCGTTTGTTACATACATGAACTCATATGCCGCCATCATGCCTCGTACGTCCTGTCTTGGCATCAGTGCCTGTGACAGGACAGCAATAAGTGATTCCGAAAGCTGAATGCGAATCTGTTCCTGTTGGTTTACCGGGAACTGGTCGACGATACGCGTTACCGTACGGTGGGCACTTGTGGTGTGCAGAGTTCCAAAGACAAGGTGGCCGGTTTCAGCAGCACGCAGGGCTGCTTCCATTGTTTCAAGGTCACGCAACTCGCCGACCAGGATCACGTCAGGATCCTGGCGCAGTACGCGGCGGAGTGCTTCGGAAAAGCTGGGTACGTCAACGCCGACCTCTCGCTGGTTGAGCATCGATTTCTTGCTTTGGTGGTAGTATTCAATCGGGTCTTCAACAGTGATGATGTGTTTGTCTTGGTTGACATTGATATAATCGATCATTGTCGCCAGCGTGGTCGTTTTGCCCGAACCGGTTGGCCCTGTTACCAGGAACAGCCCACGAGGTCTTCTACAGAGGCTCCGAACCACGCCGGGAAGGCCGATCTCGTCGAAAGAAAAGATCTTAGTGGGAATAAGACGTAGTACCAGGGAGATGTTGCCCTTCTGCTGGAAGATGGCGGTACGGAAGCGGGCGACAGTGCCGAACTCGAAACCAAAGTCGGTAGTCCCCTGCTCTTGAAGTTCCTGCTGGCAGCGCTCGGGAGTGATGGCCTTCATCAAGGCCACGGTATCTTCCGGTTCGAGGACCTTGGTCTCTAACTGGCGCAGGCGCCCGTGAAGCCGGAGGGTCGGAGGGATTCCAACGTGCAAGTGCAGGTCGCTAGCCCCTCGCTTGATGCAAGTTTCAAGTAGCCTGTCAATGTGAAGCATCGCCATTTAGCGTTCCTCTCAGGAGTTATTATTTGCCTCAGTGGCCGTCTTGGCCAACTGCAGCCAGGGTTGAACTCAAGCGGTGTATACTATAACAGTATGTTGATGCAGATGTTAAACGTCATTATCTATTCTGCACCAACTTCCATGGCCTGGGTAATGCGGACGAGTTCATCGGGCGTAGTAATGCCTTTTTTGATCTTCATTCTTCCATCGGCGGCGAGGTTTTTCATACCCGAAGAGAGGGCTGCACGACGTACCTCACTGACGGGAGCCCGGTTGAAGGCTAGTTCCCGGATGGTCTGGTTCATCTGCATCAGCTCAAAGATTGCCTGTCTGCCACGATAGCCCGAGCCACTACAAGCATTGCAACCTCTGCCTCTATAAAAGGTTGTATTTTCAATATCGTCGGGAGTAAAGCCAATGAGCCTTAAGATGGATGGGTCCGGATCGGGGTACACTTCCTTGCAGTTTGAGCAGATAACTCGAACCAGTCTTTGGGCCAGCACAGCTTGAATACTACTGGCTACCAGGAAGGGCTTGACTCCCATGTCGATTAGACGAGTGATTGCCGAGGGCGCATCGTTGGTATGGAGTGTACTGAAAACCAAGTGTCCTGTCAGTGCGGCCTGTATTGCGACCTCTGCAACCTCAAGATCGCGGATTTCACCGACCAGAATTATGTTTGGAGCTTGTCGCAGCATGGATCTTAGGATGGATGCAAAAGTAAATCCGATCTGATCGTTTACCTGGCACTGGTTAATACCAGGGAAGTTGTACTCGACCGGGTCTTCGGCGGTAATGATCTTGCGGTCCGGGCGGTTCAGTTTATTTAAGGCACTGTAGAGAGTCGTTGTCTTACCAGATCCGGTGGGGCCTGTAACCAAAAAGATGCCGTTAGGCCTCTTGATAATTCGCATGAAAACTTCGTTATCTTCCGGCTCTAACCCCAGCGATTCCAAGCCTATACGAGCGCTTTCTGGTCTGAGAATACGAAGTACGACAGACTCGCCGTGGTAGGCAGGCAGGGCAGAGACACGGAAATCAATCTTGGAACCGGCGATGTCCATCTTGATTCGGCCGTCCTGAGGCAAACGCCGCTCAGCCAGGTCGATCCCAGCCATGATTTTAACCCTATTGATGACCGGGCCTTGCATCTGTTTAGGGATATTGTCCCGCTCCAGACAGATCCCGTCGACACGGTAGCGTACCCTGACCCGGTCGGCCATGGGCTCGATATGGATATCGGAGGCACGCATGTTCACAGCTTCTGAGATTATCATTGTTACCAGGCGGATTATCGGGGCGGCGTCTTCGTCCAGTTCCTCGCCATGGCCCAACGCCTGGCCCATTGCAAGTTGTTCGGCGCTGCGTTCTAAATCCAACACGGCCTGGTCAATGCTGACGTCCGAACGGACGAAATGGTCGATATAGGTCCGCATGTTGGTTTTGGAGGAAAGGGATGGGTCCAGCTCACAGCCAAGCCTGAACCGAAGCATATCCAAAGTTTCCAGGTCCAGCGGGTCAGTGATAATAACTTTTAGCTGGCCATCTTCCTGGGAAAGCGGCAGGACCAGGTGTTTGCGGATAAGTTCTTCTGGGATAAGGCTTAATTCGGCCGACTGGACAGCATTGGAGTCCAGGTCGATGTACTCCATGTCGAACTGGCTGGCCAGTGCCTTGGTTACGTCTTCCTCGTCGGCTAGGCCCAGGTTAACGAGGGCTTCGCCAATTCTCAGCCCTTCAGTTTCGGCGTGTTGGAGTCCTTCGTCAACGGCAGCCTGGGATATTACACCCCAGCCAACCAGAATTTCACCGAGTCGTTTTCCCTGTTTTCTTGCCATGAAAATCTCGTAAATTATTATTGTGTGACGATGTCAAAACGCATTGAGCCTATGGTCGGTTAGGCTATTGCTGCTCGTTGCGGCGGGCTATTGGGCGCTGCAGCCCAGGCAGGCGGCCTCTGTTGTGAGAAGGGGTAAACTGTCAGGTTACGGCAATACTAAAAGCCGTGTATTTTTCCCGGCCTCTCTCACTTAGGCCCACTGTATATAATAAAGCCACAAGTGCGTTCCGGTCAACCCGATCTTTGTAGACAAAGGGAGTCTGTTTTCATTGTACGCTCAGATTCAGGGGTCGGATCAGGACAAATTTCCAAGTCCGTTTTGCCTGCGTATCTGCTGGGCGGCGGCAAAAAGATGCCGTTCAGACTTCAGTACAGATGTAAGATTGCTGGTGGTTATATTGATTAGATCAGCGGCTTGGGCTAAACGGCCTGAGCGGGCTTGAAGTAGATCGAGCAAAAAAGCTGCAACGGGCCAGAACCGCTGGTTTTTTCGGCCGACTTCCAGTCGTTTGACCCCGCTGGGCGTTGTTTTTTTGGGCGAAAAAAGGCATTCGTTCACTGGGGCGGGAATAGCAAGGTTCTTGGTGTTCACTGGCCTTCTTATGGTGCAGGCGATTTTCATTCGCAATCGGGTCACGGCGTTTCGTTTGTTTTCGTGCTGTGATCTGGATTCAGTTGCTGTGACGGTAATCCCAGTTGGTCTGTGTTTGAGCCTGACTGCTGAGGAGACCTTATTTCGGTGCTGGCCTCCTGGCCCTGAACTGCGGTAGATGTGGACCTCGCATTGGCTTAGAAGCTTTGCCTGGTCCAGGTTCAGATAATTTTCCTCGGCGGTCATGCTTTGTGGATCATACCTTATTGTGTGCTGCTTGGGCCAGAAGTGGGGGAATGTTTTCAGTGGGTTATCGATCATTCAGTTAGAAAACAGTTAGAAAAAAGGGTTCTTTTTATCGTAGAAGGGAATTTGTCCCCTTGTCGAAAACCGCTATCTGCAATTATAATGGAGGCAGCTTTGAAGATGCCCGTTCAGCCCGGAAGTGGCTAATGAATATCTGGCGTCAGTTTTGGCATTGGCCGGTTTTTTGGCCTAGGCCGGAGGAGTTCGCGACGTTGCCCCATACAGAGGTCGCAGTTAAATGAATGATTGGGTCGATGCTGAATCCCGCGCAGAGCGGGCGTATGATCTGTACGAGCAGGGCAGATGGACCGAGGCAGCTGCTGAGTTAAAGGCTGCTCTTGATATTAATCCCTACAATGCCGCTTGGCATTTTAATCTTGCCCTCACGCTGGAATCCCTTGAGCAGTACGACGCTGCATGTCTGTCTTATGAGAGATCGCTCGATCTTGAAGGCAGCGACGTTGAGACGCTCAATTGCCTGGGTGTCAATCTTACTCGAATAGGCAGATATGATGAAGCCATCGCCAAGTTCGCCAAAGCCCAGCGTCATGATCCGAATTATGAACCTGCCTATTGCAACCGGATCGTCACTTACACGGAGATGGGGGATCACGATTCGGCAGAGTTGATGTTCTATCTCGCCCGGCAGATTCGCCAAGAATGTCCACTGTGTTATTACAACATGGGCAACAGCTTCTTTGCTCGCCGAGAGAATAAAAAGGCTATCTCCTGCTGGCAGGAATCGGTCAGGATAGACTCATCGCATCGTCATGGACACGCACGAATTGCTGAAGCGCTCTGGATGGACGGTGACCTTGAAGGGGCCGCCCATCATTATCAAGCGGAGTTACAGCTTGTTAATTCTGACGATGTCGATGTGATGCTTGATTACGGCGATTTGTTGACGGAGATGGGCAAATTCGAACAGGCCCAAGAGCAATTTGAAAATTCCCTGGCCATCGAGCCCGACAGCGCCGAAGCACATTTTCTACTTGGTGAATTAGCAGCAAAGCAGCAGAAATTCACCGAAGCTGAATTGCGTTATCGTCAGGCGATTGAGCTGGATCCCAAATACCCCGGCGCACATACCAAGCTGGCACGGATGCTTCTTCGCCAGGACAGCAGCGAATCAGCAGCAACCCATTTGTTGGCTGAGCTGGATAGTTGCGATAATGATCCTGACGTGCTTGAAGAATTGGGAGAGCTTCTGATTGAGGTCGGCCAACTTTCTCAGGCTAATCTTGCATTCAAGCGACTGGTTTCGCTTCGCCCTGACGATTCGAAGGCCCTGCATAACCTGGCAGTCAGTTTCTTTATGCTGGATAAAATGGACGAAGGTATCAATAACTGCCGAAAGGCACTGAAGATCAAGCCCGGTTATTCTCTGGCCCTTTATAACCTGGCCCTGGCGTTCTTGCAGAAGGGGCTGTTGGCCCGAGCACGGCGATACGCCTCCCAGGCGCTGATGGCAGCTCCAACCGACGAAGAGGTCAGAGATCTGTCGCGTCAGTTGAGCGAAATTGGTTTGCTGTCCAAAATTCAGCTTCGACTAGCCCCGCCCCAATGTCGCCAAGACCTGCGTTTGTAAAAAAACAGGTCTTGTTACGGCTTCAATCGTATCGCATCTCTTGCAAGTAATGATCCGTCTTGGGATATTACCTCTTCAGATATGAGAAAATTCTCTGTCAGCGGCGGCTGGCCGGCACAAGATACCCGGAGAAAAAATGTCCTCTCAAGAACCTGTTATAGTTGTAACCGAACCGATGTCAGATCGATCGCTTCAATACCTGCGCGAAAACGGCAAGGTCGTTCAGTCGGATCCCCAGCATGTCAGCGAGGTCATCGCAGATGCCGATGCGTTGGTGGTGCGCACCTACACGCAGGTTAATGAGGCCTTGTTAGCCCGGGCCGATCGGTTAAAGGTCGTCGGCAGGGCTGGGGTAGCCCTGGAAAATATTGACGTCCCAGCCGCCAGAAGCCGCAGGATAGAAGTTGTACATACGCCGGCGGCAAATACTTTGGCGGTGGTCGACTATGTTATGCGGATGATCGTTGAAATGAACCGAAAGTTCTGGCCCCTGGCCGGGTATGTCAGCGAGGCTGAGTTTCACGCAATCCGCAAGAATAAGTTCGGGCGGTTTATTTCGGGCCTGACGCTGGGGGTTATCGGATGCGGGCGAATAGGCTCTCGGGTTGGTAGGGCAGCGGCGGGGATGGGGATGAAGATCCTCTACAACGACATTAAAGATATCGAGGTCGATTATCCAGTTGAGGCAGTTGATAAGGATACGTTGTATGCCAATAGCGATATCGTGACTATCCACACGCCGCTTACCAAGGGGACGCGCGGGCTTATATGTGCCGAATCGCTGGCGAAATTCAAAACCGGTGCCCAGTTTATCAATGCTGCACGTGGCCCTTGCGTTGATTACCAGGCCCTGGCCGATGCGATTAATAGCGGTAAGGTTGCAATGGCTGTTATCGACTGTCACGACCCCGAACCGATGCCGCCAGACTATCCATTATTTGCTGTCGACCCGGAAAAAGTAATCCTCACGCCCCACATGGCCGCTCGTGTACCTGAGGCTATGGAGCGAATGTGCGACGTGGTTTACGACATTGTTGCTGTCCTTTTGGGCAATGAGCCAAAGTACCCAGCCCAGGAAGATCAGTACTCGTAAGCTTCGATAGAACATTCATCCGCCTGTATTTTATTGACAGGCATTGGCATCTATCTATAATCACAGCCACTGACGGCTTGTACTGAAGCCGACGAAGATTACTGCGGATTTGGTCCACGATTCCACCTGTTTGAGGTGGCCCCAAGAGACGGACTCGATCGGCGAGGTGCATCAGTAACCAGGAGAAATCATGGCTGTTAAGATTATCCGAAATCCATCTGCTCTGCTGGCATTGGCAATGTTGTTTGTTTGTGTTGGGCCTGCTTTGGCCCAGGACTCTGAGGGCCCAAAAGAAGGTGCGAGCATTGAACAACTCTGGTCAGACCTGCTTCACTACATAAAGGTTGCCAGGCCTATTGCCGCCCAGAGCTATGGACAGGCAATCCTCGATTCGAATGTTGACCCTCAAGAGATTTATCTCCTGTCGGTCAAGACGCCTGGGTCTATGGCGACACTGGCTAAGGGAGCACGTCTTGAAGGCATGGCCGATATCGTCGAGCAGATCGGCCAGAGGATATCTAAGGGTTATGAGTCGGATCGGTCAGACCCCGAGAGGATTGCCCACTCGATCCAGATGCTTGGCGGGACCTTGCGAGCGATCAAGGATGCCAGCGACAGGCTGGTTAACAGCGGCGAATATGCCCTCCCTCAACTGATACAGACTCTCCGCAATCCGGAAACACCGATAAGCATTAAGCACAAAGTATCGCTTATTTTCCCCAGGATCGGTAAGGACGCGGTTCGTGGACTTTCAGTTGCCCTTCAGACCACTGACCCTAGGCTTAGGGAGTTCCTTTTGGTAGCACTTGCCGAGATCGGCTATCCGCATGCCGGACCTCGGATCAAGCAGTTGATCTCCAGGACAGACCTACTCGACCGTACCCGTCGCCTGGCCGAGTCGGCCCTGCTGGCATGCAGTGGCAAGGCCGGTAGGGCGATTCTGGATAAGCCTCTGGCTGAGGTTTTCTACGGCAACGCTCTGAAGTATTACTACCGGGCCGAGTCGGTCCTTTCGGACTCCAGGTACGACACAGCCAATGTCTGGTACTGGGATGGCGGCCTGGGGCTGATCTTCAGGACCGTCCCGGCTGGGATTTTCACTGACGTCTACGCCATGCGAATGTCCAGACTGGCCCTGGAATCCGACCCCACTTTCTATCCGAGCGTTTCGCTTTGGCTGGCGTCCTATCTAAGACGCCAAGCCGATCTGCCTGACGGTGAGGTCGATCCGCTGCTGGTGGAAAAGACACCGAGCCCACGATTCTTCGCATTGGCAAGCCCTGCAAGATATTTGCAGGATGTACTTGCCCGGGCTCTGAAAGACCGCAACTCTGCCGTTGCTTTAGGGGCAATCGAGGCTTTGGCCAAGACCGCCGGGGCAATGAGCCTGGTCAGGCCCATTGAAGGTGGTGCAATGCCTCTCGTCGAGGCAATGAGCTACCCGGACAAGCAGGTGCGATACCTGGCGGCGCTTTCATTGGCCAACGCCCAGCCTACCAGTCCATTCACCGGTTCGGATCAGGTCACCGCCGTCTTGACTGAGATATTGCGTCAGACCGGTAAAAAGACAGTTTTACTGGTTGGTGAGGACCTGGACATCCGCAATAGCTACAAGGATGCAATCCGCAGCGCAGGCTTCGATGTGATCGACTTTGGGGAGCCTCTGGAGGCAATCTCCGCTGCCAGAGAAGCTGTTGGGGTAGACGTCGCTGTAGTGGCCGGCCATTCGGCCCCGGAGGCCTTGATCGCTTTGCTTCGGGGGGAGCCGGTTTTGTCGACCATGCCGGTTCTGGTTATCTCCGATAGCACAAAGGCTCGTTCGTTAGTAGATGCTGATGAACGTGTGATGGCTATCGGCCTGGCCGGCGCCCAAGAGCAAATGGCGTCAGCTTTGGAAGAGGCGTTGAAGCTCGGTATCGGCCAAGGCCTTACCGGCCAGGAAGCCGATCAGTGGATCATCCAGACATGTCAGACGATTCAAATGCTGGGTCGCTCCGATATAGAGGTGTTCGGTATCGTCAGGACCAGCGGGGCTTTGATTGATGTCGTTGGTCAGCGAGGCACGCCCCTCATGCCGGCCATCGGTGCCCTGGCGGTAATGAGTAGCCCTGATGCCCAGGCAGCTATTGCCGGTCTGGCTGGCGCTGATGACGTAGATGAGGCGACCCAAATTGAGGCTTACGGTGCGTTGAGCAGATCAGGCCGACGATTCGGTAACCTGCTGACCGATGAGCCCGTCGAGGCGATTATCGCGGTCGTAGGCGATTCAGATGCCTCCATGGAAATCCGTGAAGCTGCTGCCCAGACACTCGGCGTGCTGAGCTTGCCCAGCGAGAAGGTTATGTCGCTCATTCTCGAAACAGGGCAGATCGACTAGCCGCCGGGATCAATAAGTCTAAGGACAATTTGCTGGTAGTCTTGCTTGTGAATAATTCACAGGCAGGCAGCTTTTGTCTTTCAAATTTGCAGCCGATCAGGTTGCGATGCTCAGACCTATTTTGAATGAAAATTAAACGACATTGTTAATTGGATAACTAAACGGCAGGGATAATTAACCCACCCTGCCGGTAAGGTTTGACTGAGAGGATCAGATGAAGCTTGCGATACTGAAAGAGATCACGCCTGGCGAGACACGGGTAGCGGCGATCCCCGAGACTGTTCGGGCAATGATCAAATTGGGACTCGAAGTGTTGGTCGAGTCCGGCGCCGGCGAAAATTCGATGTTCCCTGATGCCGATTACGAACAGGCCGGTGCCAAGATCACAGCCCAGACGGCCGAGTTGTTCGCTTGTGAGATCGTCATCAAGGTGGCCCCGCCCACAATCGATGCATCTTCCGGCAGAAATGAAACCGAATTACTGCAGGAAGGTTCGGTTCTGGTTTCCATGGTCCAGCCGGCCCTGAATCCGCAACTTGTCACCAAGCTCGCCGATGGGAAGGTAACGGCCTTGGCCCTGGAGCTGATGCCGCGAATCTCCCGTGCCCAGTCGATGGATGTACTTTCGAGTATGTCGACCATCTCGGGCTATAAGGCGGTATTGCTGGCTGCTGATTCACTTGCCAAGATGTGCCCGATGATGATGACAGCCGCCGGGACGATCAAGCCCGCCAGGGCGCTGATCATCGGTGCCGGCGTTGCGGGCCTGCAGGCCATCGCCTCGGCCAAGAAGGTCGGCGCGATTGTTACCGCCATCGACGTTCGCCCAGCTGTCAAGGAGCAGGTCGAAAGCCTCGGTGCCAAGTTCATCCCCATGGAAGTCGATCACTCGGCCCAGGATGCAGGCGGCTACGCAGCCGACCTCGGCGAGGAATTTTATAAGTCCGAGCAGGATATCATTGCTCCTTATGCCGGAAAGGCTGACATCATTATCACCACCGCCCTTATTCCGGGCAGGTCGGCTCCGGTTTTAATAACCCAGCCGATGGTCGAGTCGATGGCCAGCGGTTCGGTAATTGTCGACCTGGCGGCGATTGCAGGGGGCAACTGTACGTTGACCAGGGCTGACGAAGAGGTAGTCCATAACGGCGTGAAGATCTTCGGCCCGACGAACCTCCCGGCCGCGGTGCCACTGCACGCTTCTCAAATGTTTTCACGAAACGTAGTTACGTTTATTAAAGAATTCGTGACCGAAGACGGTCAGCTGAACCTCGATATGGAAAACGAGGTTATCTCTGGCACGATGGTCACCCGCGACGGCGAGGTCCTGCACCCGATGGCCGTCAAGGCACTTCAAAAGAGCGGAGAGTAGTCATGGGATCGGCACTGATCATAGCAATTACGATTTTCGTACTGTCGATGCTGTTGGGCCTGGAAATTATTACCAAGGTACCCACCCAGCTTCACACGCCTCTGATGAGCGGTTCCAATGCCATCAGTGGTATTACCATCATCGGCGCATTGCTGGCTGCGGGGGCAGGCGGGGGCTTGGGCTGGACGTTTGGCGTGATCGCAGTTGTCGCGGCAATGATTAACGTCGCAGGCGGCTATCTGGTAACAGACCGGATGCTCCGTATGTTCTCGAAGAAGAAAAGGTAATCTCCAATGAGTAATAATATAGTCACATTCGCATACCTTTTTGCGGCGGTACTTTTTGTTTTCGCCCTCAAGGCGATGTCATCGCCGAAGACCGCTCGCCGCGGAAATGCTATTGGCGCATTTGGCATGGCGATAGCCATTGCCATTACGCTGTTGAGTAGGGATTTCCTGGGTATTGGCGGCGGCTGGTGGGCGGTAATTATTGCCGGCCTGGTCGGCACGGGTGTAGGTGCATTCCTGGCCTTGACGGTCAAGATGACCGGCATGCCACAGATGGTCGCTATTTTCAACGGCCTGGGCGGCCTGGCCTCTGCTATGGTTGTATTTTCCGCGTGCTTCAACCCCTGGAATCGTTCGCCTGTTGAAATGGCAGTATCTATCGGCGTCAGTTCGTTTATCGGCTGGGTTACGTTTACCGGATCGCTTGTCGCATTCGCGCGCCTGCATGAGTTTGTCCTTTCGGGCCGGCCTACCTTGTTCAAAATGCAGAAAGTTTTGAACTTCGTCGCTTTGGCGACGGTGATTACACTGATCGTTCTTTGGGGTATAAATGCAGATAGCTCAGGGGCGAAGTTGTTGATAGTTCCCATCGCCATTGTTTCAGCCATTGTCGGCGTTCTGTTTACCATTCCCATAGGCGGAGCTGACATGCCGGTGGTTATCTCGCTGCTGAACAGCTATTCGGGCCTGGCCGCTTGTGCGACAGGGTTCGTACTGGCAAACCCGGGCCTGATCATCGCAGGTTCGCTGGTTGGTTCTTCGGGCATCGTTCTAACACGCATCATGTGCGTAGCAATGAACCGCTCGCTGGTCAACGTACTCTTTGGTGGTGTTGGTGCCATAATTGCCGGCCCCGCCGGAGATGACGGCAAACCAAAGAATGTTACCAGTTGGACCCCTGAAGACGCTGCGATGTCGCTGGAACAATCCCAGTTTGTCATAATCGTCCCTGGTTACGGCATGGCCGTTGCCCAGGCCCAGCACGCGGTGAAGGAACTTTCTGAGCTGCTGGAAAGTAAGGGCGTCGAAGTCAAGTTCGGCATCCACGAAGTGGCAGGCAGAATGCCCGGCCATATGAATGTCTTGCTGGCAGAGGCTGAGGTTGAGTACGACAATCTTCTCGACCGCGAGGAGGCCAATGCCGAAATGGATCGCGCAGATGCAGTAATCGTTCTCGGTGCCAATGACGTGGTAAACCCGGTTGCACGTCACGATAAGTCCAGCCCGATCTACGGCATGCCGATTCTCGATGTAGACAAGGCCGGGACCGTTATGGTCATCAAGCGTACCCTCAATCCGGGCTTCGCCGGGGTCGATAATGAGTTGTTCTATATGGACAACACAGCCATGATCTTCGGTGACGGCAAGAAGGTTATCACCGCCATTACCTCGGCTTTGAGAGAGATGTAAGCGGTAGAAAAATTCAAGCTATCTAATAAAAGATCCTGGCCTGGTTTAATTAACTCAGTCGGGATCTTTTTTGTTACCCTAATGTCAATATCTTGATATGGATGGCGCAAGGGGTTTTTGATGCTGACTTCGGAAAACACATTCAAAGAGATTGAAGATTCTGGCGTTACTACTGCCGTCGTTCCAATTGGTTCGACCGAGCAGCACGGGAACAATCTCCCCCTCGCCACGGACTTTCTTCTCACCGAGCCAGTTGCACAGGCTCTTGCCGAAAGTCTCGGAGCTTATCTCGTTCCACAGATCCCAATCGGGCAATCCGAATGGTGGTTGGCCTACCCGGGAAGCCTGTCGTTTTCGACCGATACGATGAAGGCTGTTGTCGCCGATATTGTGAACTCCCTCGTCAAGACTGGATTTGAGACCATCGTCTTCGTTTCCGTCCATGGCGGCAATGACGTCCTCTGGTCGGGCTACATCGAGCAGTTGGAAAAACAACACGAAGCCGTGAAGATAGTAAATGCTGATCTGGATCACGCATTCGCCGAAGCTACCAGAGCTGCCGGCGTTTCGGACGTAAACCATGCGGATGAATGTGAAGCATCTATGCTAGTTTCGATTCGTCCCGATCTGATAGGCCCTGAGCCGATAGATTATCCTGAACCTAAGGGCGGATACCCCAAAGGGCCAATTCGGCAGATATGTCCCTGGGGTTCTCTGGGCGAGCCGTCAAAAGGTACCAAGGCAAAGGGCGATCAAATCTGGGAGACGCTGCTTCGCGTTGCAGTCGAAGACATTGTCCAGCAACTGAAGATATAGCCTTACAGGTCAGGCGGATTAATTACCCAGCCCTCAGGTGCATTTCATTTAGTTGGTTTTCGACGCGGGCGTCCATTTGCGCCTGGTCGGCGGCGAAGCTGCCCATCCCGGCAAGGTTCATCAGGCTATCGAGGCCGATAGACCCGCAAGCCAGAGTATCAGCCCAATTTTCCAGCTTGGGAATCTTACCCTCGGCTGCACTGGTAGCGATTTGATGGGCTGACCATCTGAGAAGAATATCCTCGCAGCCGTACTCGTCGAAGAAGTCGATAAGATCATCCGGGGTGAACGCATCAAGATTCTCTTTTTCCAGCACGTCCATGCAGGCAGGAATATGCGGATTGATATCCCACAGCGTATGGAACCCGATTGCCGTGACGTCAACGCCATCTGCGAATTGAGGCTTATAATCGGAGGCGGTTTTGTCGGTCAAACTGGACGGTTCGATTCGGCAGCTAAGGAATTCCTGGGCAACCTTCGGCGGTATGGTCATTACATCTATCCCAGCGAGGTTGGCAATCTGGTCGCCGTTGCGGAAGCTGGCGCCGATCTGACGAGTTGGGATGCCCTGATTAGCTCTGAGCTGGCGGATCCCGCGCTGCGATGCAAGTGTAGCATCCTCGCCGACAAAGAGCCCGTCGCCTAGATGATTGTCTGCAACGAAGCTGTTGAGCCTGCCCAAGAAGACGTTAACGTAATCGGGCCTGGCCAGTCGGGCGGAGATGTAATTCTGCCTTGCCGAAAAGCCGAGCGTCTGGTTGATACGAATCCCCTCACGGGCGACCTTCCGCCCAGCCAGCAGACCGGCCGGGGTAAGTGGGATTTTCACAAGGAACTTTTCCGGGCATACCTGATGGTATCGGCGGGCGTATTCGATAGTGGCTGGGACATCGCCGGCGAGGTCGGTGTGCAGTTCGACCGAGACCATTGCGTTAAATTGCTGAACAAGCCCCAGGCCGTGGACGGCGTTAAGGATGAAGGCGATCTCAAGTTTAAGCTGTTGTTTGGAAAGTCGATACGGCCCCAGCAACTCAGCGGCGTCTCGGATCAGCGAATCGTAAGTACCTTTCTGGACTTCACGGTTAAGCAATGTGTTGTTAGTCGTCAGTGCCGAAAAATCAGAAGTCCACAGCCGGGCGGCATCTTCGACGCTGCCTGTGTCGAGCCAAAGCTCCGTGCCCAGTTGAGCTAACTTCGACCAGAGCGGATTCTCACCCGGCTGGGTTTGGGGTTCGCCGGTCGGTAGAGTAAAGCTGCGACGAACAAAACTGCGGACCTTCTCAGGTAGAGTTCGTATATCCTCTGGATCGCTCATGCGTAAGTTCCCCTATTTAAAGAACTCTAGAAGTTTAGCGCGGGAATTTGAGCGATTCAAATCTGCCAACTGCTTAGAAATCTGCCGGTTAGGCGTACCAGCCTGTTTTTGCAGCAGTTGTGCGAGGTGGGGCGGTTTTGGTGGGAGCGTTTTCCTTTTGGACAGGCAAAACGCTATAGGGGTGCCACGATCTATCGGAAAGACGATTGTGACGGTGCAGAACGCAAAGTGTTTGTGCGCAGCGGCCTCCGCAATGGCCGCACCTGATTCGTTCGAGGCTGAAACTGCCGTCCCCAGCGCGAAGGTATTTACCCGCTTCGTCGCTTTCATAGGTGCCGCGGACAAATCTCTGGTATTGCGGGCAGCCGATAAGTATGGGTCTGTATTGTGTCATGGGCTAACTATAACCATATCGGAAACCAGGGCTTCGGAAGTCCTGAAAAGTTGCCTTTTCGAATGAAAAACATGCTCCATCGAAAACGCTCGAATTTGAGCAAATTCCGTCGAATTCCAGTGAAAACTGGCGACAACCAGCTAATTTGGCTGAGTTTAGCCATAAAACTATCGAAGAAAATCGACACCTTATTGCATGTCGAATCGTACGTTGGGGTTGTGTGCGTCTTTCGTGGTTGGCCGTTCAAAGTGGTCGGTCCAGCCAAAGTGTATAGTCCATTCGCTCAGACGAAATCCACCATAAGGTTCGGGGGCGAGTTGAAATTTTTTGAAAGATAATCAAAAAATTTTTGAAAACTTTGAGGTCCAAAGATGAGGATGATTTCCAGTCCTGCCGATGTAGTCCGCGTGATGTCTCTATTCCTGCTGGCGGTGGCGGTCACAGCCTTGGCCATTGCGATGGAAGGTTTCGATGTTGTTAGCCTTTTAATAGGTGTCATGGTGGTTCTGGCCGGTGGGCTGGCGGCAATTCAGACGCGTCGGTTGGTTAATCGTCTGCATCATCACAGCAAGCGACTGAGTAAAGCAGCCCGCAATGCGGAGCGGCATTACGTTTCGGTACTGCGCAGGATAGTCAAGCTCGTAGAAGCTCGCGACCGCTACTGCAACGGGCACAGCAACCGCGTGGGTGAGCTGGCCGGCAAGATCGCTCGTCGGATGGGTATGGATTCTCAGACATGCTCTATGATGAAGCTGGCGGGACAGTTGCACGATATAGGCATGCTGGTCGTGCCTACCAATGTAATAGCCGAGAGGTCGCGAATTGGCGTGGATGAATTCAGGACCGTCAAAAGCCACAGCCAGATTGGTTATGAAGTCCTCAGGCCATTGAAATCGCTCGAGCCAATCCTCCCGGCGATTAGATCCCATCATGAACGCATGAACGGCACGGGCTATCCTACTGGTCTGACGGGCGAAGATATCCCCCTGACCGGAAGAATCCTGGCTGTGGCAGACACATTCGATGCAATGAGTAACGATCGTCCGCACAGGCCTGGGATGTCTTCGCGAGATGTAATTGGGGAGTTGAATCGCTGCTCACCTGCCGGGTACGATCCCAATTGCGTAGCTGCACTGGCTGGTGTTTACGGCTTCGAAGAGCTTCTCGATCCGAAAGTCCAAGTAGACGCCTCAACTGAGGCTGTTGCGATGGCATAGCCAACCAATAAATAAACATAAAAAAGCCCAGCTGTTTCGATAGCTGGGCTTTTGCTTATATGCTCTTCTAGTTGGGCTCTGGAAGGGGCTTTCTCAGCCCTTGCGGTCGTTAATCGGGGGCTTGTCGCGATCGGTTCTGTGCTTGTGCTGCTTGGCGAGGGATTCTACCTTGCCTCCCTGGCCGGCTGAGCTTTCCAGCTCGCGCTTGATAGCCTCGTAAACTTCTTTACGGTGGACTGGTACGTGGGCAGGGGCGCTGATACCGAGGCGGACTTTATCACCACGGACACCGACGATGGTAATGACAATGTCATCGCCGATCATGATAGCCTCGTCAGGTTGTCTGGACAGCACGAGCATCCCTGTACTCCTTCCTTGGAGTTAGCCGCCAGCCGACGAAGGCCACATGAAGGCTATTCGAAAGGGCTGCCAACAATCTCAATCATATATATCGGCTCTTGGGGCTATCAAGGTGAGTTTCTTGGCCAGTGAGATTCACAGTTTTTTTAAACCACTCTTCTAAGACACGAATACGACAAAAATAATAAAATGCGGCAGTTCGGAAATATAAAATCTTAGCAATATAGCCTATTTAAGTTTAAGCTCTTACGATGATTATTCTTTCCGTAATTTACTGCTTCCCCATTTCAAATTATCGAATTTTATTATAACCTTCCGCAGATTTTCGCTTCATCAATTAGATAAAATAAATCCTGTGGAGAAGTTTTTTTTTCAGCAGAGTTTTTTTCAAGGGTTTTCAAGCATTTCAAGCATTATCGGCTGTTTGGGATTACCAGGACCGATTCGTGCGTCGGGTTACTTCCAGCGACTTGCCAAGTAGCTACTTGACAGTTACTGTCACTTGTATGAGCACCAACCAAGCTGACATTCAACCGCCCGTGAAGGTTATCGAGTGGGTTGGCGATGGTCCCAGAGGCTATCTTCGTCTGTTGGACCAGACCAAACTACCAGAGGTAACAGAGTTTATCGACTGCAAGGACGCCGGGGCCGTTCACGATGCGATCTATAGGCTCGTTGTTCGGGGCGCCCCAGCCATTGGAGTAGCGGCCGGCTATGGCATGGTAATAGCCTCCCAGTATATCGGTGACTCAGATTTTCTCACCGGCTTGGAAGCTGCGGTCGAATATCTCGACAGTGCCCGCCCGACGGCAGTGAATCTCAAATGGGCAGCCCAGCGTGTTTACACACGTGCCCAGTCGAGGATCAGTGACAGTGTCGATGAGATTCGCCGAGCGATGCTCGAAGAGGCCAGGGCAATCCAGGCCGAGGATGAGCAGTTGTGTCTGGCGATGGGAAGATACGCCGCCCCGCTGATTGAAAAGTGCCAGGGCATTCTCACCCACTGCAATGCAGGCGCATTGGCAACGGCCGGGATAGGCACAGCCACCGCCGGTTTGTATTTAGCCCACTCCCATGGACACAAATTTGAGGTTTACTGCGATGAGACGCGCCCTTTGCTTCAGGGCTCGCGCCTGACTGCCTGGGAACTGACCGCCGCGGGTATTGATTCTACGGTGATAACAGACTCCATGGCTGCGACCGTGATGGCCCAATCGCGCGTGCAGATGGTTATTACCGGGGCAGACCGCATAGCGGCAAATGGCGATGTCGCTAACAAGATAGGAACTTATGGCCTGGCGATCCTTGCCAGTTACCACAATATCCCGTTCTATGTGGCTGCACCTTATAGTACATTCGATATGCACTTGGCGAGCGGACAGGAGATTCCCATCGAGCAGCGCGGGGGTAAGGAGATTACCGCCGGCTTTGGTAGGGTGACAGCACCGGCCCAGGCGAAGACCTTCTCGCCCGCCTTCGATGTAACGCCGGGTGAGCTGATAACGGCGATTATTACCGATCGAGGCATTATCCAGCCGGTAACGGCCGACAATGTAGCGAAGCTGATCGGCGTCGAGTGAGCCTACCGCGTTTGCCTATCGGGCCGGGCCGGCTGATCTTGATATGGTCAGCGGGAAACACATCATCTGGTCGAAGGCGGCTGTGATCTTGGCCATTGCGGCATCGCGATCTGCGGCAGATCGCGCTACGAACTGTGCTGTCCCGTCTCCCTGGCTGCCGACACCCTTGCCGCCGTAGATATGCTCGGCAATAGGTTCAAACCCAAGCAGTTCGTGCAGCAGGGGGCTGGCCAGTTGTTCGGGGCTGTGCGGGGAAACGAGAGAATCGAAGTTCGCCTGGGCCTGGCACATCAGATCACCCAGTTGCTTGGCGTCGCCGGCAATCAGGGCTCTGTAGGCCTTGCGCACGATGCGCTCATTTTCCGGGCCAAGTGCTTTCTGGAGGTTTTCATTTTCTGGGTAGGCTTTCTGCAGGTCGGCCAGTATCTTGATCGTGTTCTTGGTACCCCCAAGATCGACGAAGAACATAAAGACGTCGTCAATCGGCATGAGCGGTTCGAGACGAATGGGGGTAGATTCCTGAAATGTCAGTAGTACAGGTGTCTTTCCGTAGATACAGGCCTGGTCCATTCGGCCGCACTGACTTCCCGTAAGTCGCTCGCCCAGATAAGCCAGTTCCATTATTTCGTGTGGAAACAGGCCCAGTTCGTATATGGCATTGAACCCCTGGGCTACGAGTATGCACACAGCCGCTGAGCTTGATACGCCCTTGCGCAGGGGCAGGTCCATCTCTGTTATCCGCAGTTCCAGCCCGCCTGGTACGTTGCAGTGGGTCAGCATTTCATAGGCTACGCCTGCGCAGTAGCGGAAGAACTCGTCTTTATCCTTTGCCGCTGCCTGTAGCGACTCCTCGTCGAACCTGCAGCTCATATGACGAGTCCTGCCGCTGGGTCTGCCCAGTGCATCGGGCACGAGAGTGTGGATGGAGAAATTCTCTGCGGGCCTGGTCTCGGCGGATATCCCCTGGTCGGTACCGATGACAAGGCAGAAGCCTTTGTGTCGGCCGAATTGGGCAGCCCAGTCGCTGTGCTCGCCGAACAGGCAGATTCTACCTGGTACGAAAAGCTCGACAGACCCGGGATTGTTGCTTGCAATGGACTTCATTGTCTCTCATCGTACAACATAACTATAGTTTGGACAATCGATAGAATCGACCTCGGCAGTTGACGTTATCAGCGTTTGGCGATTAGACTCGCCTATTGTTGATCAGCAGGCATTGTTCGATCGTTGGCAAAACTTTTCAGGTTCGCATCAAATGGCAATACCAATTGGTACAACTTCGCGACAGCTCCAGTCATTGGCTCGGTGGTCACTGATGGTTGTTTTTGTGCTTGGTATGTTTGCCTGGACCGCGCCAAGTTATTATGCTTGGGGCTCTCTAGTTGGGGGGCTTTTGGCTGTGCTGGCGATCTGGATATTGGCTCGTACCGTTGCCGGTGATCGCACAGTTTCAGTTCATCCGATCCAATTGGTAATCCTGACGGTTGGTATAATTGTCTCATATCACCTGAGTCGAAACGCTCTTGGAGTAGATAATTCCGGAGATGATCTGGCAGGTGCAATGGATATGTCGATGTTCTTTCATCTGCTCTTGCTGGCCCTGGCGGTGATGCTCAGCCAGGATCTTATCTCTACGGTCCAAAATCGCCTTTTGGTCCCAGCAGTATTAGGCGCGTCGATGATGGCTGGCGCTGGGTTTGGGTTACTGATCGGCGATCAACTGTCTCGATGGTCTTTGACCTTGTTGGGCCTGGCCGGTTTGTGTGTCTGGTTAAGCCCTATCGCCGAGTTAAACAGGGCGGCTGCGGGTTTTGAAAGTTTGCGAATTCGTATTGCCCGGATCGTCTGGCCGATGGTTGCGATTGTAGCCTTGGCCTGCTTTGGGGCTTTTGTAATTGTCGCCGGCGATTTCGACACACCGTCGATAGGCCCTGGCCCGAAGGGGGCATTTGGCTCAGGTGGCGCGGCGTTTACATCGGTGTGGGCTGGCAATAATGGATTTGCTGTGCTTGGTTTGGCGACTGGATGGGTTGGGTTGTCACTGGCAGTTGGTGGTTCTTTGGCCAGCCTGGGGTACATGCTCGCCCGAGCCAGTTGGCCTTTGGGCTTTGCAAAGGTCAGGCCCATTCTTTGGGTAGCGGCGGCCTTGCTGGCCGGCGGAGCATTTGTCTGTCCGGGCGGCTGGTCCAGCCCGGGGATTACTTTAGCAGTCGCTATGACTTGGGCGGCCTTGCCGGCAGCACTGTCCCGGCCTGTTAAGACGGTCTGGGGGGCTGTGTTGGTTGTGATTCTCGTTGGGTTTATGCTGCTGTTGGGTCTTACTATGCGGCTTGGCCTGGTGTTCTGGGTTGCTCGTGCCCATGGTTTGGATGATACCTACATGCATGTTATGGTGGGTTTTTGGTTGGCACTTTCCCTGGCCTGGCTGGTTGGGGCGCGTAACTGGTGGGCGGGCCTTTTGGGGATTGTCTTTGCAGCTGGTGCAGGCGGTGCAGGAGAGGCGATGCAAATCACTCTTTCCAGTCGCAGCGCTCAGGTTACCGATTGGCAAGCACACGCCGTTGGTTGCGGGATTGTGGTATTGCCTTACATGCTGGCGATGGGAGCTCGGTGGTGCGAGTCTCCGGATGCTGTCGAAAAGTTAAAAACCAATTAAAGATCCCCGCGCATAACAACTTCTTATGGGAGCAACTGAGGAGGAAGGTCGGAAACTTTAACCTGGGGGTTCGCTGCGAATGGGTTGTACAGAGGATCCCCGATTAGCATCATCCGCCAACTGACTTGCGGTACGGTTCGCCAGTAACACTCAGCCAGTGTATATTTGCCCGTCAGCAGCAGTAGGAAGAACTGCTGGGGAAGTGGAAACGCCCCGAGGTAAGGTTCGTCTACCGCTCCGACAGTTGCAACCACACCGTTTTGGATCATCTTCGGGCACCATTGTGTGCTATTGGGGTCGCGCAGATTCACTGCCTCGAAGCTGGCTATGTGCCAGCCGACCGCACCGGTATTCCAAGTGAAAGCAGGGATATATTTTTTTAGGCTGTACCAGCCGACATAAAGGGCAGCGTCGTCACAAGTACCCGGTTGGAATAGTGTCGAGTCGTGGTCGATTACGACTTCCATTTGGGAGATTTCCTGGAGGGCCTGGGCCAATATCCGCAGGTTCTTGTCGTAAGCTTTGTGCTTGCCTCCGGCATCGATATAGAACTTTCCCTTGAGTCCGATTTTCTCGGTTTCAACCGAATCAATAATCATTCGCCGAGCATCTTCGGCCGTTGCACCGTCGATCCGAGCTGTCATCATTAGCGGTGGAACGTTTTCCTTGATGGCCTGGGCGGCAATCTGCCAGTTGAGGGTGTTTGGTCGCATGCCGGCTAAGGGATACTGATCACCCCACCACATCATCGCCAGTTCACTATCCAAGGCAGCGTCGGTATGTTCGGTGAGTTTGAGTTTTTGCTCGGCTACGGTTGCTACGATATTCGTCCCGCCGATAGTTGCTACCACTTCCAGGGCCGCCAGTGTATTGCGGACCGTATTTTCCGCCTTATTCAGGCCCTCAATTTTTAAACTGGCCTGATTGAGCTGGTTGGTAAGTTCGTTTATATCCGGCGAGCCCGGCGGGTTGTTTTTGTTTATATATTCGATCAAGCCTTTTAGCCCGAACACGTCCAGCTGTATCGCCATGAGCTGACGGAATGCAATTGCCTGATTGGCCTGGTTGCTAAGTTTGCGAGCTGCTTTGGTTTTGACCTCTACCAGCTGGGTAATGCTTGTTTGAAGTTTGCTGCGATCTGGTTTGGTTTCAGTTCCGACGGTTACTTTCGGGCTGAAAAGCCGGCCGATTGGTTTGAGTCCGTCCGTTTTGGGCTTAGGGAACTCCATCGCTACCGTTCCCAGCAGCTTCAGGTCGGTCTGCATGCGGTAGAGATTTCTTAAAGAGGCTGTTTTATAGGTTGAGATTATCTCCGCAATTTCGCCGGTAAGTTTGGCAGGGCCAATCTTCAGCGGCATGCCCCAGATAAGGCTGATGCAATTTGTCGTTTCGATCAGGTTATTGTCGACAAGATGCCGAGCGATGGGGTAGAGAATCTGCCTCTCATAGTCGGCCCGGCTGACATCCTGGCCAGTGGCGGTATCTACCAACAGAAGGCGGTCGGGGCTTATACCGCGCAATTTGACATAAAGGCGAGCCAGTTCGACGGATTTGGCGCTTCGGGAATTAGCGACGACTAAGATTTCATCAGGGCCAAGTGCCAGCGCAGGCTTCGGGGCCAGGGCTGAAAGGGCCAGGCCCAAAACCAGTCCGACAAGTAGAGCATTCCGAGTTAGCATTTGTATCCAATCAGCAAATAGTAAAAGGCCTTACATCAGGTCTTTATAGTACGTAGCATAAGAAGCCAAAGATCGTTTTTTCAACAGGCTTTTAGTTTAGCATAATTGAAAGTCTATTAAACAATTCGGCAGGAGAACGCATGCGGTTTGGAAAACTTTTATTCTTATTGATTGCGGCGGGATTGCTGGCCGGCTGTCCGGTGACCCAACGCCAGGACACTCCCATTGCTGCTCGGAGGTTATCAGACCCAGCCAGTGGCGCTAAATACTGGTTATACGTGCCCAGTAATTATGACAACCAGAGCTCCTGGCCATTAGTGGTTACGCTTCACGGCAGTAAGGTATGGGACGGAAGCGCAAGGCAGATGATGGAGTGGAAGTACCTGGCCCAGAAGCAAGGATTCCTGATCGCCGCCCCGCAGGTTCGCAGTGCCGAAGGTATCCTGCCGATAATCGGCTGGGCTGCCCAGCTTGCCTATGACGAGAATGTTGTCCTTTCGGTTATTGACCGAATTCAGGCCGATTACCCGGCTGTCGACCCTGACGCTGTGCTCCTGACGGGTTTTTCGGCGGGCGGCTATCCGATGTACTATATCGCCCTGAGGAACCCCCAGCGGTTTGACATGATGATCGCTCGTGCCTGTAATAGCAGTATGGACATCTTTGAAAACATCGAGATTACCGACCAGGTTCGCAGCCTTCCGATAGCGATTTTCTGGGGAAAGGATGACCTTTCATTGATCCAGAAGCACTCCTGGCAGGCATTCCGCTGGCTGAGGGAGAATCGCTGCTTCAAGACTACCAGGAAAATGCTGGCCGGCGGACACCTGAGGCGTCCTGGCACGGCCTATAAGCTTTGGGCACGATCTCGTCAAAACAGGGGTAAGCCATTACCCCGCCCCCAATGAAACAAGCCCCCGCTTTTTGCAGGGGCTTGTGTTGATCTGGTATAAATTATTCTGGGTGATTACCTTCTTTTCTTTTTCGGCGGAACCTTTCTTCTCAGGGCAGTATTACTGTCGGGTATCGAATCGGCAGTAACTTTAGGGGCCTTGACCTTGGCTGTCCTGCGGAAAATAAGCTCCGCGGGTTTATCATTTTGTTCGATCTGGTATACCCAGTCGACTGTCAGGCTCTTTTTACCCTTCATGGCAGGCCTTTGGACGGCCAGGTCAGCGATTTGAGGTTTTGCCCCTTTCATCTGGGGCACATGGACTGCCCACCGGCCTTGGTTTTCGTAGGTCAGATACGCCATCGGATAATAACTCTTGCCAGTCTGGCCGACCAGGCGGAAGTGCGTACCCGGCAGCAGCCACCATCTCGGCTTGTCATTCATGGCCGAGTTGCTGACCTGGGCACGGACAATTAGTGTCTTGGTGGGCTTACTTGATGGAATCATGGGGTTAGCTGGTACGTTCAAAAGAACGGGCAACTGCTGTTCGAGCGGTTCGTATATCCCTTTGATCTTGATCGCATCGGGCAGGGCATCGATTCGTCCGCCCAGACCTGCTGTATTGCGCCAGGCAAAAAGCTCGGCCAGGAGGTCGTCGTGGGCGGCCGAGAAAGACGTATCGTCCCCAGTTGTCAGGCCTCCTTTTGAAAGCGAATCGAACAGGCCAACAGTGAACCTATCCGGGCTGAACGGGGCGAGGCTCTGGCTGCGAGTCAGACTGCCGTCGAACGGTTCGAATGACAGGATCGCCCGGTCGAACGGGAACATCTGCATGGCTGTGGTCAGTACGCCTGTGCAAATTATCCCTGCGATGAGCCCTAAGAAACCGCCTGCAATTCGATCGACCCAGACATTCAATGTAATGTTTTCGCGGATTAAGGCGTCCATGCCCAGCCACAATCCGATCAGGGGCACTACGAACAACAAGGCCAGTGCTATTCCATCGGCTGCTTCGGGAATGCGTTCGTAAAGAAAAGCTTCGGCCAGGGGCTGATAGAAATTAAAGGCCACGACCGCACTCAAGACGGTCAGAATCAACATGATCATCGCACTGAACAGGCCCTGGATAGCTTGGAAGTACGCTATGGCAAGTATCAGCAGCGTCACTATTAGGATAAGGATCATCATTAACTCCTATCGCTGCGTTTTACGCTTTTTCTTTTGGGGTTCGGTTATGCGGATGACTTCCTGGACACTTGTGGTCCCGTCAATTGCCTTCCGCAGGCCTTGTTCCTGCAGGTACAGCATTTTGTTTTTCCTGCAGGCGGCCTTGATCTGTGACAGAGATGTCCCGCTTGTGACCATCTGGCGGATATCGTCGGTAACTTCCATCATTTCGAAAACAGCCGTCCTGCCGAAGTAGCCGCTTCCCTGGCAAGTGGGGCAGATGTAAGGTTTACCCTTGGCGTCAGTAAGCGGGCCGGTGTGGGGGCGATAGAATTGCTCGACTCCGTCGGCTGGCATGTTGATCTTTGCCAATAGCAGGGGGTCGGGTCTGTAGGCTTCCCTGCAGGTCGGGCAGAGCCTTCTGAACAGCCTCTGACAGAGAACCGCCTTGAGGTTTGTCATAGCTGCTTCGGCGTGGCCGACGCCTTTGACCCATTTGGCCAGGGCGGTGAATGAATCATTGGCTCGTATACTCAGAAGGAGCAATTTTTCCCCGGCAGCTTCCTGGGCCAGCTGCATTGCTTTGGGATCCTCGCAGCCGTCAACGACCATGACGTCGGGGTCTCTTCGCAATACCCCAGCCAAATCCTCAGTCAGGTTTTTAAGTTCGCCGTAGGAATATTGAGTGATGTTTTCAAGGTCGACCGCAGGCTTGGGTTCGAGGGAGAAAATTTGCTTCATGAAAGCATCGTGCTGGCGAACGAGAGAGTACAAGGTGCTGGTCAGCCCACTGCCCCGGGGCCCTGAGATAATTATCACCCCCGACGGTTCCTGGTTATGTGCCCGGACCACCTCAAGCATATCATCGGTCATTCCTAACTGCTCGATATCGGTCTGGACGGCTTCCTGGACAATGCGGAAACGCATTTCCTGGCCACCTGTCGTTCCAGTGGTTGCAAGCTCGATATCGATTGGTTTGTCGCCCAGTTCAACAGCGATCCTGCCCTCTTGGGGCCTGCGAAGGTCTTCAACTTCCATATCACTGATGGACTTTAGGTATTGGATGATCGCTTCAGAGTCGGCTACTGGCATAGAGGTCTGTTCGCTTGGTACACCGTCGATGACGTAGTGGACCCGGCTCTGATCGCCTTTGGGTGAGAGCCTGGCCTCACTGGCGCGATGCCAGACAATGTCGTACAGGAGATGCTGTGTAAGGTTATAAGCTTGAATCTGTTCGACTGTCGAGGTCTCCATAGACGGTTCAAGGACGATTGTATGACCTCGGGCGTAAAATTTAAGCTTGGTGGCAACTTCAATTACTCCATGACGACCTCCAGTGAGCATCGACTTGATGTGTGCGGCGGTGAGTATTTTGGCCTCTGGTGGCACGCGTCCGTTACGGTGAGCCGCATAGGCTAAAAACGTTGCTGCCACCAGCACGATGTAGATCAGCAACCCGGCGATGAAAACCGGAAGCAACAGCCAGATGAACAAGCTGCCCAACCCGGCCCCGAGGATCATCAGAGCCCAGTTCTCGCACTTGGTTCCCACATGCAGGGCATCCTTGTACGCCATAGGCGCCAGGTATAGCCAGGGAACGACCATGACGACCATCACGAGCCATTTAATCAATGAGATGTATGGCCCGGAGATAACTCCTACCTCGGCGGTCTGGGCCAAAGGAGCCCCCCCCGAGATCATTGCACCGATAATCTGTTGTAACATCAAAATCTTCCGTTTCCTGTGTGTCTTTCTATTGGCATGGGCCAGATAAGGCCTGGCTATTTAACGGCGGATCAACCCCGAGCTTTCCGAGGAGATTCCCTTCATAGCCATCTTTAATTCATCGATATTCGGCGCGACCTCATAGGCTACATGCGGATCGACGAGGTTCTTTTCAATCAGTTCCAGCAGGCTCTTGGTTAAGCTCTGCATGCCGGATTTCTCGTGTGCCCGGATAAGTTCGGGCAACTCTTCGTCTCTGACTTCTTCGATCAACTGACGAACGCTTGGGTTCATCAGCATTATCTCCACTGCCGGGATGCGATCAAAGTCCTTGGATATGCTCGGCAGCAGGCGTTGGCAGATCACCGCCTTGAGATTAAAGGAAAGTAATCTTCTGACATGATCGCGCATTTCAGACGGGAACAGGTCCAATATACGCCCAACAGTTTGGGCGGCGCTGGATGCGTGGATTGTTCCGTAGACCAGGTGCCCGGTTTCGGCAACCTGGAGGGCGGCCTGGAAAGTGGGTGCATCTCTCATCTCGCCGATCAATACCACATCGGGGTCCTGGCGGGGCAGGGACCGCAGGGCATCTTCGAAATTATCAACATCGATACCGATTTCACGTTGGCTTATAAGTGCTTTCTTGTCTTCGTAAATAAATTCGATCGGGTCTTCGATGGTGACGATATGGCAATTGCGGGTTTGATTGATATGCTCAAGCATCGAAGCGATCGTGGTGCTCTTGCCGGAACTGGTTGGCCCCGATACCAGGACCAGCCCTCGATGTTCCTTTGCTATCTGTTCAATCTGCGGAGGCAGATGCAACTGGGCAAAGTCGGGTATCTCTCTTGCTACTCTTCGGGCTGAAATAGCTGTCAGGCCTCGTTGTCGATAGATGTTCAACCGAAATCTATCCGATCCGGGTCTCTCCAAAGCCAGGTCTATACTGCCGGATGTCTCATAGAATTGCATCTGCTTTTGGGTTAACAGTTCTTGGGCCATCTGGTCGATTTCTTCCGGGGCGAGCGGATCTTGACGGACTCGCCGGATGATCGTTCCGACCCGTATATGGGGGCATGCATTGGGCTTTAGGTGCAGGTCGGATCCACCTGATTGGGAGACAATCTGGAAGTAATGCTCGATTTTCAGTGGTTTACCAGCGGAGTTTGTCGGCTGGACGTTTGTGGGCTCAGCTGTCATTTTAGCGAGGCCCCCCTATTTTCTCGCCGGAAGCCCGGGCTGGCCTGACGGTAACACCATGTGCCAAAAGGTATTCTTTGGTCTGGCCTATTGTATACGTCCCAAAGTGGAAGATCGACGAAGCCAGGGCGGCATCGGCCTTGCCTTCGGTGAGAACTTCCCGCAGGTGCTCTGGATTGCCCGCGCCGCCGGAGGCGATTACTGGAATGCTGACCGCCTCGGCGATCGCTTTGGTAATTTCAATGTCGTATCCATCCAGGGTACCGTCGGAATCCATGATCGTCAGAAGTATTTCACCCGCTCCAAGTCGCTGCACTTCGAGAGCCCATGGAACAGCCTGGTGTTCGGTGGGAATCCGCCCCCCGTTAACGAAGACGCGCCAAACTTCCTGGCCGTGTTCGATAATGCGTTTGACGTCAATTGCGACGACCGTACATTGGGCGCCGAAACGCTTTGACGCCGCAGTAACCAGCTGGGGATCTTTCACAGCCGATGAGTTGATTGATACTTTGTCAGCCCCTGCATTAAGGATCGCGCGACAATCTTCGATGGATCGTACGCCTCCGCCAACGGTCAGGGGCATGAAAACCTGCTCAGCCGTGGATTGGACGACATTAACCAGGATGTCCCTGGCCTCATGGCTGGCGGTGATGTCCAGGAATACAAGCTCGTCGGCGCCTTCGGCTTCGTATCGGCGCGCAACTGCAACGGGGTCACCAGCGTCGCGCAATGAAAGGAATTTCACGCCTTTGACGACTCGACCCTTGTCAACGTCCAGGCAGGGGATGATTCGCTTTGCCAACATCGGCCTTTACTCCAACGGCAAAGAGAACATTGTACACTTGGGCCTTGTGGATTGGCAATTAACAAATGCCTTTGCAAAGGCAGCTTATGGGCCATGACTGAGAGTTTTTCCTGACTTCCCTGGCCGGGGTGTTTGTGATCTAATACCGACTCGGTCGTAACTTGCAGATCACTCGCAGAAAGGCAGGGGCCGGAAGTGAACCAGCCGATTGTACTGTTTGGCGGAACGTTTGATCCCGTCCACAATGGGCACCTGATCGTTGCGCGGTCAATTTCCGAGCAGTTGGGGATCGATTCTATTACCTTGATGCCCGCCGCCAAGCCCCCACACAAGCCTTCCGCTGGGGCTGATGGCGAGCATCGGATCGAGATGCTTCGACTGGCAACGGCGGGTGAGCCATTATTTGAAATTTGTGATCTTGAACTGACCAGGCCCGGGCCCAGCTATACCCTCGATACCGTCAGGGCGCTTCGCGACCAGCAAGGCCAGGATCTGGAGGTCAGACTTATAATCGGTGCGGACATGCTGGCGGAACTACCGAACTGGCACCAAGTGTCGCAACTGCTTTGTTCAGTGGAATTCATCGTTGCAGCCAGGCCGCCTTTGGATCAACAAATGGAGCAAATCTGGGCCGACCTCGAAACTTCACTTGGCAGCGAAGTTTCGCAACGGCTTTCAGAGTCAGTAGTTAAAACTCCACTGCTGGATATTTCTTCAACGGATATTCGTAATCGAGTAACCCAAGGCTTGTCCATTAGTTATCTGGTTCCTGAATCGGTTCGGGCCTATATTTCCGAGAACGGATTGTATAAAACCTAGACTTCCAGTTTTGACACTTTTTTTTCACATGTGGCTTGACAGAACCTAACTTAGCGGTTAAAAATATAGGTATGATTGTGAGGCTCCTCGGTCAGGCTCCCTCCTTTGACCGAGTTTTTGATTGGCGGCGTCAGGCTCCCCTCCCCTGACGCCCCTTTTTTGCGCACTGCGAATCGACACAATAACAGCTGTGATCTTGCTGTGATCTCTAGAGCATATTCCTTTTCTTTGTAGCGTTTGGGCTGGCTGGGAGCATCAGCTGGCTTACGTCAGGCTGCATCGATGATGCCAATGCATCATCTGCTTCGCCTTCCTTGCCAGCTTTGCCGAAGCGGCGCCCATTGAAGCTACACAAATACGCAATAGGCTCTAGCTGGAACTGAAAAGTAATCGTTCAGGGCATCTCGTTGAAAGTCTTGCGGATATGGGCTTGAACTGGGGGGGGGACCATCGCCGAGATGTCTCCGCCCATGCGTGCGATTTGTCGGATGAGGCTGGATGAGATGAAGGCATGCTCTGGGCCGGTTACAACGAAGATCGTTTCTATCCCGGCTGTCGCTCGATTGGTCAGGGCCATCTGTATCTCTAAGTGGAGGTCAGCGTTGTTGCGAATTCCGCGGAGGATAGCGGTCGCTCCGATCTTGCGGGCGAAGTCAACCGTCAACCCCTGGTAGGTTTCTACGCGGACGTTACCCATTTCGGCAACGATTTGCCTGATGATACCCACCCGCTGGTCCTGGGGTAACATTGAGCTCTTGGATGGATTTTCACCCACACCGATAACAAGCTCGTCGAACAGCCCAGCTGCCCGGTTAATTACATCCAGGTGGCCATTGGTTATGGGATCGAAAGTACCGGGGAAAAGGATCTTACTTTTTTTGGAGACGCTCATGTTCTGATCACTCCTAGCCTGGTTCATCAGGGGATCGAACGTGTCGGGGAAAGAACCCTACTTGTGTTCCAGGCACTCATATAATAAAAACTCCCAGCGAGGGTAGTTTATAACCGGATGACTCTTGTGAGTCTATTGATTATAAGATTCTATCCGTGTTGCGCGAAGGGCTTGGGTTTGCACTTGCGATCAGTTCAGCCTCGGACGGCGGCTTGGGCGAGAAGAAGAATCCGACCGTAGCCACAATCTGGGCGGCGGCACAGATGCCGAGCAGGTGGATTCCAATTGCCTGCTGGTAGTAAAGGATGGTTCCGATAAACGGCAGGATCAGCCCTCTAACGCCCTGGAGGCTAAGGTGCAGGCCCATGTAGACCTGAGACTTCTCAGGATGGGCGAACCGCGTGTGGCCGACGTTCCAGGCAACCTGCCCAAAAGCGAAGCCCAGGCCCTGGAAGGTGTATGCGGCAAAAATTAATGGCCAGCTCTTACCCAGGGCTGCGACGTACATAGTAGTTCTTCCGATGGCCCATAGGCCACAGCCGATCCCCCTGAAGTGGGTGATCTGCATTCGATCGAATAATTTTCCGACCCATGGCAGGACTAACACCTGAACGCCAAAGGGGATCGTTATGCTGGCTAGCAGGGCAATCTTGTAGGAAGCTCCCATTGCCTCTGCCAGGAAAAAGCTCAGTACTGGCATGAGTATCAGGTTCGTCCCGCCTGAGATCATCTGCCAGAGCATGAAGTAGCGGAAAGGCCTATCGTCGACAAGCACCTTTAGCCCAGCAAGTAGGTGTACAGGCTGGCTGGTGGATTTCCGCAGCAGAGATCGCTCGCCGCGGATTCGCAAGCCTCTGTAGCAAAGCCCGGTAATAGCAAGTGCTGCACCAGCCAGTGGGTATAACAAGTGGTGGGCAGTACTCGGCCATTTGTCCAGGGCGAATGATGCTAATTGAATTCCCGCTGCCATTGTGGCTGTGCGGACAATAATCATCCGGCTGAGAATGCTGCCACGCGCGGAGGCCGGGTAATTGCTGTGTCTGATGCTGGCCTGGACTGTCATCACCGCCGCACCAAGCAGTGCCGCTACCAGCAGCAGCACCAGGTACGCATAAACACTTTGCGGGTCGGCCGGCAGGAGACCAACGCAGGCTAAGGCTATCCCGCCTCCGATGCGCGCTGACATTATGGTCTTTACGCGCGGAAGGCGCTGGAGGTAGCCCGAAAAGAACGTTGCCAGGAAATTTCCCGCAGCAATTTCAGCAACAAGAAACGGGACAGCCCAAGTGACGGTGAGTGTCTTAATCGCGAATATCGTGGTCAGTTGGGGCACGACCGCGCCCATTCCGATAGCACCGAAAAAGATGCTTATTATCTCGCGGCGGAACGTCGGCCGGGACATCATCGGAACGCCGGTGTAGCCAAAGAGCCATCGGAATGCCAAAAGAAGGTAGTGCATTTTTCGTGTTTATAGCGAAAACCAGATTGAGATCAGCGAAAAAAAAACCTCCAGCCACCACGGCCGGAGGTTTGGGGATCCGGTTTTGGTTTTTTTAAAATAAAGACTTACTTTCCAACCCTGGGGTGGAATTCATTCAGATGACTTACGCGACCATACAGCCAGATGGCCTCGAAGTCATCAACAATCATTCTGATGTTCAAACCAGTGATGATCGCCAGCCTTCGGTGCTTCACTTCCATATCCTCGGTCAAAGAGCACCCGGCGATGAAAATTGAGGCAGCCAGTAGCAAAATCAACGCAAACTTGGTCATGATCGTTCCACCCTATTGCGCTAGTCCATCAGCTTTTCCGATGCCGAATAAAGCTTTGTAAGCTTTTAACTAATGCTAGGACCGGCCTGGCGTAACTATCAATGCAAAAACGCTATTAGCTGAGATCGTCCAGCAGTCCGTGGATGCTCGATGTCAGCTCGCAGTAATAGTAGTCGATCCCGAATTTCAGATGCAGGGAACGCACCTGTCTGTGGAATTGTTCGTGGATTTTCCGAAGCGGCTGTTCCAGGAGCTTGTCGCAGAAGTAGGTTCGACAGCCAAGCGGGCGTCCTTGCCGGTTAGTACACTTCGGGCCTACCTGGTATGGGCAGCGTTTAATTTCAGCCTGGCCCGGCAGGGGTGGTGCGATCTTGAGTAAATTAGCCAACTCGATTCCGCTCAAATATAGAAGGTGGCCGGCATGGTCGAATTTGCAACAAGTGCCCCCGCCCAGGCATGAAGGTTTTAACTGGGCGATTTGTCCGTCCACTTGCCGGTAAATTTCGGCAAGGGCATTTGTGATTTCAGGCCTTCCCTGGCAGTGGTGGACTGTATCTGACAGGCTGGCTCTTGGGCCTGGGCCGTCATTCGGTTGTTTGTCTGACGCGGTCATTAATCTGCTCAACTGAGAACGATGGACCTCGGTTTATGCCGTCGCATCCTCTGGCGGCTGAGTTCCACGCCCTCGGGTTTTTGACGTTGGAGGGCCAGAACGGCCAGGTTCGACATTGGATCGGCCGAACCGGATAGATCATGCAGGTCTTTCCGCCCGGGCTGGAAGGTTCGGGAACCAGGAAAACACAATCATTATTTTCCTGTTCGATCAGACTTACTCGTCCGGCCACCTCCCTGGCGTAGTTGTCCTTAACTTGCTGGGCTGGGACGGATAAAAAACTGGCGATCGCATCTACATCATCAAGTGTGATCCAGACATAGCCTTCTTCGGGGCCCGCGCAGCACCGGCCGCACTGGGCGCACTCAAACGCCAGTCCTGCAATGTACCACGGTTTGTCGGGGCCTGGGAGTTTCATAATTTGGGGACACTCTCCAACGAATGATAACAAAGTCTCTGGAAGACTATTCGAAAAACACGGCGGAAACTTTTTATGCAAAAAAGCTCCGCCGTATGGGTTTTCTAATCAGATCTCGAAGAGCTGGGTGAGTTTACTGCTTTGGCCAGTCAGGGAAAGTAGACTTGAACCAGGCATGCATTTCATCGTCGCTGACGGCAGTGGTTCTACCGTGTTCGTATTCGGCTTCGACACGGTCTCTGATTCCCAGCAAACGCGGGTCATCCTTGGCCACATTCATCTTATAGTGGTTTTCGATCCAGTGCTTGATCCCGGCGGCACCTGACTTATCCGTAATTGCAACGCCGGCAGGGCGATTCAGGATTTTATTGGTATCAAACGCGCTGTAGATTTCTTCGCTCTTGAGCAGGCCGTCGGCATGGATGCCGGCTCGTGTCGTGTTAAAATCGCGCCCAACAAGCGGGAAATTCGTCGGGATATCGAAACCGATCTTTTTGCGGTAGTATTGGCCGATCTCGGTGATCGTTTGATAATTAACCTTGTTGCTATGGCCTTGAAGCTGTCCGGCCTCGATTGTCAGCGCTTCGATTGGCGTGTTGCCCGTTCGCTCGCCTATCCCCAGCAGCGTGCCGTTGATTCCACCGCAGCCATACTGCCAGGCCGTCACGCCGTTGATCAGTGCTTTGTGGAAATCATTATGGCCGTGCCATTCCAATAGATGGCCAGGAACGCCGGCTTCTTTGATCATCCCTGCTACCAGCTTGGGAACCGATCGCGGCAGGGCAGCGGCAGCCCACGGAACACCGTAGCCCATCGTATCACAGAGGCGAATCTTGACTTCAGTGTTATACTGCTGGCCCAGTTTCATCAACTCGATAGCGTAAGGTATTACGAAACCGTAGAAGTCCGCGCGGGTCAGGTCCTCGAAGTGGCAACGGGGCTTGATCCCTTCATCCAACGCCGACTTGGCGATGTCGAGATACATCTCCATCGCCTGCTTGCGGGTCTTACGCAGCTTCAGGAATATGTGATAGTCGCTGCAACTGGTCAGGATGCCAGTCTCGTCGAGCTTCATATCCTTGACCAATTTAAAGTCGCTCTTTACCGCACGGATCCAGCCGGTAACCTGGGGGAACTTGGCTCCGATCTCGCGGCACTTGTCGACAGCTTCACGATCCTTCTTGGAATAAAGGAAAAACTCGCTCTGGCGGATCAAGCCGGAACCACCGTCCAACTTGGTCAGCAAATTGAACAGGTCGACAATTTCTTCGAGCGTATAAGGTGTGCGGGCCTGCTGGCCGTCACGAAACGTCGTATCAGTGATGAAAGCATCTTCAGCAGGAGCCCTAGGCGTCTCGCTGTCTTCAAAGACGATCTTAGGAAGCTCTGTGTATGGGAACTGTTCGCGATAAAGCTGAGGCTCCGAAATATCTTGCAACGGGTATTTTGTCTCAGCCTGTGTCATCTCAACCACCTTTCCATCCAAAGTTCTTCTATTTATGCTCCATCACTTGGAGATTCAGCGTTTTATTTAAGCCGGCACAAAAAGCTCTTTTACCGATGCTCCATAATTTGGAGATTCATCGATACATCTACCCCTGATTACAGTTATTAGGCCGCCAGAGATGAACCTTCAGGTTTCTTCAGCCCGCCCCGAGGCGGTCTATTCTAATGGATTTCAAAGGCCTTTGCAAAGAGTTTTGCAGCGTGTCAGCTATGATCGAGGATCTGGACCACGTTTCCATGTATCTCGAGAAGCCCTGCAGCAAACAGTCGGATGGCCTCGGGATAGGCCTCCTGTTCAGCCGAAAACACGCGCCCAGCAAGGGTTTCTGCGTTGTCGCCGGGAAGGACGGGGACAGACTTTTGGAGGATTATCGGACCAGCATCATATTCATTGGTCCCAAAGTGGACCGTGCAGCCGGAGACCTTGGAGCCTGCGGCGAGAACGGCTTCGTGAACGAAATGGCCGTACATGCCCTGGCCACCAAATTCCGGCAGCAGGGCGGGGTGAATGTTCATCACTTTGCCCTCATAACGAGGTGGAATTTGCCAAAATGAAAGGAATCCAGCCAGGCAGACCAGGCCTACCTCAGCTTCGTCAAGTCGCTTAGCGATAGCGGACGAATAGGCTTGCGGGTTTCCTATTACCTTGGGGGATATGACTGATACAGCCAGGCCGCGCCGGGTGAGCCGATCAATACCCTTGCAGGGCCTCGATGCGATTGCGACGACTATTTCTCCGTCAAGCTGGCCTGCATCGATCTTGTCCAGCAGGTTCAGGACCGTCGTACCTCCGCCGGAAATCAGCACGCCGATGCGTAATTTATGGGATTTCTCAGCCATATTAGCCCATTAGAACTGGCTTTGCCCGCAGAGTCAATTACACCACTTGAATGTCGATGCTGGTCTAACGAACAAAAAACAACCCAGCCGGGCGGTCAACTCAAAAGCTGGTATTTCGTAAGATACTACAGACAGGGGACTTCTGGCGCAAGGTGCGGCCAGAAAAAAGGTTGCATCTGCGGGTGACTGCGACAGACAGCCGGATTCCGAGGCCAGATGTTACACTTTCGATTGAAAGTGTAACCCTAAAAGTGAAACCTTGAGAACCGATTTTATTTATTCTTGCGGCAAAATTGCCGCGCCCTTGACATCGGTGATTTTTTGTTTACAATAGTTTTTGCCGACGCTCCATACCAAGCAGTCCCTTGTCGGGGGTTTATTATGTCTGATTCGTGTTCCGCTTTTGAGGAAAGACAAGAAGTCATCGAAATCGTCCAAAACCTTTCTGATGCTGACGTTGCCATTATTCTTCCCGGCCTTCGGCTTTTCGCCGCTTCCGCCAAAAAACCTCAAGAACATTCGCCGCATCAATCGCCCGCTGCCTGTCCCCCTTTGCCTCGGGCAGCGACATAGCCAACCCGAGAATCCAATCCTTATCTGTCACAGATAAATTGCGATAGCCGTCTACCAACTCAGATTCCAATAAGGACAGGCCGCTAGCCACGAGCGGGTTATCTGTCTCTAGGGGTACGGTCAAATCTTCGGCGGTAATGCCTATTGCTGCTGCCGCCTTCTCAAGCTCAACCCGCCTTGGCCTTGCCGTCTCACCCTTCTCCCAGCGAAGAATTGTATGTGGATCAACACCGATTTTGAGGGCGAGTTGTTCCTGAGTAAAGCCAGCGTCTTCTCGCATAATCCTAAATTTGTGTCTATCTAGCACACCCAAAACCTAGTTACCCCGCAAAGAAAATACAATTTAAATCTTAAGTTAAAGCCTTCAATCACCAATAGTTGTAGGCCAACGGAAGAAAACTGCCAAAAAAGACCTTGCCCTAATGTAAGGAAACGGCGATAATCTTCCATAGTGAAAGCAATGAATATGGTATCTGGTAACAGCACGACACAAACAAAAGAATGGAAGAGCCCGGCTAGATTCCTACCAGATACCAGGTCGGGCTTCTTCTTTGCGCCGGGTGAGCCTTGCCAACGGGGCGTCTTTCACCAGCACCCGGCGCATACCTTTTTCCCCTTGAGTTGCCGAGGCGGATTGACGGGGTTGGCACATATAAACAACTCCAATCCCGTCCCTGAGAAATGTAGGCAAGAAAGCGGGGATCATACCACAGATTCTAAATTTGTCAAGGCAAGATGCCTGACACAGGGCGGGCGAAAGCTTGAGTCGCATGGATTGTGGCTGTCCGCCGCTGACGAATTCGCCCGAAGGGGCGTGTATTTCATAGCAGTACTCCTCCTCGATGTGTTTGTAAACAGGGCCGGTCGAGGCGTCTCCCCCAACGCCTCGGCTGAGCCCGTAGGGAGCAAGTAATGGAGCCCCTTGTTTATACCCCTGAGACCCTTGCCGAGGCCCTAATGGTAAGCGAGAGGACGGCTTACCAGCGGTTAGTTGAACTACAAGCCCTTGGCCTGGGCCGCGTAGGTAAGGGCAGGTATTTGAAATCAGAAGTTCATCGACTGTTACTCCAACTTTCACAGCGTGAAAGGTAAACCAATGACCACGGCAACAGAAAACCGCGTGAAAATAGTAATGGTTAACGAGCTGGTTGCGATGCAAGCCAGAGTTGACGGGCTTGAGGCTACGAACGCCACATTAAAAGCCGAGCTCGAAGGCATAATCGAGCCTGTAATGGAAGCGGCGTTAGACCAAATCACGACCCGCTCCTATATGGAATCTGAGGGTGACCCGGAAGTGATCGGCGGTATCCAAAGTTATGAAGTAACCGAGATTACCGGCCCGGATTATATCACTTACGTTTTTGAATGGGACTCGAATATTCCCACGTCGTTTAAAGGAACTAAAGATGGCGAGGACTTCGAGTGCACCCTGTTTGAAATCAAAAACGGCGAACTCCACTACGAAGTAATCCAAGGAAGGTAACCATGAAGAAGACATTTAAACTGAAACGGGAGCGTGATTGTTGGTGTTTAGCAGGTGAGGATTTTCTCTGCCCGCATTTGTTGGGGTTACTATTTGAA